>Ga0233434_1000089_pt1 | contig 121917 bp, 104 predicted proteins | sample SI_122_August201_4_FD_182738 | JGI IMG/M metagenome (GOLD analysis project Ga0233434, IMG submission 182738) | Seawater microbial communities from Saanich Inlet, British Columbia, Canada - SI_122_August2016_120_MG | ecosystem: Environmental > Aquatic > Marine > Inlet | place: Canada: British...
ATGGCAGAAAAATGAGCAAGACCTATAATAACGCCATTTTCCTTTCTGACGGTGAAAAGGAAATCACTAAAAAAGTTCAGTCCATGCTCACCGACCCCGCCCGTGCCCGACGCGATGATCCGGGTGACCCAGAGGTGTGCAATCTGTATCCGTTTCATAAAATCTATTCGCCAAAAGCGATGCAGGATGAAATAGCCGCCGATTGCAAGACAGCAAAAATAGGCTGTGGAGACTGCAAAAAAATGCTTTCACAGACAATGGTTGAAGGCATGAAACCGATTATGCATAAAAGGCAGGAGTTCCTTGCCTGCCCCGATGTGGTCAGAGAGATTCTGCGTGCAGGCACACTAAAAGCCCAGGCTGTGGCCAAGTCCACCCTGGAGCAGGCAAAACAAGCGATGAAACTGAAGTAGGAGCTATCGTATATATCTTATGGAAATGAAAGACACACTCAATTTACCCAGCACAGATTTTCCCATGAAGGCCAACCTGACCCAGCGGGAGCCGGAACTGTTGGCCCGTTGGGAAAAGGAAAAGCTTTATGAAAAAATTCGCCAATCCGCCAAGGGTAAACCCCAATTTGTTTTTCATGATGGGCCACCCTATGCCAACGGCCATATTCATATTGGTCATGCATTAAACAAACTCCTGAAAGATTTTATTGTCAAAATCATGAACATGAAAGGGTTCGATTCGGGTTTTATACCCGGATGGGACTGCCATGGTCTTCCCATTGAGCATCAGGTAGGCAAAAAGCTGAAAGAAAAAAAGCTGAGCCTGGAAAAATCAGAAATCCGTAAACGATGCAGGGTTTACGCTCAGGAGTTTGTTGATATTCAAAAGGAGGAGTTTAAACGATTGGGAGTGTTTGCCGATTGGGAGAACCCTTACCTGACGATGGATTTTTCCTATGAAGCAACCATTGTGCGGGAGTTTGGCAAGTTTGTTGAAAAAGAACTCGTGTATAAAGGTCTCAAGCCGGTTCACTGGTGTACTTCCTGCAAAACTGCTTTGGCTGAAGCCGAGGTGGAGCATGACGAGCACACCTCGCCAACAGTCTATGTTAAATTTCCGGTGCAGTCGGGAATCCCCCAAAGTATGGGAGCGTTGGGTTCACTGTATATGGTTATCTGGACCACGACCCCCTGGACTCTCCCGGCCAACCTTGCCATCTGCCTGCATCCCGAGTTCATTTATGTTGCGGTCACCCATGGGGATGATACCTATATCGTGGCTGAAGAGCGATTGTCGGCGCTGGTATCCGAATGGGAACTGACGGATTATAAAATAGTGGGGTCTTGCAAGGGTGCAGACTGGGAGAATGCAGTTTGTCGTCATCCTTTCATAGACCGGGAGTCGAAAGTCATTCTGGGTGAGCATGTTACTTTGGAGCAGGGAACCGGCTGTGTTCATACTGCGCCAGGGCACGGGCAGGACGACTATATCGTCGGCTTGAAATACGGCCTGGAACCTTATAATCCCGTTGATGACGGAGGTGTCTTTCGAGCTGATGTAGAACATTTCGGAGGAATGTTTGTCAGGAAAGCCAATCCGGAGATTATTGATAAACTCAGGCAGGATGGTTTTTTAATTCACGATGATAAGATCAAGCATTCCTATCCACACTGTTGGCGGTGCCACCAGCCCGTTATTTTCAGGGCAACAAACCAGTGGTTTATCTCAATGGATAAAACAGATCTGCGTAAAAATGCCTTGGGTGGAATTGACCGCACCAAGTGGATCCCGCAGTGGGGCCGGGATCGGATTTACAGCATGGTTGAAAACCGGCCCGATTGGTGTGTTTCACGGCAAAGATCCTGGGGAGTTCCGATTACTTTATTTACCTGCAATGCCTGTGGAGATTTTATAAATTCCAGCGACTTGTTCGAGCGAATTGCCGAAGGGGTGGAAAAGCACGGGGCAGATTTCTGGTTTGATAATTCGTCTGATGAATTATTGTCGGAAGGGACGGTTTGCCAATGTGGGGGGAAAGAATTTTCCAAGGAGAACGATATTCTGGATGTCTGGTTTGATTCTGGTGTCAGCCATGTTGCGGTTGTTGAAAAAAATCCTGAACTTAACTGGCCAGCCGATCTTTACCTCGAGGGTAGTGACCAGCATCGGGGATGGTTTCACAGCTCATTGCTGGAATCAATCGGAACAAGAGGCAAAGAGCCTTATAAGTCGGTACTGACACATGGTTATGTGGTGGATGGAAAAGGTAAAAAAATGTCCAAATCTGCAGGCAATGTGATTGCACCACAAAAAATTATTGACCAGCATGGTGCGGAAATACTCCGTCTTTGGGTGGCATCAGAAAATTACCGTGAAGACATTCGCGTATCCAATGAGATTTTAAAGCGCCTTACGGAGTCGTATAGGAAAATCCGCAATACCTTGCGTTACCTGTTGGGAAATCTTCATGATTTTGATTGCAGGAAAGATCAAGTGCCTGTGGATGAGATGCTTGAATTGGACCGGTATATTCTTCATCGCTTTAATATTTTGCGGAAAAAAATATTAACCGCTTATGAGAACTATGAATTCCATGTTTTTTATCATTCGTTTTCAAACTTTTGCATTACCGAATTGAGCGCGTTTTATCTGGATATTCTTAAGGACAGGTTATATACCAGTCCGGCTAACTCCCGCGAACGACGTTCAGGCCAAACCGCCTTGCATATTCTTTTAATGGGAATGGTGAGGTTGATAGCTCCCATCCTTAGTTTTACTGCTGAGGAAGTCTGGCATCATCTGCCTCAGAATAGCGCGGATGAAGAAAGTGTGCACATGTCTCAGTTTCCGGATGTAGAGAATGTGAATTTTGATGAAGAACTTGTCAAGAAATGGGAATTTCTCGTCGAATTAAAAGGTGAGGTGAGCAAGGCTCTGGAAACCAGCAGGAGAGATAAAGTTATCGGTCACTCTTTAGATTCCATTGTCAAACTGGAATTACCTGACAATTTTAGGGACATTGTTAAAGATGACGAATTGAAATATATCTTTATTGTTTCCGAAGTAGTGTTGGTTGACAGTCTGGGCTCTGAAGGGAAAATATTTGAGAGCGATTCGCTACAGGGAGTAAAGGTTTTTTCAGAAATGCACCCTGGGAAAAAATGTGAACGTTGTTGGAATTATTTTGAGCCAGGAGTTAAGGAAGGCAGGGTAAATGATGAAATTTGCTCGCGTTGTGAGGACAACCTTCAGGCGGCAGGAGCTTGAGTGGTTTGAGAAATAAATATTTTCTTCTATTTGTTGTTTCCGGAGTATTGGTCGTGATGGATCAATACACCAAGTTCATGGTCGCGCTTCATATTCCTCTCAATTATTCGGTGGAGGTGATTGAAGACATTTTTAATCTAACCCATATTCGAAATTCCGGGGTGGCGTTTGGGCTGTTTGCAAGCCAGCAATCCGAATATAAAGCCCTGATGTTTATAATTATTTCTACTATTGCTATTCTGGCGATCCTGGTGATTTTTCATCAGAATCCTAAAGAAAAAAAGCTGGTGCAAGTCGGATTGATTTTGATATTTAGTGGCGCGATTGGTAACCTTATTGACAGAACCCTTCATGGGGAGGTGATCGACTTCTTTGACTTTGTCATTAGCGGGTATCACTTTCCGGCTTTTAATATTGCGGATTCCTGCATAACCGTTGGCGTAGCCTTGATGGTGGTAGACTTGTTTAGTGGGCAATCGCCTCCTGATTCCTCGGTTGTTTGATTCTTTTAAATTTCCATGCCTAGAAAACCATTAAAACTAGTGATGATTCGTCGGGGCGAAAGCAAAGTCTCCAACATACCCTCAGAGAACCTGATCACTTTTATCAGAAAAAGGGCCTTACTTGGAACGGACGAACTTTCCGGTGATGGTAAAAACTGGATTCGGGTTGACCGCCATTATCAGTTGCAAAAATACTTTCCAATTGATGACGAGGGGCAGGGGGCACAGGTCGAGGCGGGTGAATTAAGCCCTGATCTTAAAGGTAATCTTGAGGAAGTGGCCGATCTTTTGAAAGATATCAATGGATGACGGACTTTGGCCCTTTTTATATTTGAAAGTTTGTAGCTGTCAAGCCATATTCTTTAAATTCAAGAGGGTCGATGGTTTCGGGGTATAGGACGCTAACAAAATGTTCTGCTGCTTTAGAAGAACGATGTAAGGTCAGAGCCACTTCATCCTTGAATACCATTATATGTAAAAACGCATAGGGGTTTAGTATTTCCTGTTGCGCCATGTAAAAAAGTGTTTCCTTTTCATTTTCTTTAACATGGTCTACCAGGAGTTGAATTGCTTTTTTGCAACGGTCTATAGCATGGGGCCGGACCTGATAGCGAGCTGTCATTAGGATGGGCATAAAAAGCTCCTTAAATATTAAATATTTATTATATAGGGGTGGAGTTTGAAATAAAATGGTGGATCCGCAATCCGCAACTATCCTGCTTGTTATCCCCCAAAATCGATTTTGTGATCAGCAATTATCGGAATTAAAGTCTGTTTTTGCAGGGGTGAAAACCCTTATTCTTTCAAAATCAGGGAATGAGGCTGTCGGGGAAATGAAAATGAAAGTGCTTCCCGATGGGATTTTAGTGGATTGGGATAAACGATTATTGCCGAATCAAAAGTACGATGCAGTAGTGGTTGTAGGAGGGAAGGGCGCTAAAAATTCGCTATGGAATGATCCGATTCTTCCACAAATTTTAACGGATCATTTTCGGGCGGGTAAAGTGGTCGGTGCATTGGGACTGTCAGTGGTTTCTTTGGCTCGAGCCGGACTCCTCGCTCGCCAGGGAGTTTCCGCTCCGGATAATGAGCTATGCATTCGGGAACTTGAGGAGGCAGAAGCTTTTGTTGTCGAAGAGCCCCTTACTTTTTCCGACCGTGTTGTGACGGCTGGAGCTGATACCAGTGGCAGAGTGTTTGGGGAAAAAATTCTGGAACTTTTAGGTCTTGACTGAACGCTACGTTTGCCGCCCTTTGTGAGCTATCTATAGTTCGTGAACGACATATCAACTCCAAAGTCTTTTTCTTTCAGACTTGCCATGATGGATTGCAAGTCATCTTTATCTTTTCCGGTCACGCGAACCTGATCGTCCATTATCTGGGCTTGAATTTTTTTCATGCCCAAACCTTTTATAAACTTTACGATTTCTTTTCCTTTGTCTTGAGGAATTCCCTGTTGGACGGTAATGACCTGCCGGACGGCATCCCCGGAAGCGGGTTCTACTTTGCCATAGTCCAGTGCCTTGATGGACACCTTCCTTTTGATCAGCTTGCTTTGCAGAATATCGACGACGGCGTTCAGTTTGTTCCCATCATCGGCATTAATGGTTACCTGGGCCGTTTTCAAATCCAGTTCGACCTGGCTTTTACTTCCCTTGAAATCAAACCGCTGTCTGATTTCAAGCATTGTCTGGTTGCAGGCGTTTTGGACTTCCGCCAAATCGGTGGTGGATGCAATATCAAAGGATGAGCTTTTGGAGGCCATATTTTATGTTCTTAATTTTGAGGTTTAGGTAGCTTAGAAATTGCCTGATGTGTTTCCTGCATTATCAGATTACGCCATAAGCAACCATTGCTTCGGCAACTTTTACGAAGCCGGCAATATTTGCTCCCTTGATATAGTCGACGCGATCTTCTTCCGTCCCATAATTGACGCATTGCTGGTGGATATCATGCATGATTGTTTTGAGTCGTTCCTCCAGTTCCTCCCTTTGCCAGGAAAGACGAATGCTGTTTTGCGTCATCTCAAGTCCGGATACCGAGACGCCTCCTGCGTTGGAGGCTTTTCCCGGTGAGAAAATGATTTTGGCTTTATAGAAGGCATCGATCGCATCTTTAGTGGTGGGCATGTTGGCGCCTTCTGCAACGGCCTTACATCCATTTTTTATGAGTTGTTCTGCATCCGGTAGTTCAAGTTCATTTTGGGTGGCACAGGGGAATGCCAGGTCCGCCTTTATGGCCCAAGGCCTTTTATCTTTATGGAACTTGCATTTGAATTTTTCTGCAAACTCCGAAATTCTTCCCCGGCGATTGGTTTTTAAATCAATAATGAAATCCAGTTTTTCTTTGTTCAACCCATCAGGATCGTGGATGAATCCGGAGGAATCGGATAGAGTTAATACTTTCCCCCCCAAATGCATTATTTTCTGGGCGGCAAATTGTGCGACGTTCCCGGACCCCGAGACAACGCAGTTTTTCCCCTCGATGGAGTCACCCTGATGTTTCAACATTTCTTCCATAAAATAGGCGCAACCATAACCGGTGGCTTCTTTACGTATGAGGCTCCCGCCAAATTCAAGGGCCTTCCCAGTCAAAGTTCCTGTGAACTCATTTTGCAGTCGCTTATATTGACCAAACATATAACTGATTTCCTTGGCACCAACCCCTATATCTCCTGCCGGAACATCCACATTTTCACCTATATGCTTTGATAGTTCTGTCATAAATGCCTGACAAAAACGCATGATCTCCCGCTCCGACTTTCCCTTGGGATTAAAATCTGCCCCGCCTTTTCCGGAGCCCATGGGGAGAGTAGTCAGACTGTTTTTGAATGTTTGTTCAAAACCCAAAAACTTGAGAATGCTTAAATTGACAGAGGGGTGAAAGCGAAGCCCCCCTTTATAAGGTCCGATGGAATTATTGAATTGTACGCGGTAACCCCGGTTGGTACGGATACTCCCTTCATCATCTTCCCAACAAACCCGAAAAATGATCGTCCGGTCCGGTTCGGTCATCCGTTCAAGGATTTGGTTTTCGATGTATTTGGGGTTCTCGTTGATGAAAGGGATGACACTGACGGCAACTTCCTCAACTGCCTGATGAAACTCTATTTCTCCAGGGTTCCTTTTTATTAATCCTTGCATGAACTCGTCGGAACTCAAGGTATCGCTTCGTGTCATCATTTTTTAGTCCTCTAAGTCAATTATTGGAAAGTCCTGAAAATAAAAGTACTCTATAATGATTTGATACTTTCGGATAGTAATTATAGGAAGAAATTAACAATTTTCAACCCCACTGGAACTCTTTTATCATGAATTCTCAATCTCATCCCATTTTAATTGAATTATCCCAACAACTGCCCGAGACCTCTAAAACCTGCAAGTATATCAGAGGCACTGAAAGTTTTTCCCAGGTCGTTACTCAGGCCCAGGAAGAGTTTTCGTGCCTGTGTGATCTTGATGCTGACCGGGGAAATGGATTCACAGGAAGTACCCAACTCGCCGAGAATGGTTATGAAAGTTACTTGAAGGATATGGAGGATGATGACCGCCTGCGACTTATGGGTACCCTCAAGCTGATCATTGAATTGGCGGAAGAGTTGGCGGAAGAATAACAGAGCCCTCGTTTTTATTTGCAGATACAAAACAGGGAGGAAACCAGTAGTTTTTCAGACGGAGGAATTATGAATTATCTTTATACTTCCCTGGCATTTTTTGTGGGATTCCTGTTGCCGGTTCAAGTTGGCATTAATGCGGAACTGGCGCGGTTTATCAACAGTCCACTATTGGCAGCGTTGGTTTCCTTTGTAGTGGGTACGCTCTGCCTGTCGGTAAGTGCGGTTTTATTAAAAGTCCCGTTTCCTGCGTTTGGCAAGTTTGCCGTAATGCCTGCCTGGGCATGGGGAGGAGGGCTCATCGGTGCCGCTGTGGTTCTGGGGTCCATACTTGCAGGACCCAAAATAGGAGCGCTTGCCCTGGTTGGATTACTGCTGGCAGGCCAATTAGTCGCTTCAGTTTTGATGGACCATTTTGGATGGTTCGGTTTCCCCATTCAAAAAATGAGTGAAGCCCGATTGCTCGGTATCTTGTTGCTGGTGGGTGGGTTCCTTTTAATTCGAAAGCATTGAGTAAGCCTTTTTTTCCAAGGGCTAGTCGGGTTGCGCGTTATGTTCATCCAGGATGCAGAAAACGTCATTGCAATTTGCCCCGGCGCTTCGCCGGTTAACTTTTTTTGGAGGTTAAAAAATGAGCACAACCACCATGGTGGGTTTTTTTGCAGGACTCTTGACCACTATTTCGTTCCTGCCGCAGGTGGCGAAAACATGGAAAAGCAGGTCAGCCTCTGATCTTTCTTTGGGAATGTTTTCTGTTTTTAGCGTGGGGGTGATGTTCTGGCTGGTTTATGGATTTTTAATTCAGGAGCCTCCAATTATATTCTGGAACCTAGTCACCCTGATTTTGGTTTTGGCAATTTTGTTTATGAAACTGAAGTTTGACTCATGAATACCGTTTTCCTAATCTTGATCCTTTGAATAATGGCGAATGTAATGGATCAGTTGCCAGACCTGTTCCTCCTCCAGGTTCTTAAAGGCCGGCATGGCGGTTCCAGGGGAGCCGTTCCTGATAATCCAGAACAATTGTCCATCGGGCAGGGGGGCCATGGTCTGGTTACAGGTGAAATTGCGTGGACTGGGGGTCAGTTCGCGAAATAAAATGCCCAGTCCATTCCCGCTTATGCCGTGGCAGACTCTGCAAGGTCCCGGCTTGGCATCAAAGTGAAACAGGGTTTGTCCCGCAAAAATATTTTCAGGGGAAGGGCTTAACGGATTACTCAGCCGGAGAAACTCCTCCGGAGCACTGGGAGTATTCCTCAACTGTGGGCATATCGGCAAGAACTCCAACCCATCTGCTATTTTTTCTCCAGGATGAGACGCATGAGTTAACGAAACCAACGTTGCTGTCCAGATAACTGCCAAAAATAAAACCATACGAGTCATGTGTTACTCCCTTAAATGTTTCTCATATAGAATGATCCGGATTCAAACGAGTTTATTCCTGCATAGTGAGTTTAGTTAGCGGTTCCCGATTGCGGACCTTTACCCCATTGTAGGGATGCGACGAGAGATTTGAAATTTTCATGCGGATGGTAAAAGACAGAGTAGGCGCCCTTTTCATTCTCAACATCTGTCCACTCGTCTGCGGTAAACGCCTCAAGGTCATTAATTTCTACAATCGAGTCATCCTTTTTTACAATGACCAGATAACCATGGTTAGTGCGGAAATCTTCCGATCCGTATAAGGTGACAGAGGTGCCAGCAGGCCCGATTAGGTCTGCTACGAAATAACCCGATCGCAAGTCAAGATTATCATAAGGAAAGAAATCAGTCCGGTCTTTGTTTTCCACAGAACTGACCAGTTCCGCACAGTGTCCACAGGGACCATAATAAAAGGGGTCTTTTTTCCAGAGGTTAAGTTGTGCCTTGCCAGATGCAAATGAGGCAGTCGGAAACATCAGGATAAAAAGCAGGATGATGAGTTTTTTATAACCTTTCATAATGCATCTCCTGATATGGAGTATAAAAACTTGCTACAGGGGTTAGTCCCGCCAATGCCTATAATCTTACGATACCAGAATCATAGAAAGATAAGGACAATATCGGCAAGCATTCCGCCTTGGCACATCTCGCCCATCGCACCGGTCATGGTGAAGGTGAAGGAGGGCGAAACTGATATTTATGAGGTTTGCCTGCGCCATCACTGACCAGGTAGAAACCCAACTCCCCTTAAATATGTAAAGTTTGATATGCAGAACCCTGGGAGCATGTCAAAAATATTGGGCGAAACCACAATATCTTTTTGGACCCAATCGTATAACACATTATAAAATAAGTGCTTTTTCTTTTGGCATACTCTTTGCTAATAAGGAGCTAACTGACTTAGAGTAGTCTTATGGATTAAGCCGATAGGAGGGATGTTGCAAGCTCAAAACTTGGAAAGTTTAAAAGGGCGCTTGGACTGGTTGCAGGCCATTGTCCAATTTGTCCCTGTCGGAATATTTCAAGTCGACGGGGATGATAAATATACTTTTGTCAATCCGTCCTGGGAATCCATAACGGGTTGTACCCTTACAAAAGCTTTGGGGACAAACTGGTGGGAAGTGATTCACCCTGATGATCAAAATTTGGTTTTCAATTATTGGGCTCAAGCCGAAGGGGAGGGGATAGAACTCTCGGTCGATTGCAGAATAATTACAGGGAAAAAGAAGGTGCGCTGGGTTCGTTTGCAGACTAACTTTCTTTTTGATGACTCGGGAAAAAGTATTTTTGGAAGTATAGAGGATATCACGACTAAGAAAGCTTCCGAGGTGCAACGGGAAAAACTTATCACCGAACTAACTGAGATCAAGAAAGAGCTTGAAGTCTCTTCTCGAACGGATCCTTTGACCAACCTTCTAAACCGGAGAGGAATGGAAGAAAAACTTCTCTCCGAAAAAGATCGGTTTGAAAGAAGCGATAAATCGTTCAGCCTGATCCTGTGCGACATTGACTTCTTCAAGAAGGTTAACGATGAGTATGGGCATGATGCCGGTGATCATATTTTGACCCAGGTTGCCAGGAATATTGAAAAGTATTCGAGAAAACAGGATGTGGTTTGCAGGTGGGGAGGGGAAGAATTCCTTTTAATGTTGCCGGAAACGGAATTGGAGGGCGCGGTTGCGTTGGCTGAAAAATTAAGAAGACAGGTGGAAGAGGATGTCCAGATTTTCAAGAGCCAGAAAATTTATATTACCCTAAGCCTTGGAATCGCCTGCATGGAAAAAGGTCAGGAGGTTGACGAGTGCATTAAAAAAGCAGATTTGAGGCTCTATGCAGCTAAAGAAGGGGGCCGAAACAGGTCTGTTTCCAGTGATGAATAGATAGTTCTCGTTTGAAGGAAGAGATGAAAGTGAGAGGCCGTTTAACGGTCGCACTCTCCACCGATCATGTTGATCATATCAAAGGTAGGGATGATATCGGCAAGCATTCCGCCCTGGCACATCTCGCCCATCGCACCGGTCATGGTGAAGGAAGGGGGGCGAACCCGGCATTTATAAGGCTTGCCTGAGCCATCACTGACCAGGTAGAAACCCAACTCCCCATTTGCCGCTTCAGTCGGAAAATAAACTTCTCCCACTGGGGGTTTGAGACCATCAATGACTATTTTGAAATGAGCGATCATTTCTTCCATCCGGGAATAGACATCCGGTTTGGAAGGGTTGCGTAAATAGGGGTTGGCAACATTGATGGGGCCATCCGGCATATCCCGCATTGCCTGTTTGATGATCTTAAGACTCTGTTTGATTTCTTCCATCCTCACAAGATAACGGTCAAAGTTGTCGCCGGTTTTACCCAGTGGAATATCAAAATCAATTTTATCGTAGCAAAGATAAGGATGGTTTTTGCGAACATCGTAATCAACACCGCTGGCGCGTAGGCAGGGACCGGTAAAGCCCCAGGAAATGATACTCTCTACCGGGATGACGCCGGTACCTTCCATCCGGTCTATAAAAATCCGGTTTTTAGTCAGCAGGCTGTCGACGTCTTCAAAAAGCGAGTCGAGTTTGGGGTAAGTGGCCTTCAAGTCCTCATCGAATCCCGGAGGTAAATCGCACATCAGTCCGCCTATGCGAATATAGTTTGAGGTCAGACGGGCACCACAAACTTTTTCCAATAAATCCCAGACGATTTCACGGGCTTCTACGAAATAAATAAAAGCGGTCAATGCTCCCAGCTCCAGGGCCGCCGCGGCAATATTGGTGTAATGGTCGGATATCCGTGAAAGCTCATTGGTGACCACCCGGATGTATTTGCAACGTTCTGTTATTTTAATGTCACAGAGTTTTTCTACAGCCAGCGCAAACCCAATATTGTTCATGATGGCAGAGCAATAGTTCAGCCGGTCGGTGTAGGGAAATACATTCGAGTACGTTACGCTCTCGCACATTTTTTCAAAGCCACGGTGCAAATAACCGATTTCGGTTTCCATGTTGACGACGGTTTCTCCATCCAGAGTCAGGAGAAATTTTACCGTCCCATGTGTGGCCGGATGCGAGGGGCCCATGTTCAGGACCATATGGTCGGTATGTAAATTTTCTTTTAAGTCTGCCATAACGCGTCCTTTTCGTTAACCACCGGCCTTGGAAATTTTTACGTTTATTAAACCTTCTTCACCGTTTCTCAGTGCATTGACAGGAACAGTCGTCCAGTTTTTTGGAATATACAGCATTCCCCGGCTGGTAACCCTGCTCGTCTTGACTTTGACCTCAACCTTGCCTTCAGGGGATTCAACCACGATATTGTCACCGCAGGAGATTTTCAGTTCCTTCGCGTCATCAGGGTGCAACTCGGCAATGCATTCCGGCCCTATGTCCACCAACGCTTTTGCGTATTGGCTGTAACTTCCTATATGGAACATATGGTTGTTTGTTTGCAGGGTGAAGGGATAGCCGCTCTCTGCACCATTCTGTCCGGTTGAAGTGCCATTGATACGGAACTGGGGATTGGCATTAGTCGAAGCCGGTTTCCACTGTACAGATTTGTCTCCCGGGAAAACCCCCTTATAGGCTGGAGCAACGCTTTCAATTTCCTGTTGCACACTGGCAATATCGGTATTTTCGAAAGGTTTACCCAGTGCCTCTGCCAATTCAATCAATATGTCGAAATCCGGTTTTGAGAGTCCCTGTGGGATCACCGCCGCCGCAACACGTTGCACATGCCGGGACATATTAGTGTAGGTGCCGTCTTTCTCCGCGAAAGTTGAGGAAGGAAGAACCAGGTCTGCCATCCTCGCAGTATCGGTCATGAAAATATCGCTAACGACCAGAAACGGTACAGTGCGTAAAGCTTCTTTAACCAATTGCGGTTTGTAATAAGACTGGATTGGATCCTCACCGGCAATGTAGAGAAACTTTAATGTTCCATCAATGCAGTTTTGAAACAAGTCTCCAGAGGAATCCTTACCCGGCTGATAGCCCGGCAGAAATTCTGGCGTACAGCCCATATCGTTAACCCCTTGGGAGTTACAATGTTCTCTGGGGGGATAAATACTTACACTACCTGTGCTACCGTGCTGGACCAGGGTGCAAAGGTTGAGCAGGGCATTGAGGATTTCCTCGCCTTCGTTTGTATCAAGGATATCGTTGCCCACAATGACGAAGCGGTCTGCATCCCGGGCAAATCTTTCTGCCGCGCGGGTGAGAACGTCATCTGAGATGCCTGTACTTTGCTCCACAGCCTGGGCTGTATAGGGAGCTAAGGATTGCACCAAATCGTTATAGTTAGGGATGGCGGACTGTGCTTTCCCGACATCAACTAGGTTGTTGTCTATCATGATGCGTGATATTCGGGATGCAACGGCCAGGTCGGAACCATGTTTGTAAGTCATCCGGACATCGATTTTTGCTCTGCTGTCGAATACCACCTTCCGCGGATTGGCGATCAACAAGTCGGTCTCGGAAAAGACCGTGCCGAAGCGGATGGAGTTTCCTCCTACAGGGTATTCGGAGGGCAGGTCGGAGTTGAAAACCAGTGCCACATCGGCTTCCTGCAATTTGGTGATGGGTTGTGACACAATGCCGTTCTCATAGCAGTTCAGCATGAAGGAATTCAGGTAAGGCGCTCTTGCATTAGCCAGATTGGTAACCTGATTGGAACCCAGAAGACTGCGGAACAGTTTTTGAAACAGGTAACTCTCCTCATTCGTCAGTTTTTCGGAGCTAATTCCGGCGAGGGTCTCAGGTCCACTGCGGTTCACCGTTGTCTGCATGCGGTCGGCAATGGCTTGCAGGGCCTCTTCCCAGGTCACTTCTTTATAGCTTCCTCCCACATTCATTAGAGGGGATTCAATGCGCTGGTCGTTATGAATGATACCGTGTCCCAAACGCCCTTTGGCACAGAGGTTACCTTCATTGATGCCGACATCGTAATTTTCGTCTGCCTCAATGCGGACGACTTGCCCTTTTTTACTTTCCAGTTTGATGGTACATCCCCAGGAACAGTAATTACAGGTCGTGTGGGTTTCGGTAAACAGGGCGGCCAATCCTCTTGCGCTCGAGGTCATGTCCATCAAGGCGCCTGTTGGACAAACGGTGATGCATTGTCCGCAGAATTCGCAATCGAGGGGTTCGTCATTGGCGGTGCCAATCTTTACGCTCATTCCGCGTTTATGAAAGTCGAGGGCCTGAACTCCCTGGATTTCATCGCAGGCGCGAACACACAGTCCGCACATGATGCATCGGTTCAGGTAAAATTCAATAATTGGATTGGTTTTGATGCTGGGCTCGTTACGTCTCTGGATCTCAAACCGCCCATCGAACAATTGCAACATATCTGTGTTGTCCTGCAAGGGGCAAACCCCTGACTTGTCACATATGGGGCAGTCGAGAGGATGCTCAACCAATAGCATCTCAAGGCAGGCTTTATTGTAGCGATCGGTCTCTTCAGTCCCTGTGCGGATTTCCATGCCCTCGGCAACGGGTTGGGTACAGGAATAAACCAGTTCCTTTTTGCCATCAACTACTGTTTCGATCATGCAGGTTCGGCAGGCCGCGAAGGGCACCAATTTTCTGTTGTAACAGAGATTGGAGACCGGCACGTCATTTTGCTTGCAGGCCTCAAGGACAACGGTTCCCTCAGGAACGGAAGTGGCCTTGCCATTAATTTTTATATTGCAGGCTTTTTTGGTAACGGTGCTCATTAAGCTGTTGCCTCCTCAGTTGTCAGCGCTTCGGCATCGTCTAACGTGTATTCGCCAAGGATTTCCAGCGTTTTCTCAGGGTCTATATTTCCGTGAGTGTCTTCGCCAATGATGGCCATTGGGGCGGCCCCGCAGTTGCCAAGACAAGAAGCGGTCTGCAAAGTAAATAGTTTTGTGGAATCTGTTTCGCCAGGGCGCATATGATAACGTTCATGCATCTTGTCACCGATTATGGGTGCCCCCTTTACAAAGCAGGCAGTACCATAACAGAGTCTAATAATGTATTTTCCCGGCTCGGTAATGAGCAGTGAAGGATAAAATGAGATCACCCCATATATTTCCGCCCGAGTAACATTGAGAAATTCCGACAGCAACTCCATAGCAGGTGCTGGCAGATACCTGTAAACATCCTGGATTTTTTGCAAAGTCGGAATGAGGTGACTGCGCGAATCATCTGGAAGATTTTTGATTATTTCTTCCGCAGGCGCAAGATCTACCTCTTCTTCCGTCTCTTGGTCAGCGATTGGGATCTCGTTGGTTTCCATAGGATAAACCTTTACTGAATTAATAATATCAGCATGTTACTGCTTATCAATTTACCAAGAAAATGGCGGGATTCAGGGTAAAAATATAAGAGTTTATTATATTTTTATGAGTCACCTCTTTTTGCCCGAACCCCGATTGGAGGCCGAAGTATATAAGTTCAACCGATTTACTGTCAACCTATTTATTAATAAAGGCTTTGATCAGTTAAAACCCTTAATTTCAGGGTTCTGGGTAGGGGTGTTTTAAGGGGATAAAAGGGGAGGGCAGTGCGAAAACGTGGGCGATCAAAAAGGGCGGTCACTGCCTGGACGGTATCAGAATCAGCGGCAGGTTGGATAAAAACAAGAATCAGGGGATCAGAATGATATCGATTCCTTTGGGGAGCTCCTCATATTTCACAGAAGCGGTGTCTTTTTCCAGTTCTTTCTGGATCAAAGCTAGTTTTTCATAGGCCCCGGAATGGTTGGGATCCATTTGAAGAACTAACTGGTATTGCTCCATGGATTCCTGATAACGCTTGAGCTTGCCATAAACAAGTCCCAGGCTGTAACGAGCATCGGTATTTTCAGGATTCAGGGAGAGGGCCCGTTTCAGCGGTGGTATGGCTTCCATAAAACGGTTTTCATCCATCAAAGACCAACCCAGGTTGAACAAGGCTCTCTGGTGATCAGGGTTTAACGCCAGGATTTTTTTATATTGGTCTATGGCTTCCGGATGACGGCTAAGAATTTCGTACACCATTCCGAGATTATAATAGCCGGTCTGAAATTTTGGATTGGACCGGACTGTTTCCTGGAACATTTTTATTGCCATTTTATAATCCTTTTGGAAAGTATAGATGGTTCCCAGTTGGTTATAGGCATCGGTAAAACTAGGTTCAATGCGGGTAGCCTGATTGTAGGAGTCGATGGCCTCAGAGTACCTTCCTAGCTTCTGGTAGATTTTTCCCAGATGGTTGAAGGTGAGCGAAGATCCCGGCTCGATCTGGACTGCTTTTTGTAAAGGAGCTATGGCATCTGTCATGCGGTCCAACCGGATCAAGGTAATCCCGAGATAAAATTGTGCTTCAAATGAATCCGGCTCGTGCTTGACGGCTTTTTCCAAATGGGGTAGTGCTTTTTCAAACTGGTTCAGTTCGACCAGGCTTTTGCCAAACAAAAGTCCTTCCGCATCATTGTTGGGAGCTATCTTGAGGAGCTTGCTGAGGTTTTCCGCAACTTCCTCGTAATTCCCCAGTATTGAATTGAATTTTCCCAGTTGAAGAATTGTGTCAAAGTGGTTGGGGTTCAACTCCCGGGCTTTTTGCAGAGTCACGAGCCCTTCTTCAAAGCGCCCCAGTTCTCCGTATGTGACGCCCAACTTGTAGTATGTTTCCGCCAGGTTGGGGTCGATTTGTAAAGCTTCTTCAAATTCTGCCAGGGCATCTTCTGGTCGGTCCAGTTTTGCGTAATTCCATCCCAGGCGAGCGTGTCCTTTTACATGGTTGGGGTTGATGGCTACGACTTCCTGAAAGGCCGCTATAGCTTCTTGATAGCGGCTGAAGAATTCATGGATTTCTCCCATATGGAAATAGGCATCCAGATTTTCTGGGCTCAGGAATACAACCTGGCCATATTGTTCCAAAGCGTTGTCGGGTTCCCCCAGTTCCTGATACAACCACCCCATATTGTAATGGGCTTCGGGGAACTCCTTATTCAAACGTGTGGCTTCCTGAAAGCTCTTGATGGCATCGCGGTCTCTGTCAAGCTGGGAATAGGCCACTCCCAGTTTGAAATGGGCGACCGGATTTCTAAAGTCAATTCGCGCAAATTCCTGATAAGGAGGTAATGCTTCTTCATGTTCACCCAGATTCTGGTAGGCGGCTCCCAAGCGTTCGTATGAGTCCGCATGGCCGGGATTTATGGTGATAGCGTTCTTCAATGGCTCAACAGCGTCTTCATCACGGTTGGAATTTATATAGGCAATGCCTATCCCAATGTAGGCTTCAAAATAATTCGGGCTCAGTTTCAAGGTATCCTTAAAAGCTTGGACGGCTTTATTGGGCTTATTTTGTTCCAGGAAACTTTGGCCCATTTCGAAATAGGCGTCCGGATAAATAGGGGCAATTTCCAGTGTCCGTTTGAAGTGTTTGATGGCTTTAGAATGTTCGCCCAGGGCGACAAAGACCCGCCCTAAAGTAAAGTGGCCAGCAACCATTTTGGGTTGTGCTTTAAGGGCGGTCTGGAGGGGAACCAGGGCCTTATCATATTCTTCAAGTTGGGCATAAGTCCAACCCAGACCGAATTGGGCTTCACCATAGTTCGGTCCCAGGCGGGTAGCCTCTTTGAATGCCTCAACAGCTTCCTCATACCTTGCTATAGCTCCAAAACTGGAACCCAGACCACTATGAGCCGCCGCGAACAGAGGTTCCAGCGCTATAGTTTTTTGGTATTCTGCAATGGCTTTATCATAGAGGCCCATTGTGTAGTAAGCCTGACCCAGACCAAAATGGGGAGCGTAGTCTTTAGGGTCGGCTTGTGCCGCTTTTTTCAATGTTTCAATGGCATCCTCTTTTGCCAGAGCAGGGCTCATTGAAGCCAATGCCCAGAGACTCAATACCAATAAAAATGTGATAGCTCTTTTTAGCATATACTCTCTCATCCAAATCTGGTGGTAGCCTCTTCTGGATTAGACTCGATATTATGGATAGCAAGGTCCGATCCTCTTTGTTCATCTTCCTTACTGAGGCGAATCCCGACTGTTTTATCCAATACTTTATAGACGGCAAAACCAAATACCAAAGCTACTCCTATTGCAAAGGTTGTCCCGATCAGTTGAGCGACAAAGCTGACCTCGCCCAGGCCGCCCAATGCCTTCTGGCCAAAGATTCCACAGGCAATGCCTCCCCATGAACCGGCAATCCCGTGTAAGGGCCAAACCCCAAGGACATCATCAAGCTTCAACTTTTCCTGTTCCCAGGTGAAACCTTTAACAAAAATAACTCCGGCTATTAGCCCGATCATCAGTGCTCCAATCGGGTGAACCTGATCAGAACCTGCGCAAATAGCAACAAGGCCGGCAAGGGCTCCATTGTGTATGAATCCTGGATCGTTTTTAGAAATCACCAGGGCCGAGATTATTCCTCCAGCCATGGCAAAAAGTGAGTTCATAGCCACTAAGCCTGATATTCCATCCATAGTGGCGGCAGACATGACATTAAAACCAAACCAGCCCACACAAAGCATCCAGCTTCCCAACGCCATGAAAGGGACACTGCTAATAGGGATAGGTCGGCTACGACCTTCGGAGTCCCATCTCCCCAGTCGGGGGCCAAGTACGATCACGGCTGTCAAAGCTATCCACCCTCCCATGGAGTGGACGACCACAGAGCCGGCATAATCATGAAAAGGTACTCCGCCCGTTAAACTGGCCAGCCAGGAACCCTCCTGACCCAGAAACGTGATTTGCCCCCAGACCATGCCCTCAAATAAAGGATATACGAGAGCAACAAAAATACTGGCCGCGAAAGCCTGGGTCCAGAACTTGGCACGTTCGGCTATGCCTCCGGAAATAATGGCAGGGATAGCGGCAGCAAATGTTAACAAGAAGAAAAAATGGACCAGGTCATAGCCCTGGTTTTTTGCCAGCAATACTTCTGCAGGCTGATACATATAAATTCCATAGGCAACTGCATAGCCAATAAAGAAATAGATCAGGGTTGAAATGGCAAAATCTACCAGAATCTTCACCAGTGCATTTACCTGGTTTTTTTTCCGGACAGTTCCTACTTCAAGAAATGCGAACCCCCCATGCATGGCAAACACCATTACCGCGCCAAGCATCATAAACAGGACATCTCCACTGCTTACAAGTGAACTCAATTCGTTTTCCATTATTTTCCCCCTTCAGGATTTATGAATATGATTGCCCATCATTGAATCCTTTTGAAGGGGTGAACCCGGTTCGACAGTTGAATTACCCTTAGTTACTAATGGCTTATCGACTTATCCGCCCTGGAACAAAAGGAAAAACTTCAAATTATGGAGCATTCTGACAACTATAAACATTTGCTTTGTCAAAATAAACAGAATTAAGCTTTAAGGATGGTTTTGGGTGTGTATTAAGCTATTGGGCAAGACAGCTAATCAAGGAAGGGTCGCTAAAAATTTCCCCCATAACCTCTGAAAGACAGGCGTTTAACAGTTTTTCGTTCGGGAAAGTTGCAGATGTTATGTCAAATCGCTTTTTCTTTGCAGTGAAAATTTTGCGGAGTCTTTTTTCCTGATTTTGACAAGTGGCCTTGATATCTGCTTTGACCTGGACATTCATTCGAGGGATCTTTTCCTGATAGTGACTTTTAATATTTAGTATTTCAATTTTTAAGGCTCTTTCGGCTTTGGAGTTGAAGTTTTTAGGAGAAAAACCTAACTTTGTTAACCCTTGCTTAGCTCGGCTTATAAAAACATCCTTTAAATCTCCCTGAGAAATGATGGTAAACTTTCGCACTTTGAGTCCACCCTGCCATTTTGAAATAACATTGCTGGATCGGATATCAACAACTTTGACCGCTACAGGAAGTCCTTTGCCAATATCAGAGTCGTGAATGGGAACGGAAGGGTTGATGAAAACACGATGGTTTTTTGCGCATCCCGAGGAAAAGATAAAAAGCGTCAAAAAGCCGATGAAAATAATTTTAAGGGGCATTAGTTTCATTTAGCATTAAAATTGACTTGAAAGATGTTATTGTAATGCATCTACCCTATAAAAATAAGTTTAAAATGAAATCTCTGAAAACCAAGGCATTGCGAGCAGGTATGGTGACCGCCACCGAAGTAAAAGATAGGATGGGGCGGACGTTATTGACTTCGGGTCAGGCTATTACGGCGCAAAACTTGAAAACTATGAAAGCCTGGGGAATCACTGATGTCAATATAGAGGACTCAAGAAAGCCAAAAAAAGTTTCGCCGGAATTGGAGGAGAAAAGAGGAGTTAAAGCACCTCCCGCTATTATTAAAGAACAAGAAGCCTTGTTTAAATATTCTGACCGCAGGCACCCAGCGGTAGCCGAATTGTATAACGTCTGCTTGGCGAGAAAAGTTCAAGTGCGCCTGGAAGACGCATGAAGGAAGGGAAATAGACTTGGATATACGCGCACTGGTTGAGCAGTCCCCTCAGATATCCTCATTGCCTACTATTTTTTATCAAATTAACGAGGCTGTGGAAGACCCGGAATGTTCTTTTGTGGAAATTGGGGAGATCATCAGTGGTGATCCTTCTCTTTCGGCTCGGCTCTTAAGAATAGTGAACAGTTCGTTTTTTGGTTTCCCGAGTAAAATTGAAACGATTGCCCATGCGGTAACGATTGTTGGAACGGCCCAATTGCATGATCTTGCTCTGGCTACGACCGTTGTTAATCAATTCAAAGGGATATCCAAAGATTTACTCAATATGGAAAAGTTCTGGCTTCATAGCGTGGCAACAGGGCTTGCGGCAAGGATTATTGCTGTTTATCGAAGGGAACCCAATGCGGATAGATTTTACTTGATGGGGATGCTTCATGACCTGGGGCGGCTTATTTTGTTTCTCAATGTTCCCGACCAGATGGAAAAAGTGATGAGCCAGTATGCAAGAGCAGGACTTTTGCATGATGCGGAAAATAAGGTTATGGGGGCTGACCATGCGGGTGTTGCGGGTATGTTGATGGAGGCCTGGAAGCTCCCCGAGATGCTTCAGGAGGCGGTGACTTATCACCATATGCCCAGCCAATCACCCCATTATCCTACAGCCGCATCTATTGTCCATGTTGCGGATATTATTGCCAATGCAATGGAGTTGGGAACATGTGGTGACTATTATGTGCCTCCCTTAAATGCAAAAGCCTGGGAAATACTGGATTTGCCCACCAATCTTTTATCATCAATTGTTGAACAGGTCGACAGGCAGGCAAATGAAGCGGTTGCAATGTTCCTCTGAAGAATAAAGTTGTGACGAAAAAGAATTCCGAAAACTCAAAAAGTAAGGATCAGGTTAGAATCGAGTTCCTCGAAAGGCAGGCGCGGCTCAATCTGTTTGGGCTGGATATTCTTGCTTCCCTGGGTGAGCTACAACATAGTGCTCATTTAAACCGGGATCCCCATCAGATTTTGAACATTTCGTTGAATCATGTAAAACGCCTTGTTGATTTTCAGGTGGCGGCTTTTTATTTGGTTGATGAGGAGAGTTCTGATTTTGTCCTGAAGGAAGTCAACCCTCTGGCTCATCAAGAGCTGATTCAGACTGAGGTGGATCGGGAAATCGAAAACGGTACATTCGCCTGGGCATTGAATCGTAACCGCGCGGTCGTGATTAAGGATCCCACGCACGAACATTTACTTGTGTTTCATGTTTTGGCAACCAAAACCCGGGTGCGCGGTATGTTCGTCGGGCGTATTTTGCCCGATGGCAGGCCTGTCAACGAAACCATTCTTTATCCTTTATCAGTGATTCTCCAGAATACCTCCAATGCACTGGAAAGTGCCGCACTTTATAAAATGATCTGGGAACAGAATCAGAACCTTGAAGAAACGGTACAAATTCGAACTAAGAGTCTGGAAAAACAAACCTTGGAGCTCAGAGAGGAAATTGCGTTTCGGAAACTAGCGGAGGAGTCTCTGATGGTTGCCAAGGAAGAAGCGGAAACGGCGGCCCGCGCTAAAAGTGAATTTCTTGCGAATATGAGTCATGAAATCCGAACCCCCTTGAATGCGATCCTGGGATACGGTGAAATTTTACAGTTCGAAGCGAGAAAGTTAAAACGACCAGATTTTATTGAGGATCTGAAAGCCATTGAATTCGCCGGACGCCATTTATTGAGCTTGATCAATGAAATTCTTGAGTTGTCAAAAATTCAAGCGGGGAAAATGGAGATTTACCCCGAAGCTTTTGATCTCTCTCAGTTCATTGATGGGGTTGTTTCAACGGTAAAGCCATTGGCCCAGCGGAAAAATAATAAGCTGGAAGTAATCAAACAGGATTTGCCGGACTCAATGTATTCCGACTCTTCGCGTATCCGCCAGATATTGTTAAATCTTTTGGGGAATTCTTGCAAGTTTACAGAGGAGGGGGAGATTCAACTGACCGTTATTCGAAAAACGATTGATGGCGTGAAATGGATTTATTTTACCATTGGCGATACAGGGATTGGTATGGATCCTGGAAAAATTTCCGGATTGTTCGAAGAGTTTTCTCAGGCTGATTCTTCTACAACTAGAAAACATGGCGGTACAGGGCTGGGTTTAACCATCAGTAAACGTTTAGCCCAGCTATTGGGAGGAGATATTCAGGCAACCAGTGAGCTTGGCAAAGGTGCATCGTTCACGGCTTTTTTTCCGGAAAATTGTTCCCAGCTAAAATCTGAGGGGACTCCTAACAGGTGGTCAGAATGGGCGGGCCGGTTTCTGGGCGAAGAACCGAACTTTATTTCTGAAGGCAACTCCAATACTGCTTTAAGTATAGACTCTCAAGTAGATAATATCCTGGTAATTAACGAGGATGAAGTTGTTTGTAACCTAATAAAAAGATTCCTGGAAAAGGAGGGGTGTAAGGTTGAAATAGCTTGTGAGGTCAAGCAGGGCCTACGTCTCGCTGAGCAGATTCGTCCTCTAGTAATCATTCTTGATGCCTTGATAAGGGGGTCGAGTGGCTTGGAGCTTTTGTCGCAGATTAGGAATAATGAACGCCTTAAAAATACTCCCGTAATTTTATTGACCGAGGAAGAAACAAGCCGGGGAGGGGAAGGGCCCACTGAATATCTATCTAAACCCCTTGACTGGGATCAATTTATAACCGTTTTTAAAAAATATCTGACAAGACCTGCTGACTTCTCCATCATGGTTGTTGAGGATGATGCGATTAATAGAGAAGCTCTAACGCGAATTTTGAATAAAGGGGGATGGAAAGTGATTGAGGCCATTGACGGGCCATCAGCTTTTGAGTTGCTAAAAGAAAATAAAACTCCCGGTATGATTTTGCTGGATCTTGTTTTGCCGGAAATGAACGGTTTCGAATTTATTACTCGTCTGCGGCAAAATCAAGAATGGAAGAGTATCCCGATAATTATTAATTCCGCAAAAGAACTTACCCTTGAAGAAAAAGGTCGGCTCCAGGGAGATGTGGAAAAGATATTTAAGAAGGGCGATGTTACCTGTGGCGAATTATTGCAGTCAGTCCGACAGTTAGCAGTTCAGGCTAAAAACGGAAAACCCTGATTCAATGTTGGTGGCCTTCAGGGATCAGGGATTGGTTTGTTACCTGACTCAACATTGGCAAAAAATATTGAGCGGGAGTGAACCCGTAGAGTGTAATCAATTTCCTGGTTAGCGATGAAAGGTTCTCGTACCAAGGGAAAACTCCATTCCGAAACCGTTCCCGGTCGATGCGGTTTGCCTTTGATGATATTGCCTCCCCTATGGGGATTATTTAGAAGCATCCAATTCTTTCCTTTTCCGCTAAGTGCCTTTTCGTACATATATACCCACCCATATATTTGGCTGATGGTTCGTGCTGAGTTGTTTTTAATTCTAAATACAATGGAATTAGTTTTTTCAGGTAAGGAGTGCAAGGTGGAAATGCCTATCAGCCCGAGATTTATGAACTTTTCTTTTCCGTCTTCTTGAGCCAAAGCATTACTGCCTGCCATGGCAAACAGCAAACTCATTAAACTTAAACCTGATATCAGCAGGCGTTGTTTGTTCATGATTTTGTGCGATTACTAACTGGTTTAGGTTCTGTCAGTCAGAAATCTGTAAGTGGTAAGTATTACCCGCCAATGTCTTGCGCAGTTACATATTTATGTTTGTAATAAATGGTTAAGTCCTTGAGTGAAATTATCCCTATGATCTTGCCGTTTTCCGTAACCGCTAGATATCTAGCATTATTCTGGTGCATGCAACTCAGGGCAATATCCATGGACTGATTTTTTTTAATTGTTGCGGGTTTTTCCATGAGCTCTGAAACCAGCGTGGTTTCCGGATTCAAATTCTCTCCCAGTACTTTGCGTGTGAAAATTTGTTCTGTAACGATACCCGTTATTTCACCATTCTGGGTCACCAGAAGAGATCCAATGTTGTTTTCATTCATTTGCCGAGCGGCTTTTTGTATTGAAGTAGATTCGGCGATCGTTGCTGGGTTTTCCTGCATGTAGTGGCCAACTCGGTCTTCCTTATTTTGGTTATGAGAAAAATTGAAGCTGTAATAGTTCGCAAAATCTTTGATGGAAAGCATTCCTACGATTTTATTTCCACGAGAGACGGAGAGATGGCGAATATTTTTTTCCCGCATTTTTTGATAAGCATCGGACATCGGCTGACTGCAGTCTATAGTGACAAGTGGTCGTTCTAAGATCGTGGAAAGTAGGGTGGTATCCAGCGGGCGTCCCGCCGCGATGACATCCCTCGTTAAAGCGGCTTCAGTAAAAATGCCTTTTATTTTCCCCTCATCTGAGACAATCAGGCACCCGATGTTGTGTTGAGCCATTTTTTTGGCGCCATTTAAAACAGTTTCATCACCACTTATGCTTAATATGGAGTCTTTCATGAAATATTGAATTTCACCTTTTTCACCTGTTTCCTGGGAATACTTGTTGTGGAAGTAGTTGGCAAAATCTTTTATAGAAAGTATTCCAACCATCTCATCATTTTCTGTGACTCCCAAATGACGAATGTTATGTTTTCGCATGCATTCATAAGCTTCTTCCATTGGGCGGCTGGCATCCAGCATAATAAGTGGATTTTTTGCAATCGTGGTTACAAGGGTGTGGTCTGAGTCCAGGTTTTTGGCGGCAAATTCCTTGGTTAAATCGGTGTCGGTCAAAAGGTCGGTAAAGTTTCCATTTCCACCAATAAGAATTGAACTGATAGAGTGGTGGCGCATTTTTTGCGCAGCTTCCCTGATGGAGGCTGTCGGTTCAACGGAAATCAGAGATTCTTCCATGAAAAAACGAATTTCGTCCATAATTAACCCTGTAATTATTATTTAGTCCGATTACTCAATCAGGTTAACCAAACTGGATGGTAATTTCAATAGGGTTGGACTTTTTGGGTGGGGAAAGAGCTTTTAGATGAAATACCTTCCGTTTGAAAGCGCGGTAAGTATTGTTATGCGGTTTAGTGCTTGGTGTAAAATAAAGCCGCAAGGTGTCTTAGATGATTCCACCAGAACCTCAGTTTCAAACTCTCGATTTGAAACCGAATCCACAAATGTATGTTGCGTTGTGATTTGACCAGAAACATTCCTTTTTACCTTTCAAAAATCCCTCTGTCAGATAAAAGAAAACAGACTTCTTGGTACAGCACCCGCTTGGATTTTCACCCGTAGTTTCCTTGGCGGGTTCTTAATCTCTTAACGGTTTGATAGCTGTGGACTTTAAACAAGTATTGCAGAAATGTTTGAAAATCGATTATAAATCAAATAGTTGCGGACAGGGAAGGAGTGGGGAGGAGTAATCAATTTTTTTGAGTTTAAATAACAGGGCTCACTGGCTCTACACCGGGAATGTCCTAAAACCATATAATGTTAATTAATTTCCCGCCATGCTTTGAGTAAGGGGAAGTATAAGGCTTTTTTAATAGGGCGTTTCTCGCCATATTGCCTTAACACTATTTCATAGCGGTCCAATTGGTGTCTATAGCGTTCCACCTCATTATCCAAAAAGATTTCAAGGTTTTTTCCTCTGCCCTTATGGGTACCGGTTTTGTAGTCAATGATCCATCTAATCCCTTCGTCAACAAATGTGCGGTCAATGACATTTCGGATATATCGGTTATCTTGAAAGAAAGTCAGGGGGTACTCGGAATGGGCGTCTTCATGCGGAGCTAAAATCCAGAGTCCCTTTTCATCCTCCAGCATGTTGGTGAGAGCCAGAATTCCTGATTTGGTTGTTTCTTCAGTCAGGTCGAGGGGCAAACCTTCCCCCAAGAGAGCCATTTGAAGTTTTGGTTTAAGGTTTTCCATTAATGGTTTATTTTTTTCTTCCGCTAAACTTTGCAGGCAACGGTGCAGGACATTTCCCAGGCAACGGGCTGTATTTCCTGCCCAGTAATATTCAGGCTCCTCATTTTTTTCATCTTCGATTTCAACCACTGGTCCTGCAAGGATGGAATCAGTCGGGACCGGAAGTGAAAAATCCATAGGCAGACGATGAATGGAATGCATGGGAGGATCAGTTGCAGTTAGATCGGGTTGAACAGGGTTCGTATTTTCGTTCAACTTGTCCAGCCATTCTTCCTTGATATGCGGCCAGAGTTTATTCAGCAGGGATTGGGGATGGGGTTTCCATACTTCTTCCTTGGAGGGTTCCAAGTGGCCGAATAGATGCAGTTGGATTTTAGCTCTTGTCGCGGCGACATATAGAAGTCTTAAAGTTTCATATTCTTCTTTTTCCTTATTCAGGTCCGATAAAAACTGATAGAGAGGTGAAGGATCACCGCCTTTTTCCTCAATAGGGGCAAGCAACAGGTCATCGCCATGTGGCATCCAGTAAACCAGGCGCTTTTCATCCGCTTTGATGCGTTTGCCGAGACCCGGCAAAATAACAAAGTCAAACTCCAGGCCTTTGGCTTTATGCATGGTCATGATTTGTACGGCATTCTCGTGAACGGCTAAAGGGCTGGCATACAAATCTGTAAGGATCTGGTCGAAATTTTCGAATTGTTCTTCCTGTCCCGAAGCTACCATTTCTTCAACTTTATTGAAAAACACTTCAATGTCATCAGGACTGGTTCCTTGCAGGCAAGCCGGCCCACCCAGGCTGATCCAGCAGGCTTCCAGCATGTCGCGAAAATTTTTATCAGCGAAACCGTTTAAAAAAGGATGAATGGTGCGGATCAGGTTTTGTACCCTTTTATTGCCGCCTTCACTAAGAAGTCCAATGTGTGCAGGATTGTTCAGCAGGGACCAGACAGGCGTTGTGGCATCCAGTTCGACCAACGCATGGATATCCGTCAAAGACAGTCCACACCAGGGTGCTCTTAAAATAGATAGCCAGGCAGTGCGGTCCCCAGGAAAACGTAGAGCCCGAAGCAGGGAAAGCAGATCCAGAATTGCCGGTCTGTCAGTGAGCGCATCAATGGCCTGTGCCTTAAACGTAATGTTTGAGTCATGAAAATGCTTCACGATGGAAGTAAGATGGGTTCGTCCCCTGACTAGAACTGCCACGCTCTTGTCTGGATAATGGGATTGCAGGTCAGTGACCAGATCTGTGATTTGCCCGGCTTCCTCCTCGGCAATAGCCTGTCTGTTCGGGTGATGTGGCACAGGGTGATACACCACTCCGGTATGCGCGCTTTCCGGCAATACCGCTGATGACGCGGTATAGGAAATAGCTCCAAGGTCAGGATCATCGTATTGCGGAAATATTTTTTGAAAACAGACATTGACCCAATCCACCAGTTTTTTTTGTGAACGAAAATTGGATTCCAGTGGCAGGGTTTCTAAATGCAAATTACCCAATCCACGATATTGAGTTTTAAGAAATAAACCCACCTCGGCATCCCTGAACCGGTATATGGATTGTTTGGGATCGCCGACAATGAACAGGGTTCTGCCATCCTCAGCACTCCATTCGGAAGTGAGTTTGTGCAGTAGCTCTTCCTGTTTGTAAGAAGTGTCCTGATATTCATCCACCAGAAAATGTTGGATTTTGCAATCAAGATAAAAAAGTAAATCAGTGGGGCTCTCCTGCCCATTTTCGTCCTTCTGCACCAAACCCTTGATGGCGGAAAGAGAAATTTCTGTGAAGTCCGTAATCTGCCTGGATGAAAAAACTTCTTTCAGGCTTTTATTGATCTCTGCCAGAAGCCAGATAGTGGATTTAAGTAAATCCCATTCACCGTCGGTGAAATGCCCGCGAGGAAGTTTTTTAATCCTAGTCATGGCGGGTAGCAGGGCAGGGTTCTCTTCCAGTGAACCCACCAGATTCAGAAACTCTTCTTTCATGTTCTTGGCGTCTTTGCCGGCAGGGAACCCCAGGCGTTTATCTACTGTTTTTCTATAGGCATTGTTTCCTGTCAAAAAAAGATGGGCCAGGCCTTTCCAGATTTCCAGATTTTCGATTGAAACTTCTGGAAAGCTCTTCAGTTCTCCCAGGCAGGTGCAGGGGCTGGGCGGATTTTCACTTTCCAGATTTCTGCCCGAGTAGTTGGCGAGCTTTACTATGCTCTGTTGCAGTTCCGGTGTGAACAAGTCTTTCAATTCGCCCATGCGCGACTGAATCAGGTTTGCCATGGTTTGTTCCAGTTTTTTCCGAGAGCTGTCATTCAGAGGATGTGTTGCCAGGTTTTCACGTGGATCGAAAAAGGAAATCATCCACTGGTCCCTTTTTTCCAAAAGTTGGACAATTCTTTTTATAAAATCTTCCTTGGAGTTATCTATATGCCGGAGGATATTCCGCACCAGCTCGCCATAGGGATTGGTCTTGCTTTCCGTCAGGCTCAGGATAATTCTTGCTGTTTCCCGGTAAAGACTTTTAGCATTTTCCTGGATGTTCAAAGTTGTTCCCATTCTGGATAACAAAGGCATGCGACGGGTTAAAGAAGAACAAAATGAGTCAATGGTCACAATTCTGAGACGGGCAGGGTTATCCATCAGTTTCCATTCCCGTTTTTGGTCCTGCTCAAGAACTTTTTGGGACAATTCCCATGTGAGCCGGGCATGCAATTGTTCCGGACGCGGAGAACCTCCGCTGGTAGCGTGCAATGTCTTTTTACTGCTAGCAACCGTTCCTCCCGGCTCAACGAGCTCTTGCCCATTGTCCCCACGGCTAGTGGGGGTTTGGGCTTGGATAAGGGCAGAAAGAATTCTTTCCTTCATTTCGGCGGCGGCTTTGCGGGTGAACGTCATCGCCAGAATTTCTTCCGGGAAGTTTGCCTGTCCCAGCAGTTTCAGATACCGCTGAATAAGCAGTTCTGTTTTGCCGGACCCTGCCGGAGCCTGAACGATAAAGGACTGGTCGGGTTCCAGCGCCTGCCTTCTTGCCTTTTCATCGACCAACATCAGGGATTGTCCTCCGGTGTTTCCTGCGGAGAACCGGTGACTTGCAATGGCTTTTTACTGTCAGCAACCATTCCTCCCGGCTCAACAAGCCCTTGCTCATTACCCCCACGGCGCGGAGAACCTCCGCTGGTAATTTTCAATGGCTTTTTACTGTCAGCAACCATTCCTCCCGGCTCAACAAGCCCTTGCTCGTTGCCTCCACGGCTAGTGGTGGCTTGGATTCTGCAAAGAGAGCCGAACTCACAATATTGGCAAGGCTCACCTTTGTTGATAGGGAGAACCTGATTGTTCCCCTGCAAAAACTCATCGACGACACGATTCAAATTGCTTTTCCAATAACCGAGCAACTCTTCCCATGTTGAGCATCCGGTATCCTTGGTGAAATCGTAGTTCTTGAATTTCCCCAGTGGTAAGTTGGCGGTTCCTTTGAACTCCGGTTTGCCGAGTGTCAGATGCCCATAAGCCAAACCGACAGGGGGTTGGGCTGTGGCGTAAAGCGGTAGTTGTGGTGCGCGTATTTTTTCTGCAAACCACTCGGCGGGTTTCGCTTCTTTTCCTGTTTTGTAGTCGATCAGCAACAAACCCTTTTCGGGAATTTCATCAATGCGGTCGATTCTTAAGCTGAGTTTTACGCCGCACAGGTTTATGCAAATATCTTCCTCGTTGTGGAGTACCTGAAAGTCGGGCCGTTCGAGTTCTATGTTGACTAGCCAGTCACGGATGAGGCGCACGTTTCGTTCTGTTTCGAGTTTGTTAAACTGTGTTTGACCGGTGGTGCGCTGTGAACATAATTTAAGGGCTTCCTGCACACATTCTTCAATGCGTTTTTCCAGAGTATTAGGTAAAAGGTTTGAAAGGTTTTTCCGGTTACGGGTTTTGCCCCAGAAAAGTTCGAGAGCTTTATGGATCAGGTTTCCGCGATCCAGGTTGTCAAAATCAATTTCAGCCGCCGGGGTGCGCTGGCTGTTCAAACGATGGCGGGCAAAAGCCCGAAACGGGCAATCTACCTGATCTTTGAGCAGAGCATATCCAGATGAGATACCGTGTGTCCCATATTGGTTTTTTTCAGAATCCGTCACCTGCAGAAATCCGGGTTCCGTGAATTTTCCCAAATGATTTGCGGCCCGGACTTGATCTTTGATTCGGCTGGATTGGTAAGGGGTTTTCTTAGCCTTGGGAAATCGTTTTAATAGAGGGCTCATTTCCAGGTCCATGTCTCCTTCGTGCAGGGGATAGCTGAAATGTATATCGGGTGAGGCCATTAAAAGGCGACTCAGGGATTGCTCGGCGAATTTCAATTCTCTTTGTGGATTGGAACGTGGGATGGAATTTTTGCTCCTGATCTCATAGGGAATGAAGGGGTTGGGTTCAGGGTGGGCCGGGAGTGCTTCGCTCTGGCAACCCATGACCCACAAATGATCAAACTGCATTCCGGAGGATTCCAGAAGACCAATCACCTGAATGGAATGCTCCGGTGATTTGCTCTGAAAGGGTTTGCTTCGGGCTATATGGGTAAGATGGTTTAAAGCTTCCAGCCTGTTAATAGGGCCGAGTATCTGGTTCAGAGAACAGAGTTCATTCAAGCAATCTTTCCAGGATTCAAAGGCTTGGTGCCGCTTTGATAAAATAGACTGCCTGTCAGTGCCGGGTGCCACTTTTCCTGGCCAGCCGATGGTTTCCAAAAAACCTGACAACTCCTTGGCCCATTTCTCCGGCATGAGCTTGCTGTTATTTTGGGTCAAGGACTTTAAACTCGCCATCAACTTATCTACTTCTGCAATACCGCTTGACTGCTCAAGAGGAATGGAGAGGACTCTTTTTTTTCTCAGCTTGCGTTCCAGGTCTGATACTTCGCGCGCGGGTGGAAAATTAAAACCAAAAAAGGGACTCTGGATGATTGAAAGAAAGGTGCCGACTGGAACCGTAGGATTTTTCGTGGATGTTTTTACGCTTAACAGGTCCAGTGACAGTTTGATCATGGGCTCCTGGGACAAGGGGGGAGCTAACGAAATGTTAAAGGGCAAGTCCTCTTCGTCCAGACTGAAAATAGATTCAGGAACCAGTTCCGCCGCCAACTCGCGTTTAAGCAGTGTGCGGTATTTTTCCAGTTCGGGAACCACGATGCCGATACGTTTTCCCGGCTGAAATATTGATCTTACCCAGCAAGCACAGGCCTGGGCTTCGCCCTGGCTGTGTTCATATTCTCCGACCGTTACGTTTTCGTCATTTAACCCTTCCATTTTTTGCAGAAGAGTTTCAGGGTCTGGTACCGGTGACAGGAACTCTACATCGGCTCCCTTTTCGCGCAGGAAGCTCAGGAAATATTTTAATTGCGGACTCTGTTCTTCAAATCCCATTACTCTCAGCGAGAGAGGGACAGGTATTTCTCCTTCCTGCATAGAATTTCTCACGGCATCCATAAGCATGCAGGGGGCTAATGCTGAAGAAAGGCGGCTTTCAAATCTTCTTGTCCATCTCAGGAAAGCCTTTGACTCTTCGGTCTGTTCATAGAGTTTTGCATCTCGTGGCAGGCGGTATTCATGAAGCAGGGAAAAAGCTTTGCTGGTCTGGCTGGCGACTCCCTGCAAGTGCAGGAGGCCCAGCCTGCTTGCATCCTGGTTTATAATTTCTTCCCAGATTTTTTCGCATTGCAGTTCACTGAGCAGATATTTCGAGGGCCATGATGCGAGCCACACATCCCGCAACCAGGATGACAGGGGGAGTATCGGTGGAGTTTGCCAGGCTTTCTCCCCGGCCTTTTTCTTTTGCTCATCATGTTCAAGCAAAAGCCAGCGGGCCAGCCGGGCATTGACGGTCAGGATGAGAGGAGTTTCAGCAGGATGGACTGGGGGTGCAGATTGCAATAGCTTGGCCCTACATGCCGGAGTTAGGGAGTATCCTGAACCCAGACTTCGCCTTTGGTGGTGGTTTCGCGTTTCCAGATCGGAGTGGTGCGTTTGAGTTCTGCGATGGCCCACTCACAGGCTTTGAAGGTTTCTCCACGATGTTCTCCCGCCGCAACGATCAAAACAATATTTTCACCGATTTCTATGGGGCCGATGCGGTGAATGATGCTCATGTCAATGATGCCGAAATCCTTAATGGCTTTTTCCCGAATCTCTGCCAGTTTTTTTTCCGCCATTTTCGGGTAATGCTCGAAATTAAGCTGGCTGATATTTTCACCCTTCGAAAGTTCCCTGCCGGTTCCCAAAAAGGTGGTGATGCCACCGATATTGCGAGAAACTTTTTTCATGGCTTCGATTTCATCGGTAACGGAGAAATCTTCCAGTTGGATACGTATTTTAGAGTCGGTCGTGGTGCTCATGATAGTGTCCTTATTATTTTGTTCCGCCGGAGAACGGAGGAAGAAATGCCACCTCATCGCCATCGTGGATAACGGTATCGACAGAGGCCATTTCCTGATTGATCGAGATCAAGACTTTTTTCTCACGGATCATCTCTCCCATTTTCGGCGTTGTTTTAGAAATGATGTCACTCAACTGGTCCAGGGTAATTGGATTTTCAATATCCAAACGATCTTCTTCTTTTTCTGCAATGGATTTGAGGCTGGCAAAATATTTAAGCGTTATCATTTTCCGGCCTCTACTGCTTCTTTATCAAAGGTTCCTGATTTGCCGCCGGATTTATGCAGTAACCCGATATGATCAAAATACATGCCCCGGTCAACGGCTTTGCACATGTCGTAAATGGTGAGCACGGTCATGGAAACCGCAGTCAGGGCTTCCATTTCCACACCGGTCTGCCCGGTCACTTTGACTGTGGCGTTGACGGTGATGGAGCATAATCCGGTCCCAGGGTCGGGTTCTGCGTTTACCTGAAAACTAATATCCACGCCGGTCAGGAGAAGAGGGTGGCACATGGGAATGACTTCATGGGTTCGTTTTGCTCCCATGATGCCCGCGACTTGTGCTACCGCCAGTACATCGCCTTTTTTGATCTGTCCCTCCTGAATAAGTTGCAGAGTTCCCGGTTGCATATGCACAACTCCGGTAGCCACGGCTTTACGGCAGGTATGGTCCTTGTCGGACACATCGACCATACGGGCACGCCCTTCTTCATTAAAATGCGTCAAAGGATTATTCATGGGACCAATTGTACAGCAACACGGGGGTGCGCTCAATGGGATTTCTTTTTACCCGGTTCATAGAGGCCCAGGATATTTCCATCCGGATCCTGAAAACGGGCCAGTTTGCCGTAGGAATGGATTTCTATGTTCCCAAGCAGTGCGGTGTCCAGCTCCTTCAACCGAAATACAAAGCCTTCGATCGGTTGGGCAAGAAAATAAACGGTAGCCCCGGTTCCAGCAGGGGAAGAGGAAATCTTCTGCAAAGCCAGCCTTTGCCCACCCATTTCAAACTCTGCCCAATCTTCCCGGTGAAACAGGGGTTCTTTTCCCAATACCTTCTGGTAGAATTTCACAGCCCTGTCTAAATTTGTAACCGGATAGGAAATAAACGCGATTTTTGTCTGCATGTCGGAAATCCCGCCTTATATATAATGATGGCATCTCTAAAATTATTTTTGGCCATGAGCAACCCTTATACAAGGGGTTGCCTTAGAGAAAATTATCGAATAAATAGAGATACCCTGAAACAATTCGGAGTCTAACACTTGTCACTGTTCAGTATAGGGCTGGTTTTGTTATCCAGCCTTTTGCATTCTTTCTGGAATATATTGACCCAGACCAGCAAAAATTCCCAGTATTTTTCCGGTTTGAAGGGAATTTGGGTCATGTTTATGGCCCTGATTGCCTACGCAGGGTTCGGAATGGCTCCCTTGAGTGATGAAATTATTTTCTGGGGCATTCTTTCGGGCATTTTGCATGGGGTGTATATACTCTGCCTTTCCCGGGCTTATTCAACAGCGGATATTTCCTATGTTTATCCTATCGCCCGATCCGCACCGGTATTTGTGCCGGTTTTTGCCTGGTTGTTTCTCGATGAGCATCTGAGTATTTCCACCTTTCTGGCGATAGGAATCATCCTGACAGCCATTTATACTCTCCATTTTGAAGGCCAGGTGGTGCGGGGATTTAAAAACCTGTTAGGGGCTCTTAAGCATCAGGATTTACGTTGGGCTTTTTACACGCTGGCATTGGTGGTCAGCTACAGCCTGGTAGACAAAAAAGGAATGGATGCCTTTTTGAGTTATTTTCCAGATCAGCCCTTCGTCAATGGGGTCACCTTCTTTTTCATCGAGGCGACGATAGGCTTTTTTCTCTGCAACGTGTATCTGTTTGCCAAACACCCGGCAAAATATATTTTGCAAACCTGGAGAGAGGAATGGAAAAAAGCCTTGCTTGCTGCAATTGCCACTTTAGGTTCGTATGGCCTGATCTGCGTGGTACTTCAGTTCGAGGTGTTGAGCGCGATTGTTGCCCTGCGTCAGGTCAGCGTCTTGATGGTGGTCTATTGGGGATGCTGGAAACTTAAAGAACCGTTTGGTGCGCAACGCCTGTTGGCGGGAGTGCTGATCCTGATTGGTATATTCCTGATCGGCAGTAATTCTCATTCCAATTAACTAGCGCTACAGTTGTCATCGATAGTAATGCCCAGCCTCATTTCTTTGAAAACTGTCTGATAAATAGAATCAACTGCCACACTTCCTTGTCTTTCAGCTTGCTATAAGTGTACATTCCGGTATTGGCAGAACCATTTTTGATGATCCAGAATAATTGTCCATTAGGAATCTTATTCATCATCTGGGCGCAACTGAAATTTCGCGGAGGCGGCTCCAGACCTTTTGCCATATCTCCTTGTCCGTTACCCAGGACTCCATGGCAACGAACACAACCGAGTTCCTTGCGTTCCTTAAAAAACAACTCTTCTCCGGCGGAAATATTTTTGCGTGTATTGCGAAGAGGATTCTTCTTGTTATAGATATTTTTAGGGGCCTTCAGGGTATTTCTTGGCTGAGGACAATCTTCGCTGGCACGGGCCAGATCAGGAACAAGCCCACTTAAAGTTCCAATCATAAAAAAAGCCAGAATGAAGGTCAGTCTTACGCAATTCATAGCCGCTCCTATTCAGACCACGCTCTAAATTTTGTTAGCATAGTAAGTTGTATCCATTATACTTACACCAAGACTTCAGGTGCAATAGGCAGAGTGACCGATTTTTAAATGTGACTGTGAGATTAAAAAAAATTAACCCTGCCATTGCGCAGAGCTGGATATAATAAAACGAATTTGAATAGTTACTGATACTTTCAGGCTTTAGGGCTTTTGAATTAATGAAATTGGAGGTTTTTTGTGAATCGGATTGCAAAATTATTTAAAACCGGGTTGCTCCTGGTTTTATGGATCGCAGTTTTTGTTTCTGCCGCCGAAGCGGTAAAGGGAGACAAACGGAAAACCCAGACCCTTTCTCTGGAAAACGGTCTGGATGTTATCCTGGTTTCCGACCCGGATGTGCATCGTAGTGCCGCGGCCTTATCAGTCGGTACCGGTTATTTATATGACCCGAAAGAAAAAGCGGGATTGGCTCATTACCTGGAACATATGTTGTTTCTGGGGACAAAAAAATACCCGGAAGTGGGTTCCTATAAAAAATTTCTCGACTCGCATTCGGGCGGATCCAATGCCTACACTTCAGGAAACATGACCAACTATTTTTTCCAGGTATCGCATGATGGATTTAATGAGGCCTTGGATCGTTTCAGTGATTTTTTCAAGGCTCCCTTGTTTGATAAGACTTATGCGAAGAGAGAAGTCAAAGCCGTCAATAATGAACACGAAAAAAACAAACTCAATGATGGCTGGCGCGGGAACTTTGTAGCTAACCTTATGGCTGAACCCGGTCATCCTGTCGGGAATTTCGGCACCGGCAATCAAAAAACCCTGTCCGGGGACAATCGCCCTGCGTTGCTTCAATTTTATAAGCGCTATTATGCGGCTTCCAATATGAAGCTGGCCCTCATCTCCAGTATGCCGATGGAAATCCTTTCCGGTGTGGCAAAAAAATATTTTTCGGATATACCCGATAGGCCCGTCAAGGCTCCTGCGCTATCCCCTGAATTCAGGAAACCGCTTGAGGGGCAGTATCGATTGCTGAAAATAAAAACCATCAAGGATGTACGTTCGCTGGAAATTGATTTCCCCACCATACGCCTTAAAAACCATCAGGCCAGCAAACCGGCTTCTATCGTAGGGTCTGTGTTGGGCTATGAGGGCAAAGGTTCCCTGCTCTCCAAGTTGAAGGATGAGGGACTGGTTTTAAGCCTCAGCGCGGGAGGGGGAAGCAGTCACCCGGATATCAATTCGTTTGGTGTCAACGTTTCCCTGACTGAAAAAGGCTTGAAGGAATATGAACGAATTCTTGAACTGGTTTTTGCCCATATTCAGATGGTGCGAGAGCATGGGTTTGAGGAATACACTTTCAAAGAGACCCAGGCTATGGCCCAGATCAACTTTGATTGGAAAAATCCGAGTGAAGGCATGGGGTTTATCGCCGGTAAAGCCTCGTTGATGCAGAACTATAAACTTGATGAAGTGGAAACACTTCCTTCCCTTTATACAGAATATGAACCTTCTGCCTATAAAGCAGTTCTGGATACATTGATTCCTGAAAACGCAATGGTGGTTTTGAGCTACAACTCTGCCGATACCGATAGTAAAGTGCCGTACTACGATGCCGAGTATTCCCTGCAGAAAATAGGCGGAAAGGCTTTCAAGAGGTTATCCCATCCCGCAAAAGTGGATGGTATTTTTTATCCCGAAAAAAATGACTTCATTCCTTATAACCTGAAGTTGATCGAGGAATATCCACATCTGGTGAAGGATGACGCGTTGGCAAAAGTCTGGTTTAAATATGACCATCGTTTTAAACAGCCGAAAATAGCCCTGACCTTCAGAATAGAAACTGCAAAAGTTTATCGCAGTCCTAGAAACCTGGAACTTGCAAAGTTGTATGACGCCATGATGCAAGAAGGCTTGAATGAACTGGTTTATCCCATTCAAATGGCGGGATTATCTTATGGCCTGTCCATACGAAAAAAAGGAGTGCTCCTGACTCTTGGCGGTTATTCGGAGCGTATTGGCGATTTGATCAAACTGGTGACCATGAACCTGAAAGAAGTAAAAGTGGATGAACAGAAATTCGCTGATATTAAGGAAGCCATGATACGCGGATTGAAAAATAGCAAACTCGGTCAAGCTTATTCACGTGGAGGGTATTACAACTGGTTGATGCTTCTCAGGGATCAGTATACGGAGGAGGAAAAATTGGCGGCACTGACCGCAATCACTTTGGATGATGTCAAGGCCTACGCCAAAACACTTTATGACAAAGTGTATATTACCGGAATGATTCATGGAAACTGGTCTGATAAAGAAGCCATGCAAAGTGTGGACATCCTGCTATCTGCTTTGGGCAGTAAACCCCTGCCTGAAAACGAGCGGTTTGAGCAGGTGGTGGAAGTCATGCCTCAAGGAGAACGGTTCCGCTTTAGCCGGGAGGTGGCGGATAATAATAATTCGCTGGCCTACGCTATCCAGGTCGGCGAGAAAGATTTTTCTCTTTTGGCCAAGGTTTCGATGATAGCTTCCGTTGTAGAAAGCGATTTCTATACCCAAATGCGCACCAACCAGCAGTTGGGATACATTGTGTGGAGTTTTAATCAGCGCATTGAAGATAGAATCTTTTTCCGGCTGGTGATCCAGTCTTCTACTCATGGTCCTTTTGAATTGAGCAAACGGGTCAACGCCTGGATGGCGAGTACTGAAAAGCTTTTTTCAAAATTAACCGACCAGGAGTTTGAAAGGCATCAGCAGAGTTTGATCGTTGCGCTGGAAAAGAAAGGCGACAGCATCGGCGCGATTGCCGGAGATCTTTATTCTCTTGCCGCAGATGAAAAGGGCGACTTTCGTTTTAAAAAGAAGTTGATCCAGGCGGTGAAAGACCTAAAAAAAGAAGATGTCGTCAAAATGGCAGGAAAAATATTCAGGGACGATAGCACTCCCCGGTTGGAAGTGTTAATGCGAGCCAAAGGCAGTAAAGAAAAAGTGCCGGAGGGTATCATCACAGAAACTAAAAAATTTAAAAGGCAACTCCACTAGGCGTGGGGCCAGTGTGCCGTCGCTTTATTTGACGAGCAAAGAGTTATCTCGGCACAATCAAGCCCTTGCCCAGTTCCCTCCCACGGGAGTGGGCACTAGGCGTGGGGCCAGTACTGCATTGCCCGTCAAGCAGGCCAAGCCCTCAAGCGAATACTTTTATATCCCCTCCCTTCATAGGGAGGGGCCTGGGGAGGGTTGGCTGGTTTCTGTTTTTTGCTAACTTCGTGCCCCGAGGGATAAGCTTCAATGGACCCCTCTTTTTAAAGTACCCGTTCCGGGCATGAAGACAACGGAAGGGATATCACAAGGGCTGGGGTGATTTAGAACTCTTCAGGCAACATGCGGACTGGATTAAAGGATTTTACGCAACTATGAAACTCGGAGCTATTTTTAAAAGAGGGACCAATCTTCTCAAACTGGGGGTTGCCGCAAGAAAGTTGCGCAAGTCCACCACAGAAGACCAGCGCCATTGGGCGCAACACTACCTCGTCGAACTACTCGGTCAGTCACGCGGACTGCCCACCAAGATCGGCCAGTTCATGACCATGGGCTCCGATGATCAGGCTCTCAGGGAATCCCTCAACAATTCCCTGGAACCCATGTCTTTTGAAGAAGTCGAGGAACTGATCAGTCAAGCCTACGGCAAATCCACGATCTTTAAAAAACTGGAAAAATCCTGCAAGACCGCATCGCTGGGCCAAGTGCATTTTGGACAGTTGAAGGATGGTACGGAAGTCGCGGTGAAGGTGCAATATCCCGGCATTGCAAACACGGTGGAAGCGGAGATGAACCTCATGGGCTTGTTACCCAAGGTGGGGCCGGTGGCAAAATGGGGATTCAAGATGGATGGCTATCGCGATGCCTTCTGGCATAACTTCAGTGAAGAACTGGACTATTGCATTGAAGCGAAGCATCAGGAAAACTACCGCCAGAAAATTCCGCCGCTGGAGCGCATAGTGATTCCCGAAGTCATCAGCGATTTGACCCAGCCGACTGTGCTGGTGCAAAAAAAGGAAGAGGGCTTCAATCTGGATAAAGCCGAAACCATGATGCCCGGACAGAAGCAGGCCATGGGTCGGTTGCTGCTCCAGCATTATCTGCATATGCTGTTTCGGCACGGATTTGTTCATGCCGATCCGCAACCAGCGAATTTTGCTTTCCGGCAATATAAAAAAGATTATTTCCAATTAATTATTTACGATTTTGGCAGTATTCTGGAGGTTCCGGACAATGTCCGGCTGGCACTTTTAAGAATCATCCTGGCCCTACGTGAGCGAGAGCACCTGGATCCGTTAACCTGTCTTTCGGCTCTGGGTTTTGATTCGGAAAAACTAAAAGACCTGCGTCCGACTCTCCCGGCCTTGATGTCCGTTTTGTTCGAGCCTTTTCTCATCGAAGCTCCTTACGATGTTAAGGAGTGGAGAATGAGCGAACGCTTTGACCAGATAGTGGGAGACATGAAATGGTGGTTCCGCTCTGCCGCGCCTCCCAAACTGATATTCCTGATGCGGACCTTGCATGGCTTGACTTCTATGTTGCGACGGCTGGATGTTCCGCTCCCCTGGCAGTTCATCATGGATAAAATACTGTCCGACATTTATCCCGAGGCGAGGGCATTATCCTTACCGGAAGTGGAGATCGACTCCAAAGGTCCGGCGTTTGATTCCATGGCTCGCTACTTGAAAGTTCATGTGGTGAAAGCCAATGGCAATAAGGTCAGTCTCACCATGCCGGGCCGATGCGCCGATGATATCGAATCGGTTATGGATGAACCTGTCAAAGAATCCATCCAACGACAAAATATCGATTTGCAATCCATCCAAGACAAAGCCAGAAAATCAGGTTTTGTCCCTCAGATCCTGTTCGAACTCCACGATGAAGAACGCGACATGAAAGTCTGGCTCGAATAACCGGCGAGCCGCCACTAGGCGTGGGGCCAGTGTGCACGTGATATTCAACCTTAGCCTTCGTGCCCCGGAGGGGTAATAGCTTTTGCCAGCGAGCAAAAAGGGTTGTCTCGGCACAATCAAGCCGCATGCCGAGTGGGGAAAATATGTCAAAAATCCGGCAAAAACCGCCGGATTTCGGTCGCTTTCCGGAGCGACCCCAGGGCAGGGGGCTGAGAGATAGTCTATCAGGGGCTTTAAATATAACAAGTTATGGGGGTGGTGAAAAAATATCCCGTTCCTGGGGCCATGGCATAAGTTTTGCTCTATATCATGGGAAGGAGAAACGATATGCCACTGATTGATAGACTTTTATTTTCGGATGCGGTTCCAGGACTCATGAAAAAGAGCCTGAACTTTATGTCCACCCGTCAGTCCATGATTTCCTCGAATATCAGCAACGTTGATACTCCCGGATTCAAGGCCAGTGATATTGATTTTCAGGCGCAATTGCGCGCCGCTATAGGTTCTAAAGGTAGTTTGAACATGAGAACGACCAGCGAAAAACATATTGGACCTTCTGACTCTAATATTATGGATTTGGCCGCAGACCCTTTTGAAGAGGATTCTGCCGCGAAATCCAATGGAAATACTGTCGATATCGATAATGAAATGGCAAAAATGGCCGAAAACCAGATCCTCTATAATGCAACGGTTCAATTGATGATGAAAAGAGGGTCAACAGTCCGTAGTGCCGTGACCGAATTGCCGCAACAATAGGCTTTTTAACTTTATTTTGTTACAATATAATCAGTAAAAACACTATTTGCCTGACCATTTTGACGATGCTTAAGTTATGAAAGATATTACCGTATCCAGCAATTTAAAAGCGTTACAAGGACCGGGGCCATCCCAGGGTCCGGCTGCGTCGAAAGTTGCTTCTGATACAAAAGGGCCGTCTTTCGCCGACACGCTGGCGCAATCTCTGGACAAGGTCAATACCCTGCAGCAAAACGCAGATGTTGCCATCCAGGATTTTGTTGCAGGTGATACCCGTAATATTCACGAAACCATGATTGCTGTGGGAAAAGCCGATCTTGCTTTCCGCTTGACCATGCAGGTACGAAATAAAATTGTTGAAGCCTATCAGGAAGTGATGAGAACCCAAGTTTAACCACTAGGCGTGGGGCCAATATGGCGTCACTTTCTCTGACGAGCAGAGAGTTATCTCGGCTTAAGAACCCTTGGAGATTTTTTTCCAGGGGCTTTTTTTTGCCTTTCTTCAATGTTGACAAGCCCGTTTTATTGGCAGATATTATTAAGAACGTGTATAGCCAAAACGTTTCTTTAGAATATAGGGAACGATTTAAAGTATTCAGGAGGTTAAAAATGATGGAACGGTATCAATCTAAAACTCTAGTGGGCATATGTTTTTTCGCGGCAATTTTTCTGGCTGGAAACCCTGTCTGGGCACAATCGGGGGGTCATGCCAGTGTGGGATTAGGTCACGGGGAAGAGGGGTATCTCCATCTGGAGGAAATGGTCAAACATCTGGAGTTCAGCCTGCAAATGCCGGATGCCAGTGAGGAGCTCAAAACCCATGGTCCCATGGCCTTGCAACATGCCAAGGAAGCGTTGAAACATTATAATGAAGCGTTGAAACATGGTTCGGAGTCACTCGGTCGGCGTGGCGGCATGCCTATGGCAGAAGGCTCCGGGGGCGGTGGTCATCAAGATGGCGGTTCGTCTCACAGCCATGATGAAGGTTCCCACTAGCCACTGGGCGTGGTGCCAGTATGGCGTCACTTTATCTGGCGAGAAAAGAGTTGTCTCGGCTCAAAGAGTCTTTGCTATTTGCTTCCCTCGCTAGAGGGCCACTGGGCGTGGTGCCAGTATGGCGTCACTTTATCTGGCGAGAAAAGAGTTGTCTCGGCTCAAAGAGTCTTTGCTATTTGCTTCCCTCGCTAGAGGGCGCTGGCGGACCTACGAGAATTTTGCCGTTGTCTGTTCTAACTTGATAGATGCGTGTATTCCATTCTGCGCCCCGGTCACATTCTCCTGTTTTAAGATCGAAACGGTATCCGTGATTGGGGCATTTTACCCCGAGGCCATTTAAAGTTCCGCGTACGAGCGGAGCGGTTTTTTTGTGCGGGCATCGGTCATAAATAGCAAACAGTTCCCCGTCTATATTGAAAAGGGTGATGAGTTCGCCATTAACCTCAACACGCTTTCTTTCTCCGGGCGGAATCTCCTCAAGACTGGCGACTTCGGTAAACTCTGTCATCCGCTATCCTCAACAGGAAAAGAAGACCGGCTCCAGTCCCACCAGGAGCCATCATAGTTTCTCACTTTGAAGCCCAAATAACGGAAAACAAAATAAGCCATGGCCGATCGAACTCCGCCGGTGCAATAAACGATGATTTCCTGGTCCGGGCGGATGTCATTTTGGCTTAACAGTGAATTGAGGGCCGACTGTGTTTTCAGGTTCCCGTCCGCTTGAAAAAAATCAGGCCAATGAATATGAATAGCATTGGGAATATGCCCACCCTTTGGGGAACCGTAGGGAGTGGCGCCATCAAATTCTTTTCGGGTTCTATTGTCAATAATCATGAAACTGTTAGACAAAAATACTCTATTAATCATAGATTTATTAGCAATAACCTCATGATTTAGATGCATATCGATTAGGGCTGATTTTGCTTGCGGAGTGGGATTTTGCAGGCCTTTTTCGATTTTCTTACCCGTTTGTTTCCAACTGGCAAATCCACCGTCCAGCAGGGAAACCTTTTGAAATCCATAATACTCAAACATCCAGAAAAACCTGCCATCGGTTCTCCATGGGTCATCCGGTTCGCCATAGATTATGATGGGTTTTTCCGGGGAAAATCCCAGTGGCGCGAATTTTTCTACGATGAAGGTTTTATCGTCTTTGAGCAGTCCTTTTACGCCTTCTGATTTATATGTGAACTCTCGCCAGTCACTCAGGTTGATTGCGCCGGGAATATGCCCCAACAGAAATTTCCAGGCAGGGCGAGTATCCACGACGATTCTCTGGTCCTCGGGGATGGTGCTCAACATGGCCGGGGTAACAAGAAGTCCCTTATTGGCAAGGCTTTGTGGGGCGTGAACTCCTGTTAAAAACAGGCCTAGAATGAGTAGGGCATATACCCTGATTTTTCTTGACAAAATACGGGCTCCGCTTGTACTATCAGGCTTCGTTTTTTCTCTTCTTTTGGTATAAAACTGGAGCATTTTTTATGAAAATGGCTCCGGTTTCCCGGTTACCCTAACGATTATATATGATTTAAATGTTGGGGGTTAGATTGTTTGGAAATTGGCTGTCGAGGGCTGAAGTTGGTTTGGCGCATAAAAAATTTATTTTAATAAAAGGTTGAATTATGACAACGGATGATCAAGGCAAAAAAGATGAATCCTCTCAAACTCCTGCAGAACGCATGGAGGAAATGAAACATGAAGAGAAAGAGGATGCAAGCAGTTATTATGCGCAGGGAGACTCAAAGGGGAACGTGAACGAAGCAGCCGAATTCAGTAAGGCCGTCGAGCCGGTCAATGCGGGGCAGGAAGAAATGAATATGCTGAAGGCAGTAGCCTTTCTTGGTTTTGGTATGGCGGCGCTGGCGATTATTTTTATCCTGTTTTTTGTCCGTGACCTGGATACCCGGGTAGTGGGTATGGACGGTACCGTGACAAATCTTGAAGAAAAAATAGCTCCCCTGAAAAAGCAGGTGGACGATGGCCTTAGTAAGGTCAATGAAGATATATCCGGATTGAAAATGAAGGTGGGTAATTATGAGCGCATGATGGCGGTGATGGAACTCAAACGTGCTTTGGTTACCGTTCAGGAAATGTCTTTGGGTAATTCCCCGGATGTTAAGGCAAAGTCTGGCGAAGTGGTAGCAGGCATTGAGGCATTGTTGGCAGAGTTGGGAGCGGGAACAACTGCGGGTATGCCTGCGGGAATCGTTAGCTTGGAAGAAGCTCCTGTCTTAGCCCCGGCGGTTACTGAAGAACCGGCTCATGCTGAAGAACCCGCCGCCGAAGAGCCGGCCCACGCTGAAGAACCTGCGGCTGAGGAACCTGCGGCTGAAGAGCCTGCTCCTGTCGAAGAAGAACCAGTTGAAGAAGCTCCCGCTGAAGAGGAAAGTTCTGCCAGCGAAGGCGGAGATGATGATGAAGAAGAGGAAGAAGAAGACGACGAGTAATTTTTAGCGATAGTTTAGTTCCGTCATGCCAGCCATAAAATTTATTCTATTTATCCTTCTGCTGATCATTGTGGCGTCCTTCGCCGTGCAAAATATGACTGCGGTGGGGATCAGTTATTATGATTTTGAATTCCAGTCCCACACCATAGAACTCCCTTTAATGGTGGTGATTATGATCCCGTTGGTACTGGGTTTTTTGATCGCCTGGGTTCTGGGCATCTCTGATCTGTTCAAATTAAAGTCCACCATTCGCAGGCAAAATAGATCCATCTCTTCCATGGAAGAGGAACTGGAAAGTCTCAAAAACACCCCCCAACTTCCCGCCCAGGCAGAATCATCCATCGATTCCTAGTCCCCTTTCATCTCAATCTTGGGTTTGCGTAAAAAGCAACCAGGTCTTTGACTGAAATCATTCCTATAATTTTGTCATTCTCTGTGATTGGGAGGTGTCGAACCTTTTTTTTCGCCATGACTGCATTGGCCTCCGTCACCGGTTGATGGCAATCCAGCGTTATTATTGGTTGAGCGGTCATGACAGCAGTTACTTTTGTGGTTTTTGGGTCCAATCCTCCGCCCAGGACCTTGCGTGATAAATCCGTTTCCGTCACGATCCCGATGTATTCCTCTTTCTCTTTTACAAGAACCGAGCCTATATTTTTTTCATGCATGAATTGGGCGGCCTCTTGAACCGTGGAATCCGACCCGACGCTGATTACGGTGCTACTCATATAATCGGATATTTCCGTCCGGGTGGTTTGGTCTTTTGCGTACCTGTGTGGTGTGTGCTTGGTAACCATGATCAACCTCCAAATCAGGGGTAGGGTTGGTAATCCAGTTACTTTCCCTCAGCCTATGGTGCGAGGGATCTGTTTAGAAATTTGATGCCCGATTTTGGGAGGAGATTCAATAATCCGAAGTAAATATATCTTGCCATTTTGGTTGACCAAAAATTTGGTTTAGTTGAAAGTAAGTCGGAAGAAAATTAATGAGTGGAGCTTACTCATATATAGTTGGATTTTAACGAGTTACTGTAGGTTTCCTGTTCGAGGCTAATCGGAAAGCACTGTGTGAAATTATTTGATAGTCCAATTTTTTATTGACAATAGTTCGAAATGGGAATAATTAACAAACTTAGATCCACACATTTTTTTAAGACATTTGACTTGAGAGCCGGTGCGGGCTTGTTTCGCTTTTGGAGGCGGGGAATTGTTATATGTAACCCAAGAGGAAATTGGGTAAGTCCAGAGTTGAAGAGAAATTAATCATGAGCAAATACAATCAAATCGGGTCACAGTCATGAGCTTTTTTCAAAATTTTCTTGCTGATACGGGAGTAGGCGTATTTAAAAATTGGATTCAAGAAGCTATCACGTCGGCCATTAAGACTGGGTCTCGTATAGATAGCCTAGAAAAGAAAACCAATAATATAAAAAATCAAATTATAAATATCCAAAAAGAAGCAGTTGATTTAGATGGGGAAATTAAGTCCATAAAAAATAATAAAAAAGAATGGAGATTAAAACTTGATGCTATAAGCACTGGTCTTGAAGCGCTGGATGCAAAACAAAATGCGGATAAAATGGATGAAGAATTTTTAGTTTATGGAAGAGATTTGACTAGTTATGCATATGACTTGGATACCATGCAAGGGGTTGTAAGTGAAATATTACCAAATATAGACAAAAATTTAGATTGCCTGAAGGATTTTCCTGACGAGATTGAAACAATTGAAGGTCACTTGAAAAACATAAAGGCAGAAATTGGCGATGGAAAAGTAATGAAGGATAAACCAGCCCAGCCTATTGAGCGGCAGGGCATGAATATAGGCGGTATAAGTAATGCTGAGAATCCAGCCTCAGAACCTAACGGCGAACAAGAGGGGAAGGGTTCTAAAGATTTAGAGGAAGAAAGCTCGCATAAAAGTCATGAGGAGAGATCTCCAGGTGAGAAAAGTGGTACTTCTTCCTCGGTCACTACACTGGAACAACAGAAGCAAATAGAGTTAATTGATAGCAATCTTAAAGAGATAGAAAAATTAAAACACCAGGATCTTAAAAAAAAATATAAAGAAAATAAGAGTGCAGTAAATATTATCAAATCCGAATTAAAAGCTGAATCAAATAAGCTAGTAAAACTCAATGAAAAATTACAGTTGGCCAGGAAATCCTATAGAGCGTTTAAAATAAAGTCGATTTCTAAGGGGCAACAGGCTTTCCTGACAACTCATTTAACCCTAGCAGGCACCATTCTGTATGCCACCATTTGTATGTTGGGATTTTTCCTAAGAATTCATTACTTTGATTACTTCAAATTCAATATAGTGCCGTTCGCGGACCTGCCTTATTTTCTTTTGTCAGGGATCACTTGGGGGTGGAAAATAATTGTCCCTATAACATTAGTTGCAGTTGTTTTGTTTTTATTACCCATTGTTTTTCCTAATAAATTTTTGGATTGGGAAGAATATTTAAAAGAATTAAAGCTTAAAGGGGGGCTTCTGAACAATGATTTGACTGAAATAACTAATATTGCATTAAAAAATGGTGTTTTTTTTATAACAAACCCACTGATTATCCTTGTTTTGGTTATCCCCCTGCTTTCATTTTTTCTCATTTTTGAGCCTTCTTATGCTACTTTTCGAACTATGGATTTTGAACCTTCTTATGCTATTTCTCAAGCTCGGGCGGCGGCGGAAAGTTCTAAAAGCACATGTGTGTATATCAAGGATAGCAAACCTATCTCAACCTTTGGGGTCTTGGATTCATCTTCCGATTTTATTTTCTTTTTGAAAAAGGATAAAAGTTCTGTCCTTCAAATATCCAAGTCCAATATTATATTAGTTAAAGACACGGAAACTAAAAATGGGGCTATCTCTCCATGCCCTCCTTTGGTGGATGATAAACAAGGCAATGAAAGAACTGTTGCGGAATTTGCTAGAAAAATTCTTAAATGTGAAATGGATGATTTGAGCCTTTATCAAAATGAAGGCTCGGATAAACTGACCAAACCCGTGTCTTTTTATTTCCCTATTGGCAAATATGAAAATATGGAAACCAGTCAAAATAAATTGGCAATAAATGTCCGAGAGGTCTTAAAAAATTTTCCAAGGAATAGACCCCTTAAAGAGACCGATAGAGTTAGGGTATATATTTTGGGCTTTGCCAGCGGTCTCGGCGAAGAGCACATTAATTTCGATTTGTCCACACATCGGGCTGAAGCTATATCTAAATTGATTAACCCCAGAAATGGGGAATTTCGAATGTTGCCTATCGGAATGGGAGAAAATCTTCTGACAGGAAATCAACCACTTGATAAATATGGGGACAAAAGTCGTAGGGCGGATGTATTTGCTTGCAAATAAAACTACTTCAGTTGAATTTTGCTATTGCAGGGGTTTGACGGGTACAAGGGCTTTATCTAAATCCTTGATGCGGATGTTGATGTCTTTGATGGGATAGACTGTAATTCGGGTTGTGGATGTGGAAATCGCCTGATTGATATGCCCACCCTGTTTTTTACTGACTTCATATCCGTGTAGATGCAAAGGGTGCCCCGGTACGGACAAGACCTGCTGAATAGTAGGGTTGATTCCATATAGTCCCTGCATGCTCCAGTTTCCTGTCTTGTATTCAATAAATTTAAAATTGTCCTTAAGAGAATACCCCTCGTTCAAATCCAATCCGCCGATAGGTATGTGGCAGGCGGCGGTAGATTTGACTTCATCCAGTTTTCCGCTGATATGTATCGCCGCCAGACCCAGGTTTTCAGCAGGAAATTTATTTTCTATCCATTCGTGAATATTTTCTCCGGCGGACAGGGTGTACTCTTTTAGTTCTTTAGGGTCACACAACGCAATAGCCATGAACGGGAATTGGGGGAGAGCGTCTTCCGGACCGATCACCGGGCTCTTCAGATTCTCTTCATGCTCAGGGTGGTCGTGATTCAGGTTGATCAGTTTTCCCGGAGGAATACTTTCTGGATCGGCCCAGAGAAACTCGGGTTTTTCAGCAATGCCTTCAACGATAGCTTCGCCATTGCGTTTATACCAGTTGGTGGTTCCCAACCCGATCACCGGCCACTCTTTGTCAAAGTTTTCTATTTCCTGGGTAATTTCCTCTATTTTTGAGAAGTGAAAAAAATCTCCCTTCAGCAATCGCTCTACTGTGTTGTAGGCAAGGATGATGGATCGCCTGTCACTGGTTATCATGGTTATCCTTCGGCAGGAGTCAGCTCTTTTGGCAGACTATCAGGTTGTTGCTGGGTCAGGCAATGGACGCCACCCAGTCCCCAAATGAGGGTCTTGCACGCAATAGGGATGATATCCCGCTTGGGAAACAAAGAGGCTATCAGATCCAGAGCTTTCCCATCGTTTGCGTGATCGTATACGGGTACAAGTACTGCGCAGTTGGTAATATAAAAGTTTGCGTAGCTGGCAGGGAGACGTTCTTCCTCGGAACCAACGTAACCCGGCATGGGTAGTGGAATTATTTGGAAGGGATTTCCGTCCTGATCTTTCGCCGCTAGCAGGCGCTCATAATTATGTTTCAACCCGAGATAGTTTGCGTCCCTTTCATTTTCCTCTAAAGCGCAAACAATGGTAGTGGGATTCACGAAACGGGCCAGATTGTCGATATGCCCGTCGGTGTCGTCTCCTACCAAATCCCCACTCAACCAGATGACTTTTGATGTGCCCAGATAATTTTTCAAAAACTCTTCCATACGTTCCCGGCGTATCCCTCCGTTGCGATTTGGATTGAGGATACAGGAATCGGTGGTCAAGCAGGTCCCATGACCGTTTACCTCTATAGCACCGCCTTCCAAAACAATTCCCGGTTTGAATTTTGGCAGTTCCAACTGTTCGGTAATGATGCCACCTACAAGATCATCGAGCTCCCACTTATATTTCCGTCCCCAGGAATCAAAATCCCAGTCGTTGATAGCCACTTCCCTCTGGTCCTTTTTCTCTCGCACGAGAAAATTAGGGCCATAATCCCGGATCCATGAGTCATTGGTTGGAATATCATACAGAGTAACCCGACTCATGTTCACGCCATTGGACTGGAGTTTAATATGCAAAGATTCTTCCGCAGATTTATCTTGAACCAGAATATGGGTTTGCTCTCCCTTGGCGATGGCTTTTACAATTTGAAGGTAATCGGATTCGACTTGTTCCATGTCCTGATTGGGCCAGGTTTCTGGATCATGAGGCCAGGTCAACCAGGTGCCTGCATGGTGTTCCCATTCGGCTGGCATACGATAACCTTCAGAGGCAGGAAAATTATTCATCGCTATCAAGGTACAGTTTTGAGAGATTCTGGTATGCATCAACCCTGCGGTCCCTCAAGAAGGGCCAGTTTTGCCTTACCGATTCGATTTCTGGCAGGGAACATTGAGCAATCACGGTCTCAGGTTCATTTTCAGCCTGTTCGATAACCTTTCCAAATGGATTGCAGACAAAGGACCGGCCCCAGAAGGTCAAGGCATTTTCCCTACCCACCCGGTTCACCGATGCTAGAAAGACACCATTGGCAATAGCGTGAGATTTTTGTATGGTTTCCCATGCGCTAATCTGTTGGTTGGATTCTTTTGCATCTTCATCTTGATAGCCGATGGCGGTTGGGTAAAATAAAAACTGTGCACCCGAAAGGCAGGTTAACCGGGCCGCTTCCGGGAACCATTGATCCCAGCAAATGAGCACTCCGACTCTACCGTAACGGGTGGGGAAGCTTTTGAACCCCGTATCCCCTGGAGTGAAATAAAATTTTTCAAAGAAACAGGGATCATCAGGAATATGCATTTTGCGATAGATTCCTGCAATGCTTCCATCCGCATCGATGACAATGGCCGTGTTGTGGTAAATACCCTGGGTCCGCTTTTCAAAAAGGGGAACAACCAGCACAACCTCCAACTCTTTAGCCAGCTTCGAAAGGGTTTCGCTCGTTGGGCTAGGCAGGGGTTCGGCCAGGTAAAAATTTTGCGTGTCTTCAGTCTGGCAAAAATACTGAGTAAGGAAAAGCTCGGGGAGACAAATGATTTGTGCGCCTTTTTTCGCTGCGGCAGAAATAGACTCTATCGCGCTGGTCAGGTTTTTGTTCGCGTCCGGGGAGCAGGCCATTTGAACGAGGCCCACCGCAACCGTTGATATGTCACTTTCACTATTCTTCATTGCGATAAAAAAATAATAGTAATTTCGTTCAATGGATTTTGTTATAATGAAGTATTATAGCATTATAGCCACCAGCTGTGACCGGCGAGCCGCCCCCGCTTTTTAATTAAACTCCTTTTAGACTGATGTTTATCGATGTGGATCAAGCGCGAATTCAGAGATTATTATAAGCCAAAATTAAGACGCGAACTGAAGCGAGATCCCAGTCAGGAGGAAATGGACCAAAGGTTCGAAGAAATTTACAGCCAGGTCAACTGCACCCTTCTTGCGGGAGTTCTGGAAGGGGTTGCCATCTATTTTTATGAAATCGCAAAAATCAGCAAAGAAGAACTGGATGGTTTCAGAGACCGTCCCGAAGAATATCTCTTTGAACGTTTTGGCGGTGGAAATTTCAAGCTAAACTTCTATGAAGGCCCTTCTTTTATTGTTTGTGTGAATTTCAAACCCAAGGGTGAACCCAAATGGATTCCCTTGCTCCCTGACAAAGTGGGTTCTAATCCGAAACCGGCATAGCCGCCTGAGGCGGTGAGCAATAGCTCTGTATGGCTGGAAGCAAGTTGTCTCGGCTCAAAGAGCCTTTGCTATTTGCTTCCCTCGCTAGAGGGCTACCTTAAAAGCTTGAGTTTTTATTTATGAATGAAAGTATTATCGAGGCTGGAGATTTTTCATCTCAAGTCAGCCTGGTGCAAAAATGGACGGAAGAATCAAGTCTTCCTGTTGTTGTCGAAGGTTTGCGGGATTCTTCGCGCGCGCTTTTTCTATCGAAGCTGATTAAAATCCAAAAACGCCCTGTGGTTATTTTTACGGCTGACCAAAACAGTGGCGAAGTTTTACTGGATGACCTTAAATATTTTTTCCGCTATGAAAAAATAAAATACCAGCCGTGTTTTTTTCCTGCCTGGGAACTTCTTCCCTACGAACTGCTTTCCCCTTTAAACGAGATATCTGGAGAAAGGCTGGATATTCTTAACCGGCTTCGAGACGGGGATTCTCTGATTCTGGTTGTGCCGTTGGAAGCAGGCCTGCAAACAGTCATGCCTCGCTCTGTCCTGGAGAAGTTGATTCTCCCGGTAAACGTCAAAATGAGTTTGGAACGAGAATTTTTGGAAGCTTGTCTGTCTGACAATGGTTTTACACGTTCTCCATTGGTGGAAAATAGAGGGGAGTTCAGCGTACGGGGAGATATTGTTGATTTCTTCCAGCCGGGAGGAGTGAACCCGGTTCGAATCGAATTTTTTGGTGATGAAGTGGAGTCCATTCGCGAGTTTGATGTGTTATCCCAGGTCTCTATCAACAAACTGGAAACGATAAATATACTTCCTGTGAGGGAGCTTTGCCTGAGCGAAACTGAAAAAAAGCAGGGGATTGAGGCTATCAAAGACTTTGCCGAAAAAAATGAGTGCGACCGCCTGGCCCTGAAGGAACTACTGGAAAAAATTCAGCATCTCGGGGTGTTTTCCGGGATGGAATATCTAGCCCCTTTTTTCTATTCCACTCGCGAGTCACTCTTTGATTATTTGCATCCAGATTCTTTAGTGGTGCTCGAGGAGAGGGACCAGCTTCAGGGCAAATCTGAGCAGTTTCAAAACCTCATCGATACAGAATATCATTCGGTTAGGGAAAATGGCGATGTCGCCGCTTCTCCAGAAGAACTGTATTTGGCGATGGACGAGTTCAATAAATATGTGGAGAAATTCAAGGGATGCGTTGCCTTAAACACCTTGAAAATTGAAGAAGCGGCCCTCGCTCTGGAGGTGAAACCCCTTCCTGCGTTGGCAGGGAAGTTTGATGCCTTCAACGAACAAGTTCTTAAGTGGCAGAAGGATGAAAATAGAGTGGTGGTGGTTGCGCCTACAAAAGGTCAGGTTCGCCGGATTCATGAGTTGCTGCATGATTGGGGTCTCGAAATCGATGTGGACCTTGGAAGAATCAGTGAAGGTTTTCAGTTAACTGCATCCAATCAGGTGTTCATTGCGGAACACGAAATATTTGGAAGAACCCACAAACACCGGCATCGCAGAAAACCCCGTTCACAAGCTTTTCTAAGGGGACTTAAGGATTTAAAAGAAGGTGATTTTCTGGTGCATATTGATTATGGCATTGGTTTGTACCAGAGAACCAAGGAACTCCAAACCGGAGTCGGAGGAGGGGAGTTTTTGGAAATCCTCTATGCCGATGATGAAAAATTGTATCTCCCTATGGAGGGACTTGGGTTAGTTCAAAAATATACGGGGTCAACGGAAACCTCACCTCCCTTGAGTAAAATGGGGGGAGCCGCCTGGAAGCGCCAGAAGAAAAAAGTCAAGGAAGCGATTCAGGAAATGGCAGGAGATTTGCTGAAACTTTATGCTTCCCGGGAACTTACCAAAGGTCATTCTTATTCGCACAACACTATTCTAATGCGGGAGTTTGCCGACGCGTTCGAATATGAAGAGACCGAGGACCAATTGAAAGCCATCGAGGATGTAGAAGCGGACCTGGAGAAGGAAAGGCCCACTGACAGGTTGATTTGCGGGGATGTCGGATATGGTAAAACGGAAGTCGCCATGCGAGCGGCTTTCAAGGTAGTTCTGGATAAAAAGCAGGTTGGCGTACTGGTGCCAACTACTGTTCTCGCTCAACAACATTTGCAGACATTTCGCGAACGTTTTCACGAATACCCGGTCAATATTGATATGGTTAACCGGTTCCGAACTCCGCGTGAGCAAAAAGAGACTCTGGCAGAACTGAAAAAGGGCAACGTCGATATCATTATAGGAACACATCGCTTGTTGTCGCAGGACGTTGAGTTTGCCTCACTTGGCTTGATCATTATTGATGAGGAACAACGGTTTGGAGTCAAACACAAGGAAAAGCTGAAGAAGCTTAGAAATTCCGTAGATATCCTTACCCTTACAGCGACACCGATTCCCCGTACACTGCATTTTTCCCTGATGGGAGTTCGTGATTTAAGCGTGATAGAAACACCACCCGTTGACCGCCTTGCGGTCAAAACCTTTATTCGAAAGTTTGATGAAAAAGTGATTCGTGAGGCAATAATGAGGGAAACAGACCGGGGTGGGCAGGTGTTTTTTGTGCATAATAAAATTCATAGCATCCATTCCATCGGCGAATTGCTTCGGCGAGTGGTTCCCGGAATAAAAATAGACATTGCCCATGGCCAACTGCCGGAACACCAACTGGAAAGAGTAATGAAAAAATTCATGGATAAAGAAATAGATCTTTTACTTTGCACGTCTATTATTGAATCCGGACTCGATATACCCTCTGCTAATACCATTATTGTTAATCGCGCGGACCAATTCGGGCTGGCCCAACTTTATCAATTGCGTGGAAGAGTGGGGCGGTATAAACATCAGGCCTATGCCTATTTGTTGATCCCGGGAACGGGAGGTTTGAAGGACGAAGCCCGCAAACGTCTTAGCGCTATTGAGGAAATGAGTGAACTCGGGGCGGGTTTCCAGCTTTCGGCTCGTGATATGGAAATCCGCGGAGTGGGTAATATGCTGGGGCATAACCAATCCGGACATATCGCGTCAGTCGGTTTTGATCTTTATTGCAAGCTTGTAGAGGATATGGTGAAAGATATCCGTGGAAAAAAAACCGACCCCAGAATTGAGACGGAACTGGATTTGATGGTTAAAGGGTTCATCCCCAAGGATTATGTTCCTGACTTGAACCAGCGGCTGGATTTTTACCGAAGGATACAAGTGACCAGTGAATATGAGGAAAGCCGGACAGTAGCGAGAGAATTGGAAGACAGGTATGGTCCTTACCCTGAACCGGTTGCAAAACTTCTGGCCCTCTTGGAGATACGTATGTTATGCCAGAAAATTCATATTGCCAAAATCGAACTGAAACATAATGATGCGTGTTTACATCTTTTGCCTTCGACAGCGATCAATCCGCAGACTCTAACCTCTTTGTTCGATGAACGGTTGAGTATGCAGTCGGAGTACAAGATCAAAATTCGCCTGGATCGCAAGGGATGGAAAACAGATTTGAAACTTATCGAAGGCTATCTGCAAAGGCTGGCAAATTCGTTGCTTCCGGTTGAGGAGAAAATTGATAATGAATAAATGGCTTAAGGGAATCGTTTTGGGGGTGTGGCTGGTTTCTTGTTCCAGTGGTTCCTCTTCCCAAGATAAATTGCCTGATAATGTTGCCATCGTAATTATAAATAAGGAAGAAGTTTCCTTGGAGCAGTTTAAGGCGGAATTTAATGTGTATAAGAAAAAATTCCGTGTGAATAGCAACGAAGACATTTCACCAGAAGAATTGACTTGGCTCAAAAACAGAGTTTTGGAACAAATTATTCATAATACTCTTCTACGACAGGAAATAAAAAATAATGAAATCGAGATCAGTCAGGAAGAGCTGAATGAAGCTTTGTTGAAAGTTGAGACGGGATATCCTGAGGATTCGTTTGAAAAACAGCTGAAATTTGAGGGGCTGACCCGAAAAGAATGGGAATACACCATAGAAAACAACTTGTTGATAAAAAAATTGATTAGCAATTTGGTCAATAGTAAAGTATCTGTAAGTGATGAAGAAATGCGCCGTTATTTTGAAGCCAATGAGTCCAAGTTCCATAAGCGTGAGCAGGTAAGAGCCCTGCATATAATGGTTGAGACGGAAGAGGAAATTCGTCAAATCCAAAAAGAACTGCGGTCGAAACAAAAAAAATTCTCTGAACTGGCCGAAGAATTTTCGCTGGGTCCGGAAGGAACTCGGGGCGGGGATTTGGGTTACTTTGAGGCTGGTCAGATGCCTGAAGAGTTTGATAATGTTTTCAAACTAAAAGTTAATGGTGTCAGTGACATCATTCGCACTCCTTATGGTTTTCATCTGTTCAAGGTCGTTGAAAAAATTAAAGAACGAAAAATGAGCCTTGATGAATCCAGAAAATCGATTGAACAAATCCTGCTTCAGGAACTTCAAGATGCAGCTTTCCAGAAATGGCTGGTTCAGCTAAAAGAAAAATCAGAGATTGAGATAAAATATGATTTTTTTGAAAAAATTAACTAAAGCTGGCTTTATTTTATTTTTGTTGTTGCCGATGTTTTCTGGGCCGTTGTTGGTTCATGCCGCGGTTCTCGATAAGGTTGCCGCAAAAGTGAATAGCGAAATAATTACTTTAAGCGCTATCGAAGAACGGGCTGAAATATTGAGACAAAAGTATGTGGGTGCTCCTGTCAGTATTTCAAAGCCGGACCTGGTGAAAGAAGCGCTGAATATGATTATTGAAGAGAGGCTTCAGATTCAGGAGGGGAAAAAAATTGGTTTTATTGTAGATGAAGATGCAGTAGATGCAGCAATGAAGGAAATTGAAACTAAAAATGGTCTTGCCGAGGGGCAGTTGCGGGAAATGTTGAAGCGAGAAGGGCGGACTTTGGAATCCTATAAAAACCATATTCGAGACCAGATAATGGTGTCAAAAATTTCCCGGTTTGAAGTTGGCAACCGGGTGAAAGTCAGCGAAAAAAGCATTGTAAATTTTTATAGAGAAAATCAGAAAGAATTCTGGGAGGAAGGCAAGGCGAAAGCCCGCCATATCCTTTTTATAGCGGAGCGCGGTTCTTCCAAGAAGGTCAAAAGAGAGAAATTGCGGCTGGCAAAAAAAGTCCTCAGTGAGATTCGAAAGGGCACTGATTTTGCCAAGCTGGCCATGAAATATTCGGAGGATGTTTCTGCTAGTAGTGGCGGGGATGTGGGGTTTGTTGGGCGAGGAAAAATGGTGCCTGAATTCGAAGAGGCGGTATTTAGTTTAAAGTCAGGGCAGGTAAGTAATATCGTTGAAACGGAGTATGGTTACCATATTATTAAGGTTGAGGAAGTTTTGCCTGGAAGAACCTTGCTTCTAAAAGACGTTAAGGAACGCATTCAGCAGATTCTTACCATGCAAAAGCATAAACAGGTTTATGACGTTTGGATGGATGAGTTGAAAGCTTCCGCTTTTATTGAAGTGACCTTGTTTGAGGATGCCGCTGAAAATACGAGCTTGGTTTCAAGGGGAATTGAGAAGGAGAAAAGGGGCCCCAAGCTCAAGAGGAAAGTAAAATCAGGACCGGAAACCGATTCGAGGCAACAGGCTTTACAAAAAACGTGGGAGGAAATGTATAAGTCTGTTGAGAAGTCGAAGGAAAATTCAAAGACTGATGAAAACCCTGAATATGGCTCCCTGGAACAAAAGCTCAAACATATTAAACAATTGCGCGATCAAAACAGGATATCTGAACAGGAATATCAAAAGCGCAAAGGAAAACTCTTAAATCGTCTTTAATTTTCCTGCCCCTCCTTTCCCTCTTGATTTTCATATAAACTCCCTTTCGATAAAAACTTCATGTCGGACCTTTTAAAAAAAACAAGATCAGCCATTGTTGAACTGATTTCGTCTGGAGACAGGGTATTGGTTGCTGTTTCCGGCGGGGTCGATTCTCTGGCATTGCTTTATCTTTTGGAACAGTTCTCAAAGGAACTTGGTTATGAATTATTTGTCGCGCATTTAAATCATTTGGCCAGAGGGAATGCATCTGATGAGGACGCAAGGTTTGTGAGGAAGGAGGCAGACAAGCTGTCACTCCCTTTTTTTATGGAAGAGATAAATGTTGCCGGAGAAAAATCCCGTCTCAAAACATCTTTCCAGGAGTCTGCCCGGATTTTAAGGTACCAATTTTTGGAGAAAACCTTGTTGTCTATTAAGGGAAACAAGATTGCCGTGGGGCATACTGCAGATGATCAGGTTGAGACAGTTTTGATGAACCTGTTGAGGGGGGCTGGGCCGAGAGGACTTGCGGGAATGCCGGAAAAAAGGGGGCATGTGATTCGACCTCTCTTAGGCTGTACCCGGATCGAATTAGAGTCGTTTCTGAAAAAGCGGGACCTGCCTTATTGTACGGACTCCTCCAATAACGAAAAAAAATATCTGAGAAATAAAATTCGGCACGATTTAATCCCTTTCCTGAAAACATTCAGTAGTGATATTTCGGGGAACTTACTGGGTCTGGCAGAAATCGTGCGGGAAGAAGATGACTGGATGTCCGGAAAAACCCGTGAACTCTTTTCTCAGCTTGTGACAACCCCGCACAAGGATTTATGTTTTAATATTACCGAATTCCAGAAACAGCCTCTGGCGATGAAAAGGAGGCTGGTTCGCGAAGTATTGTGTCAATTGAAAGGGGATTTGCGTGCTATTACTGCTTTGCATGTTCGACAGGTTCTTGATCTGTTTGCCCATGCAAGGGTAGGGAGTCGATTAAAACTTCCTGGCAATGTGAAGGTGTCCTGTGATTACGGAACTATGAACTTTTCCTTGTCCGAGGAACCGGATCCTTCTCATGGGATGGAAAAAACAACAATCAGGTTGAAGGTTCCGGGTGTAACGAGTTTGGCCGGGGTTCAACTTCATGCACGACTTATGGAACCACCTGTAGTTTTCCCGGAATCCGCCGATGAGAAGAAGGCTTATCTGGATTTTGAAAAGACCGGTGAATTCATCGGGGCTCGGTTTTTCCAACCGGGCGATCTTTTTGTGCCCTTGGGTATGCGAGGACACAAGAAATTGAAGTCCTATTTTATTGACCGAAAGGTTCCCCGAGAAAAAAGACCTTGGATCCCCATATTGACAAACGCCGAAGACGATATCATATGGGTATATGGAGAGAGTATCTCTGACCGGTTCTGTATCTCCGATAAAACGCAAAAAGTGCTTTTTATTGAAGGAAAAGAACCTTAAAATACTGATTATTAAAGCATGCGACAAAAATTATTTTTGTGTTAACATAATAGGGACCCGAAGTTAGCAAAAAAGAACTCTGTAAGGAGATAGTTTTGAATCAATTCTATAAGAATTTAGCTCTCTGGCTGGTAATCGGCATAGTCCTGATTGCTTTGTTCAATATATTTAATAAGCCTATTGTCGTTCAATCCGAAGTGGTTTTTAGTGAGTTTATGGATCAGGTTGAACAGGGGCAGGTTAACGAGGTAATGATCCGTGGCGATAGTATTACCGGAAAGTATATGGACGGCCAAGCCTTTCAGACCACGGCTCCTCCAAAAGACCCGGACCTGATTAGGGCACTGAGAGAGAAAAATGTCCGGATTGTAGTGGTAGCCCCGGAACAGACCAGCTGGTATATGAGCATTCTTATCTCCTGGTTTCCCATGCTTTTGCTGCTGGGAATCTGGATCTTTTTTATGCGCCAAATGCAAGCCGGTGGCGGCAAAGCCATGTCTTTCGGGAAAAGCCGAGCCCGACTTAATGAAACGAAAAATAGAACCACATTCAAAGATGTTGCGGGTGTTGATGAGGCAAAAGAAGAGCTTCATGAAATCATTGAGTTTTTAAAAGAACCGCAAAAGTTCAGCAAGCTGGGCGGCAAGATTCCCAAAGGGGTTTTGCTTGTCGGTCCTCCGGGTACCGGAAAAACCCTTTTGGCCCGGGCCATTTCCGGCGAAGCCAATGTTCCGTTTTTCAGCATCAGTGGTTCAGACTTCGTTGAGATGTTTGTTGGGGTTGGCGCATCACGGGTCCGCGACCTGTTTGAGCAGGGCAAAAAGAACAGCCCATGTTTGATTTTTATTGATGAAATTGACGCTGTTGGGAGACATCGCGGCGCAGGTTTGGGTGGAGGCCATGATGAGCGGGAGCAGACCCTTAACCAACTTCTGGTTGAGATGGATGGATTCGAAAATAACGAAGGAGTTATCCTGATTGCGGCGACCAATCGCCCCGATGTTCTGGATCCGGCCTTGTTGAGGCCAGGACGATTTGATCGGCAGGTTGTTGTCAGCCGCCCCGATGTCAAAGGCCGGGACGGAATATTAAAGGTCCATACCTCCACGGTTCCACTTACTGATGAAGTGGATTTGAAAATCATTGCCAGAGGAACTCCTGGGTTCACCGGTGCAGACTTGGCGAACCTTGTCAATGAGGCAGCCCTGTTAGCAGCCCGGAACGATAAAAAAGCTGTGTCCATGGATGACTTTGAGGAAGCCAAAGACAAAGTCATGATGGGGGTTGAACGCAGGAGCATGGTTATCTCCGAAAAAGAGAAAAAAACCACGGCCTACCATGAAGCAGGCCATGCTTTGGTGGCTTCTCTTTTGCCTGGGACCGATCCTCTCCATAAAGTGACTATTATCCCCAGAGGAAGAGCTCTGGGAGTGACGATGCAATTGCCCATGGATGAGCAACATACATATCAAAAGAATTATCTTTATAATAGCCTTGCTATTTTGATGGGTGGAAGGTGTGCGGAAGAAATCTGCCTTGGAGAAATGACCACAGGTGCCGGTAACGATATTGAACGGGCCACAGAAATGGCTAGAAAAATGGTCTGCGAATGGGGCATGAGTGAAAAAATGGGTCCGCTTTCCTACGGTACTAAGGAGGAGCAGGTATTTTTGGGCAAAGACTTCTCCAGTCAGAAAAACTTCAGCGACCAAACGGCCAAACTGATTGACCAGGAAGTCAAGACGCTGGTTATGGGCGGATACAACCGTGCGACTGAATTGCTGAAAACGAATCGCGATGTCCTTGAAAATCTGTCCCAGGCTTTGCTGGAAAGAGAAACCCTGAGCGGGGATGAGGTAAAAAATATTATAGATGGGAAAAATGATTCTGACCCTGATTCCTCTGGCGGAGAACCGGAAAAAATACAACCTGAGGTTCCTGTTGAAAAAATGCAGGCTAAAAAAGAAGATTCTGACAAAGGACTTCTTGGGGGCGGTAGCATGCCTGATCCTACGCCAGCCTGACTTTTATCCAAATAAGAATTCGTTTGCAAAAACTCCACGTTTTATCCGGCTCAATGCCGGAATGTGGAGTTTTTGATTTTGGCCACTTGCCCAGATAAAGACATTGCCAATTCGAGTCCAGCGTCACGCTGGCCACGGGAGTGGGTTGTGGAGGAACTCCACCTATGACTTCATTCAGATTTCCCCGCCCTGGGGAAGAAGCGTTAGTAATGGGCGTTATCAATCTGTCTGCAGAATCGTTCTATGAAGACAGCCGATGCGAAACATTAGAACAGGCTCTTCGGGTTGCAAAAGGAATGATCGCAGAGGGGGCAGATGTTCTGGATATTGGCGCGGAAAGCTCCCGCCCAGGGGCTACGCCTCTTTCTGAGCAGGAAGAATTAGACCGTTTGCTTCCCGTCGTGAAAAAACTGGCAGAAAGCGTTAACATTCCTATTTCAGTGGATACCTATAAACCTGCTGTGGCTCATGAAGTTTTGAACGCAGGAGCCAGCATCATTAATGATATAACGGGCCTTCAAAAATTTCCAGACATGGCCAAAACCATTGCCCGGTTTCAGGCAGGTGCGATTTTAATGCATATGCAGGGAACACCGGAGACCATGCAGGACAATCCGAAATATGTGGATTTGCTGACGGAAATTTCCACATTTTTAAATCAGAGTATAAACGTCGCCGTCTCTGCAGGAATTGATCCGGAAAAAATTGCGATAGATCCTGGCATCGGATTCGGTAAAACAGACTCCCACAATCTTTTGATACTGAAAAATTTAAGTCGCTTGAGGAAGTTGGGTAAGCCGGTGCTACTAGGGATTTCAAGGAAGTCCCTGATTGGAAATATATTAAATGTGCCTGTTGAGGAAAGGCTGGAAGGTTCGCTCTCTGCCGCCGTGTTCGGGGTAATGCAGGGTGCCTCCATAATTCGCACGCATGATGTGCAGGCAACTCAGAGAGCCGTGAAAGTCGCTGAATCGATAATGAAAGAAGAAGGTTGATCAATTATGATCCGTTTATTCGTTAATGTGGACCATGTTGCCACTGTCCGTGAAGCTAGAAAGACCATTGAACCGAGTCCTCTGAAAGCGGCTCTGTTGGCTGAAAAGGCCGGAGCCCAAGGGATCACCATCCATTTGAGGGAAGACCGTCGCCATATTCAGGATGACGATGTGCGAGTTGTTCAAAACGGGATCAGCACAAAATTGAATCTGGAAATGGCTCCCACTCAGGAGATGGTGGCTTTGGCTCTGGATATTCGGCCTTATCAGATTTCTCTGGTCCCGGAAAAACGTCAGGAAATCACAACGGAGGGAGGCCTGGATGTCTGTTCCCAGGAAAAAGCGTTATCGGGAATCCGGGAAAAGATGCATGACAAAGGAATTTTATTCAGCCTGTTTATTGACCCTGATCTGGTGCAGGTAGACGCTTGCAAAAGAATCCGGGCGGATAGTATAGAGATTAATACTGGCAAGTACACGGAACTTGAGTCGGCTGAAGAAATTGCAAGGGAACTGGAACGCATACAGGAAAGTGCCGAAAGAGCCGCCGAACAAGGTTTGAAGGTTTTTGCCGGCCATGGTTTGAACTATAAAAATGTGGAGGCCATAGCCGCGATCCCGGAAATTGAGGAACTCAATATTGGACATTTCATAGTGGGGCAAGCTATTTATGGAGGGATGGAAAATGCCGTGACCGCGATGATTCGCTCGATTGCGAGGGGTAGAGGACAACAAATCTGACCGGGGTCATATATAGAACTCTTTGAAAATATTGCGGTTTTGGTGATTTTTTAATGAGTTTGGCGTGGAAATTGCGGTATAATATCCAAAGTTAATTTTGCCAAAACATTGACGGATAGGGTGATGACCGAATTCAACAATTCTTCTCAGGTTTCCCAGGATAATTTATCGGTTCGTGAGCGTGGGGTTTCCAGCGCACGCGAATATTCCCGTATTGTTGAAACTTTTAACAGGGTTTTGGAATACAAAGAAAAGTTTCGCATGTCCATTGAAGGACAGTTGGCTTCTATTGGAACGCAGGTAAAGGAAAATATCGAGAACCTGGAAACTTTGATGCGAAACATAGATATTTATACGGAAAATATCGACACAATTTCCAATAATCTGACGCAACTACAGACCGAGGAAAACTCTATCAAAGCCAGATACGAAGAACTTTTAAACGGATCTACTGAGTTGGATTCCGTTGACGCTGATAAAAATGATGATCTGGATTCTGCCGGTTCCCGGGAGTACCTTATACAGCGACGGCGAAATTATCTGGAAAATCTGGATAAGAGTTTTAAACGTCTGGATGGAGAATTATTTTCCATTGAAAAATTGCGGTCGGAAATAACAAGAGCCCGTGGAGAAATCCTGATCAAAAAAGATGATGCCCAGAAAAAAATAAGTATTCTGGAAGAGAATGGAGCCCGGCTTTTGGAGGATGTCAAGAGAGTCGAGATGGAACTCGAATCATCGATTAATGAAGAGAGACTTTTGATTAATGAGTTCAAACGTCTGGTAAGTGGGGCTGAAAGAACTCTGGAAATCAGTGATGAGATAGATCATATCCTGTTTACCTACCTTACTGCGGCGGAATCAAAGGATATCGCCGCAAAAAATCCGGTTTCCGCAGTCGACCACCACTAGCTGTGGGGGCAGAGTGCAAGGGATCCTTGTGCCGAGAGATCGTTTGCCCACAAGATAAAGATATTGCTAATTGAGACCAGCGTTACGCTGGCCACCGGCGGCTCGCCGGGTAGGTTTGTGTTGACTTGAATTTATAAATTCTGCATACTCCCTCTAGTTTTCGTGATTGAGCTTTCCTGTTGTTTTACTATCCTCAAGTAGTTCAACTCTAACATTTTCAGTGATTTTTCCCAGAAAGGCTGTTTTATAAAAATGACAACGAAGGTCGGCATCAATGGTTTTGGGCGTATTGGCAGGGCGGTATTGAAATGCATATTGAATGATGCGGAGTGCTCGGATTTTGAAATTGTAGCCATCAATGATTTGACGGATGCCGCTACGTTGGCGCATCTTTTTAAGTATGATTCTGTTCAAGGTGTTACTCCTCAGGATGTGCAGTCAGATTCCGAGGGATTGATCATAGGCGGAAAACATATAAAAATTATTTCCGAACGCGACCCCGGCCAACTGCCTTGGAAACAATTGGGCGTAGAGTTTGTTATCGAGTCCACAGGGTTATTTACCAAACGTGAGGCGGCGAATAAACATATTGAGGCAGGCGCAAAAAAAGTTATCATTTCTGCTCCGGCAAAGGATCCGGATGTGACCATCGTTTTGGGCGTGAATGACGATGCTTATGTTTCTTCAGACCATCAGGTTGTTTCCAACGCTTCCTGCACCACGAATTGTCTGGCTCCGGTAGCCAAGATTTTGCACGAAAAGTTCGTGATTAAAAAGGGGTTGATGACGACCATTCATTCGTATACGAATGACCAGAAGATTCTTGACTTGCCGCATTCAGACCTTAGGCGGGCAAGGGCGGCGAATCTTTCAATGATTCCAACGACCACCGGAGCCGCAAAAGCGGTGGCTTTGGTTTTGCCTGAAATTAAAGGCAAGCTTGATGGGATGGCTATTCGTGTCCCGACTCCTAATGTGTCTCTGATTGACCTGGTGGTTGAAGTCGAGAAAAATACCACAGCTGAAGAAGTCAATGAAGCCTTTAAGGAAGCTTCCCAGGGTTCCTTGAACAAAATAATGCGATTTGAGGACAAACCTCTGGTGTCCGTAGACTTTAATGGAGATGCCTTCTCATCTATCATTGACGGAATTTCTACCAAAGTCATCGAAGGTAATATGGTGAAGGTATTAGCTTGGTATGATAATGAGTGGGGCTACTCCAACAGGGTTAAAGACCTCTTGAAGTTTATTGCCCGTAGCTGATTCCTGAAATACCCGATTCACTTTCAAATCCCCCAGTTTTTGGGCATAGGTGTTAAGTGACTACCCCTCTTGTTATCGGCAATTGGAAAATGAATATGCTGAGCTCACAGGCCTGTGACATGGCTCGGTTGTTAGTCGACCGGTTATCAGGGGTTGAAGGTGTTGAGGTGGTTATTGCTCCTCCCTTTACATTGCTGCACCCGGTTAGTCAGATTATAAAAGGTTCCCGGCTGGGTTTGGCGGGGCAAAATTTTTACTTTGAAAACAAGGGAGCCTATACGGGGGAAGTCTCGCTGGAAATGTTGAGGGATGTGGGATGCGATTTTGCTTTGATCGGTCATTCTGAACGCCGTCAGCTATTCAAAGAGAGTGACGAGGCGATCAATAAAAAGGTTCACTGTGCCATTCAGATGGGGATTACTGCGGTGGTTTGCGTGGGCGAGACTCTGGAACAGAGAAAAGCAGGGGCAACTTTAGATGTTATTGAAACCCAATTGTCCAAAGGCCTTGCAGGTTTATCGGGGTTATCCACGGTGGCAATTGCTTATGAACCTGTTTGGGCAATAGGAACCGGAGTCAATGCAACCCCGGAACAGGTGGTTGATATCCATACATTCATTAGAAAGTGCCTGTTTGAGAGTCTGGGTTTTTCTGAAAAAGCAGGGGCACGAATCCTCTATGGAGGCAGTGTAAACCCCGAAAACAGTAAACAGCTTTTACAGGAAGAACAAATCGATGGAGCGCTGGTTGGAGGGGCCAGTCTGAATTTTGAGTCATTTTGTGCTATTATTAATTCTTCTCTTGAACCCTGAGGCATTTTTAGCCATAATCGGTGGTTCTCGATAGATAACCTGCAACGAATTGGTATTATTTAAAGAATAAGATGAATACATTGATTACAGTATTGCATGTGCTCGCGGCCTTTAGCTTGATCCTTACCGTACTTTTGCAGGCGGGTAAGGGGGCGGCCATGGGTTCGGGGCTTGGTGGTAGTGGTAGCCAGGCCATGTTTGGCAGTAGCGGGGCCGGGAATTTTCTTACCAAACTTACAACTGGAATCGCTATTTTATTTATGGTTACTTCCTTGACCTTGGCGACTTTCTCAAATAAAAATAAATCCAGTTCTGTGATCCAGGGTGTTGAGGAATCCGTTCCTGATAGTGCAACAGAATCCAAAGACCCTCCTGATACATCTTCGAATTAAAACCTTCTCAGAGTGCCGATGTGGTGGAACTGGTAGACACGTGCGCTTGAGGGGCGTATGGAGCAATCCGTGGGAGTTCGACTCTCCCCATCGGCACCAATTTCAAATATCCGACCTTACCTTGGTTAAGAATTTGTTGTGAATAATAAACGCAGTTCTAAAAAAATGGATACCCCACCGCACGAGTTTTCTGAGCTTGTAGCCAATTTGCTGGTTTCCTGCATCCGTGGCATCAACAAGGCGCTTCCCGATGATGATGAACTGTCAAAAAAACTGAAGGACCTGGAAGGTGTGGTGAGGAAGGGCGTCCGGATCAGCCCGGCTAACGGACTGGCTAAAGAGATTGAGGAATTTTTTGACCGGAAGGTTGTTGAACAGCAATTTTTGCAAGAAGAAAAAGATATTGTGAAAATGATGGTTCTTGAAGTGGCTGAAACCATTACGTCTATGCTATCCAATTCCAGCGGGTTTGAGACGAACATCGGCACCTGTGCGAAAAATATTGAGAGCGCCGATAATATCCAGGATATTTTGAAGTTGAAGGATGTTTTTCTCGGGGAGGTACAGAAAGTCCGGGAATATTCGCATACTTTAAACGATGAGTTGGAAGAGCATAGAAAGAATTCCACTCTTCTGACTGAGAAGCTGGAGCAGAGTGAAGCCCAGGCCCTGGTGGATCCGCTGACCAATGTACTCAATCGGTCTGCCTACAATTTGAAGATGATGCAACTGACCCATGAATTCAAACGTTATAAGGAGGAATGGGCGCTTTTGATGCTGGATATCGATTACTTCAAAAAATTTAATGATGAGTTTGGCCATAAACTGGGGGACAAGGTTTTGAAATCGGTTGCGGGAACGGTGCGCAGTACCATTCGTCTTTCCGATCATGTTTTCCGATATGGAGGAGAAGAATTTGTTGTTATTTTAAGCCGTGTAAATGCGAAAACCGCAACCCAGTTGGCAGAAAAAATCTGCCGACAGGTTGAAAAAGATTATTTTGTGGATGGTGATAGAAAACTTCAAGTTACGATCAGTATAGGGGGTTCGATTATCACCGAAGCCGACACGGAAACGAGTTTATTTGAAAGAGCTGACAAGGCTATGTATCAAGCCAAAGAGAATGGGCGTAACCAAGTTGTGATGGAATTGTAAGGCACGATGTTATGCTCTGTTTTTTTGTAGCGCCTCACTACTGAATGTCTCCCACCACTCTAGAAGATTTATTTTCCTCCCCGGGCTTCCTCGCTATATTTTTTGCAGTACTTTTAACCATTGCCAATATTATTGTGGGAGTCAGTATTCTTCCCCAGGATCAGCGTGAAAAGGGCTACCGGATTCACCGCCTGCTTTTTGGGGCAGTGATTATAAGTTATGCTTTGTTTTTGTTTCATCTTCATCAGGTTGCACGGGTATCCATTTTCGTCTATAGCGTTTTTGGATACCTCCTCCTTGCCGTTCCTTTCAGTAGAAGGCTTAATGTGACATTGCATGCTGTTATCTCTTCTATCGGTTTGATCCTCATTACCGTTGTTGCGGTACTTAACTTGATATGATTAAATCTGGGTAGTGTAAACTTACTTTGTTTTGAATCCTTATATTTAGTCGATCCGATTGTATGGAAGAATTTGATGTGTTGGTTTTGGGTGGAAGCCTGGCTGGGGTTTCTGCCGCTCTCAGAGTAGCAGAACTGGGTGGTAGAGCTTGCCTGATTGAAAAGGGCAATGTAGGCCAGGCGGGTTTTCACAGAAGAAATACGCTTTTTATGGATAGCAGAGTTCCCATCCTGTCTTCTGTAAGTTGGGATGAATACAAGACGGTTTTGCACTCAGAGACTGAGGAATACTGTCGATCCATGAGAGCAAAACTCGATGCAGTGGGTGTTTCGGTTGTGGAGGGGGAGGGAAGCCTAGCTGGCCCGGCAGAGATCAGCGTGCAAAAGAAAGATGGAGAGAATTCACTATTAAAGGGTAAATCCGTGATTCTGGCTTGGGGCTCGAATGCGAGGTTCCCAGCCACTTTGCCACATGAGGATGGAGTTGTCATATCCATTGAGGAAGTTGCCCAGCTTTCAGCACTTCCTGATAATGTTCTTGTTATAGGCGGGGGTTCCTTTGCTAGTGAGGCAGCACTAGGACTGCGGAAGCGAGGATGCAAAGTCTTTCTTTGTTGCGAGCAAAAGGAATTGTTTCCGGAAATGGATGAGGACTTCAATGTTGAAATTGAGCGTCAGTTAAAAGAAAAGAAAATTAAAATTCTCGCGGGAAAAAAACTGGTTTCATTTTATAAAAATGGAACTGAACTTGAAATCACCTTGGAGACAGGTATCAAGTTTTCAGTTCACCAAATAATCATTGCCGGGGATAGATCGGGTGTTGAGGAAGTTGCCGCAATCGAAAGCCTTGGAATTCGTTTAGGTGAACATCAAAAAGTCTTTGTCGATGATGGCATGATGACCAGCTTGCCTGGAGTGTATGCTGTAGGTAGCATTGCTGGTGAATTGACTTCTGATACGCTTTCTCAGGAAGAGGGCAGAGTTGCCGCAGAAAATGCCTTGGGGAAAAAAAGGAAACTGAACCGGGAATGGGTTCCGCAAGTTGCCCGCCTTTCCCCTGACGTGGCTTATGTGGGGTGCAACATGAAAACGGCTGGCCACCAGGGATTTCATCCTGTCGAGGGACGGTTCGAGAAGGATTCCAATGTCGGCGGGGACTCATCTTTTCCCCGGAGCATGGAAAAATATAAAATTGTTGCTGATAAAAGGTCGCGTTTAGTTGTGGGAGTGCAGATGATTTCAGAGAGGTCCCCAGACTGGATTTCACTGCTTTTGTTGCTGATTAAAAAGGGTGTCACGGTCGGTAATTTGGCAAACTCCCTGAGCCCTGAGGGGGCTGGAATAAAGGGCTTGTGCGAAGCGGCACGAAATTGTTCGCGAGCCCTGAAGTCCCCATAAAAAAGGCAGTTTGAGGCCAATTACTTCTTGCCTTGACTCGATATTTTAATTATGTTAAAAACCAACACTTTGACAGTCTATTTCAGCATGGCTGTGGGGCCTTAAAAGACACAGAATCCTTACAAAATCAGGTATTATTGATTAATGGCTGAAGCAAAATCAAAAGAAAAATCGGCATCCAAGGGCGAAAAAGGAAAGGATGAGCCGCAAGACACTATCTGGTCGCGCCGGGAATTTTTCTCCCTGGCAGGTTGGGGAGCTTTTTTAGCTTCCTTGGGATTGTCTTCCCTATACTTTGCCCGTTTGCTATTTCCGCGTGTTCTTTTTGAACCTTCCCCAATATTTAAGGCTGGTTATCCAAGCGACTATACGGTTGGTGCGGTTAGTACGAAGTATATTAAGGATCAGCGAGTCTGGATTGTTCGTGATGAAGAAGGAATCTATGTCATTTATGGTCTTTGCACCCACTTAGGGTGTACACCCAGATGGCTTAATACTGAGAGTAAGTATAAGTGTCCTTGTCATGGTAGCGGTTTCACCAAAGAGGGGATGCATTTTGAAGGACCGGCACCAAGGCCTTTGGAACGGTTAAAAATTGCGCTAGGACCTGATGGCCAAATAGTTGTTGATAAGAGCAAAAAATATCTTTGGGAAAAAGGTCAATGGGGTGACCCAGGGTCCAAGCTTCTGGTTTAGATAGTTGGGAAGGTAATCAACATACTTTCTTCTCGATGTAGGATAAGAGTCCATTTTTTGATGGAGGATTGATTTTTGGCAAACAAGGCACCCCAAATTCCGAATATTGCGGAATTGATGGATAAAATTAAAAGCGGCAAAATCTTCAGTGACATCGCCAAGGAAATCACTGAGTCTCAACTGTGGACCTCAACATTCAGGCATGGTTATGCTGATACACCGCGAAACCGTGTTTTACAGATTGCCAGTAATGTTTGGTTACATCTTCACCCGGTAAAGATGCATCGGCATGCCCTGCGAATCAAGTTCACCTGGTGCATGGGTGGAATTACTTTTCTCCTGTTTCTTTCCACGGTTGTCACCGGTGTGATCCTGATGTTCTATTATCGGCCGGTTGGGGAATATGCCTATTATGATATGAAGTACCTGCAGTACGATGTTCCCTTCGGTATGCTCATGAGGAATATGCATCGATGGGCGGCCCACGCCATGGTTATCACCGTGTGGTTGCATATGTTTCGGGTCTTTTTAACCGGTTCGTATAAACCTCCGAGAGAATTTAACTGGGTCATTGGGGTGTTTCTTGTAACGTTCACACTGCTCCTCAGTTTTACCGGATACCTCTTGCCTTGGGATCAATTAGCAATGTGGGCGGTCACCGTTGGAACCAATATGGCCAGGGCTACTCCCTTTCTGGGGAATGAGGGACCTTTTGCAGAGTTTGTAGGTGTTACACCCCGGTACGATGCCAGGTCTTTGCTCATTGGAGGAAGCTTGGTGGGACCCCCGGCACTATTAAGATTTTACGTGTTGCATTGTATATTCATTCCTTTGGTGGCCGGGGCCTTAATGATTGTGCACTTCTGGCGAATCCGCAAGGATGGTGGGATTTCCGGCCCTCTCTAGGGGCAGGTCTATTTTTTGGGGGGAAAGGAAAAAATGGCTCAGGCGGCGGTACCAAAGAAAAAGATAGAAGGGGTTCCAGAAAAGCTTCATGTGTGGCCTTATTTGGTCCGATTAGAGTTTCTGTGTGCTCTGGTTGTAATAGTTGCGCTCACAGTTTGGTCTATCGTTATTGATGCGCCGCTGGAAGAAGCCGCCAACCCTACCAAAACCCCAAACCCATCCAAAGCGCCCTGGTATTTCCTTGGGCTTCAGGACATTCTGGTTTATTTCGACCCCTGGTTTGCCGGGGTTGTGGCTCCCGTTCTCATTATTGTTGGCCTGATGCTGATTCCCTATCTGGATGTGAACCCGAAAGGAAACGGGTATTACACCTATCATGAAAGAAAAGTGGCGATATGGGTTTACTGTTTTGGTTTTCTGGTTCTCTGGATCGCATTGATCATTATGGGGGTTTTCCTTAGGGGGCCGGGGTGGAACCTGTTCATGCCTTGGCAGTATTGGGATCCGCACAAGGTCGTGGCTCTGGTCAGCGTAGACCTGCCTTATGCATTTGGTTTTAGAGATTATATCTGGTCCGCTATTTTTGGTGGTGGTGTGCTTTTGGCTTACTTTGGTATAGGGACAGGTGCGTATTTCTTTATGGAAAGGAAAGCCCTTAAGTCGGTGGGATTTCTGCGCATGTTTTTGAAGATTCAACTAGCTCTTATTATGATGGGAATAGTTATTAAAATTGTTCTTCGAATTGGCTTTAACATTAAATATATAATGGTCACCCCTTGGATTAGTGTTTAATAGCTGAGAATTAACAACTGAAGATAGAGAAAGACATTGGCTGAAGAAGAGCAAAAAACAGAGCGCAAAGAAGGGGAATTTGATGAGCATACCTCATACAGTTTTCTTTTTTTCCTTATAGCGGGAGTTACTTTATTTGTTACTCTTTGGGCATTCTGGGATGATGAGTATACTCGTCGTGGATATAAAGTGTATCAAGAGACGTTCTACAAAGAGCAATTTGCCATCGCTGAAGACGAATGGAAAAAGATCAATACTGAAATTGAGGGAACAGAAAAACAGATTAACGAAAGCCTTGGTAAAAAAATTAATGAGCTCACCGGGGATGATAATTATATATCTTTGGTTGAAGAGGTTCGTCTCAAGCAGATTGCAGTAGATGAAGCAAAGGAGAAAAAGAAATTTGCTGGGAGTCATGTAGATGAAGCCTATTATTATTATAAAAAGGCGATGCATGAAGGGGAAAACTATGATGTGCAAAAGGCAACTTTGCATTCTTTCCAGGAGGAAGTCGAATCATATAACCCGATAATACTCGAAAAACAAAAAATTCTTGATGAAGCTGAGAATCGACTTTTTAAGGTAAAAGCAGATCAATTAAATTTAGAAAAAGAACTGGCCAACCTGACCCGTCAAAAAGGTCAATTAGAGTTGACCATGGATTATTATAAGCCGTTCCCTTTTTTCTGGCGGCCTGCGGAAATTCTTCAAACTGTTATTCCCGGGTTTGGAAGAAATAGCTTTAAAGAAATCATTTACCGGGTAGACCGGTGCATGACTTGCCATATTTCATATCAGGATGAACATTACAAGGATTACGAACAGCCTTTAAAAGCTCACCCCAATCTGGACATTCTGATCAAAAAACATCCTCCTGAACGGACAGGATGTACCTGGTGTCACCTGGGGCAGGGAACGGTCACGGCTCCGGCTGAAGATGCGCATGGTTCCCACCATGAAACGGACCAGACTGTTGAAGTTAATGAGCCCATACTCCATGGCAAGTTCCAGCAGGCAACTTGTAGAAACTGCCATGCTGAAGTGGTGAACCTCGAGGGGGCGCCGATCCTCTCTAAAGGGAAAAGTCTTTTCATTAAACTGGGTTGTCATGGCTGTCATTTGGCAGATGGTTATGCCCAGGAGCCTAAGGTGGGTCCGAGGCTGTATCGAGTTGGAAGTAAGGTTGATCCGAGCTGGTTATTCCGCTGGATCAAGAAACCCAAAGGCTATCTCCCTAAAACCCGAATGCCAGATTTCGGGTTTAGCGATGAAGACGCTTTGGCGGCTACGGCATATCTTTTAGATGCTTCTGAAAAAAATTATAGATTGCCTGCCAGCTATGAATCGGGCGACCCGGATAAGGGCAAAAAACTGTTTGAGTCTGTGGGTTGCCAAGGTTGTCATGAACTCAATGGCAAAGGAGAATCCTTTGGTCCGGACCTGAGCCGAATTGGGAATAAGGTCAATGCTGATTGGCTGGTGACATGGATCAGCCATCCTCACACTTATAACGAAAAGAGTCGAATGCCGGATCTTCGGTTGGATGAAGAACAGGCATCCAATCTGACAGCCTATCTGCTCCAGTTCGGCGAAAAAGAGGAGATACCCGGCCTCGAGGCCAAACTACAAGATCCTGAGTTGGTCAAAAACGGTGAGGTTGTGGTTCGCCGTCGAGGATGTTTTGCTTGCCATGACATCAAGGGAATGGAGAAAGAGGGCCGTATTGCACCCGAATTATCATCTTTTGGCAGAAAAATGATTGCTGAATTAGAGTTTGGTGATTCACACATCCCGCATACCTGGGAGGCTTGGGCTCGAACAAAGCTGAAAAAGCCAAATACTTTTCGAACAGAACGGGTGCTGGATAAGATGCCCAACTTTCATCTGGAACAGGATGAAATTGATGCTCTAGTGGTACTTTTAAAAGGATTTAATGGTAGTAAAGTTCCTAGCCAATATCGCAAAATTCTGACAGAAAAAGAACAGGTAATTGAAACGGGACGCAGGCTCATCACCAAATATAATTGTCGCGGTTGCCATAATGTTGAAGGGGAAGGTGGTCAGATTCAGAAATATCTCAAGGCGAAGGCACAGTATCCGCCGCCACTAGAGATGGGGGATTATCATGTCGGGGAGCGGCTCAAAAGCTCCTGGTTGTTTTCTTTCCTTAAGGAGCCGACGCCGGTAAGGACCTGGATCAAGGTAAAGATGCCCACATTCTTTTTTACCGATAAAGAAGTGAGGGATTTGACAGCCTACTTTGAAGCATTGTCTCCGGGAAGTGGATATGAGGCGGGTGTTCATCGAAGTAAAGATGCCGCTGTGGCGCAAAAAGGCGCTGAAATGGTCAGCTATATGGATTGCGGTCGTTGCCATGATGACGGACAGAAGGGTATTGAGTTCTCATTGGCCAGTGAACGTTTGCGCCAGGACTGGATACCGAAATGGCTTAAAGATACCCGAGGTATGATCCCCTGGACACCAATGCCTTCTCATTGGGTTAAGAAAGGTGATAAACTGACGGTACCGACCAAGTATAGTGAGATTGAAACGGTGGGCGATGTTGATGCCCAGGTCAGTACATTGACTGACTTGATTATTGCCTATAATACCGCCGAACTGGACTTTGATGTGAGTCTCGGTGAAGGTGGAGAGGATGAAGAAGGCGAGGATGAAGAAGGTGATAGTGATGGAGATGACGAGGAGGAAGAGGACGATGAATAAGTTTTCTCCATCCGCTAAAGTTCATATGATTAATCATCAACGATAAATAGAGCTCATAAAATGGAAAATTCAGGACTGGAAAACTTTCTTTTGATTGCGACCAAACCGGATAATATTCCCATCGGAACGATGCTGTTGTTTGTGGCTTGGGTATTTTGGGTTGCAGTGAAGCAAATGGTTGCAAACGACAAATGGATAAAGCAGGGTAAAAAAGAAAAAATTTGGGATGAAATGATAAAATAAGTGGCTATTTTTGTAATTACCTTTGGCGCATTTGTTATTGGAATTATCCTTATCGTTTCTTTGAAAAAAACCTCCCCTCCCACTCCCCAAGAGCAGATTCATTTCGACGGCCCTGCAGGGGTTCCTGTCTACCTTGTTGATCGAGACGCATTTAAGTCCAAATGTGTTGAATTTCTGGAAAAATTTAATCTTGAGTACGTTCACTCTGTCTGGGCGGATGACCATGAACTGGAAATCAGCCTGAATGACGAAACTCCTGTCGTCGGTGGCACTTATCTTGCCCTTTGCATTATTGATCCTCCTGGAAAAACGGTCAACGCGATAAAGGTTAAAGGTTTTCTGGATACGGTGAAAGGGGAGGGTGCGTCACGAGGAATTTTTATCACCACAGGATACTTCACCAATGAAGCGATCAATTTGATTGAAGATGAACCTGTAGAGCTGGTGAATGTGGTTTCTTTTGTGGACTACCTCAAAAAATTTGGTATTTATGAACATGTCCCATCCTGAATTTTGCATTCCTGATTGCCGCCGTGCTTCAGTTTCATCCTTCAAGTATTTTGATTTTCTCGATTAGCTCTTCCTTTTCCTGTCGGAGTTTTATGATCTCCAGGCGGGCTGTAACTCGGGCCAGAACCTCTTCCTGGCGAAAAGGTTTACTGAGATAATCTGCAAATCCCAGTCAGGTTTTGAGTGGTGTTAGTCATTATTGACTTTTCCTAAAACCTCCAGAATACCCTCCATATCATACCTTGCCACATAGGCTTGCATGTGTTTTGCCAGTGCTCTGCCATCACCGCTACTTTGTTCCAGTTTTTGCAAAGCGGTTTCTATTTCGGTTATTTGATAAAGTTCTGATGCACCTTTGAGTTGTGTGTATAGCTCTACAGGAATTTTTAATTCTGAGAAATCGAGAACTTCAGGGATGGCGTTTGCCCTGTCTGTGTCCGGTACAGCTTCCTTGTACTCATACTCCAGCCCGAGAAGTTCTTTCAAAGCATCAAAGACTTGATGTAGTTCAAAAGGCTTTGAGATAAAGTCATGACAACCCAGTTCAAGGAAGTTGTTTTTCTGGTGCGAAAATACCGAAGCGGTAATAGCCACGATTTTCGGCTTATCCTTACCGAGTTTCTCCTGTATTTTGGTTACGGCCTCCTCTCCTCTCATAACCGGCATGCGCATATCCATAAAAATAATGTCAAAATCCTTTTCCTGAGCCATTTCCACTGCTATTTTCCCATTGTTTGCTTGTTCCACTTCCGCATTGATACTTGTTAGAACATTGCTTAAAACGTCCCGGTTAAACCTGTTGTCATCCACCACGAGAGCCCTGACGCTGTATCCTGGTGCCAAGCGCAGGACATCAGGCCCGGTGGCCTGGCTCGAAACCTGTACAGTTTCTTCGGACGCAGGCAACTCTATGCTGAAATAGAATTTTGACCCGTGCCCGAACTGGGAGTCGACCCCCAATTTCCCGCCCATTAGTTCGATTTGCTTTTTGGAAATTGCCAGTCCAAGGCCCGTTCCTCCCTCCTGACGTCCAGCGCTCTCTTGCCTGAAAGGAGTAAAAATAGCTTTGAGCGCGAAAGAATCAATCCCGGGGCCAGTATCTTCCACCTCAAATCGGTACGAATCGCCTTCGAGCTTTTGGACCTTCAAGGTTATCCGGCCTTTTTTGGTGAATTTGACAGCATTTCCAAGGAGGTTGATCAACACCTGTTTCAACTTTCCTTCGTCTCCCCGGACCGTTCTCTGGCAATCGCTGGACCTTTCCACGTGCCAGCCCAACCGTTTTTCCTCACAACGAACCTGAAACATGCTGGAGGTCCATTCGATCATATTCTCCAATCCAAAATCAGTTTTATTCAACTCCATGGCCCCCGATTCTATTTTGGAAATATCGAGGATATCGTTGATCAGGCTCAAAAGATGGGTCCCACCCTTGTTAATATTTTCAATCCCACTCATTTGTTTCTTGTTGAGATCACCTTCCCGGATCATAATTTGGCTGTAACCGAGAATAGCATTCATGGGGGTGCGGATCTCATGACTCATATTGGCAAGAAAGGTGCTTTTTGCCAGGTTGGCGGCTTCCGCTGCCTCCCGTGCCCGCTCCAAATCCTTTTGGGATTTTTTTGCCGCTTCAAGAGCTTCCTCCAGAGGTTTGGTCATTGAGCGTGCTATGATTATGGAGAAAATGACAATGACAACAAAAGCAAAAGACAGGCTTCCTATCAAACTATTCAGCCCCCTGGATATACTATCGCCTATCTTTCTGGTAGTCCTATGGGTCATGTCGTCATAAATATTTTCCAAAATAATAAATGCATCCAGTGCAGGGGTGTCATCAATCTTGATAGCATCATCGACTTCGTTGGAAGGGCGTCCTTGCGCAAACATCGACTGCGCTTCCAACAAGGCTTCTTTATATTTATCAAAAACACCCTGTACTTCCGCGAGTGCTTTTATCTCCTGTTCTGTGATTCCTCTTATCTGGTAGTAGGTGGCAATGGTTTGGCTAACCTGATCAAGTTGCTTTAAAGTTCTTTCAAAATAGGTTGGATTTTTTCTGAGGACATAGTTTTTGAAGCTATGGATACCCCCTCCATAACCAAATTGAGACTTGATTGCCATCAGGTCCTTCTGGCGCTCCGCTATTTGATCCCGATAGTCGACCCAGTTCTCCTGGATTTCGCCGGTTACCCGGTTAAGGACTACAAAAGCGGCAGTAAAAATAGCTCCCACCACCAGTACCAAAACTAAAAACTTCTGATTAATGCTTAATTTTTGAAACATAACTGTTTTTCCTGATTAGTGAACTCTGCTCTTTCCGGTTTTTAACAAAGCTTGTTGATCCTATGGGATAAGTTTTTTGATACAAACGGTTCATTTTAATGCTTGGGGCTTCATTTTAATGGTAGTGGAAAGACCCTGCCTTTGCAAATTGGAAGAGTAAGTTTGGTATTTATGCTGTTTTCATTGGTTTATTTAGGCTCCGGGCCTGTGTTATTATCGAGAAATGAAAATCATAGAAAAACTGAACGACTCATCTCCTATTTTTTCATTTGAATTTTTTCCTCCTAAGGATTCAGAGGGTTTTGCAACGTTATACGAAACGATTGCCCGATTGAAGCCCTCTGTCCCGGCCTATGTGTCTGTGACTTACGGGGCTGGAGGTAGTACACGTGCCAAAACGGTGGATCTGGTAGGAAAGATCAAAAATGCTATAGGCATTGAGAGCATGGCCCACCTTACCTGCGTGGGGCATGACCAGCAGGAAATCCGTTCAGTGCTTGAAAGTTTGCAGGCGCAGGATATTGAGAATGTTCTTGCGCTGAGGGGTGACCCTCCACAGGGGGAGGAGACGTTCGTTAAAACGGAAGGTGGTTTTGAATACGCCAGTGAGTTGGTGGCTTTTATCAAAAATAATTTTACATTTTGTATTGGTGCGGCTTGTTACCCTGAAGGGCATGTGGAATGTCCGGATCTTGATAGGGATATAGAAAATTTACAGCGCAAAGTGGACAGCGGAGTGGACTTCCTCATCACGCAATTGTTTTTTGACAATCGCTATTATTTTGATTTTCTGGATAGGGCGCAAAAGAAAAATATTAATGTTCCTGTTGTTCCGGGAATCATGCCAATTCTAAACCTCAAGCAGATAAAGCGGTTCACCAAAATGTGCGGGGCACATCTTTCCGATGAGTTACTGGCTAAATTTGAAGATGTTCAGGACGATAATGAAAAAGTTCGGCAGATTGGTATTAGACATGCTATTTCTCAATGCAGGGAACTGTTGGAAAATAAGGCTCCCGGCATTCATTTTTATACTTTAAACCGATCCAAGGCAACACTGGCCATATTAGAGGAACTTAAAGACTTCGCGTGAGTTTTCTGGAATTTTCCCATAAAGCTGAATTGCTAAAACTACTGCGCTTGTGCGTGCTGATCTCCATTTTGATGCTAACTGGAGAGCAGCCTGCCTCGGGGCAGGAAAGCAGTATTACGGATAATATGGTCTTGATTCCCGGTGGGACCTTCAAAAGAGGTTGTGATCGTTTCGGGCCTCAACATGGGGCTCCGGAACAGCAGGTCCATCTGGATGGATTTTCGATTGATAAATATGAGGTCACAAACGAGAAGTTTGAAAAAATATTCCCGGAACATTTTTTGCGCCGTAGTATTTTTTCCGATTGTGATAACTGCCCGGTTTCAAAAATCAGTTGGTATGAAGCGGCAGACTATTGCCACTTGATAGGCAAGTCACTTCCCAGTGAAGCGCAATGGGAAAGGGCGGCAGGTAGCGGAAAGGGCTGTCAATTTCCCTGGGGCGAAGGATTTGATCTTATGGATCCGCCTGCCAGAGGAGGTTTGAAGTTGAATGATAAAGCCTCCCCGGTGGGTTCATTTCCGCCCAACCAGAACGGACTCTATGATATGGCTGGAAATATGTGGGAATGGGTAGGGGACTGGTTTTCCATACGATTTTATTATGCCGATATTCTGCATAATCCCAGGGGGCCAATACGGGGTCTTATGAAGGTTAGAAGGGGAGGTTCCTGGTCAGACTCTGTGGTGGCTATGGCTTCGGGTTATAGGGACTGGAGCTATCCTTTATCACGTGGGTTTAACGATATTGGCTTTCGTTGCGCGATCAACTTGAAAATCCGGGAGAATAAAATTGATCACCCAGGTTAAGCTGGACTATATCAATCGAGTCATTGATGAATGCCTGGATGATGAGGCATTGGAATTGAAAGGCAAGTTTATTGGAGATGAAGGGGTGGAAGCCCTGGTTCAGACAAATCGTGTTTTTGACGTGGAGAATCTTGATCTGTCTCATAATAAACTGACCTGGCGCGGCGCCCACCATCTGTTTCATTGCCACCTTTTTAAAAATTTAAAACGGTTGTATCTTGGCGACAATAATATTTCTGACAAGGGCATAAAAGCATTACCATCCGCTGATTTCGCGGACAACCTCTCGCTCCTCGATGTACGCTACAACAATATTGGCCCCGAAGGTGGACTGGCCGTTGTCACATCGGAGAAGTTTAGAAAACTTCAGGTTTTGATTTTTCAGGAAAACCCTGTAGGGGATGAAACCCTGATAACGCTGGCAAAAGCGCCTACTTTTGCGAACCTGAGAAAGCTAAACTTTTATCGAACAGATATAACCCCGAAGGGTATTAAAGTTTTAGCCAAATCCAAAGTATTGCAAAGGGTTAAACAGCTTAACCTGGCAAGAAATTATCTGCATTTGGAATCCGCCCGGCTCCTGGCAAATACAAAAACGCTGAACAATATTGAAACCTTGCTCATGTTCGACACAGGGATAGGTGACGACGGGGTCAAGGCTATCATGGATTCTGCGGCGTTTTCTAAACTGAAAACTTTACGGGTTACCTGATCAATATAGCTTCCCGCCCTACCTGAAACCAATTCGGTTTATTTATGGAAAATATGTTGAGTAAATTTAGACCTTCCTGGTTGCAAGGCACTGGTTTGCTTGTCATTCTTATTTTTGTCTCCTATTCTCCGGTATTCAAGAACTCGTTCATTTGGGATGATTATCCATACTTGATTAATAATCCCCATTTGAAAGATTTTCAGGGTTTGAAACGGTTTTGGTTTGATCTGGTTGCGATGCCACAATATCATCCTTTGGTTTTTAGCAGTTTTTGGGTGGAACATAAAATCTGGGGGTTCAATCCTACCGGCTACCATGTAACTAACGTTGTTATTCATTGCATTAATGCTTGCATTCTTTGGCGCATCCTTGTTTTGCTGAAAATTAAAGGGAGTTGGCTCGGAGCTTCGATTTTTGCCCTTCATCCAGTGCAGGTTGAAACGGTTGCCTGGGTTGTGGAGAGAAAGAATTTGCTTTCGGGTTTGTTTTTCCTTTCCTCTATTTATGCGTTTCTCCGCTTTTATGATCCTTCTCAAACTGTGAGACCAGCAGAAGATAAATTTAAGCACTTGGTTGCTTATTTAGTTTCACTATTCTTGTTCCTTTGTGCGCTGGCAAGTAAAAACGTAGCTTGTACATTGCCTGCAGTTGTTTTGCTTTTTTTTTGGTGGAAGCAAAACCGTTTGAGCAAAGATGTGATTTTATTTACCATGCCCTATTTTGTTATTAGTCTAGGCTACGCTTTTTTAACTATATGGTTAGAAAAATTCAGTGCGGGTGCTATTGGGCCAGAGTGGGAACTTTCGTTCGCGGACCGGTTTCTGATAGCAGGTAGGGCGCTATGGTTTTATATTGGAAAGCTGATTTTTCCTATACAACTTATATTTCATTACCCTCGTTGGATCATAGACGATTCAGTTTGGTGGCTATATCTTTATCCGCTGATCTTTTTAGGACTATTATTTTCTTTATGGTTATTGAGGAAAAAAAGTGGCAGAGGACCATTGGCAGGTATTTTATTGTTTTCTGGCACACTTTTTCCGGCGCTGGGATTTTTTAATATATTTTATATGAAGTATTCCTTTGTGGCGGATCATTGGCTCTACATTCCCTGCATTGGAATGATTATTCTGTTTTCTAGTGGTATAGGTATATTGCTGGAGCGGGGGAGGGCCTATAGAGTTTTTATTTTATTACTATGTTACATCTCCTTGCTGGGGGCTACGACTTGGAATCAAAGCCATTTATACAAGGACGGGACTACTCTATGGCGGGATACCATCAGAAAAAATCCCGGTGCCTGGATGGCTCATAACAATCTTGGAAATATTTTGGTTAGTGAAGGCAAGATCAGTGAGGCTGTTTTTAGTTTAAGAGAAGCCATAAAAATCAAGCCAGACTTTGCCTTTGCGCATAATAACCTGGGGAGTGCTTTGCTTGTTGAATCCAATCTGGATGAAGCCATTCTTCATTTTAGGGATGCTGTCCGGCTCAAGCCTGACTATGCAATGGCACACAACAATCTTGCAAGTGCTTTGCTTGCTCAAGGAAAGAACAACGAGGCTATTGCCCATTTAATAGAGGCTATTAATATGCATCCCAGACTGGCTCCGGCACATTACAACCTTGGAAATGCTTTGCTTGGCAAGGGTAATACCAGGCATGCTATTGCGCACTACAAAACCTCGATTGAGATCGATCCTGGTGTTGCTTCAGCGTATAATAATCTGGGAAGTGCCCTGTTAACTGAGGGGAAAACCAAAGAGGCCATTTTTTACTATAAGATGGCTATTAAAATCAAACCGGACTATGACCTGGCTCGTCAAAACCTAGATAAAGCCCTGAAAAAAACTGGGGATGAATCAGGAGAGTTGCCTGAAAGATAAACTCCGGTCACTGTCCTGCTTGTCATACTTATAGCACTTTTAGTATATCTACTAGCTTAAGTATATCGATCATTCAACCAGGGTTCCGCAGTATTTGAGTATCCTCTTTTTTCCCAAAACCCCAGTTCATCGTGATCGCGAAAAATGATTTCCCCGATCCATTTAGCCCCTTTCCAAGCATAGAGCTGCGGGGTGATCATCCTTACCGGGCCGCCATGTTCACGGGATAAGGGGTTATTTTCCCATTGATGGACCAGAAGGACATCGTATTTCATGGCTTCTTCCAGTGGCAAATTTGTTGAATAGCCATCCCAGGCTTTAATATAGACAAACTTAGCACTCGGGAGCACCTCGCAATATTTGGCGATATCGGAAAACTTTACCCCCTTCCAGTTGTTATCCAATCTGCTCCAGGTGGTGACGCAATGAAAGTCGGAAATATCCGTGGTCTGGGGTAGCTTGAGAAATTCCTCCCAATCGAAGGTTTTGACTGTTTTTACCAAACCTGAAACGGTTAGATTCCATGTGAATTCATCCAGTTCAGGAGTCACCCCCAAATCAAGTACAGGCCAGTTTTCGACCACTTTCTGTCCGGGGGGAGTTTTGGGGTTGCCATCCCGGTTCAGTTCTCCCTCGCCTTGAGGAATTTCACCTTTTGCAGCCTGGTTCTTTTGAAATGCCCTTCGGTATTCGATCAACCGCTCTCGGTTTTTTATTTTTTTAGAATCGGGATCATATAACATGATTTCTAGGAAATACTATATAAATTGATAAATAAAAGAGAATATATGGATGATTTGCTATAGGTATTTTGGTTCTGAGCTCAATAACCTGTTAGTAAGATGAAACTTTGGCCAACGGGTTACAAATTTATTTTTGCCGACCCCGGATAGAGATTTTCAATACATTCCTGCATTGTGGCGATATATCCAAAGCCATAAATAATAAGGGTTAAGTCATTCTTCCGTTTCACCGAAAAAGGAAAGGACAGCTTATTATTCGCCGGAGCCCTCTGAACGATGTATTTGAAAATCCTTTCCTTTAACTGGCATGAGCCCTACCTATGTCTGCTGGCACGAATGGGTCATGAGTTTTTAATCGTAGAACCCGAAATTGCCCCTGGTCATTGCCGGCGCTGGGATGAAAATATGCGTCCCGTTCCGGAAAATGTACGCCTCATCTCCAAAGCAACCGCCCGGGAAATGCTGGAACTCGGTGAACTTGACCTGATTATCGCACACAACGTAAAAGATTTGTTAGAGGTGAGGGACTACTCTCTCCCAAAAATTCTTGTGTTTCACAACTGTTTGAGCACTGAAATTGGCTTGTCCAAAGAAGAGGTCAAGCGGAAAGATTATCTGGATAAAATAGATGCTCTACTGGAAGGCGTGCATAAAGTTTTTATCTCAGAGAAAAAACGGCAGGACTGGGGGTTGAACGGTGATGTGATCCTGCCTGGATTGGATGTTTCGCAGTATGGCGGGTACCGCGGTGAAAAGAGTACGGTTTTGCAGGTCGGTAACCTGCTTAAGGAACGTGATTTGATGTTGGGCTATTCTCTCAGCAAGCAAATCGTGGGGGACCACCCTTTGACGATCATGGGTATGAATCCAAATATTCCCGGTTCGCGTCTGTCGCAGGGTTTTCAGGATTTGTTGGAACATTTCAGGAGCTCAAGAGTCTTCATCAATACGACCATCGAGGAATTTGAAGATGGATACAATTTGAGCATGCTTGAGGCCATGGCCACTGGAATGCCGGTGGTCAGTGCAGGGAACAAATCTTCTCCCATTGAAGATGGAAAGAATGGCTATATCTCGAAAGACCCTGAATATTTAAACCGGTGCATTGATTCTCTATTGAAAAATCCGGAAAAGGCCAGGGCATTGGGTGAAAAAGCGCGGCAAACGGTTCAGGAGAAGTTTCCCTTGAATCGGTTTCTTCAATCCTGGCAAAAGGCGATTGAAAAATCAGTTTTGGAATTTTTAGAACGAACCGGCGTCAATCTCCAAAAAAATATCCAACCCTTTAAGGATAAAATCCGGAAAAATATTTTGATGGATTTTGTGTCCTATCCCGCGACAACCGCGCATTACCTGGAAAGAGCCTTCAGGCAAAAACACAATGTTATAACTTGCGGTTCCCAGATTAACGCAGAAATTATCAAACTCTGGAACCTGGAAGCCCTTAATTGGGAAGTCACCCCACAGGACATATTCAGAGGAAACACAACGTCTTTGAATCAGGTCATGGCAGAACTGCCTGAAGGATGGGAACCGGATTTTTATTTATGGGTCGAGACGGGTTTGAGCGATATCCCTGCGGATTTATGTGAGCACAATTTGCCCAAGGTCTGTTATCTCATAGACACTCATATTAATTTTGACCGGCATCTTGAAATTGCTAAAAACTTTGATTTTGTCTTTTTGGCCCAAAAGGCATATGTGCAAACTATGCAACAGGCAGGAATCAAAAACGTCATGTGGTTGCCCCTGGCTTGTGATCCGGGAATTCATGGAGAGCTGAAGATCGACAAGGAATTTGATGTGGGGTTTGTCGGTTCCATTTCTTCAGCTCAGGATCGCCGAAGAAATCTTCTGGAGAAAATACGGAAAAAATTTGATCTGAACTGCCAAAGAAAATTCATGAATGAAATGGCAGAGCATTTTAGTAAGTCCCGTGTCATTTTTAATAATGCCATAAATAATGATCTCAATATGCGCGTGTTCGAGGCTTTGTGTAGCGGTAGCCTGCTGGTCACCGATTCTGCGCCTGGGAGCGGGCTTGACGAGTTCTTCAAGGATAAGGAACATTTGGTTATCTATAACGATGAAAATCTCGAAGATACCATCTCCCATTACCTCAAGAATGAATCGGAGCGGGAAAGGATTGCAAGTGCGGGAAAGAGAGAGGTGCTGGACAAACATACTTATGGACACCGTGCGGAACGGATGGTTCAAGTTTTAAACGAAAAAATTTCTGCTACCGGAGAAGAGGAGCCTGCCCCGATGAACGAAAAACCTGTTTCCTATTATGAAAATATCAGAAATGATTTGATTCCCCTTATTTCAAATGATGCGAGGTGCCTTTTAGAAGTGGGTTGTGCGGCGGGAATGACAGGGCGAGAGCTGAAAAAACGCAATGGGGCTTTTGTGGCAGGAATAGAATTGAATGTCGATGCCGCCAATGCGGCTAAAGATGTTTTGGATGATGTAGTGCAGGGGGATATTGAAAAAATCAATCTGCCCTACAGTGATGGCTCCTTTGACTGTATTTTATTTGCGGATGTTCTGGAGCATTTAATTGACCCTTATTCTGTATTGGTTAAAGTCCGGCGTTTGTTGAAAAAAGGAGGAACTGTTGTAGCCAGTATTCCTAATGTCCAGTTTCATGGCGTGATCCATCAGTTGATTGAAGGGAACTGGACCTATGAAAAAGAAGGAATTCTTGACGAAACGCATCTTCGGTTTTTTACCTATAAAGAAATCGAAAAAATGTTTTCACAGGCAGGTTATGCCATTCAGAAGGTTGAAGAAGTACTCGACCCTCAATATGAGAAGTTTTCTTTGAATAATACTACAGCCCTTAATTTCGGCAGGGTACAAATAAAAGATTTGTCTCCGGAAGAGCTTAAAAGCTTTTTTGTGTTCCAGTATAAAGTTGTTGCCGAGCCGATTAACGTTATTAAAAATGAGGAAAATACTATGTTTCAACATGGGGAAGCATTGTTTAAAATTGATAATCTTTTGTTGGCGGCTTCAAAAACGGCTGACTCGGGGGATCATGAAACTGCCTTAAATCTTTATGATGACATTATAAAAATATCTCCTGATAACGTCGAGGCACTAGTTGGAATGGGGAATAGTTGCATGAGACTCCAATTCCCTGATAAGGCTGAGATATTCTTTGATCAGGTTTGCTTAAAGGACCCCAATAATTATAAAGCTTGGTTGGGTTTGGGATTGCTGGCCCTGCATAAGAATGATATCGAAAAGGCGGAAACCAACTTTAACAAATCTCTGGAAAACAATTCTGATAACCATAAGGCGTTATGTGGCCTTGGAATGTTAAGGATGAACAAGGATGATCTTGATGGGGCGGCTGATTATTTCTGCCGGTCTCTGGATGTGAATCAGGATAATATTTCTGCCTGCAAATCTCTTTTGGAAGTTTCCTATAAGTTGGAGAAGTTTGAGAAAATCGAAATCTATTTAGATAAATATATGGAAATTCATCCCGCCAATGTGAATATGCGCTTTGCAGTGGCTGGTGTGCAATACAAACTGGGTAAGCTTGAGGATGCAATTAAAAATCTGGAGTGCATCCTTGTCCTGGATCCGGTACATGAGTCTGCTTTGAAAATGATTGAGAGTGTCAGGTCTGATTTGGTGTTTAGTAAATAACTACTTTTGATATGAACTTCTTTGAAAAAAATTTAAAGTACCTGCGGCAATGTGACCCGGGACTGGCAGAACGTGTTGCTCTGCAACCTTTCTCTGAGAATGTAACCGTTGTTCAATCAAAGGACGGGTTCCCAGTTCCAAGAATTGCCGGAGTTGCTCTGCATAGTCAATACCGTCCCGTTGAAGAGGGGAGGAAAGCGATAGGGGGCTTTGCTTTCGACCCGGAACGAAATACTGTAGTTTACGGTTTAGGGTTTGGGTACCATATTCAGGCTTTGCTGCAACAGGTTCCAGGAGAGGTGACGGTCATAGAACCGTTGATGACCTTGTTCCGGGCTTTTATGACATCCGTTGATATACGTCCCTTTTTACCAAGGGTGCGCTTCAGAATTGGGGAAACGCCTGCTTGTCTGATTTCACGGTTGGAACCGAATTGCTGGAGTATTTTTAAGCATCTTCCCTCCACAAGAATTGGTGAAAATTACTACAACAGGCTGGATGAAGGCCTGGAGGTAAAGGGTCTTCTCCAAAACCGAACTCTTAGAGTGATGATCGTGAATCCCCTTTATGGCGGATCTTTGCCAACGGCTCATCATTGCGCCGGAGCTTTGCGGAATATGGGGCATGAGGTTGCCACTGTAGATTGTGAAGAATTTGCCCAGGGTTTTTCCTCCTTAAAGGGTGTGACCCGCAACCCGGAGAACTCTGCGATTCTTTCACAAAATTTTATGAATTTTATGGGTGAAATGGCCGCCGCAAAGGCCACCGAATTTCAACCGGACCTTATTCTGGCTCTTGCTCAAGCTCCTCTTACACCGGAGGCGATTCAAAAACTGAGGGCGCTAAAAGTTCCAGTTGTTTTCTGGTTCGTGGAGGATTTCAGGACTCTACCCTATTGGAATGAAGTCGTTACTTCTTATGACCACATTTTTACTTTGCAAGACGGAGAATTTCACGATTTATTGAGATCAAAAGGAGTGCGGGATTGTTATTATCTGCCACAGGCCTGTTTCCCGGATATTCACAAACGTTTGCCTTTGACAGAAGAGGAAATGACCAGCTATGGGGTCGATGTCTCATTCATGGGAGCGGCCTATCATAACCGGGTTCAGTCTTTTCCAAGATTGATGAATCTTGATTTTAAGATTTGGGGAACAGAGTGGAATTTAGAAACACCTCTGGGCCGCCTGGTGCAAAATAATAATAAACGGCTCTCATCTGAAGAAATCGTTAAAATTTATAACGCCGCTAAAATAAACCTGAACCTGCATTCCTCCACCTACCATTACGGAATTCACCCGGACGGTGATTTTGTCAATCCGCGAACTTTTGAGATTTCTGCCTGTCAGGGATTCCAACTGGTGGATAGCCGCAAAGATCTGTCCAGAATGTTTAAAGTGGGTGAGGAGATAATCGCTTTTGATACTCTTGACCAAATGCAGGATCAAATAAATTATTATCTTTCCAGACCTGAGGAAAGAAATGCGATCACTTTGAAATCCTACCAGCGGGTCGTGGAGGAACATACCATGGAACATCGCATGCAGGAGTTATTACTGCATGTGTTTCTGGACCGAAAGTCATCCCTTGATTCAATCGGGGAAGTTCAAAGGGATCCCTTAGATTATTGCATTGAACAAGCCGGTGAAAATACAGATTTGGGCCAGTATTTAAAGCAGTTCAAGGGCCAGCATCCTTTTTCACTAAAGACGGTGGTAGAACATATCCACCAGGGCGAAGGGGCGTTGGATAAAAAAGAGACCCTGTTTTTGATGATGGATCAAGTTGTAAAGGTGGAAGTTTAATCATGGCCGAAAATATATTAATTCTCAGCATGACCCGAATGGGGGATATGATTCAGACGACGCCCCTGATCCGAGGCTTGAAAGAAAAGTATCCCACAGCAAAAATCACTCTTCTGGTTACCAGTGATTTTGCCGGTGCCGTACCTTTTATACCGGATGTGGATGAATCCATCGTTGTTAACTTGAGGCAGTTCGATAAACCGGACGACTGGGAAGATCATTCCTGGGTAAAAATATATCGTTACCTTGAAAAGTCTCTGGAGGACATCAGGAGTAGCAATTTTGATTTGCTTGTAAATCTGAGTCACTCGAAATTCAGTGCTCTCATGGCACGTTACCTGGGTATCAAGAAGGTCGTTGGTTTTTACTGCAATGACTTTGGCAATCGCATGACGGGGCACCCCTGGATGCAGTATTTCAGTGTTGAAGTTTTTAATCGTAAATATAATGCGTTTAACCTTGTTGAAATATTTTCCAGGAGCGGTGGAGTCGATGTGAGGGGTCGTGCTATTGAAGTGGTGCGATCTCAAAATGAATTATCGGTCGATACTCTAATGCCGTTTGATGAGGAGGAGTTATTGATCGGCTTTCAGGCAGGCTCCAGCCTGGAAGGTCGGCGGTGGCCGGCTCGGTCGTTTGCAAGCCTTGCAGACATGCTGATTGAAAATTTGAATGCCAGAATCATAATATTCGGCGTGGAGTCTGAAAATGAGGTGGCCGAAGAAATTAAAAGCCTGGCTAGGAATAAAGATAGAATATCGAACCTCGCCGGTAAAACTAATCTCAGTGAATTGTCCCAATTACTGGAGAAATGCAAATATTTAGTCACCAATGATACGGGAACGATGCACTTGGCTGCGGCGTTGGGAACAAAAATTGTTGGGCTCTTTTTTGCCCATGCAGATCCCTATGAAACGGCTCCGTTTTCTTCAGGGCATTTACTTTTTCAGGCAAAAATTTCCTGCGCTCCTTGTAGTTATGGTGTCCATTGCAATAATATAGTTTGTATCGATAAGGTGCGTCCGCAGTATCTTTCCTCAGCGATTAAAAATCATATAAAAACCAACACTTGGATTCTTCCGGAGCAAATAACTCCGGATTCAGAGTTAAATATTTTTGAAACAGTTTTTGATTTTGACAAGAATTTTAAATTGAAGCCTCTTGTAAGGGGTGGACTTGATATGGATGATATGTTTCGGACTGCCTATGCCCTTTTATGGAGAGAGGGCCTTGCAGAAAAAAGGGATGTCAGCAAATTTGAATTCCTGATAAACGGAATTTGCGAGGACCTGGCACGGGATTATGATTGCTCTGACATCGAATCGCTTGACGAACAACTGCAGAAAAAATATTCAATATTGGAAGATATTACCAAACTCAGCAAGACGGGGAAGAAGATGTGTGGAAAGATTATCAGGGGGGTGTCGGGAGGGAATGGCAATTCCAATAAAGTTGCTCAGTTTGGCGAGGATATTTCGTGCATTGATGAAAAGATTGAAGTGTTGGGATTCAGTAATCCAGAGCTACGACCTCTTACCGATATGTTTAGTAAAAGAAAAGAAAACCTGGCAGGTGATAACGTGTGTTTTTTGGCAATTGAAACACAAAAGAGCTACATCGATCTGATTAACGAATGTGAGAAACTGATGGAAATTTTAAAAAGCTGTGTGGAAAAGTTGTCCGATTCTCGACCGGATTATATTTCGCACAGCTCCATCAATGTGGCGGTTCCAGGCAGGTAGGAAGCCATATCCTCTTTCGCTTTTCCTTTTAAAAATCCCTGAAGAAACTCCAGAGCCGCTCCACCGCCAGTGGATACGAAGAAGTTGGTGGCGAAATAATTCCACAGTTGATACGAATCATTTTCAAGGAAGTCGATGGATATCTGGTTTCGATTGATATTTGAGGGGAATTGTTTTTCAATCTGGGCCTTGATCATTTTTTTCAACTCGGTGATTCCAATTTTGTTAAGGATCGCGGCGGAATCTCCCCCACCTATGACTACAGACAGCTTTGGGTTTTTCAGAGCCATTTGAAAAAGCACTTTGGCCAACTCCAGGGAACCCTCTGCGTAGTAGCTACATGCTGGGTGGTCGTAAGCCCCCAGAGGCCCGTTCCAGAATACATTTTCGATGCCTTTAAAAATGTCTTCAAACTGATTTATCGTCTTTTCGCCCAGGTCCAGCTGGAGTTCTTTGGAAAAATCAGGGGACGCTTTATTTTCAAAAGAAGTATCCTGGTAATCAGTAACCACTTTGTAATCTTCAGGAAGATGCAGGATCACCTTATGGGCTTCCGCAAGTTCAATGATTTCTTCGGCTAGGTTGATTTCGGTCAGGAGTTCATCGTTTTTATCTTCTGCCTGGCTTTGTAGTTTTGCAGGCAGGGTATCGCTCTGAAAAGGCTGTAACAACTCCTTTTGTTGCTGAGCCAGAAGAAAAGCGTTGGCCATTTTGCCACCGATTAAAATACTTCTGACTCCGGTTGAAACAAATTGTTTTAAAATTTCAATTTTGTCAGATATTTTAGCCCCACCTGTTACAACCATGGTTTTTTTAGGTAGGGATAGAACCTTACTGGCGAATTTTCCAAGACGATAAATTTCTTCATAGAGAAGGGCACCCGAGACTACAGGCTTTCCCTCTTGCCGCATTAACTGGGGCAAAAGTTTGATACTTTTGGTTACGCGATGACTGCAACCGAAGGCGCAGTTTATATAGACATCAGCAATATCCGCCAATTTGGCGATAAATTCGATACGGTACAAGTCCGTATTTTTCGGATCCAAAAGATAACGCAAATTGGGAAGAAACTTGATTCCTCCCGGCGGCAGGCGTTTGTGTACAACGATATCCAAAGAATGCTGCATATGCGAATCAATCGTTTCCGGCGGGAATATGGTGTAAGTATCCCCATAAACCCTTCGGATTAAAGTATCGAAATGAGAAGAGACAAACTGGATGTTGAAGATGCCGTCCCAGCCGGATTGATCTTTTGTTTTATGAGGCCGACCAAGGTGTGAGCCGATAATAATTCGGCAATCTCCATCCGTCAATTCGTGGATCTTCCTGAATGTGAGATCCAGAAAGCGTCGAATTCGGGTATCGTCCGCGACTCGATAGAGTCCTTTTGCGGTAGATCGCAGGGGGACGTTAAAATCACACCGGATGAAAATAGTTTTACCTCTTAAATCATCCGGTTTTAATTCCCCTAACTGGGTCATTCCTATTGAACTGCTGGAGTTTGAGGTCGCCATCTTGATTTCCTACATTATTGAACTGGGGATTAACAAAAACCGGCTGTTTTTGCTAATAAATCCTGATAATCCGGCTAAAATTCTTAACGGGATTATTCGTTGATTCAACAAGAAAGTTTTCCTTCTTTTTGATAAAGAATGGTATGATTAAGCCCAGTTGTATTTGGACCCTGATTTGAATGTGGTAATTCGCGCCAGAATAGACTGGCTTTATTTATAAATGAGTCTGAACTGCTTCCCTTTTGTGGAAGAGTTTGTATCATCCAAATAATTTAAGGTTTTTGTTGAAATTTAAAAACAAACTAAATAACATTTTTTTAGGCTTTCCGACAGGAAAAACCAACCCTAAAACACAGATTTCTTCTTTCCTCACCAAAACCGTAATCCCGACCGGCAGAAAAATTCAATTAGCATTTAATTATTTGAATTATAAAGGTTAATTCTAAATATATCAACCTTTGAGTATTTTAGCCGGTTTTGAAGCCTACCCTTGGTGTTGACCTGCAAAGAAGAGTCAGGAAGAACTTCTAATGAGAAAAACTAAAACAAGCAAAAAAGTAATGTTAATCAATGCCCAGCATCCTGAGGAATGCCGGGTAGTTGTTCTGGATAATAATGTCATCCAGGATTACATCGTGGAACATTCCTCCCGAGAGCAAATTAAGGGGAATGTCTACTTGGGAGTGATCAACCGAGTTGAGCCCTCCATCGAAGCGGCTTTTGTCGATTTTGGTGGAAAAAAGTATGGCTTTCTGCCTTTCAAGGATGTTTTGAAAGAATCTTACATCCATACCGGAGAGAAAAAAGCGAAAATAAGAATTCAGGATGTTCTAATTCGCGGCCAGCGCATTTTGGTTCAGGTGGCGAAAGAGAGCCGGGATGCAAAGGGGCCTTCACTTACCAATGCCATGAGTTTGGCCGGGAGGTTTCTGGTTTTGATGCAGGGACAAGGAAGCGCAGTTTCGCGAAAAATTGAGGATGAGAGCGAGAGAAAAAAGCTCAAGGACATTGTCTCGGACTTTGATTTACCGGAAAATCTGGGGCTGATTATTCGTACCGCCGGTTTGGGACAGACCAAGGTCGAATTGCAAAAAGATATACAGATGTTGCTGAAGATCTGGAAAAAAATCGAAGACGGCCAGAAAGATGAGTCTGCAGCGGCACCGTTTTTAATTTATCAAGAACCGGATTTAGTTGTCCGAACGGTCCGAGACCATTTCAATAGCGATACCTCCCAGATCATCGTCGACAATCCAGAGGAATATAAAGCTTTAAAGGATTTCGTGAAGATGGTTATGCCTCGCAACCGTAATCTGGTCAAGTTGTATAAGGAAACCAAACCTCTTTTTTCTGAATATCATGTCGAAGAACAGATTGAGTCGATCTACCAGCGTACGGTTTCGTTGCCTTCCGGCGGTTCCATTGTGATCGATATTGGCGAGGCCATGGTTTCTATTGACGTTAACTCCGGTAAAACTAAAGGCGGGCTGGATCTGGAAGAAACAGCGGTGACGACTAATCTTGAGGCAGCTAGGGAAGTCGCCCGGCAACTCAGGTTGCGGGATCTGGGTGGACTGATTGTCATTGATTTTATCGACATGTTCCAGAAAAGGAACAAGGCCGCTGTGGAAAAAGAGGTTAAGCAGTCATGCAAAACTGACAAGGCGCGAATCAACATTGCCAGAATTTCAAAATTCGGCCTGCTCGAAATGTCACGGCAACGGATTTCTCCACCTGTCAAGGAAGGGGTTTTTGAAAAATGCGAACATTGTACGGGGTCGGGATTGGTGCGGTCGATGGACTCTGTGATCCTGAATGTTCTGCGGAAAATTCATGAAACGATTGCGAAGGGAAAGGTGAAAGTACTTTCTCTGGAAGTAGCCCCTGAGGTTTCCAATTACCTGCTGAATAATAAATTCGATATTCTGGCTGATTTGAAAACGAAGCATTCGGTTGATTTTCGTTTCCAGATCACACCGGGTTTGTCTTATGAGGATTTTAAATTTAAGGTATCTGAAGTATGGGAAAGTGAGAGCCCTCCTGAGGAGGAAAAATCTCCTGAAAAGCCATCGTCCAGGGAAACTCCTGCGGTTAAAGTTGAAGCAGTTAAAGTTGAAGAGGAAGATACGAAAGAGCCTGGAAATGCCAAGGCGAGTACTAAAAGAAGGTATACCCGCAGAAAACCGACTGCTCGTAAAGGACCTCCTAGAGGAAGGCGCCGACGCCCCTATGCTTCAAAGCAGAAAGAGGGAGCACCGACCGAAAACTCCACCCCTGATGGTAAGAGTGAGGCAAACCCGGGGAATAAAGAGCTTGCTAAAGGTAATAATTCCGCAGATATCAGTTCGCCAATGCCCCCAATGCCAAGGCCTTTTATACGAGAAAACCAGGAACCACCCGTATCGAATGGGCCGGCGACCGATGGGACAGGGGATTAAAACATCACGCCGGGGAGGTAGCCGGCAATGATTCCTTAAGCCGTGCTAATCTATTGCCCATTGGATCCAGTGGCAGATTTGGCGCAACGAAAACCGGTGTCCCAAAACCGCATTCCAGGAGGGGAAAAATTCCGGTAGGGTAGCATTGCGAACTGCTGCAGAAATCCGTGCTCGCGTTTATTAATGGAGCCACCTCGGGTTACCTTGAATTTTTTTCCGTAATTGTTGTCCTGAAGGGTGGAGTCGGGGTAGGGTTGATACCAGCTTGACGTCCATTCCGAAACATTCCCGTTCATTCCCCATATATTGTAACTGCTGATATCGCCCTTCAGGGTATTTACGGGTTGCACTTGTTTGCCGAAGTTGGCGGTGCCCTTTTCAAAATCGTTGCCCCATACAAAAATCCTATTGTCATTACCACGGGCGGCCTTTTCCCATTCATATTCTCTCGGCAGGCGTTTCCCGAGCCAATGGCAATAGGCGTCGGCTTCGTACCAACTGACTCCACTGATGGGTAGATGCATTTGCCGAGTGGGATACTTGGCCTGGGGTTTGAACTTCATGAACTCTTCATAGGTCACTTCAAATTGATCTATATAGAAGGCCGCTAAGAAATATTGTTGTTCCGGCTGGGCATTGAGTGCGGATGTTTTTTCCGACATGAATTGCAGGACAGTGCTTTGAGGATTCAGGCCCAGTGTGAACTCGCCTTCAGGGATAAGCATCATCTGTTTCTCGCCTTCGCAAGAAACAAGAAATATTAAAGCAAGTGCAATGAGGATCAGTCTATTCAATTATTTGTGCAGAGGGTTGACTATTTCTGGCTAAATGAGCATCGGGAGGCGTAAATTCGCTGGAACCCGGTTCAGTCAATATATATTCAATCGTGAGGCAAGCCGCTTCCTCGCGGGTACACATCATCGAACGGCAGGCACTTTCCTGTTGGGAACAGTAATAGTTCAGAATCCTCATTTTCATGAAGAGGCCGTTGTTTAATTTTAATGCATAAACATTTTTCTTGGATTCGATATTATGGGTTCGGGTCCGGTAATTATACCAGCCGATCAATTCTTTATTGATCAAGTTGCCAAGTGAACGGTGATCTTGAACATAACCGCTTTTCGGAGCGGTTTTAATATTGTCAAAGTCAATCGGGCCCAGATTGATAATTCCGGTTTGACCCGATGGATTGGTTTTTCCGCCATTGGAGATAATTTTTGTGCGACTGAAACCCAGATCCCAGGAAGCTTGACCCCATTCCTTTGTTTCCGCTTCCGCCTCAGAAATTTGCAGGGTCTTTCCAGTGGCAAACTCCACTAACGTCCAGGAGTTTCTATTTTTAGCATCAATCCGGATAATGGGATTATTGGTGCTGATCTTCTTGATTTTTTTTGGAGGAAGCGGAACGGTTTCAAAATCCTCAATATTTTCCTCCATAAAGTTCAGGGTGGTGTGAAATAAAAGGGTGGCGCCGAGGAGCATTGCAAATATACGTGGTGTCGGGTTCATGGCCTATTTTAACATAGCCCCTTTCTGGCATTCATGGCAAAATCGGTAGAGTGCAAGAGCACTCTACGGCAGTTTTTTTCTGTCAGCATAGCATGGCTATTAGTAATAAATACAAGTAGTTATGAAAACTTTTGCTTTAACTGTTTTTTCCTATATTGTATACTTGTTTACAAGTATTAGGGATGAAAAGAAAGAACAATGGGTAACGATAGACATTTTGGTTTCAAAAAAGCGCAGATAGAGAATTTTCTAAAGGCGGAATTTAAGAAGAAATTCAAGAGTAAGGGTAAAATTTCCCTGCGGAAAAGGCAGAAGTTTATAGATGAGGTGACGCGCAAAATCGCTAAACGGTTTGGCAAGGATGTGCTGGTGCTGATTGATTTTTCCAAGGGCGGTTTTTGCTCTGTAGTTTCCCCAGCAGAGACAGAGTCAACCGAAAAAGGGAAGCTGATTAAATCTTTTTCTCACCCGCATGTGTTTTATACCTCTCATTGTGTGGACCGTTTTAGCGAGAGAATGAAGGCTCAGGAAAATTGCGTTCTCAAGTTGGATGCATTTTTTAACGAAGCCCTGTCGTCCTATGGAGAAAATGATGGGTTTCTGGCGTGTCAGGATGGAGTTTTTGCTTATGATTTAATTGAAGACCGCCTGATTATAAAAACCTATATTAATTTTGACCTTTTATCTGATGACCAGATAAAACAGTTTTATGGCTCCGGCATGATTTCAATGCTTCCCAAGGAATACGCTGCAAAAGATATCTTCGGCACGGACTTTATTCTAGCTGATGAGCACGAGGAATTTCTTAGTAAATAGATGTCCCCTGAAAAGACAAAAACCTTTAGTCTGACGCCGCATTTTTATTTCTTCATATTCTGCTTCATCTAAACTCTCAATTATATTCCGAGCATGATCCAGTTATTCAATGTTGTTAAAAATTATGGTAGCGGTAAACCCGCACTGAATGATGTCTCGCTCAAAATTGATAAAGGGGAGTTTGTGTTTTTAACTGGCCCGAGTGGAGCGGGGAAGACCACCATTCTGAAGACCCTTTTTGGGTGGGAACGTTTTGATGAGGGCCAGGTTTTGGTGCAGGGAATCAATGTTGGCAAGTTGGATGCTGGAAACATACATACTTTGAGGCGCTCCATTGGGGTGATCTTCCAGGATTATAAACTTCTTCCCAATAAAACGGTTTTCGAAAATGTCGCGTTTGCCCAGGAAGTAACAAACCATGACAGAAAAAAGATTAAATTTAAAACATGGGAAGCTTTAAAAAATGTGGGCCTCACACCTAAAAAAGATTCCTTCCCTGCCCAGCTTTCTGGCGGGGAGCAACAGCGCGTGGCAATTGCCCGGGCAATGGTGAACACCCCTCCTATCATCTTGGCAGATGAACCCACTGGAAACCTGGATCAGGAAATTTCTATCGAGATTTTAAAGCTCTTTGAGGAAATGAATCAGAAGGGGGCGACCATTGTATTTGCAACTCATAGTCAGGATATATTGAGGCCGGGAAAACATAGGGTGATTGTTTTGAATCGCGGAGAGGTTGTCTCATCATGAATTCAGCAACTCAGACTTTGTTGATCGGACTCAGGACAACGATTTCAAATATTCGCGCTAACAAACAAACCTTCCTGATTTCTGTTATGACGATTGCCATTTCGGTTGGCATTTTAGGGGTTTTCCTTATCGTATTTTTTAATTTAAATGGGCTTTTGGCAAGCTGGAACCAGCATGTCCAGGTGGTTGTTTACCTTGGAGACGATATTTCTCCATCGCAGAAAAGTGACCTGAAAGACCTGTTTAAGGCAAATAAGAAAATCCAGTCGATGGAAGAGGTCAGCAAGGAAAGGGCTTGGCAGGAGTTTAAATTGCAACAACGTGATAGTGCGGGCCTGGATCTGGGTTTTAACCCGTTGCCAGCTTCTTACCGAATCCGTTTCAATGTCTCTGATAATCGCTCCTTGCATATTGGTAACTTTGCCGAACAGATTCGGGGGGAACCAGGTGTGGAGTCCGTGGAGTACGGAGAAAAATGGATTAGCCGATTTGAAAAATTTATGATTGTCTGCCGGGTTTTTCTTTTGGGCGTGGGTATTTTACTGAGCTTAGGTTTGATCCTGATTGTTTCCAATACCATTCGATTATCTATCTACTCAAGGCAGGATGAAATTGAGTTGATGCTGTTGATTGGGGCAACCCCCCGTTTTGTCAAGATTCCATTTTTGCTGGAAGGGGTACTGCAGGGTTTGTCGGGCTCTTTGCTTTCCCTGGGACTTATGGGAGCCATTTATATCTACTTAAAGAACGAGTTTCAGCCCTCCATTGAGTCCATTGCAAGGGGAATGGATTTCCAGTTCATCTCGCAGCCGTTTTTATGGCTCTTGGTGGGATTGAGTGTGCTGATTGGATTTATTGCCAGTTATATTTCGACTTATCAATTTATGCAGGCTCTTAATAAAAGATGAAATATAAATTCTTATTTTTGGCGGCTTTTATTTTAGGGGTTTCAAGCCTGGCTTTTGCCACGACGGTTTGGTCTGCTAAAAAAAGTGCTAAAGAAATTAACTCCCTGCTGGAGGATGAGAAGAAAGAATTAAAAATTTTAAAGAAGAAAATATCACGGCAGGAAAAGCTGATTTCTTCGGTGGGGAAAAAAGAAGGGAAATTGCTTGGCAAACTCAAGAAAATCAATAATCAGATAAAGCTGAAGGAAAGAGAGCTCAAGGTATACCAGTGGAATTTTCTGATTAACAAAAAGAAACTTGCGAAGCTTGAAAAGAATCGTAATGAAAATAAAAAAGAACTGAAGACTCAGAAGATTTTATTGGGAAAACGTTTGCGCCAAATATATAAGGAGGGTTCTGTCTCTCCTCTTAAGGTTGCCTTTTCATCTGAAAATGTGAGCGACCTGTTGCAGCGCCTCAAATATATGGAATTGATTGCGGAACATGATGCGAACTTGATGGTAGATTATAAAATTCGACTAGATGGTTTGAATGCTGAAAAGGAATCTCTTCTTGCTGTCCGGGCGAAACTGGTGCGGCTGGAAAAAGATGCCTTGGGCAAGCAGGGTGAGTTTGAAAAAGCCAGAAAAGATAAAAAATCTTTTTTGAAGAAGGTTAAGAAAAAGAAGCAACTTGGAATTCGAACCCGCAAAGAGCTTTTAAAGGCTTCCGAAAATTTAAATGATTTGATTGGGAAATTACTGACGAAACTGGTATCCGGAACAGGTCTGGATATTTCCGATAAAAAGGGCAGGCTGTCTCTGCCAGTGAAAGGCAAGATTCTCAACAAATTTGGCAGGCAAAAGGATAAACAGTTTGCTTCGTTCATTGTTCATAACGGTATTAATATCAAAGTCAGAACCGGGGTGTCTGTGCGCTCGATTTTTGATGGGAAAGTCCTTTATACCGGGGAGCTTGAAGGGTATGGGAACCTGGTTATTATCGGGCATGGAAAGGACTACCACTCCTTATACGGTCATCTGGATCGTATTAACGTCAAGCAAAATCAGGTGGTTCAGACCGGGGATATTGTTGGCCTGAGTGGGGATACGGGGTCGTTGATCGGGGAAACTCTTTACTTTGAAATGCGTAAAAACGGCAAACCCGTTGAGCCGGTCCGCTGGTTCAAGACAGCTCGCAGGAAATAGGCGTATCGTGGTGCGCTTTTGGTAAAATGAGGTCAGGTAATGAGTGCGCAGGTTCCCTTATTAATATATAATTCTGTTACACATATCTATGTCTAGGAGATAACACTTTGAATTTGTCATTGGCAGGTAAAACAATTAAAGCCGGATTTGTACGGTTGATGATCGTCATGATATTGCTGGGGCTACCCACGCAGACTCTTTATGCAGACGAAAACATTGAAGAACCCAAGCCGGATACCTATAACAAGCTAAAGATATTCTCCGAGGTGCTTTCCCTGATTGAGTCTAATTATGTGGAATCAGTTGGAAGTGATGACATTGTTAATGGGGCCATACGGGGAATGGTCAAAGCTCTTGATCCCCACACCTCCTATTTACCGCCTGCATCGTATAAAGAAATGCAGGTGGAGACAACGGGAAAATTTGGCGGACTGGGTATCGAAATCAGTATCCGGGATGGTGTCCTCACCGTTGTTTCACCGATTGAAGAAACTCCGGCTTTCGAGGTGGGAATTCAATCGGGTGATAAAATTATCAAGATTGAAGATGAGTCAACTCTTGATATGACACTTCAGGATGCGGTTTCCCGGCTCAGGGGAGAAACCGGTTCTCCTGTAACCATCACCATTTTCAGGGAGTCTTTTAAAGCCCCTAAAGAATTTACTATTGTCCGGGCGATTATTAAAGTCCGGAGTGTTGTCCATAAACGTTATAAAAAAGACATTGGTTATATCAAAATCCGCAGTTTTTCAAAAAACACCAGTTTGGATCTGGATAAAGCCCTGGCTGAACTTAAGAAAAAGGAAATATCCAAATTGATTCTGGATCTCAGGAATAATCCTGGTGGATTATTGAATCAGGCTGTTGAAGTGACGGATCGATTTTTGAACCGGGAAAATCTTATTGTCTATACAAAAGGTCGCTCGGACGAGCAGAATATGCGGTTTACCAGCCATGATAAGGTGGCAGGTGTTTCTTACCCGCTAATTATTTTGGTGAATGGCGGAAGCGCCAGTGCCTCGGAAATTGTTGCAGGGGCCCTGCAGGATTTGAATCGGGCCATTGTAGTAGGTACACCTACTTTCGGGAAAGGATCGGTTCAAACGATCATACCACTCAGTGATGGGTCGGCCTTGCGCTTAACAACGGCCCGTTACTACACTCCCAGTGGTCGGGTAATCCAGGAAAATGGAATTGAGCCTGACATCACTATTGAGAGAAATGTCCCCGAAGAGCTGGAAGAAGATGAAAAGGAAAAAGAACCGGAAGAAAAAACCCGACTCAGAAGATTTTTGCGTGAAAAAGATCTGAAAAAACATTTGAAGGGTAAAAGCAGTATTGGTGGTGCAGTGGAAGAGGAAAACAGTGAGAAAAGCACGATTGAGAAGGAAGAAGTTGAAGAGGCCTCTCTCAACGAAGATCTGGTTAAGGACAATCAACTTCAACATGCTGTTTCACTGCTATCTGGTTGGGAGGTAATGAAAAAAGTGTTTAAGAATTTACAGGTGCCCCTTCCGGATCCTGATAGTCGTATCAGCATGCATTAACCAGCGTGATACCCCATTCGGGGCATGAAGGCAGGTGATAAGCATAACTCGCTGGACCCGACTCGCAATGCCTGTCATGGCCCAGCTACGTGATATTTTTCTAAGCCTCGAGCCCGGGAGGGGTAAAAGGTTGTCGCTAAGGCATGGCCTTGTTGTTCGTTGCTACTGGCCGACGCTTTAGAAAAAATTACTGAATACATATAGTCCTTACAGATTTTATCCCACCTATGCTCGTTCTAGGCCTGGAAACATCCTGCGATGAAACTGCTGCTGCGGTCCTGAAAGACGGCAACGCACTTTTATCCAATGTGATCAATGACCAGATTGGTATCCATTCAAAATATGGGGGAATTGTTCCCGAACTGGCAGGCCGGTCCCATATTGAACGGGTGCACCGTGTAATAGAGGAGGCTGTGCAAGAGGCTGGCGCAGAGCTGAAGGATCTTGACCTCATTGCTGTCACGATGGGACCTGGCTTGATCGGTTCATTGCTGGTTGGTCTAAACACAGCCAAGGGTCTTTCTTATGGTCTCAATATACCGATGATTGGCGTGAATCATTTGGAAGGCCATCTTCTTGCTATTTTTCTGCAGAAAAAAATAGAATTTCCCTTCATTGCTCTCATTGTTTCGGGAGGACATACCGACCTGTACCTGGCATCTGACTTTGGACAATATAAATTGCTGGGGCGGACTCGTGATGATGCCGCAGGAGAATCCTTTGACAAAGTAGGGAAAATGCTTGGTCTTCCCTACCCGGGCGGTCCGGCCATTGAAAAGTTGGCGCAAAACGGAAATAAAAAGGCCCATAAATTCCCCCGGGCATATCTGGAGAAGGGTTCTCTGGATTTTAGTTTCAGCGGACTGAAAACCTCGGTCCGAACTTTTTTACAGCAAAGAGAGCAGGGCAAACGCATAACTTTGACAGATGCAGATATTGCTGCAGGGTTTCAGGATGCGGTCGTTGATGTTCTCGTTGACAAGTTGATCACCGCATGTAAAAAGGAAAATGTCTCAAGAGTCGTTGTGACAGGTGGAGTGGCCGCAAATGGTGCCTTGCGGGAGGCCGTACATACTGAGGCGCAATCTTATGGCTTTGAGGCTTCTTTTCCGGATAAAATTTTTTGCACGGATAATGCCGCTATGATTGCCTGTGCCGGTCATCACAAATTTGTTCGCGATAAAAATTTATCTGCAGATTTTAAGACTTTGGACGCTAAAGCGAATCTTCCGTTGGAATAGATATCCTTAATGAAGAGGAATTGAAATGCGGACTCTGGTTACAGGTGGTGGCGGATTTCTTGGTAGCGGAATTGTCAAATCTCTGCATGAAAAGCAACATGACGTTACCGTTGTCGGTCGGCATCACTATTCTCATCTTCCAAAGGGCATTAAACAATTCCAGGGAGATATTCGGGATTTTGATTTTCTTCGCAAGATGACTGCGGGAATGGATGCCGTTTTTCACGCTGCCGCTTTTCCTGGAATCTGGGGCCGGGCAGAAGATTTCTACAGCATTAATGTTGATGGTACACGCAATGTTATTAAAGCCTGCCTACTCAGCATAGTCCCGAAGCTGATCTTTACCAGTTCACCCAGTGTCATTTATGGGAACTCGAGTCTTAAGGGGGTAGATGAAACGGTTCCCTACCCAGAGAATTATTTAAGTGAATACCCCCGTACTAAAGCGATTGCTGAAAAACTTGTGATGGAAGCGAACGGCCCGGATTTGGCTACAGTATCTATTCGGCCGCATTTAATCTGGGGGCCTGGTGATCCGCATTTGGTTCCGAGACTTTTGGCAAAAGCAGATAAGGGGCGATTAATGCAAGTGGGGCAGGGGGAAAACAAGGTCGATATCATTTATATCGATAATGCTGTGTCTGCCCATCTTAAAGCCTGTGATGCGCTGCCTTCTGTTGGTGGAAAAGTATATTTTGTCAGCGATGGTGAACCGGTAAACCTGTGGCAATGGATCAATGAAATGCTGAAAAAAACAGGCCGACCGGCTGTTACGCGCAGTATTTCTTACCGTGCTGCATCAAGGTTGGGGTGTTTTTTAGAGAAAATATACAATTTTGGAAATGTCAAAAGAGAACCTCCGATGACCCGGTTCCTGGCTTCCCAATTAGCAACCTCGCATTATTTTGATATTTCTCGGGCTAGAAAGGATTTGGACTATGAGCCTGTTGTAACTCCTGAGGAAGGGATGAACCGGCTTATTCAGTCCCTGTAGAATCCCCAAGGATATTGATCCGGTGGGCCATGCTTCCGGCGCCGAACCCGTTATCAATATTGACCACTGCGATTCCTGGTGCGCAACTGTTCAACATGGTTAGAAGGGCGGAAACACCGCCAAAAGATGCTCCATAACCAATGCTGGTCGGTACAGCTATGATGGGTTTGTCTACCAGACCCCCAACCACACTGGCGAGGGCTCCTTCCATTCCCGCCACAACAATGACCACCCGTGCTTCATGAACCTGTTCAAGGTTATCGAGTAGACGGTGAATACCTGCCACCCCCACATCAAAAAGAGTTTCCACTTTGCTTCCCAGTAATTGTGCTGTTACGGAAGCCTCTTCAGCGATGGGAATATCTGAGGTTCCGGCACTGATGATGGTTATCAAGCCGCTTTTTTTTCGGTGCTTGTTTTTTTCAATGACCAGAGTCTGTGCCAGTTCATTGTATTTAGAGTTTTTTGGCAAGGATGGTTTTAATTTGCGGAAGCTGTCTTTGCATAACTTAGTCGCCAGAACGGAATGCCCCGCACGATTCATGCTCTGAATAATTTTTTTTATTTGGACTACCATTTTTCCCTGGCAGTAAATGACTTCGGGCATGCCGCTTCGAAGGCCACGATGATGATCAACCTTGGCAAACCCGAGATTTTCATAAGGCAGGGTCTTAAGCTTTTTTATGGCCTGCTGGGGAGTGAGTTTTTGCTGGTGCAGGTCATCCAATAGTTTTTTTAAATCGCGGGGGTCCATTACAAACTTTTCACTTTGATAAACCCACTCGAAACGTCAAGTTTCATCAAGCTCTCCCTGCAAACCTTCAATTCCTGTAAACTCGGTGGATATTTCCATTTTCATCAGGTCTTCCAACGCTTGGCCCGGTGATTTGTTTTCATACAAGACACGGTAGGTTTCCTCTATGATTGCCGCCTGGACATCAAATTTCTTCATCAGGGAGTAAGCCGATTTTACAGTCAACACACCCTCAGCCACCATTTTCATGTTTTCAGTAATTTCTTTCAGGGATTTTCCTTTGCCGAGTTGGATTCCCAACTGTCGGTTCCGGCTCAAGTCACCGGTACAGGTGAGCACAAGGTCTCCGAGACCCGTAAGGCCATAAAAAGTTTCCGGGCGGGCTCCAAGTTTTATTCCAATGCGGCTGATTTCGACCAATCCCCGAGTAATCAGCGCGGCCCGGGTATTAAATCCCAGACCCAGTCCGTCACAAATTCCCGTGGCGATAGCGATAACATTTTTCAAAGCGCCGCCAATTTCTACCCCTACCAGATCGGTGCTGGTAAAAACTTTCATTTTATCCGTAGTAAAGAGCTCCTGCACTTGTTTTGCTGTTGCAAGAGTTTCTGCAGAAGCCACCAATGCGGAAGGAACCCCGGATGCGACTTCCTTGGCAAATGTTGGCCCGGAAATGGTTGCTACGGAATTATCGATATCTAAAACATCTTGAATGATCTGATGGGTGGTGAGAAGGGTATCGTTCTCAATTCCTTTGCTGGCGCATATCAATAAACAATCTTTTGCTAAAAAGGGTTTGATTTGGGACAGGGTCTGTCTCATTACGTGAGTAGGGACTACCAGCAGGATTAGGGGCTGCTCCTGAATGGCCGATTGCAATGAAGAAGTGGGTTGAATATTATCGGGCAGGTGATGGCCAGGTAAAAACCACTTGTTTTCCCGCGAGTTGGTGAGAGTGTCACATAAATCCTTTTCATATACCCACAAGCCTATTTGACTGAATTTGTCAGCCAAGTGAATAGCTAGTGCGGTTCCCCAGCTTCCCGCACCAATGATTGAAATTTTTTTGTGCATAATGAAGATTTTTTTGAGCCGACCCCTTGGAGAAATATGGCTTGTTTGGGGTTTGCCTTTATGATTAAATGAAGTTGCTAACCTATAACATAAATTTATCGGAATTTTTGAAAAATTTCGTCAATCAGATAAGGTTTCCTCATGGCCAAACGTCTTAAAGTCAGCCGAAAAGATTTATTGAAAGAGCCCGACCAGTTTTTATCCGGTTCTGAAAAAGCGATGCTCTATTATACTGATAATCGGGGTACCGTTATTGGTGTTGTTGCTATGATTCTCATCGCTGGTTCTTCTTTTTTTGGCTTCAAATATTACCAGGAAACCCAGACGTTAGGAAATGAAGCGCTCTACTTTGAAATGGAAAAGGCAGTCGAAAAAGACAGCACCTCGGTTGCTGCAGCAAAAGCAATCTGGGAGAAAATAGGAGGGGGTCTTCAAAAGGAACGGGCTTCATTGTTGTTGGCCGATATCCATTTCCAAAATCAGGAGTTTGGTGAAGCCGAAAAGCTTTATTCAACAGTGATGAGCAATTCATCTCAGGGACAAGTCAATTACCAAATGGCACAGCTTGGGTTGGCACATAGCTATGAGTCTGGAAAAGATTACAAAAAAGCCATTGGTTTGTTCAAATCGATAATTGACGCGAACACTGCTTTCCCTTTGTTTGAGGTGTATTGGAGTCTTTCAAGATGCTACGAGTTGGATAACGATGGTTCCAACGCATTACTGATTTTGAGAGAAATGCAGATTAAATTTTCCAAGAACCCACAAGTAGATAAAATAGAGCGCCGCATCAAACAGCTTTCTGCCTGATCATAGGAATGGTCACCCGTTGTGGGGGCAATGATCAACAGCTATGACTGATAGCTCGGCTTGATGGGCTATTACAAGTTGGGTCCAGCGAGTTATGCTTATCATCTTCCTTCATGCCCCGAATGGGGTATCACGCTGGCTAGTGGAGGATCTCCGCTGATTTTATGCCGAAAATATCTAAATATTTCATACTTGTTTTGCCGTTCTTTCTGGCTCTCCTCGTTTTATTTCCTCCTGTTGTTAGCCATTCCGTACCCTTCATATCTCAGGAAACAGAAATGGCCATGGGCAAAGGTGCCGATGAACAAATTTCCAGGCAATACGGAATCTATCAGGATAAAGAACTCCAGATCTACGTCAACAGAATAGGTCAAAACCTTGTATCCCGACTTTCAGATAAAGTTTTTCCACGCTACTATTTTCGCGTTGTAGATAGCTCGGAGATCAATGCGTTTGCTTTGCCGGGAGGTTATGTATATGTGACCCTGGGCTTGCTGGCCCTGATAAACAGTGAGGCAGAACTTGCAGGGGTTTTAGGTCATGAAATCGGGCATATCATATTTCATCATGGTGCCAAGCAGATGATACGCAGTATAGGCTCGACGATTTTTGCTTTGGGAGGGGCTATCGCAAGCCCGAAGAATGCAGGCCAATGGCTTACAGTCAGTACCGCCATGTTCCAGCAGATCAACCTGGGATATGGCCGGGAAGCGGAAATTGAATCGGACCAACAGGGAATATTGAATAGCAAGGAAGCAGGGTACAGTCCGTTTGGCATGTCCCGGTTTCTTAAAAGCCTGAGACGCAAGGAAATCATGTCCGGTCAATCCTATCATGCCTTTCAAGCGTCTCATCCCGAAACCCGGGAGCGAATCGTCAAGGCCCACCTCATGGCCGGGCGCATGACCGGCGAAGCGGAAAGCGTTAACAGTTATCGAGATCGATATTTGAACATGATCCGTGGTTTAAAATTTGAAGGACAAAAAAACGCCGGGGACAAAAAACGTTACAAACCAAAATATATAGATTATTACGAGGTTCAGGAGGGGGACACGTTCCAGAGTATTGCGGCAAAAGAACTGGGCGACAAAAGAAAGGATCTGGACATATCGGTTCTCAATGGACGAAGGGAGGCCAGCCAGCCTCAACCCGGTGAGTTATTGAAGATTGTGCGTAACGGCAAACTCAAAAAAGACAAACACCTTTATATTGATCCTGCCATTAACCCTGCCTTGGGTTTGAATCCGGCACAATAAAAAAATAGCGCATAATTTTGGAAGACTTACTCCTCAATAAAACGCATACCGTTCACCTTAAGCCAGAAGGTGAAATCTGTAACCGGCTCAAACAGGGAACCCGCGTCAAAGTGGTAAAAAGAAAAGGCGACTGGGTCCATATCACCTGGCGAAGCGGTAAAAAGAAAGGCTGGATTCATCGGCCCTCTGGCGAGTGAGACGAATAGCAATTGCTTTATTTGGCAAATAAAAAACCCCGGACGGGTGACCGTCCGGGGTTTTATTTGTTGAGCTTTTATGCGGTCAAAGAGTTGAGGCATGATCCATGCTTGAACCAATTAATCTCTTTATCGTTGAGAGTGTGGTTGACCTGAACAGAATCGCTGGACCCATCTTCGTGCTTGATCGTCATGGTGACCGGTTTTCCCGGAGCCAGTTGATCCAGACCTTCATAACTGATGCGATCTTTGGCCTGAATCTTATCGTAGTCCGCTTTATCCGCAAATGTGAAGGGTAGGACGGCCTGCTTCTTCAGGTTGGCTTCAAAGATACGGGCGTAAGAACTGGCGACAAATGCCATGCATCCCATATGACGGGGCTCCATGGCCGCGTGCTCACGGCTGGAGCCTTCGCCTACATTTTCGCCAGCAAACGCGACCCAGCCCAAACCTGAATCTTTCAGGTTGCGGGCAATTTTATTGAGCTCCTGGTTTTCCTCTCCGGTTACCGGGTTGTTGCCTGAGCCGGTTTCTGGATGGAAAGCGTTGGTAGCACCGAGAAACATATTGTTGCTGATGTTGTCCAGATGCCCACGGAATTTGAGCCAGGGGCCAGCCTGGGAGATATGATCCGTGGTGCATTTGCCTGCGGCCTTGAACAATACCGGAAGATCCTGATAATCCTTGACCGGGTCCTGCTTCGGGAAGGGATCCAGAAACGAAAGTCGCTCGCTGGTCGGGCTGATGATGACTTCTCCCGACATGGTCGGGACTTCATAACCTGCATCCTGCGGGGTATAACCGTTGGGCGGAAGAACTTCTCCGGCTGGCGGTTGGAATTTGAAGTCGTTGCCGTCCTTGTCCTTCAAGCTGTCGGTCAGCGGATTGAATTTCATTGAACCGCCAAATGCCATCGCTACCACCAGTTCAGGACTGCTGATGAAGCCCAGAGTCTCCGGGTTGCCATCGTTACGCTTGGCGAAGTTACGGTTGTAAGAAGTGAGGATACTGTTCTTATCGCCTTTTTTCATGTCGTCCCGTTTCCATTGTCCGATGCACGGGCCGCAAGCATTAGCCAGAACCGTGGCTCCAGCATCTTCAAATTCCTGAAGAATGCCGTCACGCTTGATGGTCTGGTAAATGGTTTCCGATCCCGGAGTGACCAGCAGATTGGTCTGAGCCTTCAGTCCAGCCGCTTTAGCCTGTCGTACGAGACTGACTGAACGGGTCATATCTTCATAGCTGGAGTTGGTGCAGGAACCGATCAAAGCGGCGGAAAGTTTTTCCGGGTAGCCTTTTTCGTCTACTTCTGCACTCATTGCAGATACTGTCCTACCCAGATCCGGCGTATGCGGACCAACGATATGGGGCTCGAGTGTATTCAGGTCAATCTCATGAACTTCATCGTAGTATTTTCCAGGGTCCGCTTCTACGGAAGCATCAGATCGTAACTGCTCGGCGTACTGTTTGCACAGGTCGGCAATGGGCCCGCGATCGGTAGCACGCAGATACGGGTCCATCATGTCGTCATAACCGAAGGTGGAGGTGGTTGCGCCGATTTCTGCGCCCATATTGGTGATGGTGCCTTTACTGGTGGCGCTCATGTTCCGGGCTCCTTCGCCAAAATACTCAACGATCTTGCCGGTTCCGCCTTTAACGGTCAGCATGGTAGCCACTCTGAGGATGACATCCTTGGCGGATGTCCAGCCGCTCAATTTCCCGGTTAACTTAATACCAACGAGTTTGGGCATTTTGGTCATGAAAGGCTGGTTGGTCATCACATCGACAGCATCTGCGCCGCCCACACCAATAGCTATGGTGCCCATGCCGCCGGCATTGGGGGTATGGGAGTCGGTTCCAATCATCATGGTTCCGGGACAGGCATAGTTCTCATAAACCACCTGATGAATAATTCCTGAACCGGGCTTCCAGAATCCCATGCCATACTTCATTGCGGCAGAGCGCAAAAAGTCATAGACCTCTTTATTGGTCTCTTCTGCGGCGACAAGGTCTGCCGCGGCTCCCGTTGCGGCCTGGATCAAATGATCACAATGCACAGTCGTGGGGACAGCTACCTTGGGCATCTTTGCAGACATAAACTGGAGAATAGCCATTTGTGCGGTAGCATCCTGCATAGCCACACGGTCGGGACTAAGAAAAATATTGGAAACACCACGCTCTAGTTTAGAATAGTCGGTGCTTGGGTCCATGTGGGTGTAGAGGATTTTTTCGACGATGGTGAGATCCCGGCCCAGGTTCTTGCGGGCGGCATCACAAATGGTTGCGTAGGACTTATACAGCTTTTCAATGGGGGCTATTTCCATTAACATTAGACTTCACCTTATTTTTTAACAGGGTTATAAATAAAAGACCCAGCAAACACTGCGTCCGGTCAAAATTTCAAAATAAAAGGCTCTTTTCGAGGGGCATATTTTGGCATGAATCTAAGCGGATTTCAATTTTTTTCAAAACGTCGCCCTTAGAAACTGGCGATTAAATAAGTTTAATGATTTGTAAATTTAGATAGTAATTATGGATAAAAAACATTATGTCTTCAATTTTTGATTCACAGGCTTTTAACGCCAATCTCTTTTTTCCCCGAGGGGATACCGCTCGCACGCCTGACAATTCCGATGAAATTAAAGTGGAAGTGGCACCCGAAACGTTCATTCATATTCGTCGGCACCCATCGGCCAAGGCTCGATTCAGTTTATTGTTTTTTCATGGTAATGGGGAAATTGTTTCGGACTACGATAACCTGGCAGGGCATTTTAATGCGATGGGAGCAGAGCTGATCGTTGCCGATTTTCGCGGTTATGGCCTGAGCACAGGCGCACCGACTCTCAGAGCCGCACTGGAAGATGCCCATAAAATCTTTGATCACCTTAAATCAAATAATACGTTTAAGGAAAAAGTCTGTATCATGGGCCGGTCCCTGGGCAGTGCGCCGACTCTGGAACTTTGTGCCAGACGTTCTGATGTAGCCGGTTGTGTTCTCGAAAGTGGTTATGCGGACCCCATTCCGCTGGTGGAGAGACGGGGTTTGAGAGTCGACAAGATCACTCCGGAAGAAAATGCGGTTTTTAATAATAGTGAGAAGATCCGCTCGGTGAAGTGTCCGCTTTTCATCATGCATGGGGCTGACGATTTTCTGATATCTCCGCATGAGGCGAAACTGAATTATGATAATGCCGGGTCAAAATTGAAACATCTTGAAATACTCGAAGGGGTGGGGCACAACGATATGATGATGTCGCCAGCCTACTTCACCAGCTTAAAACGGTTTTTTGATTCTTTGTGACAGGAGTTTATTTTGAAAAAATTCTACAACATCGAAGGGTTGATCCGGAGCGGGTTCAAATTGAGCCGCGACTATGAAACCCTCGATTTTACTTACGCCAAATTTAATGATGCCGCAGTACAGGAGATGGTCAAGTCACGGTCTGTCAAACAGGTCAGAAGACTGACCATCAACGGGAAAAAGCTGACTGCGCTTTCTGCACGGGCGTTGGCAGAGTCCGATAAACTGCCTAATCTGGAATCCCTGAAACTGTATAAAAACAAAATCGGCGATGAGGGCATAAAATGTCTGGCCGAATCCGACAAACTACCGAACCTTAAATCCCTCAGACTGGCGTGGAATGAGATTGGACCTGAAGGGACTCGGCACTTGGCCGAATCTCCTAATATGGGGAATTTGACTTCCCTGACGCTGTCCGAAAACCGGATCGGTGATGAGGGGTTGAAATACCTGGCTGAGGCCAAGTCCTTTGGCAGCCTGGAGATCATGGATCTCAGAAAAAACCAGATCACGGATGAAGGGGCTGAGGCTTTGTCTAAAAGTAAATGCCTGCCAAAATTGCAAACGATCGACCTTACCGATAACTCGTTAACGGAAAAGGGCGTTAATGCCCTGGCAGAATTTAAAATCTTCAACCTGATCCGCGCCCGACTTAGTGAAGATGGGACAAAACTGGACCTTAGCAACCGAGGCATCGGGGATGTGGAATGCAAATGTATTGCCGAATGCGAAGATTTGAAAGACTTGACCCATCTTTACCTGGAACTAAATAAAATCACGGAACAAGGTATAGCACTTCTTGCAGGCAGTGAATATTTTAAAAACCTCACCCTGTTGTCTCTTGACCGTAACAAAATCGGCGACGAAGGTTTTATTCACATTATAAAATCAGAAGCCCTGCAGAATATTCAGGTGCTGATGGTCGAAAACAATGCCATTACTGATGAAGGCATTAAAGCCCTCTGTGAACAGGAGTGCATGACGAAGCTACTTCGTCTTTATATTGAAGAAAACGATACCACCGAAGAAGGAATCGACCTGCTGGCCGAACCCGAGCATCTGCAACAACTTGAATATCCCGAATTCATCCGTGAAGAAGAGGAAGAGGAAGAAGAAGAGGAAGAAGAAGAATTTGAAGATGTCGAAGACATCGAAGAAATCGAGGAAGAAGAAGACCTCGATGAAACGGAATATGAAAGCCAGTGATCATTCTGGAATCCTGTTAGCAAGACGCTCACATATACCATCACCCAGTTTGCGAGTTATATCGTTGACCCGAAAACCCTGAATATGGTTACCGAATTGGTATGGAAGATTGTTTTTGCTTCGATTCTTCTTTCTTTAGGCGTGAAATTTGTTTTCAACTCTGAAATTGACGGATACCTTGTGTTTTCGGCGTCTGTCATAGGTCTTTTTGCATTATTTTTTCTTGCCACATTCTTAGAGGAGTTAATCCTTAAAAAAAGAAATAATTCGAATAAAAACTCAAATAGTGAATCTTAAATATAGTGTTATAATTTTTCGGATCATTAGAGTAGTCCAATAGGCTTGTTTTCAGCAAGATCTTAAGGGAAGTCGCTATGAGTGATCGAATTTTTATGCCTTTGTTTTTTTCTTTGGCCCTCCTTTTTTTTGGATATTATCCTTCCTGGGCTGATGAGGCTCAAGAGATCGAAATCATCGTAGATGGCTCCGGTAGTATGGCCGGGAAAATGGAAGGCTCCACCAAGCTTGCCATCGCCAAGCAATCCCTCGGTAAAATCCTCAACGAAATACCCCCTGGTTCCCAAGTCGCCCTCCGCGTGTACGGTCAGAATTTCTCCGTCGATGAAAAAGAAAAAAGCTGTCAAGACTCCGAATTAATTTATCCCATGGGGCCGATTGATAGCGAAGTTTTCAATCAAAAAATTCAATCGATAAAAGCCAGAGCTTACACTCCAATTGCATTCAGTCTGGCCGAAGCAAGGAATGATTTTTCGGCGGGAGAGAACAGGTTCATTGTTCTTGTCAGTGATGGTATTGAGACCTGCGGTGGGGACCCGTGCCAGATAGCCAGGGATATGCAAACCTCAGGAACCCCGCTTGTTGTTCATAGCATAGGGTTTGATGTGGATGAAAAAGCGAAAGAGCAATTGGTCTGTATTGCAGACGTTTCTGGAGGGAAGTATTTTGACGCAAAAGACGCAAAAGGACTTTTTACCTCCCTTCAAACGATTGCCAAGCAGGAATTGAAACCTGCTGAACCCTTGGCCCAAGTCGAACCGCCGCCCGAAGAACCCAAGGACGAAGGCCCCAAATTTCTGGAGGCTCCCAAAAAGACGCGTTTTGGTGAGTGGATTCGGGGGGGACGCTATTATGATGACGCGGTTCCGCTCAAACCCGGAAAATACCGGCTCGATCATGATTTGAGGCAGGGTGAGTATGATTATTTCAAAATCGCTATTAAGAATGGGCAAGTGCTTCGCGTCCAATATACGACACAAGATGAGGGAAGTGGCTGTGCCGGGGTGGCAATGCATTCCAGTGACCGGCTCAAATTAATAAGCAATTATATTGTTTATAAAAGTTCCACGGGAGAAACCGCTTTGGAGGTTTTTGATTTGGAGAAGGATCCTGTGGAGTTTTATGTGCTCATCGGGAGCACCTGCCAGGGAATACAAAGCAAGCAAACGATGATCGATGTTTTTGTCGAAGACCGTTTCGATGCCGGTAGTGGTAAAGAAGCAGGGCCGAAATTGAAAAAACCTTTACCTGTAAAACCAGGAAAATATGAGGATAACTGGTTACAGCTCAAGTCCGATGTGGATACTTTTGTAGTCACCGGTGTGCCCGGCAAGGAACTCCATGTGAAGGTCCTGCCAGAGAGCGAAAAGGCCACATTAAAATTTTCTCTCTACAATGAAGACCGGGAAAGATTGCTTTATGCTCAAGCAAAAAACAATGGGGCTGTAGCAAAGGGTAAGGTATTAGTGGACGAAGACTATCCAGAGATTTTTATTCAGGTTTCAGGATTTGGTGCCACAAAATATAATTTGAAAATTCTAATTCGGGAACCAAAGAAGTGATTTTGGGAAAGGATAACAGGATGAAGTTTTTGAAATGCTTACTGGCCTTTTGCTTTCTTTCCGGATATTTGACATCTCCCCTTTGGGCTCAGGAAACCTCAGAGCCGGTTGCCCAAACCAAATCCGTTGTAATGATCATGATTAATGAGCAAATCTGGGTCGACAATCAGGTCATTTATGATTACTACGGAAACTTGTCAAAAGTGATGAATATATGGACCAGCGTTTCCCAGGCTGATACCACGTTCACAAGTGCGTTTCTTAAAAAAGGATTCAAAGTGGTGGGCAGTGGGGTGCCGAATACTACTAAAGGAAGGGTCAGTCGAGAAGATATGCTGAAAGCTATGGAAGGGGACGACCTGACCTCTACCTACCTGGGTAATTATCTCAAGGCAGACTTGGTAATCGTGGGTGAGGCTGTGGCACGGGGAGTGACGCCTTTGATAAATTCACGACAAAAATCTGCACGGGCAAACTTGAATGTAAGGGCTGTACGGGTAGATACCGGCGAAATCGTTGCGGTTGCCAGTGGACAGGGCACTGCGGCTGCCATTGATGAAATAAGTGCCGGGGTGGACGCGATAAAAAGGGCCGCTAAAACTGCTGCGGAGGAGCTCGTTAGCCTAATTATTGAAAAAAGCCCATGAAATAAGTATATGCATATTAACTGATTGAACTTTTGAAATCTATTTTCAGGAGCGGTATCGTGAAAAACCCGGCTATAAAAACTCAATCAATTCTTGTTTTAACCATAATATTTTCCTTTTTGTGGATTCCACTTTCTTATTCTGCAGAATTCAAAAAAAGCATTGCCGTATCCAGATTTGATGTCCGGGTTGGAAAGTCAACCCTCGGGGAAGGAATGTCGGATATGCTGGCCGATTCACTCATTCAAAGCGGTAAATTTGTTGTACTGGAGCGCCAGACTCTGGAGGACATCATCACCGAGCAGGATCTTGCCGCCAGTGGCAGGGCCGCAGTATCGAAAACCGCTCAGACAGGAAAACTGGTTCCCTCTCAAATCCTGATAAAGGGAACGGTCACCGAATTTGATGAGAAAACAGAAAGTAGTGGTACGGGAATCGGATTCGGAGGTTTCAATATTGGCTCCAGTTCAACAGCGGCCCATGTTGCCGTTATCTTGAGAATCATAGACACCACTTCAGCGCAAGTTTTGGACTCAATCAGGGTTGAAGGTAAGGCGGAAGGAAGTGGACTCAAGCTCGGAGGCTCGATTGCGGGTATAAATTTAGGGACAGAAGGTTTTTCAAAGACGCCGCTTGGAAAGGCTACGCAGATAGCTATTGATAATGCCGTTGAAAAAATTGTTGGACGTTTGGAAACCGTGCCTTTTTCAGGGAAGATTATCAAGGTTTCAGGAGATACCATTTATACCAATCTGGGATCGAGAAATGCTGTCTCGACCGGGGACATATTCAATGTCTACAATCCCGGTGAGGCATTGATTGATCCGGATACAGGAGAAAACCTGGGTTCCGAGAAGACCAAAACCGGCTCAATAAAAATCAATTCTGTTCAGGAAAAATTTTCAAAAGCTTCTGCGGAAACGGGAGAACTTTTTGAAAAAGGGTTTCAACTGACAGAATAAAAGGAGCAGATTATGAAACATGCATGGAGATCGTTTCCCTTCCTAATAGCTCTGCTTTTTTTCGTTTCCGGTTGCGCCTCAATGAATGAGCCTCTGGATTCTGCAAACGAAAGCGCTGAGGAAATCGGAAAACCCGTAGGAAAAATCATAAAGATACCCGGGTCGGCTACAAAAGGAGCGGCTGAAGGCATGCATACCAAAGAAAACGATCCTAATAACCCCTATAATCGCTAGCTGAATAGAATAAACGACTTGTTCCCGCAGAAAAACTAGTTGGTTATGAAAATGAGGGCCATTGTTTAGAAACAGGAAGGATTTGTGAAAACATGCAAGCTAGGTTTTCATTCTGTTCTCTTTTGAAAAAAACATGCCAAAATAGTTTCTGTCCCCTGCCGTCAAGGCTTAGACCTCTGCTTCGATCCTTGCCCTGCCTGTTAATCCCAGCTTTAGTTTTGTTTAATCCTATTTGGAGCAATTCCGCCCAGGCTGATATTAGAACAGAGATCAAAGCAGCGCGAAAAGCGATTACCGATGCGGAAAACAAATTAAATGCTGCAGACCAAAACGTGACTACTTTTGCAAAAGGAGAATTGGCTTCCGCGAAAAAGGCGTTTCAGGAAGCAGAGGCAACGTGGAATTCCTTTCGCCAGAAAACAAATAAAAAGGAAGCAGATTTATTAGATAAGTCAGGGAAAGTTTCTCGGGACCTGGAAAATGCATTCGTGCAAAAGGAAAAATTTCATCACGAATCTAAAACTTTCAAAAAGTGGGAAGAAGAGATCCTTCGTTTAGTCAGGGAAGGGGATCGTATTTCCGATGAACAAAAGAAAGTGATCGATGAAGATGTGGGAAATCGGCTTCGCCTATGGAACGATTATGACAGGGCAGATGACGATTTGTCCCACACGGCATCTGACTTCCAGAAACTGCAGAAAAAAAGGGAGAAAGCCTTCGCGGTATTGGCCCGTGCCAGGGAAAATCTCTCTAGCCTCAGGGAAAGGGCCCCGGAACTGCTTGAAGAGGAGGCCCCTCCTTTTCTTGAAACCGTTGATGCGGTCAGTAGTGGAACCCAGTATTATCATCGCCACTGGATTTCAAACCCACTTGAAGAGATAGAGAATAAAATTAAAGTAGCCAGAAAATTTCTGGAGAAAAATTTCGAAAAGCGTGACAAGCTTATTTCGGACAAATCTGATGCATTCTATGAATATATGGAAGCAGGTAGACAATTAAGGACTGCTGAAGGCAATTTGTACAATGTGGTAAAAAGCATTTTCTGGTATGACCTTTGGCTGGACTTCACTGACAAAACTATGGGTATCCTTATGGACGCCCGAACCATGGGCCCTTGGGCCATTGTCGTTGCCGCAGGCGGGGAACTGGTAGACCTTGGCCTTTCCTATATTATTCCGAGTGAAAAATCCGATTTGTACGATCTTTCGAATGCCACCAAGTGGGAACATGAGCGCCCGCAGGAGAGAGAGGCCGGAACAAGCGCTCCCAAAAGTAAGGTGAAAAGTTCAGGATACTCTCAAAAATGTCGTTCAGGGGAAGCGGAAGGTCCTGGCGATTCCGCCACTGTACCGGGCGGAAAATCCAATTCGAACGATCTTTCGAATAGCGCCAGTGGGGGACAGGGGCAACCGAAAGCAGGAAAGGAGGACAGCGGCGCTTTGGTCAAGGAAGGAACAGGCATTCTCAAAAGCAAGGGAATAGGAACCCTCAAAAGTGTCATTCAAAAGTTTGTCGAGTCAGGGACCGGGGCAAGCGCTGAAATCATTGGCACTGCCGGGGAGTTGCATGCTTTAACAATAGAAAGAATCTGGGCCGATGGTTCCAAGACTTATAAAATAGTTCCTGCATTAAAAAGCTTTTCCTTTACCGAGGCAAAAGATGGGTTGCTGCACAATCCCGAAGGGCTGGGGAAAATTGCAGGATTCACCAAAGGTGGGGCAGTGGGTTTTATTACGGGTTACGTAAAAAAGAAAAATATCGATATCGCCAAGAAAGAGATGAAAAAGAAAATCATCGAATCTCATCGTGACATGTTGGAGTATCTAGATAAAAGATCGATCTTTGTTGTCACAGGCAAACTTTACCGCTATTACTCCAGAAACCTTAATTTGGTAAATGATGGAATTAAAGCTACTAATGAAGTTTTGGATGAGCTCTTGGACGAATTAGAAAAAGAAGGATTTAAGAGATGCTACGAAAACGATGTGTCCAAAAATATTGATAAGGAAAAGGTCAACCTAACGCTGACATTCAATTCTGAAATGGATGATGTAATAGTTTCCGTAAAAGGTGATCCTCTTCCCGGTTCACTGGCTGGAAAAGTCTGGACAGGTATTTTAGATAATAGCCGGGCTCTGGAAGCCAATCTTTCGGTCAGTGGTGTGGATATAAACTCACAAAAGAAACTCGATGGCGATCCCTCAACGATTGCCAGATTAGCGATCGGGGGAAATGAAAAAACTGAATTCATAAGTTATGAAGAAACTGACGATCGTAACCACACTTTGACTTTTGATGAGTTGGGTTTGGGTGAAGGGAATTGCATTAAAAATTTGCTTTTAGAAAACACCTTCAAGAATAAGGGAGATTATTTTGTTCCCGCTCGTGTGCGGCTTAAAAATGATTCTGAAGGGATTCCCGTCGATAAAGGAGGAGTTTTCCAATTCATCGGCTCGGCCCAATGCCTGAAGCTTTCCGCCAGCGCGAAAAACCTTAATAAAGTGCATCCAGGAACTGCCGAAATCTGCGGAAGAGATCTGAGGAATCGTCGGACCAGATATGTATCCGGTTTTCATGTTCTTGATTATACATTGGGAGACTGTTCCAGGGGGCCGGATACGAATTCATTGGAATTGCTTGATGTAAGTGCGTGGCAATATAATAAAGATGCGGTTTTTAAAGAAAAGATCGATGTTGAAGAATCGATAGTGTCAGTAGAAGAAGAGATCATCGATGTTCCACTTCCTGGTGGTGTGCCCTTTGATCCCCCAGCGGGTGATGCACCAAAAGTAGGTTCCTCCAAGACCAAGTCGGCTTCTATTGCACCGCCTGAGACTTCCTCCGGTTCACCGGTAGATTTACAGGATACACCCATAGATTTGAAACAGCAGGAGGCTCCTATTCCTTCCCCACCCGTGGGACAATCCTTGGATGAGAATGAACCACAGATTATTAAATCTGAGCCACCTGCTGCGGCGAGTCTGGGAAGTGGGACTACAGCACCGGTTCCTGATACTTCGTCATTATCCGTACAACCTGACCCCGAAAACGATCAACCTGCGCCAGCGCCCAAGTTTTCTCCTGAAAGCCCACAGCCACCGACTTCCCAGACCACTGAACCATCGTCAGGCGCCGCAGTCGTACCCAAACAATCTCAAACGCCACAGGGAGAATCTTTGTCTCAAAGTGCTGCTCCTCAAACACAAGTGCAGGAGCGTATCGATGAAAACTTGATTCCTAAGTTTCCCGAATACAAAAAGAGCACCCCTGATTCCAATGTGGGTACTGGGACCCAGAGCCAGGGCTCCAAGCCGATGATTTCCAAGGAACTAAGGGATCGTATAAAATCGTTTCCGAGAAGAAAACAAACGGAAGATTAGAAGTTTAGGAATAACTTTTTAAAATGGAATAAACCCGGCGATATGAACTTTCAGTATAAAAAAACCTATTTCTGCAAATGGAGGTTGCAGGTTGTCATTACGATTTTATTTTTTCTCTCTACTGTTCCCGCATTCGCAATATTAGTGTGCAACTCCCCTGAGTATCGAAATGTCCTGTGCTCTCAATCCGCAGAGATATTGAAAGTCTTTACCGCGCATTTAAGTGCGGTCAAGAAGGATAGCCGGGAGTGTGAAAACCCGCCCCGAAAGTTCGTTGGTATTGAATGCGAAGGGGAATTTCCTACCATTACCTGTCCTGAAGATGCACCAGCACAAAAAGCGTTTTTGGACGCCCTGGCAATATGCAATAAAGCCAAGGAGGGAGGGGAGGAAACCCCCGAAGGATTTGGGGATACTCCTACTGGTCCGGGAGGAATAGTGGCAGGTGATGACTCGGTGCTCCCGACCATAACCCAACCCCCGGCTACAGGTCCAACCGTTAGCCCATCCCCAAGTAGCCCGGGTAACACGGTAGTGGACCCGCCAAAAACATCGAGTCCCTCAGTTATAACTCGTCCCCGGGACCCGAATGCTTACAAAAAATTCATTCCAGAGCTTCCCGGTTATGGTGGGACTCAGGATGATGACATATTCAATGGCCCAACACTTGATCACGGTTTTATTGATCCCGCTCAAGTGGGTGGTGACGAATCGAAGCCTATGGTATCCAAAGAGTTGACGGATAGTTTTAAGGCTTTTCCAAGGGAACAACAACCCGTTGAGGAAGAAGTTTCTGTGGTCATTGAAGTTGTACCCTGATTGAACGGCTGGTGAAAAAATAAACGCAGAGAAGCTGGGGAAGAGATATTGCTATCAATCTAAAGAATCATTCTTCATCATCCATCTTTTCCATTTCCAGGTTCATATCATCTATAAGGTCTTTTACTTGTCTTTTTTCCCCGCCACGGAAATTTCCCGCAAGAACCTGGAAAGTGTAAACAGGCCCCCAAGGAATGCCCCACCACCCGAAGAAAAAGGCAACCAAGGAATATAATAAAGCAATGCCGGTTACATTTTCTTGTCCGCGAATGAGATAGCTTGAATGGGATTTGAAGGAGAAAATAATCAGGGAAAAACAGGTCTGGAAACGGACAACTTCTGATTTCGAGGTAACGGTCTTGTTGTCGTATCTAAGTTGTCCGCAATTCAACTGTTCCTGATTTTCATAAATCCAGGCCAAAAATTGTTCCGACTGTTCCTCCTGCCTTACAAAATAGACCCAGCTTCCGAACAGGGCGGCAGATACTGCGAAATCCACTCCGGCATTGGGGTAATCCCCCACAACAAGGTTGTATATCAACCCAATAAAAAACAGGACGGAAAATATTAATAAAACACCCATGATGGGTAGCCTCTTACGGAGCAGGAAAAGTTAGCAGGCTATAATTAAGGGCGCAACAATCTTTGTCTACTTGACGGGTACAGACAAATTGCCCATGGCGGCATCGCCATTACCAGGAGATGCGCCAGAGTTCTTCGGAGCTTTTCATTTTGAAGATTTCACTGATCTTTTCGTTGAAGCCCTCGCCTGAGTAGGTTTTGGTGTACTCATCCCCGGCGGTTTTATAAGGGTTCCACGACATGACCATCCTTTCTATGAACATTTCTTCCAGCTCAACGTGGGTGATTTTCTGGATGATTTTGGATTCGGAGTCCACCAGAATCGCCACCATGCCGTAGTCTTCCCTGGCATACAGAGCTTCGATGAAACCGGGTGTTTCCTTTTCCTGCTGGGCCGGATTGCATGGGGTCTCCAGTAACCAGTCTTCACTGCCAATGGCGAATATGGGAATGGAAGGAAACTCCGACTCCGCCACCAGCTTGGCTCGCCATTTCCCGCTAAATGCCTTGATTTGAGCTTCAGAGGGGTGGGGCAGGGAAGCGATCAGGAGCATATCGCCATTGGGAGAAAAGGAAAGGCCGCCTCCGTGGCCCTCAATGGGTAAGGGGCAGGGCTTGCCTTCTTCGAAACTTATTGATTCGTTCATTTCATTCATAGCAAATCTTTCAGGCGCCTCTTTAGAAAAGAGCCATTTTGTTGAAGTTGGACGGCATTGTCAAGCTCACGGTTTATGATGCGTTGGGAATAAAAAAGGTTCAACCCACCTCCATTCATTATACGGGTTGAGTTCTTGCTGTGGTTCGGTTAGTCTTACCGGCTTAACTCCTTTTAATGAAAAACGCTATTTGACGTAATTATGATTACTACCATGATTTCCCATGCCTGTCTGGTGATCGAGTCGCGCGATACCACAGTGCTGACGGACCCGATATTTTTTGACTATCTATGGGAGGAATGTAATGTCCAATGCCCGAGCATAGACCTTGATCTGGCAAAACTGCCCAAGGTGGATATTTTAAACATCTCGCATCGGCATCAGGATCATTTTGACATCCGCACCCTGGCTTATCTGGCAGGAGATTCTGGCATTCTGGCTCCGGACGCTGTGGTGCTGGCTCCGCGAGATGAGATTCTGCTGGAAGTCCTGGAGAAACTGGAATTTAAAAATATTACCATAGTGGAGGATTTCAAAGCGTTGGAGATCAAGGGACTGACGCTGACCCCCACACCCTCCCTGAACAAGCAGGATTATTTTCCAGAACACGGTCTGCTGGTTCATGACGGGGAAGTAACTCTCTGGAATCAGGTCGATACGATAGTCTCACCGGAGATAATCAAGTACATGCAACGCTTGTATGGGCAGTTGGATTTTGCTCATGTGCGTTACCTGCCTCTTTTGGAAGGGAATTTTTCGTTTCATAATCCTTTAGAGTTGCCGATGGGGGAGTATGATTCTTTCCTCAAAGCCGCATCAGCCACAAGGCCGAAATTTGCGGTGCCGGGTTCTGCCGGGTTCAAGTACCGGGATGAGTTTGGTTTCCTGAATCAATATTCCTTTCCCACCACGCAGGAACAGTTTTTAAGAGATTTGGCGGATTTTTGTCCGGAGATTAAAAGTAGCGTGTTTTATCCTGGTGACAGGGCGGTCATTACACGGGAAGGGGTGGAGATGCAAAAAGCCGCTTCGGAATTTGTAAAGATCAGAGAAGATGACGGGCATAAGGTAGAGTTCAAACCTGTGGCCGAGGTTCCACCCATTCGTACCCGGACGCAGGATAAAGCGGAACATGAAAAAGAGTGGAAGGCGGTTGTCGATTTTATAGAGAATCGCTTCGTGGATATGCTTGTCGAGAAAAAAGCTGTGCGAAGCTGGGTGGATTGGAAGGTGGTCTATCAACTGGAAGTTTTCGGGCAGGACGGTTCCGAAATATGGTGTCTGGATTTTGCTGGAGAGGATGCGAATATCATCAAGGGACGGGTTGGGAAAATCAATCTCTATGAAGGCATAGCCAGTTCTGAACTTTATAGCCTGATTCAGAGTGAAACCAGTTGGGACTACGTTGGGATCAATGGGCAATATCGCACATTTAAAAATATTTACAGGATTCGATTGGGAGAGTTTGAGCACTGGACCGGAAAAGATGGTGAATTCCTTCAGCCGTTGACCGAAGTGTTCCCTGCCGGAGCAGAGATGGATCGAGAAAAATTCATGCGAGACGTTGAACGTTGGAAAGGCAAGGCTTGATTCCAGCGGTCCGGGGGAATACCCAATTCGCAGGAATTGACATTGACAGGGCAAGGGAGTAAAATCCCAATCTTCAAAATAACAAGTAGTTATGAAAATTGCATGGCGGTGTAGCTCAGGTGGTTAGAGCATACGGCTCATATCCGTAGTGTCGGCGGTTCAACTCCGTCCACCGCTACCATTTTAATATAAGCAAAAAAAAGGAATTACGGGATTACCCGTAGTTCCTTTTTTTGTGGGTTTTCTGTGGGTTTTGTTGATGATGATAACTTGGCGGATATGTAGATTGAGGTGGTATTGCTGTCAGGTGTGATGGTGGGGAGAAAACTTAAAATGGTGCAGAGGAGAATAAATGAAAGAGGAAAATAGAGTGGGTAACAGGAAAATACGGTGTGTAGAAGAATGGAAGACCGACGGAATACTTATTTACACGTTGAAAACAACTATCGTAATGTTTTTAGACGTAGGGAGGCTTCTCGAAGGGGATCCCGCTAATGACAAAAGGATTAGCGCATAAAAAGATATACTGCTCTTGCTAGCGGATCCAGATTATTATAGTTTTCTATAATGAAATCATTGCCGATTTTGAAGTGTTTTGACCATTCTCTTCTGATTTTGTAAATTGCCAAAGTCCCACTCCAAAAAAAACAAGCGCGAGTGACATCATGAAACCCTCTTCAGACCATGTAATACTTCGAAAATAAACATCTGCGACCCAGCCTGCAAAAATAAATAGTCCAAGTCCGGTAATGCATAAAAAGGAACCCAGGCCCCGTCGTAGAATTTTTCCTCTAGATGATAGGAATTGACGTAATCCGGAAAAAATTAGAAGGGGTCCCATTACAATTAGAATGACCTGATAAACCCGGTGCACCGGGCTATTTGGAAAACTCG
>Ga0233434_1000091_pt1 | contig 120671 bp, 95 predicted proteins | sample SI_122_August201_4_FD_182738 | JGI IMG/M metagenome (GOLD analysis project Ga0233434, IMG submission 182738) | Seawater microbial communities from Saanich Inlet, British Columbia, Canada - SI_122_August2016_120_MG | ecosystem: Environmental > Aquatic > Marine > Inlet | place: Canada: British...
GCGCTGGGCGTCACTCAACTCTACAACGTCTGGATGGTCGTGTTCCTCGGACTGCTCGATAGGGCCGATGCCGTAGATCCGTGGTCCTGCCATGGGCAGGCTCGTCGATGTCTCGGAATCAGGAGCGACTGCCAGCGAGTCCGCACGGCTGATGTCATCCACTGCATCGTGAGTGCTGGAATCCAGCCGGCTTGCAGCCAGCGAGTCCGCTACACCTCCACCTGCTGATGACGGCGATTCGAGATCGACCTGCGTTGCCCACCATGGCGCACTTTGAGTTGGACGGCGCACTGTTTGCATGCAGCCACTGAGTGTGAGGCCAGCGACCAACAGTGCACAGGTGATCGAGTTTCGTCTTGATACCATAGATGTCCGAGAATTTCTGCGTGGATGACGACAGGGGATCTGGGGACTCACCATCTGGAAATAGGGAATATACGCACCACTAACAAGCCATATTCCCTCCAAACCTCAGACGTCGGATGCCAAAGACTGTTCCTTGGGTGCATTCTGCGCCCATCTGGTCTGCCAACGATTGCTCCCCAGCCGCCAACCATCGACAACAAGCAGGAGGAAAAAGGGTGCATACTGCGCCCACCACACCCACGACGATGGTTCCCATATCCCACTCTGCCGATAGCCAGTTAGCACTTCATAGGACAGCAGGATTGACCAACTCCAGAAGATCCATGCCGGTCTCGGGAAGACGGACAGAAATGGCAGGACCCAGAGCAAATACCAAGGATGGACCGTGGGTGACAACACGATGTAGGCTCCGAGGAGCCCGAAACTGATCCGCAGTGGATCTCGCCAGCGCATAACCCAAAGCATCCATCCGATCCACAGGGCACCACAAATCTTGCGGGCAAGTAACAGGGCCGGATCGTCCCAGGTGAGAGACGGATCTCGTAGTAGATCATAGACGATCGAGAAGACGCTATCGTTAAATCTCCACTTAAGAGCATATGTCTGGAGCCCACGAAAAATATCGGTGCCATCTGCAAGGAAGACTGCGTATCCACCGACAATCAGCCCAGCCGTCAGGGCGAAGGGCACTCGAGGTCGTGGATCAATCCACGTTGACCAGCCACGATGGACAGGCCGCCAGTGGCGCCAGAAGGCAACAGCGCAGATGACGGGGATTAATTTGGCCATTGTCGCGACGGCGAGGCCTGCCGCTGCCAGCCACCGGCGCGACTGACCCAACCAGAAGAGACTCGCCATCAGTGCACCGATGCCGATTGCATCCACATGCCCCGACCCGGCAATCTCCAGCAGGGGCAAGGGATGCAGGGCGTATAGCGAGACCCAGGCCGGGTCCCGATGTCGCTGTCGCAGGAGACCCATGATGGCACAGATGGTGATGGCATCAAACAACAGGAGCACAAACTTCAGACTTGTCGCGCCGCCACCGAGCCCGGTAGCTGCCGCAAAGATCCATTGGGCGAAGGGAGGATAGACCGTGGGCACCTGGCGGTGATTGATGCGGCTCCATCGTGAGTCGCGCAGGTGGGCGACCGCTTCACTATCCGGTGCGTGGGTATAGGGATTCATCCCGGCGTTTTGCACGCGACCATCCCAGAGGTAGCGATAGATATCTTCAGAAAGGCTTGGCTCCGTCGGCAGCAAAATCAGTCGCATCAACGCCGCAGTGACGAGAATGACCCCGAGGGAGACATGCGCCTGGCGCACTCGCCAGACGATGAGACCGCAGCCAACCAGGCAAAGCAGAGACCACGCCCACACCTGCTCTACTCTGAGAGCCAGATCGTCGATGCTCTGCAACCCCACGGTGGCGGCCAGGCACAGTGCGGCGCCAAACCACACAATTCGTGACGTGGACGAAAACTCAGTCCAGAAGGATGCGGCGGGCGCCTGCATAGCGCTTGTCGAAATAGGAGGAGCCGAGTGGGTCGATTACTGCCCCACGGCTGGAACTGGCGTGAGCGAACTGGCCATCGCCGACATAGATCCCGACATGAGACACGCCAGGCCCTGAGTCGTCGATGCGGAAAAATACCAGGTCACCGGCACGTAGTTTCTGGCGATCCGTCGGTTTGCCAAGTTCGTACATCTGCCGGGAGGTGCGTGGCAATTCGACCCCGTAGGCTTCACGGACGACGGCACGTGTCAGCGCCGAGCAGTCCATGCCGCGACGCGTGGTGCCACCCCACAGATATGGAATGCCGAGATAGCCCTCGATCACGCCCATCAAGCGACGGTCACCACCCTGAAGACGTGCCCGCTGGCGAGTCTTGAGTTCCGATCCGATCGCAGTTGTTGCGGTCGATGTCGTCGACTGACCGCCCGTATAGCGAGGTGCAGGCGTGATGCCTGCACAAGCACAGAGCATCACGATGCTCGCGTAGATCAACTGTCGAAGACTTCTACACATCGTGAGATTCAATAAAGTAAGGGGCCCGTAGGTGTTTATGCCGGCACAGTGGCTGGCAATGATGGGGTAGCGAAAACCGAAGGCGCACAACACCATCGAGGCTACCTTCTAAGGTAACCGGCATTCGTCCAAGTCGGCAACGCATACATCTCAGGCCCGGGATCGACTTGACGACGTGCTGAGTCCGAATCAGGTTGGCGCCTCTGCAGGGACGCACGAGGTTCCTAGTTTCTCCAGGGCTGAAAGGAATGAAGATGACGCACCGGATTGCCTTCATCGGTTTTCGTCATGGCCACATCCTCTCCTTATATGATGCGGCAAGAGAGCGGGAGGATTTAGAGATCGTCGCAGTGTGTGAGGAAGATGCTGCTACACGGGCAGATCTGACCGACAAGGGGCGAGTCGAGTTCACGCACGAGAAAGCCGACGATCTGCTGAGCGCCACCGAGTGTGACATCGTTGCCGTCGGTGACACCTTCGCCCGACGAGGAAGGTTGCTCGTTGCCGGTCTGGAAGCGGGCCACCACGTGATTGCAGACAAACCTGCATGTACCCGCCTGGCGGAAATCGACCAGATCAGTACCCTGGCTGCCGACGGCGGGCTTCAAGTCAGTTGTATGCTCGGGATGCGCGACGGCCCATTCATGCGTACGACGCGCCGCCTGCTGCAGGAGGGTGCCATCGGCGAAGTGCACGCCATTCAATTTGGTGGCCAGCATCCCCTACTGCTCGGATCGAGACCCGAATGGTATTTTGAACCTGGTGAGCATGGGGGTACGATCAACGATATCGGCATCCATGCGATCGACAGCATCCCCTGGGCCTGTGGTCATCAGATCGCACGCGTCGAAGCGGCACGATGCTGGAATGCCTTTGCTCCGCAGTATCCGCATTTCGAAGACGGCGCGCAGGTGATGCTGACCCTGGACAATGGCGCAGGTGTCCTTGGAGATCTCTCCTATTTCGCCCCCGACGGGCCGGGCTATTCCATGCCATACTATTGGCGAATGACCTGGTGGGGGCGAGATGGAATGCTGGAGGCAGGAACGAACATGCCCACGGTCCATCTGCTACGAGCTGAGGATACGGAGGGTGAGCAGATTCCCCTCGACGACTCGGGTCCAGGCTACCTCGATGCTTTCTTGAGATCGATCAACCAGGACGAACCGCTGGAGGGGGAGCTGACAACAGACCAGGTGCTCGCCTCATCACGTACGGCCATCAGGATTCAGGCTGCTGCTGACGAAGGTGCAACAGCCGTCGCTCTTACCTGATTCGGTTTACGGGGTCTGCTCGCCAGCGATTCGCAGGACTTGTGCCAGATCGGGCGGCAAAGGACTGACGAATTCGAGATGCCTGCCGTCAGGATGGTCGAATCCAAGCAGCCGCGCATGTAGCGCCTGTCGGTCAATGCAGGCCAATAGACGCCGCGCCAGCGGCCGCCGTGCCGGTTCAATGCCCTCGACGCGATTGCGTCCGCCATAGGTGGGGTCACCAAAGACCGGATGGCCGACGTGCTGCATGTGCACGCGAATCTGGTGTGTGCGTCCCGTCTCGAGTCGCACATCCACCTGAGTAGCAAAGCGATAGGCCCTGACGGGTTTCGCATGGGTAACGGCATGGCGCCCGCCCTCTACCACAGCCATACGCATTCTGTCTCTTGGGTTACGCCCCAGAGGTGCCTCAATGCGCACTGGCTCATCTATGACACCCCAACAGAAGGCGACATAACGACGATCCATCCGTCTTTGTTCCAGTTGGGCCGCCAACAGACGATGCGCTTCATCGTTCTTGGCCACCACAAGCAGCCCTGTCGTGTCGCGATCGAGGCGATGGACGATGCCCGGACGCAGCACACCATTGATGCCAGACAGATCATGGCAGTGGTATAACAGCGCGTTGACGAGGGTTCCCGAGGGCGTCCCCGGCGCTGGATGTACGGCCATTCCCGATGGCTTGTCGACGACGAGTAGTGCTTCATCCTCAAAGATGATATCAAGGGGCAGGTCCTGAGGCTCGGCGCCCAATTCTACCGGTTCGGGGATGCGTAACTCGACCCGGTCGCCGGTTCGCACCCGATAACTTGAGCGCACGCCAGCACCGTTGACGGAGACGTCTCCGTCGGCGATGAGATTCTGTAACCGACTGCGTGACAGATCCTCGTGCCGTGACTGCAGAAAAACATCAAGACGGAGGGAGGCCTCGGTCTCTTCTACGGTATGCAATTGGGTGATGGAGGCTGCCACAGATCGGACAGGGCCGTAGCGGGTGTCAGTCGTCAGTGCCGCTGGCGGGGCTGGACTCCGGGGTCAAGGATCCCTGTGCGCTGGACTCTTCATCTGCATCGGACTCGCTGACTCGAGAGTAGGTGATGGCCAGGAGCAGGACGCCCACGGTGACAAATGAATCGGCTACGTTGAAGACCGGCCACCGCCAATCGCCGAAACCAACATCGACGAAATCGATCACCTGATGGATGCGAATTCTGTCGATGATGTTCCCAATGGCACCGCCAAGTACCATGGCCAGCGCCGCGCGCTGTAGCCGAGCCCCGACAGGGAGTGTCGCGAGCATCCAGCCCAGCAATCCCAACGCCGCCGTCGCAATGACCGTGTGGACGACGGGGCCACCAAGATCGAGGCCGAAAGCGGCACCGCGATTGTGGATATAGGTCAGACGAATGACGTCACCCATCACCGACTGCGGTTCATAGGGTGGCAATGACTGGACGACGATGTATTTGGTGACCTGATCGAGGACCAGGGCAAGAGGGACCCAAATCAGGTCGATCCAAAAACGCATGATATTCAGGTCTTGTCTTCGTCTTGCTTGCTCTTGCACTCGATGCACTGCGTCGCATGGGGGACGGCTTCCAAGCGGGGGCGGCCAATGTCTCCCTCACAAACGCGGCAAATCCCGAATGTGCCTGTTTCTACTCTCTGCATGGCTTCATCGAGATAGTCGATGAAGCTGCCTTCACGTTGAGCAAACAGCAGATTCTTCTCACGCTCCATCGCATCAGTACCGCGATCCGCCATGTGCAGCGAATAGGCTGATCTGTCTTCGCCCGATTCCTGTGCATCGTTGCTGCGCGAGACCCGCTCAAATTCAGACAGGTCGGCTGCTGCTTGTTCACGTCGCTTGAGAATCAGCTCTCTGAAGAAATCAAGGTCTTCTTTGGTCATCGATTTTTACTTTCTCGTGCGCATTGGGCAACAGGTCGATCAACTCACTCTTGTGATCGAGATCTGGCACTCAACTCCATTTACATCCCACATGCGTGTCGCCGACACATCGGCAGGTGCCGTGCCAATGGTCGTGTCTGAAGCCAACGTCTCTCCCGCCACATAAGTTTCATGGACGGCCATTGCTTGTGAGACTTGATCCGGGCCGTCAAGCCACAGATGAATACGATCCGCTACATCCAGACCAGCGTCCTTACGCATGTTCTGAACCCGATTCACCAATTCCCGAGCGAATCCCTCCAGGCGAAGATCGTCCGTTACCTGCACGTCCAGACCGACGCATAGATTGTCGTCGACGGCGACGACAACATCCTCACGCTCACGGCGCTGGACCTCCACATCGTCAATGCCAATGTCGCCATCGGCCACATCCAGTCGGCTGCCGCCGACCAGATCTTTAACCTGCTCGGATGTGAGCGTTGAGATAAAGATACCCACTTCTTTCATTCTCTTGCCGAAGCGTGGCCCGAGGGTACGGAAATTTGGCTTATAGGAGACTTCACTGATCTCGGCCTCATCCTCAACCAGAACCACTTCCTTGATATTCAGTTCATCTGCAATCAGGCCAGATACCTGGCTCAGCTCTTCTCGACTGTGCTCGTCGGGTGGCAACAGGAAGACTCGCTGCAAGGGCTGGCGTGTCTTGAGATTGTGCTTGCTGCGCAAGGCGCGCCCCAAGGTCACGGCGCGAGTCGCCAACTCCATCTGTTCTTCCAACTCAGGGTCACGCAGGCTCTCGTCGGCCATGGGCATGTCGCACAGATGCACACTTTCCGGTGTCGAATCATCGGCTGCAGCCGGATTGCGAACGAGATTCTGATAGATCGCATCCGTTACGAAGGGCAGAACAGGTGCCAGGGCCCGGATAAACACGGTCAACACCTGATAGAGCGCGGCGTAGGCGGAGGCTTTGTCGCCATCGTCATCCGATTTCCAGAAGCGACGGCGGCTGCGGCGGATATACCAGTTGGTCAGTTTTTCAACGAAGGCTACCATGGCTGGCACGGTGCGATAGAGCCGATAGGACTCCATCTCCTGGTTGATATTGTGCAGGAGCGTCTGCAACTCGGAGAGGATCCAGCGGTCCAGTCGATGTGTGATCTGCGCGTTGGCTCCCTGAGCCGGGTCCCAGCCGTCGATCTGCGCGTAGGTCACGAAGAAGCTGTAGGCATTCCACAGTGGTAGAATGACATCACGCAGGCTCTGTTTGATGCCATTCTCGCTGAGGCGTAGCTCTTCCGCTTTCATTGCCGGAGAATTCAGCAGATACAGACGTAGCGCGTCTGCTCCGTAGGTTTCCAACATTTCCGATGGATCCGGGTAATTCTTGAGTCGCTTGCTCAGTTTGCGGCCGTCTTCAGCCAGCAACATTCCACCGACGATGCAGTTCTTGAATGCGGGACCATCGAACAATGCCGCCGCCAGAATCGTCAGCGTATAGAACCAGCCACGAGTCTGATCAAGATTCTCCGAGATAAAGTCGGCCGGGAAACTCGCCTCGAAATCTTCTCGGGGTCCAAAGGGGTAATGGCTCTGCGCGTAGGGCATCGCACCCGACTCGAACCAACAATCCAGGACTTCTGGTACGCGACGCAGCACACCGTCACCTGACGGAGCAGGGATCTCCAATTCATCGATACAGTGCTTGTGCAGATCGTCGACTTGTTTCCCCGTCAATTCACTCAATTGCTCCCGGCTACCAACACAGATCGCTTCACCCGTGTCCTCATTGCGCCAGATCGGCAACGGCGTTCCCCAGTAGCGGTTGCGACTGATTGCCCAATCGCGGGCACCCTCCAGCCACTTACCGAAGCGGCCATCGCGGATGTGCTCCGGGATCCACCAGATCTCTTTGTTGGCGGCGAGCATCTTCTCTTTCACCTCTCCTTCCACCTTCACGAACCAAGTGGAGATCGTGCGATAGATCAGAGGTGAATCGCAGCGCCAGCAAAATGGATAGGAGTGCATGAGTGTAGTTTCGGCGAACAATTGTCCCGTCGCGCGCAATCGTCGGATGATCGGCGTATCTGCATCCTTAACGAATTCGCCTTCAAAGTCGCTGACTTCACTGGTGAAACGACAATCGGCGTCGATGGGACACACGACCGGCAAATTCTCGCGCAGACCCAACTGGTAATCTTCCTCGCCGAAACCAGGGGCGATATGGACGATACCCGTGCCATCCTCCGTCGATACGAAATCCGCCTGAACGACTTTGAACGCACCTTCGTCGGCCAGATGACCGAAGGCGTCAAAGAGGGGCTCATAGCGCAGGCCCACCAGCTCATCGACGCTGATTTCGTCGACGTGATCGATCTCTTCCTCACGCTTGCGGAAGACGGTTTCCATGCGTGCTTTGGCGAGGATCAGCTCTTCACCGTCAACCGTCGTCACACAGACATACTCCACGTCTGGTCCGACGGCGAGGCCCATGTTCGAGGGTAGAGTCCATGGTGTCGTCGTCCACGCCAGCAAAGAGCGGTTCTCAGAACCGGCGACGCGAAAACGGACGGTAATAGACGGATCCTGCGTGTCCTGGTAACCTTGATTGACCTCGAAGTTCGACAGAGGTGTTGCGCACCGCGGACAATAGGCGAGAGATTTGTAGCCCTCGTAAATGAGGCCCTTGTCCCACAATGACTGGAAGACCCACCAAACGGATTCCATGAAATCGACATCCATGGTCCGATACTGGCGATCCCAGTCGACCCAGCGCCCAAGGCGCTGGATCAGTTCCTCCCATTCGCTGGTATAGCGCAGGACAACGGACCGACAGAATTCATTGAATCGGGGGACGCCGTATTCGAGAATGTCCTTCCGCGTCTTCAGCCCCAGTTGCTGCTCTGCCTCGTTCTCGACTGGCAACCCGTGGCAGTCCCAGCCCCACCGCCGCTCCACCCGGTAGCCTCGCATCGTCCAATAACGTGGGACGACGTCCTTGGTGATCGACGCCAACAGATGGCCGTAGTGTGGCAGACCCGTGGCGAAGGGTGGTCCATCATAGAAACGAAATGGCTCGGTACGCTGCTCGACCGACTTGCGATACAGGTCTGCCGTCTTCCACCCTGCAAGGATCTCGCGCTCTTGGGCGGCGAAATCGACGTCGCCGGTAACATCCGAAAAGACCGGCTCTTTGTTCGTAGCCACGGCTCAGACCTGCAAATTATTGAGGAAGCTGGAAAGGATCTGGATCAACAGCATGAGAATGAGGGGACTGAAATCCAAGCCCGACGACCACAAGGCCTGTGGCATGAAGCGTCGTATCCCATTGAGGGCGGGATCGGTGAGTCCACACAGGACCTGGACGATGCGGTTGTAGGGATCCGGATTGACCCATGAGAAGATCACGCGGGCCGTCAGGATCCAGAAGTATAGCCACAGGAGCCCGTCGATGATGCGGATGATGTCACTCAGGAAGCCAGTGTGATTGAACATGGTAAATCCGATCTAGGAACGGTTGCCGAAAATTGCGGTGCCGACGCGGACCATCGTCGAGCCTTCTTCTATGGCGAGTTTGAAATCGCCACTCATCCCCATCGACAAGGTCGACAAGTCGAGGGTAGGACGAGTTGCAGACAGCTGATCACGGCACGAGCGCAAGGATTGGAAGCAGTGTCTGACTTCCGATTCCTCGGCCTGGTTGGCAATCGTCATCAAGCCACCGAGGCGCAAACATGGCATCGTGGAAATCTCGTCAGCCAGACCTTCCACTGCGTCTGGAGGTATCCCCGCCTGATGGGCTATGCCAGAAGTGTTCACCTGGATCAGGACCTCTATCGAGCGCTCTGCTTCTTCTGCGCGCCGCGCCAAGGCCTGGGCCAATCGTTGGTTATCCACTGACTGTACGCAGTCGAACAAATCGACTGCCTTGCCCGCCTTGTTGCGCTGCAGCTGGCCGATCAAATGCCACCGTCCGCCCTCGATCCCCGGCAACTTCTCCGTTGCCTCCTGAATGCGATTTTCACCCAGATCACTTACCCCGGCGGCCAACGCAGCTTCTATGTCGGCGACGGGTCGGGTTTTGCTGACAGCGACGATCGTGACCTCAGACGCCTGACGTGAATTCCGCTCACACGCTTGGGCCACCTGATCACAGACGCGATTCCAGTTGTCTTCAATGTGATTCATGGCGGTTCAGTCGGAAACAGGCAAATATAACCCTGCAGGATAGCAGGCACAACGAATTGCCCCGTCAGATTCCCGCTGCTAGCCGGACGACTCGGCTGGTTGGTCTTCATCCGGGTGCTGCAGCATGAAGCCAGTGAGGGTTGCTGTCAGCAGACCATAGACAAGCAGGTCGACGACGACGATCTGCTGCAGTAGCCTGGCATCGGTTCGATTCAGCAGGCTGAGGAGTCCACCACCCACAAGGACCAGTTCGATGCCAAGGATGCCCTTTGGCAACAAAAGCCAACTGTTTACACCTGACACGCCGGTAATATGAGGCTGCCACAAAACCGGGCCGAGGCCGCGAAGGCAGAACAAGACGATGAGCTGCAACAGCACGATCTCAAGCAGGCCCGGCGTCGGTGGCATCAATACCTCTGCCAGATCAAGACGGCTCAGGGCCAGAGCGACAAAGAGAAAGGTCGCAAGCGGACGAGACCCTCCAAAGAGTCGATCAAGTGTTCGCTGAACCTCAGGTCGAAAGGAGAGTGTGAGACCCGCGCCCAGGCCAACGGCAACGCCAAGAAGATTGTAGTGCTGAACGGTGACTGCTGCGACGCTCGTGATGGAGACGAGAGCCACCAGAGCGACAGAGCGGCGTTTCAGTGCTCGTGCTGCCTGGAGCAACCAGGCGATGGCGATGCCGAAGGCCGGTGATATCCACAAGCGTGCGGCAAAGGCCAGGCCATCGCCGAGCAGACGCCCCGATTCGTGCAACCAGCCAACCACCCAAGTAAGCAGGACCGTGGCGACAAGGGTCCCGGTCAGGGCGGCACTCGTCGACACATCGTCTCGCCACAGACTGGAGACCACCAATGGCCCCCATAGGGCAGAGATGGCGCCTAACAATAGCGACGTCGTCCAATCTTGCCCGGCAATCAGCACACAACCAAAGGTCACGATCGTCGCACCGACAACGGTTGACAAGGTGACGATTCCGAGAAATCGACCATCTGTGACGGAGCTTGGCCAACCGAAGCCAATGCCCACGAGCAGGCCCGCCCACAGGCCACAGAACCGCAAGACCAACTCCTGCATCTGAGGAGAAGGATTCCCCACGCCCAAGCCGGTGATACCTACAATGAGGCCCGCACTAACCCAACCCCACAGCACGGGCAGGCCGAGTCGTAGACAGACACGTTGCACTGTCAGGGCAAGCAGCATGACAGTACCCGTCACCCAAACGACATCGATCCGCGAGCTGTCGTCGACTCGCGGATCGGATGCCGAAAAGCTGGCTAGAGCCAGCAGGATGACACAGACGGCCAGGGTTCGCATGGCGACACCGGCTCCGATGGTGATCGGAGGCCGGAAGTGACCCCCGGAACGTCAGACTACTTCTTCTGGTTCGCCTCGGCGCGCAGATGCCCGTAGTAGAGTGTCGGGCTGGCAATGAACACCGACGAATAAGTCCCCACGAAAATGCCAATGACGAGAGTAATGGTGAAGTCACGGATTACCTCACCACCCCAGATCATCAACACGACAACGGCGAGCAGGGTCGTCAAGGATGTCACGACCGTCCGGCTCAGACACTCATTGATACTCACATTGAGCAGGTCGTCAAAGGAGTACTTACGTGAGGAAACCAGATTCTCGCGGATCCGATCGAAGACGACGATTGTGTCGTTGAGAGAGTAACCGACAATCGCCAGAATCCCCGCCACGACGGCCAGCGTAATCTCGACGTCGAGTAGCGACAGCACGCCAAGTGTCAACAAGACATCGTGGAACAAGGCAACCACGGCAGCGATGCCGTAGAGGAACTGCCGGAAGCGCCACGCCATGTAGACGAGAATCAGCGCCAGGGATACGAGCACGGCCTGGATCGCCGATCCCGTCAGTTCCTCGCCGATACGGGGGCCGACTTTCTCCTGTCGGCGGACCCAGTCGAATTCGCCTATGCTGCCGGCCAATCCTGCCCGCAGGGAAGATTTGATACCATCGGCCACATCTGTGCCTGTCGCATCTTCTGTCACTCGAATCAACACGTCCGAAGTAGAACCGAATAGTTTGATTTCACTGGCACTCAGATCTGCTGTCTGGCCACCGACATCAACAGATCGCAACTGCTGGCGAATGTCTTCGATCTCCACGGGCGGATCGAAATGCAGCTCCAGCAACGTACCTCCCGCGAAATCGATACCTGGCTTGAGGCCATTGATGGTGCCGATCGATACCAGTCCAAGGGTGAGGACGGCAGCCGAACACAGCAGCGCGATCTTTCGCATGCCGATAAAAGGAATCGCACTCTTCGACAGCAGATCGATGGGGCCGATGCTCAGGCTTGTCGTGGTGCTGCGCGAGGTGATCAATCCAAGAATCGCTCGTGTGACCACGAAGGCTGTAAACAAACTGGAGACGATGCCGATACAGAGCGTCAAGGCGAAACCGCGAATAGGTCCCGTGCCGAATTCGTAGAGGACGATACCTACCATGAAGGTCGTGATGTTTGCATCCACGATCGCCGACAGGGCGTTGCTATAGCCTGAATCGATGGCGGCGCGCACCGTCTTCCCTGTGCGCAATTCTTCACGGATGCGCTCGAAGATCAGCACATTCGCGTCGACGGCCATTCCAATCGTCAGAATGATTCCGGCAATACCTGGTAGTGTCAGTGTCGCATGGAAGCCAGCCAAAACGGCCATGACGAAGACCATGTTCAAGGTCAGGGCGATATCTGCGACCGCGCCAGCGACACGGTAGTAGAGAATCATGAAGACGGCGACGGCGAGCAAACTGATCAGGCCTGCAATCCGACCTTGCTCAATCGAGTCGTGGCCAAGAGACGGCCCCACGGTGCGATCTTCAATGATCTCGACCTTGGCCGGCAATGCCCCCGCTCGCAGCACGATCGCGAGGTCCTTGGCTTCTTCCTGCGTGCCGGAACCGGTAATGATCGAGCGGCCATCCATGATTTTCGTCTGGATCGTGGGCGCCGAGTACACGGCACCATCGAGGACAATGGCTAGTCGATCCTGAATGTGTGCACCCGTGATTCGACGGAACAATCGCACGCCTTCGTCCGTTGTGCGCAGGTCGACGATCGGTTGGCCCATGTAGTCAACACTCTGGCCGATGGATACCTGTGCATCGGCGATCATGTTACCTGTCATTTCAGGGCGCGTGCGGGCAAGATACAGCATGTAATACTTGTTACCCTCAGGGCCCTCGGGTTTGCTCGTAAAGAGAAACTCAACATCATCGGGAATGACGGCCTGCGCCCGTTCATCAGTCAGCATCGCCTTCACTGCTGCCAGATCACGTTGCATGACGGCCACTTCGCTTCCCACTCGGGCGAGTCTGGAAAGTAGCCGCCGCGAATCATCGGCGGCGTCGGCCGCAGTCTCGGCATCTGCATCAAACAAACCGGATTCCGCTGGTTCGCTGTCCTGCCCGAAGAGACTCGGTGCGACGGACGTAGTGTCAGCTGCCTGCTCGCTCGCCTCAGCCGCGTCGGCGACCTGTGCGTCGTCCCCATCACTTGCACTGTCATCTGAGCTGCGACCAGCAGCCAGAACCGCGTCGATGCGCTGCACGAGTCGATCACGATCTTCGTCAGGCTCAACGAGCTGGAACTCCAGAAGCGCTGTCTGGCCGATCAGATTCTTCGCCCGCTCAACGTCCTGGAGACCAGGCAATTCGACGATGATCCGCGTTTCTCCCTGGCGCTGAATCGTTGGCTCAGCAACGCCAAACTGATCCACACGGTTGCGGATGACTTCCTGGGCACGATCGACGGCGTCACGGGCCTCCTCAGGCGACAATCCTTCTGTGACGACTTCCATGACCAGATGGATGCCACCTTGCAGATCCAGGCCGAGGTTGATCGCCTTGCGCTGCATATCGTAGTAGGAGGCTGGCGCGTCATGCTCAAGAGCTTCGCGCTGGGCGGGTTCCATGCCGTAGAATTCGACCGTCGGATACAGGTGCAGCACGGCCGCAACCAATAGGGCAAGGATGAGCAGGGGCTTCCAATTCTGTTTCATCTCGTATCGCTTCTGCTTTTGAGCGACCCAACTGGGTCGAATCTATTCCTGTGAGGTAACGATTCTCGGGTTCAATCGTCGCCTTGTATGTGGGCGCGCACACCATCGGAGACGACGCGCTGTAATCGTCCATCTTTCTCGTAGAATACGAGAACTTCCAAACTGTCATCTGCCGCTGCCATCTGCAGCGCGATCTGTGGCCCACCGACAAAAGCCGCTGTTGCCATAATATCCGCCGCCGCCGCACTCGTCGACCACACAGTGGCCGAAACGGCGCGACGCGCCGGATAACCTGTCTGAGGATCCAGGAGGTGATGAAATCTCCGATCCTCGAACTCAAAAAATTGCTCATAGTCACCGGACGTAGCCAATGCGGGCAGGCCGATATCGTCGATGACAAGTATGCGTTCCGACTCACGCGGATGCTGGACGCCGAAGCGCCACGGCTTTCCGTCTGGTTTCAGACCCCAGAAGCGAATGTCTCCACCCGCCTCAATCATGCCTGCCGCAACACCTGCCTGCTGCAACTGCCGCACAGCCTGGTCGACGGCAAAACCTTTTGCTGCGGCACCCAAATCAAGACGCACCAGCGGGTCGAGGAAGCGAATGGTTTCACCATTCCACTCGACAAGATGATAACCACTGTGTTCCCGGCCTTGTGCCACGTACTGTGCTTCCGGCGGTTGCACAGCTTCCGGAAATCCCCAGGCGGATGTCAGCAATCCCAAGGCGGGGTCGAAATGACCTCCGGACTGTTGTGTTCGCCGCCATGTCTCCCGCAACAACTCACCCATCGCCGACGAGACCGCCACGGGGCCTTGCCCTGCGAGGCGGTTCACGTGCGACAACTCACTGCTGCTGTCGTAGTGGCTGGCCATCGCTTCCACCGTGGCGATGGCCTCTCGACCCGCTTCAACGATCGCCGTCGCATCGGCTGGATCGGCATACAGTGTCATGCGCACCATCGTGCCCATGGCAATGTGATAGTCATCGATCGGATCGATACTCGGCGCACGCAAATACCACAACAGCAGCAACAACCCACTGGTGGGCAGCAGCCAACGGCGTACTACACTCACTTCAACTATCGCGCTCGACGACGAGTCGTACGGCCGTCTCCAAAATACTGCGTGCAACAGATGGTTCTACGACCTCAAGGCACTTCAGTGCCCTTGCAGCGTACTCGTGAGCCGTAGCACTTGCTGCAGCGACGCCATCGTGACGTTCGACAAAATCAAACATCATCTGCCAATCGCTCTCACCGGCGTCTTCTTTCCCCAGCAAGACAATAATGGCCTCGCGCTCCTGGGCGGGGGCAGCTGCCAGTGAACGAATCAGGGGCAGGGTAATCTTGCCTTCGCGCAGATCGTGGCCAACGGGCTTGCCCAACGTGGCAGCATCTCCCGTGAAATCAAGGATATCGTCAGCGATCTGAAATGCCAGCCCGAGATATTCTCCATATCGGGTCAGTCCTTCAATTACCTCATCATCGGCACCCGTCATCAGTGGGCCAATTCGACATGCCGCCGAAATCAGCGAAGCCGTCTTGTCGCCGACCATGGCAAAGTATGATTCCTCTGCCGTGTCCGTTCGTTGCCCAATCTGCACCTCATGAATCTCGCCCTGACTCAACCGCTCCGTCGCATGCGATACAGCTCCCAGGGCCTCGAGATTTCCGAGCTCGACCAGCAGGCAGAGGGCGCGGGCCAAAAGGAAATCCCCCATCAGCACCGCGATGTGATCATCCCACTGTGCGTTGACGGAGGCTTTGCCCCGTCGTGTTGTGGCTGCGTCGACCACATCGTCGTGAACGACGGTCGCTGCATGTATCATCTCGACGCCCACACTGGCATCGATTACCCGATCGTCCCAGAGTCCGGTCGCACGGGCACACAGAATCGTCAGGGCCGGCCGCAGGCGTTTGCCCTTCAGGCCAGCCATATAGCGGGCCACTTCATGAACCATGGCCACATCGGATTGGAGTTGTAAGTCCAGCCGATGCTCAAATTGATCGATTTCGCTCTGGATCGGCCCCAGAAGGGGATCCATCGAGCCCGGAGAGGCGGTCATCGGTGGGGCAAAGGGCCGCAGGCGACGGGAAAACGAGCAAAAGGCTCGTAAGTATACGAAAACGCAGAAATTAGCGTTCAGAGGAGAAAGTGTCAACGCGTTGCTATAGTGCGTTTTGACCACTCTGAGCCAGTGTATGGAGGAAAGTGCTTCCTTTGCCTACACTGCTAAACTGCGCCTGGGGCTCATTTCGCACGATTACCGAGGGTATGACATGAAGATCGAACGCATTGAAACCTTCTTGATGCATGCAGCACCACCCGGTGCAGGCGGGTGGGCAGCGCGCAACTGGCTCTTTGTGCGTGTTCATACAGATGATGGCCTGTATGGGATCGGCGAGGCTAGTGGTTGGCCGCGGGTCGTAGAAACGGCGATCAAAGACCTGACGCCCTTGCTGATTGGTGAGGATCCGCAGAATATCGAACGGGTGTGGAGCAAGATGCTCGCAGCCATCATGGGTCACGGTATGACGGGTGTCGTCGGCAGCGGCGCCATGACTGGTATCGAAATGGCCTTGTGGGACCTGAAGGGCAAAGCACTCGGCGTGCCTGTATGGAATCTCTTAGGTGGCAAGATTCGCGATCGAGTTCGCATCTACGCTCACGCCCATTCACGTGAGGTGGCCCGAGGACTGGTTGACCAGGGCTACGACGCGATCAAGACCGGCGGTATTCAGAATTGCGTGGATACGGTGGCAATGATCCGCGACGAGGTGGGCCCCAAGGTGGATCTGATGGTCGATGTCCACGGGCCCCCCTGGTTGACGACGCGCGACGCGATTGCCCTCGGCAAGCGCCTTGAGCCTTACGATCTGCTGTTCTATGAGGATCCTGTGGCGCCCGAAAATATCGACGCCATTGCTCGTGTTGCAGACGCGGTGGATCTACCGATCGCTGCCGGGGAGCGACATGCATTGATCTGGGGGGTTCGCGAACTTATCGAGCGGGAAATTATCGATGTCGTCCAGCCAGACACAGGTCGGGCCGGGGGGCTGTCACAGATGAAGAAAATCGCCGCCATGGCGGAAGCGCACTACATCACGATGGCGCCGCATGATGGGTCGCTCGGGCCCGTGGCAGAGATGGCGGCAGTTCATCTGATGTCGACGCTGCCCAACTTCCTCATTCTGGAGCACCTCGCCGATGATGTGCCCCAGCGTTATGAGGTGATGACCGGGCAACCGGTCATAGAGAATGGTCACATTGTGGTTCCAGATACACCGGGGCTTGGCATCGACATCGTGCCAGAGGCCATTGCTGCCTATCCATCAGAAACCAACACCAGTCTACCTGAGGACACGTACGACTATGCGTACGTACATGCGCGTCAGGGCCGCGCCCACTGGCTCAGTAGTGAGGCCAAGCCGCCTCCTTCCTATCGGGCGGGACACATCTTTTAGCAGCGCAGCTCACGCCGCACCTGAACAGTAACTGTGCCTCTCCGTGCCTGCACTACGCGGCGTCAGGATTCAGTATGCCTTGCGGGTCACAGGCGTCTTTCAAGCGCATGTTGAGTCGTCTCAGGCCAGGATCCAGGGGCGGCATTCCTTCAGCGTTGGTGTCCTGTCGATTTGTGGCGAGGCGCCAAGCGATACCACCGACGCCCGCAGCGATCTCATGTCCCTTGAGAGGCAGGTCTTCGCCGGCTCGGGCCCAAACCTGGCCGCCACCCCAGTCGACGTGGTAGTCCTCGATCCCTTGTGCTTGCAGATCACCCACCAATTCGACCCATCTGGCTGCGGGGACAACGAATCGCCACAACGTCCCAGATTTTTCGCGAAGCGACTCAACCTCCCGCAGTGCTCGCCACAGCGTGCATGACTCGTCGTGGGGCAATCTGTCATCAACGGCGACATCGCGTGCAATGGTTTCAGTCTGCGCCTGCAGCGCGGATGCGCTACCCTCGAGTCGTGCCACCACTCCCTGTGTTGGCACATACGCGAGACCCGAGATTTCCTCCTGACGTTGCGCCAACTGCAGCATCGTCCGGCTCGCAGCCTGGAGTTGAGGTCTCTCAAAAAGCAGAGTGCACTGCGCCTCGGGGCGCGGCCACAACTTGAAGCAGACTTCAGTGATCAAACCCAGGCTGCCGAAGCTGCCTGTCAGACCACGCCACAGGTCAAAGCCGCTGACATTCTTTACAACGCGACCACCGGAACGGACGAGTCGTCCCTTGCCGTCGACAAACTGTAGACCCAGCACAAAATCGCGAACGCTGCCGGCACGAAATCGCCTCGGCCCAGCCAGGCCAACGGCGACGGTTCCCCCCGCCGTCGCCGTTGAACGCCAATGCACAGGCTCGAACGCCAGATGCTGGCCTTGCTCAGTCAAGAGTGGCTCGATCTGCGCTAGAGGCGTTGCAGCACCCACGACGAGAACCAGTTCCGACGGTTCATAGTCGACGATGCCACTGAGCGCCGAGAGGTTCAACTGCGTCGGCGTTGAGTGCCCAAGGCTGCGATCGTTGTGCACGGTATCCGCCAGCCCTCTGCCCCAATCCCACTTGCTGTCGCCCGCTGTTGTGAGAAGGGGTGTCTGTGTGCGTGCTGCTGCCTCGACAATCGACGCCAATTGAGTCGCGTCGTCAGGCTGTGCGATCTGTGACACCGTCAGAAACGTTCCAGATCGGGGAAAGGGCGACGACCTCCGTGGACGTGGGTGCGTCCCTCCGCACACTGTCTCAGTTGCGGATAGACCTTGCCCGGATTCAACAGCATCCCGGGATCGAAGGCCAAACGAATTTCCTCCTGCAGATCCAAGTCATCGTCCGTGAACATGCAGGGCATAAGATCGCGCTTTTCAACCCCAATTCCATGTTCGCCCGAAAGCACACCACCTACAGCGACGCATAGTTTCAGAATCTCGGCACCGAGTTCCTCCGCCTTTTCCAGATCACCTGGTTTGTTGCCATCGTAGAGTACGAGGGGATGAAGATTGCCATCTCCTGCATGGAAGACATTGGCCACACGCAGTCCGAATTCCTCCGACAGCGCCTCGATCCGACCCAAGACGGTTGCCAGTTGTCCCCGAGGGATCGTGCCATCCATGCAATAATAATCTGGGGCGATTCGTCCCATGGCGGGAAAGGCTGCCTTACGACCTGCCCACAGACGCTGCCGCTGCTCCTGGGTCGTCGCGTGCTGCAGGTCGGTCGCCCCCGCCTGACGCAGACAGGCCTCTACCGCGCCGATCTGCAGGTCGACTTCGGCGCTGGGACCATCGATCTCAACCAGCAGTAGTCCAGCCGCGCCGCGTGGGTAACCGCACCCCAGAAAATCCTCCACTGCTTCGATGGACAACCGGTCCATGATCTCCATTCCCGCAGGGACGATCCCGGCACCTATGACGTCGGCTACGGCGCCACCGGCCGCTTCGATGCTGTCGAAAGTGGCCATGATCGCCTGTGCTGTTTCCGGCGTCCTGAGAATTCGTAGCGTCGCCTGTGTGATCACGCCCAAAAGGCCCTCAGACCCGGTAAACAGTGCCAGCAAGTCATACCCTGCGCGTTCGAGAGCGGCGCCACCGATCTCGATCATTTCACCATCGGCGAGCACAATTTGCAGGCCGAGAAGATTGTTTGTCGTTGTCCCGTATTTCAGGCAATGCACACCACCGGAATTCTCCGCGACATTGCCTCCCACAGTGCAGGCAATCTGACTCGAAGGATCTGGGGCGTAGTAGTAACCATTGCCCGACACGGCATGGGAGACAGCGAGATTCGTGACACCTGGCTCGACCGTGACACAGCGGTGATCGTAGTCGATGTCGAGGATGCGATTCATCCGCGCCAGACTCAACACCAAACCATCAGCGACAGCCAAGGCGCCACCTGACAGGCCCGTGCCGGCACCCCAGGGTACGATGGGAATGCTCAACTCGGCACAGGCAAGGATCGTCTGTTGGACCTGCTGAGCGTCGACGGGCAGCGCGACGGCCAAGGGCGTCTGGCGATAGGCCGACAAGCCGTCGCACTCGTAGACGACGAGATCCTCATCGGCATCGAGGAGCGCACGGGTCTTGGCAAGTTGCGGCAAGGCGCGGCGCAACGCTTTGCGTTGCCCTTTTCTGTCGACAGACTCAGTCACGACCGTCCAGGGCCGGCGTTGCCAGACCCAATTCATCGGCGTACGCGAACAACGCCGGTGTGCCACCTGTGTGCACATAGACGACCGTGTGCTCAGGTCCCCACCAGCCGCGTTCAATGTGAGCCATCAACCCCGCCATCGTCTTACCCGAGTAGCAGGGGTCCAGCACCAGGCCCTCTGATTGGGCCGTCACTTGCAGTGCACGTTGGCTGCCTTCGGTGACCACACCGTAATCAGGGCCAACGAACTCCGCGTAGCTCTCCAGGTCAGCCGCAGTCACATCAATATCCAAATCCAGAATCCTTGCATGCTCCGCCGCCAGGTCGACGTGCTGTTGTGCCGCCCGTGCATCATCGCGTGGGCTGGGACTGACACCAATCAAGCGCCAGGGCAGGCCCAGTGCCCGTGCGCCAACGACGAGCCCCGTATGTGTATGAGCTCCGGAGCAAACATAGATCGCGTCAGGTGTGACCTGCATTGACTGCAGTTGTTCGAACAATTCGCAAAATCCATCGACATACGCCACGCCGCGCAATGCGGCTCCGTCGGAACTGGTGTTGTATGGGTGATGGCCTTCGTCTCGCAGGCGCTGCATGGTTGCCTTCACCGCATCACCTTGATCGCCCATCTGGTGTAGTTGAATCTCGGCACCAAACAAGTGGCTCAGCAGCAGATTGCCTTGCAGTTTCGCATGCGCATCCTGCCGCCCAACGACGACGGAACGCAGACCAAGGCGAGCGGCGACGGCAGCCGTCTGCCGAGACTGATTCGATTGTGCCGCAGCACCGTGTAGCAGCACATCGCAGCCAGCCTCCACAGCGGGAGCGATCGAGTATTCGAATTCACGAATCTTGTTGCCACCCATGGCCATGCCCGTGAGGTCCTCCCGTTTGATAAGGATTCTGGGACCCCCAAGGGCCTCGCTCAGGCGCGGTGCTTCCTGCAATGGTGTGGGCAGGCACGCAAGTGACAGGCGGGGCAGCCTGGCCAGCCGCTGGCGCAACTCGGGTACGGAATAGGTGGTGGTCACAGCAGATCTCCTTCGAACTAGTGGCATTGCCACGCGTAACTTCACGCCCTACATTCAGTTACGCAAATCGACACCGGTTTGTCTTCGTGTCGAAGACGACTAACTCATTGGCCCGTAGGGGTTTGAGTTCCGTTCCTCCGGCGTCCTGGACGGCGCCAGATCAGACCCCCCGACCGCAGGAGAACAGCCCCCAGTTTTGGATCTCGTCGAGCCCCTCCCCGACCATCTCGACGCCTCTCTGCGGCAAGAATTACACCCGGGTGAGCTACCCCTCGTTCTGCTGATCGCCGACATCGACACGAATGGCAATTTCGCCGATTCGGTCCTGACCGTCACCGATGAGCGGCTGCTGATCCTGCACGCCAATGGCGCTGCGGGCCCCCAGGTCGAGAGTATCCCCATCGATCGTGTTCTGCGTGTGCAGACCCGAAATCACGTCGGCAGCGGATCCTTGATTGCCGAAGTCGAAGAGGGAACGCGGGAGCTTGTCCGCTTCTCCCAAGGCGCCTACTTCAAGTTCTCCTCCGTGCCCCAGGCGATCGAAGCGATTCTGACACGGCCTGCGGTCGAGGTGGACGAGTCAGATGATTTACAGGCCCCCGCCCGCCCCGTCGAACACTGCGAAACATGCGGTCGAGCTCTACGGAAAGGGACAAAGGTCTGTCCGAACTGTATCAAGAAAACGGAGACCTTCTGGCGCCTCTTCACTTATGTGCGTCCCTACAAGAAGATCGCCCTACTGGGTTTCACACTGACCCTCACAATGACAGTCATAGGCCTGCTGCCGCCGCGATTGAATCTCATCCTCATCGATGACGTGATCACACCCGTGATCGCCGACTACATGGTTGAGGATGGGGCGGGGATCTACATGCAGAAGACATCGGATACACCGATGGTTCCGCCCGCCGCGCAGGTCACTCTTCTGAGTTGGGTCGTGCTTGGCCTATTCAGCATTCATTTCAGCCGCATGATCCTCAACGCAATTCGCTCGTATACCCTGGGTTGGTTGGGGCAACGAATTACATACGATCTGCAGACAGAGATCTTCAACTATCTGCAACACCTGTCCCTCTCGTTCTACTCCCGTCACAGTACCGGTCGCATCATGACCCGGGTGACGAGTGATACGGAACGGATGCGTGGCTTTATCACCTCCGGATTCCAGGACATGGTTATCGCCGTCCTGACGCTCATTGGGATCGGTGTCATGCTCTTTTGGATGAATTGGCAGCTGGCAATTCTGGCGCTGATCCCGACGCCTATCATGCTGTTTGTCACCCAGATCTATCGTAAGCGCATTCATTGGACCTTCCATACGATCTGGCGTCGTATCTCGGCATTGAACTCACAACTCGCCGACACGATCCCTGGTGTGAAGGTCGTCAAAGCTTTTGCCCAGGAAGAGCGTGAGATGAAGCGCTTTGATCAGCGCAATTCCGACCTGCGTGATTCTCGCATGGAATCGGTGAAAATGAAGGCCTATTTCCTGCCGGGTATCGCTTTCATCACCTCCACGGGGTCCGTCATCCTGTGGTGGTTTGGCGGCAATCGAGTATTGAGCAACACCCTCACTCTAGGAGAGTTGCAGGCGTTTATCGCCTACATGGTCATGTTCTACGGACCCGTGCGCGAGTTGAGTGTTCTGTCGGATCAGCTCGAGTCGGCTGCGACGACGGCGGAACGAGTATTCGAGATCCTCGATACGGAACCAGATGTGACCGACCAGGCCGATGCTGTCGATCCCGGTCTTGTGAAGGGGCAGATCGCCTTCCACAATGTCTCTTTCACATACGACGGCTTCGAGCGTATTCTCGATCGTGTGAATTTTCACGTAGAGCCCGGTGAGATGATTGGTCTCGTGGGTCCATCCGGTGCAGGAAAATCGACCCTCGTGAATCTGATTTCCAGATTCTTTGATGCTTCCGATGGCGAAGTCATCATCGATGGTGTGCCGATTACGCAGCTGCAGCAGCGCAAACTACGATCACAGATTGGCGTGGTGTTGCAGGAACCACTGCTGTTCCAGGGATCGATCGCGCAGAATATCGCTTATGGTCTGCCTGATGCTTCACGGGCAAAGATCATTGCCGCCGCACGCGCGGCGAATGCGCACAAATTTATCATGAGATTCCCCGATGGGTACGACTCGGAAGTGGGTGAGCGGGGGGGACGTTTATCGGGTGGCGAACGCCAGCGGATCTCCATTGCGCGCGCCCTGATCGGAAATCCACGGATCTTGATTCTTGACGAGGCAACAAGCTCCGTCGACACTGAGACAGAATTCGAGATCCAGGAGGCTCTCGAGCGCCTTACTCAGGATCGCACAACCTTCGCCATCGCCCATCGGCTCTCAACGCTAAAGAATGCGGATCGCCTCTTTGTCATGGAGCGGGGGCGAATCGCCGAGGTTGGCACGCACGCTGAACTGCTGGAAAAGGAAGATGGCGTCTACCGACGTCTCGTGGACATGCAGACGGAGTTGGCGAAGGTGAGGGCTGTGTGAGCGATTCAAATTCCTTGCCCGATGTGGGGCTACTCGACGCGAAGTCGATTCGTATGGAGCGCAATGAGGCGCGTACCCTCACCGTTCACGTCGGCGAGGAGCGCTACGAAGACGTTACGATCCGGCGAGCATTTCCTTTGGAAATGGCAGACGCCTTCATCGGTTTGTTTGCGGCGGATGGCGAGGAGATCGGCATCATTGAGGACCTCACCACCATAGAAGCCGATAGTCGCCGAGTCCTCGATGATGAGCTACAGCGGACGTACTTTCTCCCCGTCATCACCGAATTCGGCGACATCGGTGAGGAATTTGGCGTCGTCCACGCCGACGTGCAGACTTCGAGTGGACCCCGGCATATCGAGATCCGTGGTATTCGCAGCAATATCCGCTTGCTGTCGCGGCAACGAGCCTTGATCGAGGACACCGACGGGAACCGCTACGAACTACGCGACCTGCGGCAGCTGCCCAAGCTGACGCGAGAGATTCTCGGTCTGTAGAACAGGCCGGCCCGTCTGTCAGCCCTGCCCTGGTTGGCAATTCTACACCTACACAGATTCTCCGAGCACTTTCTATTTCACTAGGTTGTCACCTGCTAGTTCAGCAGGTTGTCACCTGTGAAGGCCGGCCGGAGCTGACTATACGTGCTGCTTTGGCGCAGAAATTCATCGCGCGTGTCAGAGTTGGGCTCTGAACGCCATGCGTTGTAGGCGTCCAACATGCGATCGAGGGCGTGTTCCTCGATCGCCGGCAGAGCTGATTCATGTGCCTCATGTTCCAGATGGAAAGTCTGACCACGTGTGAGTCTCGGGAGCAAATCAAGATGATGTCGAGACATGTGATCGAGCACGCCATGATACGTCTTGAAGTCCTGTGCAAGCCGATCCAGCGTCTGGGCGAGCATACCGTAGCGCTGCGGCATTCGCCGGCAATAGGCTGATGCCCAGCCGTAGAACTTTTGCGCTTCTTCCAGATAACCTTCCGACGTGGACGTTGCGCTTCGCAAACGCGAAGATCTCTCGCCCCATCCGTCAAACAGACCGAAGGCGATCATCCGATGATCGGCGTTGGCGCGATAGACGTCAGTTCGCGATCGGTCTGATCCACCGTCCTCGGCCTTGCGCTGGACATCGGTGCATGACACGGCCAGATGGTCCGTCGCTTGGGTGTAGAAACGACCATCCACCACCCCGTGCAACAGACCGGCCATGTATACATTGACCTCTTCATCTCCGTCCGACTCGCAACCTGTCTCTATCCGTGACAACAGATAGGCATTCAGGAGAAAGAAGAAGACTGTTTCCTGCTCTCCACTGTTGAGATCGATATAGGCTGAACTGTCCATCAAACCATCTCCTTACCAGGTGGTGAGACTTGGGAGGGGACGGGGAGAATCGATGGTATGCTACAGGTCCTGCATTAATACCAACGATAGGGACCAACCGCAAGCAGCTATTGTTCAGGCGACGCAGAGGTATTCAACACCCTCCTGCCAACCCCAATCACTCAATTGCTGCCGAATCAGCTGTCGTGCGCCGCGCGAAGCGACGGCGGCCAGCAGGATCGGTCGCTCAAACTCAGCCCAATGAGACAGCACATCCTCGACACCGATGATCTGAATGCCTCGCAAGGTTTTTCCGATCTTGTCATCGGCGACATCGACAAATCTGTCAGGTGGTTGTCCGCCGCGGATCAGGTGTTTGGACAGTCGTCGTCCGGTTTTACCGGCACCCCACACGAACAAACCATTGCGCTCTGCCAGGGGGCCAGCCAGCAGATAGTGTGCCTTGGCGCGGAGGAAATTCTCCACCGAGTATCGACTATCCGTGCGCGTCGCCCGGGCGCCATGCTCGCGCCAATCCAGTCTCACGTGGGGCACCTTGGCGAAGTGTCGGCCCACCGCGTGGTAACGCAGCCAAAGATCATAATCCTCTGGCCAGCCGTTTTCGTGGTAGCCACCCATCTGCTGCAACTCCCCACGACGCATCATGGCAGAGGGGTGAGCGATCGGGCTTTCGATGAAGATTTCGCGGGTGATGTCCTGGTGCGTAACCAACTGATTCTGCCATTGTTCATAGATGCGGAATCCCTCGGCCACATCCTGCGGCGGAAAGGAATGGACGAGGCAACCGACGACGCCGATTCGGTCGTCACTGCGTAGCAGGTCGACCTGCTCTTCCAGGCGGGTCTCGTGGGACCGATCATCTGCGTCCATGCGGGCAATGAATTCGCCCTGGCACGCGGCCAGTCCCGTATTCAGAGCCGGCAGCAGACCTGCATGTGGCAGAGAGATGACGCGCAAACGCGGATCATCCCAGCTGGCAAGCAGCGAGCCAGTTGCATCTGTCGATCCATCGTCTACGACAACGATCTCCAGATCGTCCATGGATTGACTACGGAGGCTCTCTAGTGCCTCCGCCAAGGTCGCCGCGCCATTATAGACAGGCAGCAGAACCGATACGACAGGTATGCCCATAGTGAATCTATCTTACCCAATCAGATCTTGACAGCCACTTCGGTGGCTGTGATACTGCGATCCTCTGTCATTCGTTGCCGAAGATTTGGAACCCGATGATGCACCTGAAATCCCAAGATGAAATTGAGAGAATTCGCGACAGTTGCCGGATCGCGGCAGATGCCATGGCTCTCATGGTCGACCTGGTTGCGCCCGGTATTACTACGGCTGAATTGGACGAGGTTGCCGACGCCTACATCCGCCAGCAAGGCGCGGTAGCCAGTGCCCTCAACTACCGCGGCTACCCACGTAGTATCTGCACGTCGATCAATGAGGTGGTCGTCCACGGAATTCCTGGCACTCGCCGTTTGGCGAATGGTGACATCATCTCAGTCGACATCGCCGTAAAAAATGCCGGATATCATGGAGACATGAATGTCTCCTTTGGCGTGGGTGACATCGATCCAGAAACTGCTCGATTGCTCGCAACGACCAAGGAAGGACTTGAGATCGGTCTGCGAACTAGTGAACCGGCGGCGCGTTTGGGAGATGTGGGACACCAGATCCAGACCCACATTGAAGCGGCCGGTTTCTCTGTCGTGCGCGACTACTGTGGTCATGGCATCGGGCGCAATTTCCACGAGGAGCCGCAGCTCTTGCATTTCGGCACGTCTGGAACCGGTCGTCGGCTGCAGCCAGGTGTTGTGTTCACTATCGAACCCATGGTGAATGCAGGCGTCGCCGATGTTCGTGTCCTGGAAGACGAGTGGACGGCAGTCACCGCGGACGGGATGCGGTCTGCTCAATTCGAGCACACAATCGCTGTCACAGAGTCTGGTCCTGATGTCCTGTCCCGCTTTCACGACCTGCCATTCTAGCCTGCTGGGGTAGCTCGGGCTCCGTTGCGATTGTAGCAAACTGCCCTATATTCGTAGGCTTGAGTCATCTACCAATTTGCATCGGAAGAAAGACCCTACCATGGCCAAGGCCAAGTCCAAGGACGAAGACGGCGAGGAATCGACAGATTTCGGATTTCACCCTGAGTCTCAGCAGGAGTTGGAGTTAGAAGACACCTGTTGCGTCACCGGTGAGGCGATCACGTCGAGCTTCTGCCGCTTTCCAGACTATCGCAACGGAACGATGATGGTGATGGCGAAGACCGTTGCTCTCGAACAACTGCGCAAGGGAATCTCTCTGGAGACTTTCAAGGGAATCCTCGTCAAGCGCCACGGCAAGGCGATTCTCCAGGAATACGTCAGCTAAGAGCGCGACCCGTCCTCATGACCGGCCTCAAGGCGCTTCACCTGCTACCAAAGTGAGGCTGACAGAGCGAGATCGACGGGGACTGAGTACCAGAGTTTAGAAGAGGAAGGGCATCCCAGCCGGGATGCCCTTTTTTTTTGGCCGCTCTGTGACGAATAGAGATCAGGGCTGGCGAGAATGATCAGGACTGGTCCAGAAGGCCCTGAATGTCCCGCTGAAGGACACCGAGTGGATCGAGTTGTCCGTCATACATGGGTACGCCCAGATGTCGCTTGTGAACGCGTCCTTGCCGATCAAAGACCATCGTCGCCGGAATGCCAGCATGCAGGAAGGGCGCCATCTCGTTGTACTGATGCGTAACCTGCATTGATTCGTCGTAGAAGATCGGATAGTTGATGTCTTTCTGCTCGATGAAGGCGGCCAGCTTGTTACGCACCTGCTCGGGAGATCCGTACTCTCCAGTGGAAATACCGACGATGATGACCTCGTCAGCGGCGAAGGATTCTCGCAACTTGACCAGGGCCGGTATTTCGATCCGACAGGGGCCGCACCATGTGGCCCAGAAATTCACAACGACGATTTTACCAGTGTGTGATGCGACGTCAAATTGCGTCGCATCTGGCACAGGGATCTGTGGTGCCTGAGACGCCAGATCGACCTGACTTGCCCCACCGCTGTCTGAGCAACCGGTGTGGGTCAGAAGGGGGGTAAGAATCAGGCAAATCACGAGAGGCATGAGCCGCACGCGACTACAAGTTGGCAAGGTCGTCATCACGTCTGGAATATAGGAATGCGCCGTGGCTTGTCAGTGGGCTTGGAGATCATGCCCGTGCAAGTCTTGCATGAGGCGGTACAGCTGTGAGCCATGTCTCCGGTGATCCGTCGAGGGCATCCACACTGGAAAGCAACTCGTCACAGGGATTGACGCGTATACTGCGCGACCGGATTAATGTATCTCGCTCCATCTCGTCGACGCCTTGTAGATGGATCACAAGGTCGCAACGACCAGTAAATTGCTGACACACCGAGCGCAGATCGCTCAGCAGTTCCTCACACATGTGATTGGCTGGCAGCGCCACATTGACAGCCCGAGTCAGTCGCTCGCGTGCCTCTTCCAGTCCGATCGCCGTGTCGACGAGGATACTCATCATGCCCTTGCGCTCATTCAGGCGCCCTTCAACCAGTATCACTCGGTCATTCACAAGCAGATCCCGACTGGCCTCATAGGCATCAGCAAAAAACACAATGTCCGTCGTGCCTTTGAGATCTTCGATGGTCACAAAGGCAATCGTATTGCCGCGCCGATCGCTGGATGTGCTGATGCGAGTAATCAGGCCGCCAACCCGTATGGCCTCACCATCGTTGCCTGACGAGGCTTCGGACAGGGGAGTCGCAAACATTCTCAGGTCCCGTTCGAAACGGCTCAAAGGGTGAGACGTGACATAGAAGCCGAGCAGATCGCGTTCGTAGGCCAATTGCTCGGTTTCTGTCCAGGGTTCGACCTGCGGAAATGTCAGTTGCTGTTCGATTTCCGGGGCTGAAGAGTCGCCGCCGAAGAGACTGAATTGACCTCGTCCGCGCTCTTCCTGCACTGTTTGTGCATGACGCAATGCCAGGTCGAGGACCTCCAGCATCTGCGCTCGATGACCACCGCCAAACTCGTCGAGTCCCCCCGCGGCGGTCAGTGATTCCACGACACGCCGGTTCACCGCACGCAGATCCAGGCGTTCACAGAACTTGAACAAGTCTTCGTAGGGACCATCCTGGACGCGACCATCGACAATCGATTGGGCCGCTCCTTGGCCGACATTCTTGATCGCTGCCAGGCCAAAGCGAACGCCATCGGGCGTCGGTGTAAAGTTTGGGGCACTCTCATTCACATTGGGTGGCAGCACGGGAATCTCCATGCGCCGACACTCGTCCAGCAAGACGGTGACCTTGTCTGAGTCACCGATCGACGTGGTCATACTCGCCGCCATGTATTCGCCAGGCCAGTTCGCTTTCAGATAAGCGTTCTTGTAGGCCAGTTCGGCGTAGGGTGCAGCGTGACACTTGTTGAAGCCGTACCCGGAGAAGACATCGATTTCGGCGAAGAGCGTCTCTGCAACTGACTTGTCAACGTCGCGGGCGCGACAGCCGTCGATGAAGGCCTTCTTCTGCTTGGCCATTTCTTCGGCCTTCTTCTTTCCCATCGCCCGACGCAGAATATCTGCGCCACCGAGCGTGAAGCCGGCCATCTTCTGTGCAATCTGCAGAACCTGCTCCTGGTAGACGATGACACCGTAGGTTTCGGCGAGGATTTCTTCCAGATCAGGATGGAGGTAAACGACCTCCTGGCGGCCCTGTTTGCGCGCGATGTAGTCAGGGATCTTGTCCATCGGCCCAGGCCGATAGAGTGCATTCATGGCGATGATATCGGCAATCTTGTCCGGTTTCAGCTGCGACAGGTACTCACGCATGCCCGCCGACTCGAACTGAAAGACGCCGACGGTTTCACCGCGACCGAACAAGTCATATGTCGGACCGTCATCCCAGGGAAGCGCATCGATGTCGAATTCGGGTTGTTGCAGCCGAATCAGACGAACCGCTTCGTCCATCAGGTTGAGCTCGTTGAGGCCGAGAAAGTCCATCTTGAGGAAGCCAAAATCTTCACATGTGGGCCCGTCCCACTGTGTCGTAATCTTGCCGTCCTTCGGTGCCCTGTAGAGGGGCATGTAGTCTGACACATCACTGGGTGCGATGATCACGCCCGCTGCGTGGATGGATGCGTGGCGCGCCAAACCTTCCAATTTGAGCGCATGGGTCAGTAACTGTTGCTGCTGAGCATCACCTTTGCCCTGAGCCATCATCTTGAGCTCAGGCGTTTTTTCGATGGCACTGTCGAGGGTAATCTTCAGCTCATTTGGGACGAGTTTGGCGATGGCATCCACGTCACCAAATCCCATCCCCAGGACTCGCCCGACGTCACGCAGGACGGCTTTGGCACCCATGGTTCCGAATGTGATGATCTGGCAGACATTGCTCTCGCCATACTTCTCGACCACATACTGCACGAGCTTCTCGCGATCGGCGAAATCGATATCGAAATCGGGAGGACTCACACGTTCCGGATTCAGGAAGCGCTCGAACAACAGTGAGTGCTTGATCGGATCCGTATTGGTGATCCCAAGGCTGTAGGCGACGAGAGAGCCGGCGCCCGAGCCACGGCCAGGGCCGACGGTCATGCCAATACTGTGGGCGTAGTGGACGTAATCCCAGACAATGAGGAAATAGTCGACGAAGCCCATCTGCTTGATGATGCCGAGTTCGTAGTCGACACGATCACGCAGGGCATCATCCGTTCGGTCGTAGCGTCGTTTGAGACCGTCGTGGGCCAGATGTGTCAGATAGTCGTAGGCATGCTCGAACTCATCCGGAATCGTGAATTCCGGCAAGATCAGATCGCCAAACTGGAGTTCAACATTGCACTTCTCGGCGATGGCAACGGTGTTCTCGATCGCCTGGGGCAAGTCGGCGAACAACTTCTGCATTTCGGCGGGACTCTTCATATAGAGGCCTGCCGGGTAACACATTCGCTGTGTGTCAGCGATCATCTTGCCCGTCTGGATGCACACCAGTGCGTCGTGTGCAGAGTGATCATCAGCCCCCAGAAAATGGAAGTCATTCGTCGCTACCAAGGGCACGTCGAGTCGGTCATGCAGCTTGAGCAGCCCGTCATTGACCTTTGCCTCGATGTCGATGCCATGTCGCTGGATTTCGAGGTAATAGTCATCGCCGAAGATGTCCATGAACTCGCGCGCCGCTGTTTCCGCGCTGTCGAGACCCTCTTCCCGGATCAGATGGGCAACTTCGCCGCTGACACATGCTGAGAGGCAAACGAGTCCCTCCGAGTACTCTCGTAAAAGCTCCTTGTCGATGCGGGGGTTATAGTAGAAACCCTCCGTATAACCCTTCGATACGAGCTTGATCAGATTCTTCCACCCCTGATGATTCTTGGCCAACAGAACCAGGTGGTTCGATCCGTGCGTCAGTCCGCGGGCACCCTTGCGCTCGTGCCGACTCCCGATCGATACGTAGGTCTCGCAGCCAAGAATCGGCTTGACACCCGCATCGTGGCAGGCCCGGTAATGGGAGATGGCGCCAAACAGATTGCCGTGATCGGTAACGGCCAGGGCAGACATGCCCTGCTCGGCGGCAGCGGGTGCCATGGCGTTGATATGGCAGGCACCGTCAAGAAGCGAGTATTCGCTATGACCGTGCAAATGAACGAATTCGGACGTTGCCATTAGAGCGGCCTCAAGCAGGCTGTGCAAGCAGCGGTGGGTAGAAGGATGTGGAAGATTTACGCGCCAGTGGGGCGACCCAGGGCGCTACGGTGCCGGCCTCAGGCCAGGTGACGTGCTCATAGGGATCATCCGGTCACCTGCGGCTAACGTATGATCGGCTGTCGGGAGCGTCAACGGTACGGTCATCAATGGCAAATTCAATCATTTGATGGCCATGGTTGGCACCGCGCCTGCGCCCCCTGTATCTTCATAAATCTGCCATTGGTTGTCTCCATCCTCGCGTCGAAACCCACGCCCTCCGTGATCGAAATCACTCTGTGATCGAAATCAGCTACTCGTGAAGGTTCTGCTCGTCGCCGGAGCACGCCCCAATTTCCCCAAGATTGCACCGATCGCCGCCGCATTGCGCCGATCACCCGACCTATTCGCACCACCCGTTGTCGTGCACACGGGCCAACACTACGACTATCAGCTGTCAGAGATCTTTTTTGAAGAACTCGAGTTGGGACCACCCCAATACCATCTGCAGGCCCGAGCCGATGCCGGTCCAGTACGGCAGCTGGCGGACATCATGGACAAATTCGACCCTGTGTTGGTCGATGAAGAGCCGGATCTGGTGCTCGTCGTTGGTGACGTCTCCAGCACAGTCGCATGCAGTCTGTCTGCCGCGACCCGACAGATTCCTGTGGGCCATGTGGAGGCAGGTTTGCGCAGTGGCGATCGGACGATGCCGGAGGAAATCAACCGGGTTGCCGTGGATGCCGTAGCAGATATGCTCTTCACCCACTGTGCGGAAGCGGACCAGCATCTGCAGGCTGAGCAAGTGCCATCGCGTTGCATCTTCCGGATTGGCAACGTCATGATCGATACATTGCGTCAGTTCCTGCCAAAAGCGCAGGCCAGTGATGCGCTGGCGCGTCATGGTGTAACGGCGGGCGAGTTCGGCCTGGTGACTCTGCATAGACCGTCCAATGTCGACGACGCGCAGACCCTCGACGGTATTCTGTCGGCCCTGCTCGAGATCGCGGCACAAATCGAGTTGGTTTTTCCCGTGCATCCGCGAACTCGGCAACGCCTGGATTCGTTTGGGTTTACGCAGAAACTGGCGTCCGCACCGGGCGTCACACTCTGCAATCCTCTCGGCTACATCGATATGCTTGCGTTGCAAGCGGCAGCTCGTGTGGTCCTGGTCGATTCAGGTGGGATCCAGGAGGAGACGACTGCCCTGGGAGTGCCTTGCATGACCCTGCGACCCAACACGGAGCGCCGCGTCACCATCGATGAGGGCACCAACACGCTTGTGGGCACGACCCCTGCGGACATTGTGACGACGGCGACCGATATTCTCGAGCACGGAGGGAAAGCGGGGCGAATTCCCGAATTGTGGGATGGAAAAGCGAGTGATAGACTCGTTGACGTCTTGCGCAATGGGATTGTGCGCCGCTAAACGTGATGAGGGGCCCGGCATTGAGAACACGAAAGGGCCTGAAACTTACCAGACCAGGTTGGACAAGGGATAACATTCAGTGCGAATTCTAGTGACCGGTGGTGCTGGCTTCATTGGATCTCATCTAACGGACCGTTTCCTTGATGAGGGCCACGATGTGATCTGCATGGACAATTTGCTGACAGGGCGCACCGACAACGTGTCCGCCCATTTCGGCAATCCGAAATTCCGCTTCATCAACTATGATGTGACCGAATACATCCACGTGGAAGGTCCGCTCGACTACATCCTCCACTTTGCCAGCCCTGCGAGTCCGGCTGACTTCGAGCGTCTAGGGATTCGAATTCTCAAAGTGGGTGCCCTTGGAACCCATAAGACGCTGGGGTTGGCCAGGGCCAAGGGAGCAAAATTCCTTCTCGCATCTACGTCCGAGACATACGGCGACCCGTTGGTCCATCCGCAGAGCGAAGACTACTGGGGCAATGTCAATCCGATCGGAATTCGTGGCGTCTACGATGAGGCCAAGCGCTTCGCCGAATCGATGACGATGGCCTACAATCGCTTGCATGATATCGATACTCGAATCGTCCGCATCTTCAACACCTACGGCCCCCGCATGCGCCGGGATGATGGGCGAGCCATCCCCAATTTCATTACCCAAGCGATGGCTGGTCGCGATGTGACGGTATACGGCGACGGGAGTCAGACCCGCAGTATCGGTTTTGTCAGCGATCTCGTGGAAGGGATCCGGCTCCTGATGGACTCAACTGTCAACACGCCCGTCAACATTGGTAATCCCACCGAATTCTCCATGACAAAGCTCGCTGAGACCATCATCGATTACACAGGATCCAACAGCAAGATTGTCTATCAGGATCTTCCCGAAGATGACCCGAAGATCCGTCTACCTGATATCACCAAGGCCAAGCGCGAACTTGGTTGGGTGCCGACGATCGCGCCCGCGGATGGCCTCCGGCGTACGATCGAGTGGTTCAAGAGTGAAATAGCATGAGGAACCCTGTGAAGAAACCTGTGAAGAAATCTGCAAGGATCGACCGATGCCATTGATCGTACGCGCCAGTCCACTGGGTGCCGACGTCATGGACGGTGATCGCCCCGTTGCTTTGTACCGTGTTGCAGATGACGTGGCACGCTGGGAATCTCCGAAACCCTCCTTCGCACCCATTTACACTCCTGCGGGTCTACAACTGGCTGAGTATCGTCCATGGGACCATCTGTGGCACACGGGACTGTTCTTCGGATGGGTTCACGCGAACGGATCGAATCTCTGGGGTGGTGCTTGGTTTACCCCTGAGACGGGCAAGTATGAACGGGTCGAAACGCACGGTGTACAACGCCATGATCACTTCAATCACCTGGCCACTACCGACGAAGGTGGAATTCGTATCGACCATGAACTGAGTTGGCTCGACGCGGATGATCGCATCTTCGCCAAAGAGCAGCGTGTATGGGAGATCGAGCCCTTTGATGGCGGGCACCGCTGGAATGTCTTGACCAGAATCAATCCCATAGATGGCGAACTCACCCTTGGCGCCACACGAGCGCCCGCCCACTACAGCGGTCTGGTCCTGCGCATGGGGCCTGGTTTCGGCGGGACAGAACACCCCGATCGTGAGTCCAGGGCACGCGACAGTGAAGGGCGAGCCGGACACGAGCAGATCATGGGAGAGACGGCGCAATGGGTCGCCGCTGATGGCGCCGACGGTGGTATGGTGGCGATGTTCGACCATCCCAGCAATCCGCGTCATCCGTCACCCTGGTTCTGTCGGGCCAATCTACTCGGACCTGCATTGCTGGCCCCCGGAGATCTGACAACAGGTGTGGGAGAGACCCTGGAATTGCGCTATGGTCTGGTCATCACAGATGACCCATTGGATCAGTCTGCCCTTCAGGCTGAGTACGATCGTTTCGCCGCACCCTGAATAAACGAATGACCATGCGAGCTTGCCTCTGTCTGATCGCCGCGATACTGGCTGGCTGTGCGGCAGTGCCCGTGACGCAACACCCTCAGATCGACATTGCGACGCCTGTCGCCTGGACGGCGCAGGAGACCACCTCGACCACAACGGCCCTGGCCGACACGACGTCGGACGATTCCTTGGCCGTCTCCTCGTGGTGGCAGGATCTGGGGGATTCTACCCTGGCCAGACTCATCGAAGAGGGTCTGACGGGGAATCATGATCTGGCGGCGGCGACGCATCGAATAGACATGGTCGTCGCCCAGGCACGGATCGTGGGCGCCGCCTCGCAACCGCAAGTGGCGGTGAGTGCAGACGGCAGCCGTTCACGTCGAAATTTTATCGGGTTTCCCATTGGTCCCGCCGGCGGTGGGGTCGTCGCATCAACAACGACAGGGGTCGCTGCAAACTTGCTCGTCTCCTGGGAAGTCGATCTGTGGGGGCGTTTGCGAGCCGGCCACGCAGCGGCCCTGGCCGATGTGGGGGCGGCGCAGGCGGACCTGGCCGGGGCGTATCTGTCTGTGGCCGCTCAGATCGCACATCTCTATTTCGCTGTCATTGAAGCACAACACCAGCTCGATCTGGCGACGTCAACGGTGACCAGTCAGGAGCGCTCCGCCCAGCAGATCGAGGATCGCTACAACCGTGGACTCCGGACGTCCCTCGATCTTCGGCTGGCGCGTTCCAGTGCTGCCAGCGCGCGGGCGGCGGCGGCGTTCCGTCGGGCTCAGCTCGATGGCAGCACGCGACAATTGGAGATCCTGCTCGGACGATATCCCGCCGCTACCTTCAGCGCCGACCGGGCGCTACCACAGATCGCTGGGTCTGTGCCGGTAGGGCTTCCTGCAGAGCTGATCCAGCGACGTCCTGATCTGGCTGCGGGAGAGCGACGACTAACGGCGGCCGAACTGCGCATCGACGAGGCCCGACGTTCCTTGTTGCCAAGAATCAGTTTAACCGCATCTGGAGGTCGTTCAAGCGCAGCCCTCAGCGATCTGCTGGACGGTGACTACAGTGTGTGGAATCTGGTGACGAATATCTCCCAACCTCTGCTTCAGGGTGGCCGTCTACGTGCTCAGGTTGAGTTGGCAAGCTCCAGCGCTGATGTGGCACGAGCCGAATATGCAGCCGTCGCTTTGCGTGCTTTCGCTGAGGTAGAGGACGCCTTGTCACAAGAGGTGGCCTTAGGCGAACAACAGATCGCGATGCAGGTCGCTGTCAAAGAGGCTGCAGCCGCAGAGCGTCTCGCAGGCGAGCGGTATGCCCGTGGTCTGAGCGACTACATCGCGCTATTGGAGTCTCAGCGGCGCGCTTTTGAGGCGCGCAGTCAGCTACTCAATATCCGACGCCAACGTCTCGATGCACGCATCGATCTGTATGTCGCACTGGGCGGCGGTTTTGCCGTGCCGAAATCCTCCTCATCGATTTGATCTTGTGAGACCTAACCATGGGTAGGCTGCTGCGAGCGACACTTCCCATCGCCATTCTAATCGGTGGCGGTGCCCTGTTTTTCTTGCTCAGTTCGATGCGAGCTGCGCCGCAACGTGTAGACCGCGTTGATCTGGGGCCCCTTGTGCAGACACTGGACGACAAGGCTGGCACGCACCAGGTCATCGTTTGGGCACAGGGAGCGGTTCGTCCGGATCGAGAAATCGACCTGGTGTCGCAAGTGACTGGTGTTGTGCAGTGGATATCGCCTGAGTTGGAATCCGGTGGTTTCTTCGCCGCCGGAGAGCTCCTGGCCCGCATTGATCCGGAAGACTACGAACTGTCTCTCCAACAGGTGCGCGCCGAGGTCGAGCGAAATCGTTATCTGCTGCAGCTTGAACACGGCGAGGCAGAGATCGCTCGCCTCGAATGGGATCGTGTTCATCCGGGTGTGGAAGCTGACCCTCTCGTCTTGCGTATACCACAGGTACGTGCAGCGGAGGCGACACTGCGAGCGTCTGAGGCGCGCCAGCGCGAAGGTGAACTTCGCCTCGAACGCACACAGATCCGTGCGCCATTTCATGGTCGGGTACGTACAGCCAGCGTTGACGCAGGACAGTATGTAGGAATAGGACGAGCCATTGCACGGATCTACAGCATCGAGAAGGCGGAGATTCTCGTGCCGATCTCCGATGAGGAGCTGGCCTGGATAGATGTGCCCTCCCCGCTCGAGTCGCCTGCAAGTGTGGGCACACAGGATCCTGAGGAGAGTGAAACCCACCCGCCAGTTACCATCACCGCCCGCTATGCGGGTCGCGAGCATCGCTGGCAAGGGCGTGTTGTGCGCACGGAGGGAGAGTTGGACCCGCGTAGTCGCATGGCACACCTCGTCATCGAAGTAAGCGATCCGTATCGTCGCGTAGCGGCTCTGCAGTCTCCCCAGAGTGCTACACAGGCTTCCGGGAGTGCTGCACGGGCTCAAGAAAGTGACAAACACGACGCTGCGCCGCTGATGGTTGGTCTCTTCTGCGACATTGAGATCAGAGGTCGTGTTCTACAGAACGTGATCGAGTTGCCACGCGGTGCAATTCATGCCAGTGATCAAGTGTGGACGGTGACACCGGCAGGGCAGCTGCGTATTCACAATGCCGATGTGGTGCGTACAAGTCGAGACAAGGGTCTTGTCCGACTGTCTCTCGCTGACGGTGAGCGTGTGATCGTCTCGCAACTGAAGGGGGTGACGCACGGGATGCAGGTGCGTATCGCTGGAGAATCGGCACAAGAGGCTCGGCGATGAATTCATCTGTCACCTGGATGGCGCGAAATCATGTGGCGGCCAATCTGTTGATGGTCTTCGTCATGGTTGCCGGTGTGCTCGGTATCACGCGCATGAAGAAGGAGACCTTCCCCGAGTTCGACCTCGACATCATCCAGATCCAGGTGCCCTATCTGGGGGCCAGTCCCGAGGACGTTGAGGATGGCGTCGTGCGTCGCATCGAGGAGCGTCTCAACGGCCTGGAGGGTGTCCGCAAGATCTCAGCCACTGCCGCGGAAGGGGTGGCCATGGTCAGCGTCGAATTGCAGTTGGGCGCTGATGGTGAGCAAGTGCTCGAGGACATCAAGAACGAGATTGACCGGATTGACACATTTCCAGCCGAAACTGAGACGCCGATCATCAAACAGATCGCGCGCCGCAATCGAGTCATTGATGTCGTGGTCTTTGGCGATGTGTCGGAGCGAGCACTGAAGGTCGCCGCAGAGCGTGTACGCGATGACCTGCGTGCATCACCACTCGTGTCACAAGTGGAGATGGTCGGTGTCCGGATCGACGAGTTGTCGATCGAGGTCTCTGAGACTTCTCTCCGTCGGCATGGTCTCACACTGACCCAGATCGCCGAGGCAGTGCGTCGCACAAGTCTTGATCTTCCCGCCGGTAGTCTGAAGGGCAGTGCCGGTGAGGTCCTGTTGCGCACGAAGGGTTTGCTCTACGACGGACGCGATTATGAGTCGATCGTCATCAGTACCGCGGCCGATGGCACACAACTCCAACTGGGGCAAATCGCCACCATCGTCGACGGCTTCCAGGACAGCGATCTCATCTCGCGCTTCGAGGGTCGCCCGGCGGCGGTCGTTGGTGCGTATCGGACAGGAAACGAAAGTGCCCTGGAGATCTCAGATTTTGTGAAGCAATACGTCGATGATCAGCGCTTGTCCCTGCCTGCGGGTATCGCAATCGACTATGTACGCGACGATGCTCGTCTGCTGCGCAGTCGGCTGGATCTGCTGATCCGCAATGCCAAGCTCGGGTTGATCCTCGTTTTCATCGTTCTGAGTCTGTTTCTCGATCTGCGACTGGCCTTCTGGGTCATGATGGGAATCCCCATCTCCTTCCTCGGAAGTTTTCTGCTGATCGAGTCCTTCGACGTCTCAATCAACATGCTCTCCCTCTTCGCCTTCATCGTGGCTCTCGGAATTGTTGTCGATGATGCCATCGTTGTGGGCGAGAACATCTTCGCGCATCGGGAGCGCGGCAAGCCATTGTTGCAGGCTGCCGTCGATGGCACACTCGAGGTCGGCAAGCCTGTGATTTTCACGATCCTCACCTCGATCGCCGCCTTCATGCCCCTGGCCTTTGTGGATGGTGTCATGGGGAAGTTCATGTTTGTCATTCCCATCATTGTCGTATCGGTTCTTGTTCTGTCCTTGGTGGAGGCTTTGTACATCCTGCCTGCACATCTGGCCAGCCAGCCTGGCTCGATCAGTCATCTTCTGGCGATGATCTTCAGCAAACCACTGCATTGGCATGAGCGCACGTCGGCAGCATCTAATCGCGCCCTGCGGCACGTGATCGATCACTGGTATACACCTGTCGTGCGTGCTGCCGTTGGCAATTCGTTGACAACGATGGCGATCGGTGTGGCCGTCATGCTGGCTACATGCGGCTGGGTCGCGGGTGGTCACATCAAGTTTGTTTTCATGCCGAAAATCGATTCCGACTGGGTAACGATCGCGATCGAAATGCCACAGGGCACGACAGTTGATCAGACGGGCCGTGTTGTGAGTCATATCGAACAGGCCGCCATGAGCGTGCGTGATGACTATGACCGGCGCGCCGCCGTTCACGAGAGCGATCCATCGATCTACCGCAACATCTTCAGTCTGATCGGCGATCAACCGATGGGGGCCAGATCAAATTTTGCCGCCACAGGAGGTGTTGGTGGTCAAGCGCACCTGGCCGAGATCGTCATCGAATTGCAGCCATCGGAAGAGCGCAACACGGCGAGTTCCCAGATTGCCGCAGACATTCGCGCCGCTGTAGGTGATCTGTCAGGCCCCGAATCTGTGACGTACACGGCCAGTCTGTTTTCTATTGGGAATGCGATCGAAATCCAGCTTGCCTCTGCAGACTTCGATCAACTGCTGGTGGCCGTCGAGCGCCTCAAGCGGGAGATCGCCAGCTATCCTGGTACCACCGAGATCCAGGACAGCTTCAAAGAAGGCAAGCTCGAGATGCGTCTCGACCTCACGACACAGGCTCGAACCCTGGGTCTCACCATGGCGGATCTGGCAGGACAAGTACGGGCTGGCTTCTATGGAGCTGAGGCGTTGCGAATTCAGCGTGGCAGCGATGATGCACGGGTCATGGTCCGCTACCCGGCCGACGAACGCCGTGCCCTGGGGGATATCGAGGGCATGCGCATCCGCACGCCAGAGGGCGTCGAAGTTCCCTTTGGCTATGTGGCTGATGTAACCCTCGGATATGGCTACGCGTCGATTCAGCGCAGCGAGGGCCAGAGGATCGTCACTGTCACCGCCGATATAGACACAAAGCGCGGCAATGCAGACGAGATCAACGAGGATCTTCAGTCTCGCTTCCTGCCAGGACTCATCCAGGATTATCCTGGGTTGCGGTTCAGCTACGAGGGTGAGCAGCGTGAGCAGGCAGACTCTTTCGCGAGTCTGGCGCAAGGATTTCTAGTCGCCATGTTGGCGATCTACGCCCTGTTGGCGATTCCCTTCAAATCCTATACGCAACCGCTGGTCGTGATGAGTGCCATTCCTTTCGGCATGATCGGCGCCATCTGGGGTCATGTGCTGATGGGTCTGGATCTGGCCATGCTGAGCATGTTTGGCGTCGTGGCTCTGTCGGGGGTTGTCGTCAATGATTCCCTCATTCTTCTCAGTTTTCACAACGATCTACGTGCTCAAGGTTATGGTCGTGATGAAGCGATCATTGAGGCGGGCCGACAGCGATTCCGGCCGATTTTCCTCACGTCGGCAACGACGTTCTTCGCCCTCCTGCCGATGATTCTCGAAAAGAGTGTACAGGCCCAGTTTCTCATTCCTATGGCCGTTAGTCTGGGATTTGGCATCCTCTTCGCCACCTTTATCATCCTACTCGGTGTTCCAGCAGGAATGAAGAGTCTCGATAGTTTCCTGCTCTGGGTCGACCGCCGCCGAGCCGCAACTGCACAAGCAGCAGAATTGGTGATGGAATCCCGAATTTGAAGGAGAGTTCCTCGCAGAAAGCGTCCTGCTTGACAGCAGCTTGAGGGCGGGTAGATTTTCCCGCCCGTCAGTTGTTTGCCCTTGTGGCAGCCTGACGAGCGGATTTCGCAATCCACGTCCGAACTACAGGCGTTTTCTCCAACGTCCCTGGTCCAACACTTCAGGAGCTACCCGTTGAGAGATTTTGAGTACACCGCGCCCACTACACTAAGGGAAGCGGTCAAACTTCTGTCCGAAAAGGGCGATTCTGCTCGCGTGCTTGCGGGTGGTACCGACTTAATCGTGCAGATGCGTGCACGTCGCTTCCAACCGGAACGCGTCGTCGATATCAAGAATGTCCCCGAGGCCAACGAACTGAGCCTCAGCCCTCGAAAGGGGCTGAGAATTGGGGCTGCCGTCCCGTGCCAGCGGATATATAACGACGAAGGTGTGAAAGAACACTTTGCCGGCCTCACCGATGCGTCCATGATCATCGGTGGTATCCAGATCCAGGGGCGTGCGACGCTCGGTGGCAATCTCTGCAATGCCTCGCCGAGTGCCGATAGTATTCCCGCCTTGATCGCCTACGGTGCCGAGGCGGAGATCATCGGACCCAATGGCAAACGCAAGTTACCCGTCGAAGACTTCTGTACGGCGCCGGGAGCCAATGCGCTGCAGCCTGGCGAGATGCTGGTCGCGATCCGTATGTCAATGCCAAAGCCAAATAGCGGCGCCCACTACTTGCGGTTCATTCCCCGCAACGAAATGGACATTGCCGTTGTGGGCGCGGGGGCCTTTGTCGAACTGGGCGGGCGCAGCAAGTCCCGTGTGTTCAAAACGGTTCGCGTCGCACTGGCTGCCGTTGCACCGACGCCGCTGCCCGTTCCCGAAGCAGCTGCTGCTCTCGAGGGACAGCCGGTCAATGACGAAACCATTGCCGCCGCCGCTGCGGCAGCGCAGCAAGTAGCCAAGCCGATCAGTGACATGCGCGGTCCGGCTGAATACAGGCGACACCTGGTGGGCGTCTTGACCAAGCGTGCCCTCATTGGTGCAGTGAATCGTGCCAATGGAGAATTCGTGCCCAACGCTGTGCAGTCGAGCGGTCATGCAGTTTACCAGTTGTCCTGACGCTGAGACGCTCTCACCGACAAAAGGCAATAGAGCATGAGCAAGATCCACGTCCAATGCACGATCAACGGTGAGCCAACAGAGTTTCTCTGCGAGGCGCGTCAGAGTCTGCTTGAAGTGCTACGCGAAGAACTCGGGTTCACTGGTACGAAAGAAGGATGCAACGACGGCAATTGTGGTGCCTGCAGTGTGACCCTGGACGGCGTTCTCGTCGATTCCTGCCTCGTTTTAGCCGCTGAAGTTGAGGGCAAGACGGTGGGCACGGTTGAAGGCCTCGCCAGTGCCGAGGGACTGCATCCTCTGCAGCAGAAATTCCTCGAGCATGCCAGCTTGCAGTGCGGGATCTGTACACCGGGATTCCTGGTGGCGAGCAAGGCTTTGCTCGATGAAAATCCAAATCCCAGCGAACACGAGGTCCGCCACTGGTTGGCTGGTAATCTGTGTCGCTGCACGGGCTACGATAAGATTGTTCGCGCTGTGCTCGATGCGTCTGGTACTGCTGAGTAGATATTGCCGGCAAGGAGACTTGTCGGTTGCAGTTACCTTCGTAGCAATCGATCAAGCGACGCCGGTCTCTCCACAGAGATTGGCGTCGCTTTTTTCGCATCACCCGATGAAGGAGGGTTCGCATGGTCGAGACCACAGGGGCTTCAGAAGGCGAGATTCGCGATTTCGGCACCAAGACCTATAAGGTCTTGGGCACACGCCCCATTCGTCACGATGGAACCGACAAAGTCACGGGTCGTGCCGTATATGGTGGGGACGTGCGTCTGCCAGGAATGCTGTATGGGCAGATTCTGAGGAGTCCTCATGCCCACGCCAGAATTCTTCGAATTGACACCACCCAAGCAGAGGCTCTGGCAGGTGTTCGGGCTGTCGTTACCGCAGCCGATTTGCCTGAGGTTCAAAGCGGGTCGATCGATTTGGGTGAAGGGCACGCGGACACCCAATACATGCGCGACAACATTCTCGCAGGAGAGAAGGCCCTATATCGGGGTCATGCCGTGGCGGGTGTCGCTGCGACATCGCTTCACATTGCGGAAGAAGCCCTGGCTCTGATCGAAGTGGAATACGAAGTCCTCGATGTCGTGGCGGACGTTGAGGCGGCGATGAAAGAGTCAGCGACCTTGCTGCATGAGAGTCTCACGACGCAAGAATTCAACGAGGATAGCGGTCGCAAGAGCAACATCGCTAGCCACATCCGACACGAGATGGGCAATGTTCAAGCGGCTTTCGAAGGCGCGGCGTTTGTGGCGGAAGCAGAGATTCGCACGGCGACCGTACACCAAGGGTACATCGAACCACATAATGGTACGGCCGTCTGGAGTCCCGATGGACAACTGACGATCTGGACTAGCACGCAGGGATCGTTCACGGCACAGAAGCAATTGGCTACGATCCTGGATCTGCCTGTATCAAAGGTGCGTGTGATCCCGCAGGAAATCGGAGGTGGTTTTGGTGGGAAAATCCCTGTCTATGTCGAGCCTGTAGCGGCCCTCTTGTCACGCAAGAGTGGCCTTCCCGTGAAGATCATCATGACGCGGGCGGATGTCTTCGAAAGTACGGGTCCCACCCCAGGCTCTTATGTGCGTGTGAAAATGGCGACGGACGCTGCAGGCAAACTCGTTGCTGGCGAAGCACATATCGCGCTCGAGGCCGGTGCCTATCCCGGCGCAGAAATTGGTGCGGCGGCGATGTGTGTGTTTTCCTGCTATGCGATGCCCAATGCCATCGTCGATGGCTACGATGTGGTCGTCAACAAACCAAAGTCGGCGCCCTACCGTGCACCTGGTGCAACGCAAGTCACATGGCCTGTCGAGAAGGTGATGGATGACCTTGCCCGGCAGCTCGGGACAGATCCCATTTCCTTTCGTCTCGATAACGCCGCAGAGGAGGGAACTCGTCGGGTCGATGGCATTGTCTATCCACGGATCGGTGGTCGTGAGTGCCTGGAAGTGGCGCGTGATTCTGACCACTACCGATCCGAAATCTCCGGCCCTCACCGTGGACGCGGAATGGCCATCGGCTATTGGTTCAATATCGGCCTGAAGTCAGCCGTGATAGCTAGTGTCAATGCGGATGGCACGGTTCATCTCGTGGAGGGTTCCACAGACATCGGCGGCACGCGTACGACCATCGCTATGCAATTTGCGGAGACACTTGGTCTGAGTGCGGAGGATATCTATCCGAGTGTCGGTGATACCAGTGCCATTGGCTACACAGATGTGACGGGTGGAAGTCGCGTTACCTATGCGACCGGTTGGGCCGCTTACGAGGCCGCTGAGGACGTCAAGCGCCAGATGATCGAACGAGCCACGATCCTTTGGGAGTTGATGCCAGGGCAAGTTGAATATGCGGACGGAATCTTCCGCGCCACCGACGGCTCAAGAGAATCCACTTTTAAGAATCTCGCAGCGGAACTCGAGGATACTGGCGGGCCTGTTGTTGGACGAGCGACCGTCCACCCCGACACCGGTGTGGGCGGCTCTTTCGCGGCCAATATCGTTGATGTGGAGGTCGATCCAGAGACAGGCAAGGTTACGATCCTCAGATTTACCGTCATCCAGGATGCGGGCAAGGCGATTCATCCCAGTTATGTCGAGGGCCAGATGCAAGGTGGTAGCGTGCAGGGCATCGGTTGGGCTCTCAACGAAGAATACGCCTACACGAGTCAGGGTCGGATGGCAAATTCGACCTTCCTCGACTATCGCATGCCCACGAGTCTCGATCTCCCAATGATCGAGACGATCATTGTCGAAGTACCGAATCCTGGTCATCCCTATGGTGTGCGTGGTGTCGGCGAGGCGTCCATTGCGCCCCCGCCTGCCGCTGTGGCCGCGGCAGTGCAGAACGCGGTTGGCATACAGATGGATGTATTGCCCCTGCGCCCAGATCGCATTCTGGCAGCCATGGGTGACTCGCTCTCAACGGCCGCCGGATAGCGAGGGTCATATGCCAATGGTCTGGATCCCGGCACCGTGGCGAGAGAAACTGACGGCTGGGCAGCAGCAGGTTGATGTTGGCGGCGAGACGGTGCGACAGGTGATTGAGGCGTTGGAGGCCCGGTTTCCCGGGCTACAGCAACGTATTATCGATACGGAACGGGACCGAATTCGCCACGACATCGCTGTGTCAGTCGATGGTGAGATCTCAGTTGAGGGCCTACGTCGAAAAGTGGCACCTGACAGCGAGGTTCATTTTCTGCCCGCCATGGCGGGGGGCTAAGAATTCAGGAACGACCCGTCGAGCCGAAACCGCCCTCGCCACGTTGGGTATCACCCAGTTCATCGACTGCTTGCCACTCACATCTGGTGACGGGGGCGAAGACCAACTGCGCCACACGTTCACCGGGATCGATGGTCTGTGTCTCCGTCGACAAATTGACCAGAATCACACCAACATCGCCACGATAGTCGGCGTCAATCGTGCCCGGAGCATTCAGGACGGTCAGTCCGCGTTTGAGTGCCAGACCACTGCGTGGTCGTACCTGGCCTTCGAAGCCACGAGGGATCTCGATTTTCATCCCTGTCGGAATCAATGCTCGTTCCCCAGCAGAAAGCTCGAGAGGCTCTTGCAGGAGTGCCCGTAGGTCCATACCGGCACTGTCCAACGTCTCATACGCGGGCAGCCCAACGGTACCCGAGTACACAACGCGCACTTGGATCGTGGTGCTCATCGGGAAGCCAGGTGTGAACTGTATTCCGCCCGCCAACGAGCGCGCAGAGCGGCGACATACGTCGCCGTCAGCACATAGAAGATCGATGCAAACATACTCAGGGTCGCAGCAATCAAAACCATCAGCAAGCGCCTTGGGCCCGACGGTTTTTCTGGCACCGCCGCGTTATCGAGAACCTGCACTGTCGACGTCGTGTTGCTTGCCTCGATGAGTGACTCAGCCTTCTGCTCTAACAACATCTTCATCAGAGCGCCCTGAACCAGAACATCCTTCTCTATGTTGGCGTATTCCTGCGACACGCCGGGAATATCACGCAATGGCAGGAAGAGATTCTCCGAGCCAAATACTTGCGACAGGTGATCCTCGCCGGCGGGATTCATCACGGATGCGTCGCCGTCACGCAAATAGCGAAGAGCCAACTGTCTATTCTGCGCTTCCTTCTCCAGTCGGCGCACATCGGGATGACTCTCGCCGAAGCCAGACTGCATCAGGCTGAGGCGCTTGATCACCAGCTCCATAGCGGCCATTTGCATCTCAGCTGCCGTACGGATCGTCGCTCGAGCCTGATCTTCCAGTGAGATCGCGTTGTGCTCTTCCTGGAAGACCTGCAGGGTCGTCATATGCCGCTGAAGTTTGACTTCTTCCTGAGCTTCGAGGAGCGAGATGAACTCGAATCGTTCACTGGCCGATTCCTTCGACAACTGCTGGTTCGTCGTGTCGAGATAGTTCACATACTGATTGGCCATGTCCGTGGCACGTTGCGGATCACGATCCGTCACGCCGATCATGATCGTGCCTTCCTCACTCTTGCCGATCTCCGTGTGCTGTTCCAAGGCCTCGATGGCCTCTTCCACACTATCGGTCTGGTAGGCGGTCTTCAGATCAAAGCGTTCGACCATCTGCCGACGCATGGTCGGGCTCTTGAGAATGGCGATGAAGATATCCGCTGGTGTGCCCTTCTCTCCCAGTCGCAAGGACGGAATCGGCAAGGCGGACAGGAGGTCGGCAAAACCGAACCCTTTCTTCGCCTCCTTTGGCGGCAACAACTGTACGACGCTCTCATATTCATCTTCCAATAGAAGACTCAGGCAGCCTGTGGCGATGCTGACAATGAGAGTGCCCACGAGAATCAATCGGCGACCTGCGATGAGGGCAGCGATCAAATCGAGAATACTGACGTCTTGGCGTTCGTTGGTCTGTGTCATAGTCAGATGGCGCGCACAAGGAGGATAAGAGTCAATGCTTCAGCAGTGGTGCGCATCGTGCCCTGCACGAGGCCCCACCAATCACGGTATTCCTTTTCCGGTGCCCAGATCTCGTCGCCTCGTTCAACGACCAGATTGCGGTGATACGCCTCTCTCTGACCCGTGCGGGCACGAATAAGGCGAGCACCACTCTTGTCAGCGTCAAAGGCAAAGCCGCCAGCTCTCTCGAGGTAGTATGCGGCCCGACGACCTTCCTCGAAATCGAGCAACCCCGGTTTGAGGAACTGACCGCTCATGCTGACGGTGGAACGGCGCTGTGGAACATGGATCACGTCACCACCTTCCAGCAGGATGTTCTGTATCGGATCGCCCGCCAGCAAGCGCTGAAAATCGACGGCAAGTCGACCCTTCTCTTCGCGTTCTTTGGTCTTCAAATAGGCGCGTTCCTCAGGACTCAAGTCTGCCAGGCCTGTCGCTTGCACGACGGCTTGCAGGCGTACGAGTTCGGGGTCTTCGATGGCGCGATACTTTGTGCGGATCACTCGCGCTTCCAACAGATTCGCTCTGTCTGTCAGGCCACCGGCGCCTTCCAGAAAATCGAGAATTCGTGTCTGGCCTTCAACGATTCGGTATCTACCGACGTAGCGAATTTCTCCGTGGGCGTGGACCGTCGGAGTTTGCTGCCAGTCTGAGCGTGTGCGGATGAAGAGCATGTCTTTCGGTATGAGCGGTACATGCGCGATCTCGTCGCTCGTATGCAGGCGATCCACCTCTTCCTGGATGAGAGGGATGACGACGATCGAATCCGACCCTGCCGCAAAGCGCCAAATTTCTGCATGGGCGAGGGGCGCACTGCCCGCGACACCTTGGGCGAGTCGCAGCAAATCACCGACCGTATCTCCGGGGCGGTATTCCTGTGCCCCCTCTTCGTTCACCGATCCATAGGCGAAGATCTGGTCGTTGCGGAAGCCGACATGGACGACATCGCCCATACGCACATAAGGATTCTGTTCGATATCTCCCGTCGACCTGAACATGGCGAGGTCGACCTCGTCGTAGGACCCATCCTGATGCAGGATCCTTACTGATCTGCGCGCCGTCGGCTGTTTGGTCAGCGCCAGTAGTCGGGTGACTTGCTGTCCAGTGCCTGTTTCGTCGCGCTCGGTTCCCTGAAAATCATCGAGGAAACCGCCAGCGAGATCGATGATATCAGACACCCGCGTGACCGGTGAGATGACGTGTGCCCCTTCGCCCTTGAGTACGGCGCCTGTCACATAGGCGGTGAAGAATCTCATACTCTGCAAAGTCAGCGAGATATCCACACTCGGATATTTCTCACGGGCCGCGTCGATGATGATCTGCTTCGCTTGTGTCAGATTCCCACCGGCGATCTCAAAGGTGCCAATCGTAGGCACCAGGGCCTGGCCTTCAGGATTGACTTCGAACGGAATATCCTGGTCGAATTCGCCCCAGATATACAACTGCAATACATCCCCAGGACCCACGATATAGGCATCCGGGTCGATTTGCCGATCTTGGGCGATGCGCAATCTCTGCACATCATCGCCCTCGGGCAGACGCAAGCGACTGTCCATCCCCTCCGGCATCAATCCGGGCGTTTCCGTCCCGGGAATCCGCCGAATCTCGGCTTCCTGACGCTCGCTCTCATCTACGAGCTCTTCCAAATCCTGTGCAACACTGGTGCTGACCATAGCGATCGCCAGCCAGCCACTCAGGAAACTCGTCCGAGACATTGCTCGTATCCATCGTTGTTTCACTTCAGTCGTTCTCCGTACTGACGCTTGTAATAAGCCAGGTAGTCGTCGCTGGCTTTGATATCACGCCACCAGCTCTCGTTGTCTACATACCACTGAATGGTGCGCCGCATCGATTCCTCGGTATCGACTGCAGGTTGCCAACCCAATTGGCGCACCTTGCCCGAGTTCAATGCATAGCGCTGGTCGTGTCCTGCTCGGTCTTCCACGAATTGCAGCAGAGACTCAGGCTTGCCCAATTGATCAAGGATGGCGCGTGCAACTTCAACGCCATTGGCCTCGTTTTCTCCACCCACATTATACGCCTCGCCGGCGACGCCCTCATGGAAGACGAGATCGATGGCGCTGCAGTGATCGTCGACAAATAGATGGTCGCGTATTTGCAGCCCATTGCCATACACCGGCAGGGGCTGATCGTCGATGGCATTGGTGATGTAGAGAGGCACGCGCTTTTCCGGGTACTGATAAGGGCCAATGTTGTTAGACGCGCGAGTGACCACCGTCTGCAGCCCGTGGGTAATATGGTAGGCGCGAACCAGCATTTCTGCACTCGCCTTACTCGCTGAATAAGGATTACGTGGTTCCATAGGAAACCCCTCGTCCCATGCACCTTCTGTCAGTGAGCCATAGACCTCGTCGGTGCTGATCTGATGGAATCTCTCGACTTCGTGCTTTCGCGCCGCTTCCAACAGCACGTATGTGCCATAGACATCGGTCTGCACAAATTCTGCACCGCCGAGAATACTCCGATCGACATGACTCTCGGCAGCGAAGTTGAACACGCCGTCGCAATCTGCAACGAGGGACTCAACCAATTCGACATCACAGATGTCACCATGGACGAAACGATACCGATCGTCATCGTCGAAGTCGCTGAGGTTCGCGGGATTTCCGGCGTACGTCAGCTTGTCGAGGTTGATGATACGGTCATCGGGATACCGGTTGAGATAGTAGCGAACAAAGTTGCTGCCAATAAATCCACTGCCACCGGTGACCAACAACGTCTTGCTCAAAGATCTGACTCCTGCTTGATCAAGTTCGAATCGGGGAGAATCGCCCTGGAACCATCCACGAGGAATTCTCCTCGAGTCCGTCGCCAGGGCGTCGAGACACGCGACCGATGCTCACATACTCAAAACCAAGGGCGGCCATCTCCTGCGGATCGTAGATGTTGCGACAATCGAGAAATTTCGGTGCCGCTGCACGGTCGAGAATGCGCGGCAGGTCCATGTTGCGGAACTCATTCCATTCGGTCATCAAGACGACGGCATCAGCGTCTTGTGCTGCTGTATAGGGGTCGTCGCAACAGACCAGTTCGGGATGCTCTGCCTGGCTGTGCGCCATCGCCGCCGGATCGTATGCCTGAACGGTGGCGCCCGCCGATACGAGGGCGGCAATCATCTCCAAAGCCGGTGCCTCACGGATATCGTCAGTGTCGGGCTTGAAGGCCAGACCCAGAAGACAGATCGTCTTGCCATCAAAGTCACCGACCATCGCCTGCAGTTTGTCGACCATCCGACGGCGTTGCCGCACATTGCTCGTATCGATTGCCTGAATCAATGGTGCCTCTACATCACCACGACGGGCCGTTGCAGCCAGTCCCTGCACGTCCTTCGGAAAACAACTGCCCCCATACCCAGCCCCTGCTGACAGGTTGCGTGGACCGATGCGTTCGTCGAGCCCCATGCCACGGGCGACGGCGGTCACATCTGCACCGTAGGCCTCGCAGACACTGGCAATTTCATTGATGAACGAAATTTTTGCTGCCAACAGAGCATTGGAGGCGTATTTGATCATCTCCGCTGATTCAATGCCTGTCAGTACCATTGGCACATCGGCCTGATACAGTGGCCGGTAGATATCGATGACTGCCTCCATCGCACGCTGACTGCCAGCCCCAATCACGACACGGTCAGGATGCATGAAGTCATCGATCGCTGAACCTTCTCGCAGAAACTCGGGGTTGGACACGACGTCGAAATCGGCATCCGGTCGAACCTGGCGGATGATCTGCTCGACCTCGTCACCCGTTCCCACGGGTACGGTGCTCTTATTGACGACAATCTTGTAGTCCTCCATGTACTGGCCAATGGTGCGCGCGGCGCTGTGTACGAAGGACATATCGACTTCACCTGAAGGCTGAGATGGTGTGCCGACGCAAATGAAGACGATCTCGGAGGACTTGATGGCGAAGGCGACGTCGGCGGAAAAATTAAGCCGGCCGCGATCTCGATTGCGGGTGACCAGTTCTTCTAGACCTGGTTCATAGATGGGCACTTTACCCGAGCGTAGCAGATCTACTCGCTGCTCGTTGATGTCGACACCGACAACGACATTGCCGAAGTCAGCCAGACAGGCACCCGAGACGAGTCCGACATAGCCGGTACCCATCACGCAGATCCGCCTCACGGATGGTCTCCACAGAAAGGGAAGTAACAGCAAGGAAGTGAGGGAGAAACAAGGACTTAGAACACTTTAGGATAAGGCGATCTGGCAGGAGTGTCAACGAAGACGTAAGGCCTTTAGTCCGTCTCCGCATGCCCAAGGAAACGCAAAAAATTCGCCTCCGTTTGCTGCGCCAGCTGCTTCTGTGTGACGCCCTTGAGTGTTGCGAGTTTCCCGAGTACCTCACGCACTCGTTGCGGATGCCCCGGAACGCCACCTATCTCCACGGGTGCGTCTGTCTCCAGTAGCAGAAGGTGATCCTCGATTGCGCACGCCACTGTCGCCGCTTGTTCGTCATACAGGACGGAGGGGCCCGCAGAAACAAAAATATCTGCGGCGTTCGTCTGGCGTATCAGTTTGACGGACTGGGTGAACCAGTGCAACTGGGCATGCAGACCTGTGTCACGATGGAAGGCAATGGCTGCATCCATCACCTGCCGAAGGCAGCGGCGCGAGTGCAGGTTGACGGGCAACCGGTGCTGTGTGGCAATCTCGAAGTGGCGTTCGAGCATCCGTAGTTGGGCTTCCTGCTGCTGATCATCGACGGCCCACTTGTGATCTAGTCCTGTTTCACCGATTTGGTCCGCCTGCGCCGCATGGTCCTCAAGAAATCTTAGAGAGGCGGCCAGCTGTTCTGCTGACAGGGTGACCACATGAACGGGGTGGATGCCGATCCCTGCCAGGACCTGTGGAAAAAGATGGGCAAGTTGCAGTGCTTGCCGCATAGACGATTCGTCCTGGCCCATGGTGACCACGCGACTCACACCCTCGGCACTTGCCTGCGCCAGCACCACCTCTGGGTTTGGGAACTGTTCCAGATGGCAATGACTATCTGTGATCTGCACGGTGCTCGTATCGATGTCAGCCGTCCAGGCCGTCTGTCAGCCCCGTCGTCTCTTCGGCGCCGATCATCAGATTCAGACACTGCACCGCATTGCCTGAGGCTCCCTTGCCCAGATTGTCCTGCCGACCAACCAAGACGAATCCCACCTGTGGATCACCGAAAACGAACAGATCCAGTCGATTGGTGAAATTGCACTCACTCAGGTCGAGATACCTTCCGTCACGCAGGTGTTCGGCATTGTCGCCAGGCGCTACGACACGCACGAAAGGTTCTTCTGTATAGCGGTCTCTCAACACATCCCAGATCGCATCAGCATCCACGTTGCCCTTCCACAAGGTTGCGGGGATCGGTGTGCTCGTGAGCATGCCACAGAACGTGTGGTCTACAGAGGGCACAAAGAGAGGAGGCGTCGATGTTCCACTGAAGGCACACATCTCAGCCATGTGCTTGTGAGCGCCGTCCAGGCCATACAGACACAGTGGTCTTGCGCCATCGCCCTCCGTTCCCGGCGGGAGAGATTGATAGTCCTCGATCATCCTGCGACCGCCGCCAGAGTACCCTGACACTGCATTGATCGTCAGCGCCACATCGTCGGCCAGCAATCCTGCCTCGATCAACGGACGCACTGCCAGCAAAAACCCCACGGGATAGCAGCCACAGTTGGCGACGCGATCGGCTACCCGAATCGCCTGACGCTGTTGAGCAGACAACTCTGGCACACCATACACCCAATCCTCGCTCACACGGCGGACGGTGCTCGTATCGATGATCCGCGTCCCGGCGCTCGGTGTCACCATACCAATTGCTGCGGCAGCAGCCTCGTCGGGAAGACAGAGAATCGCCAGGTCCGCGTCGTTGAGATATTGCCGGCGCACCTCGTCGTCTTTCCGATGCTCCACTGGGATGAGCATGACGTCGAGATCGTCGCGTGCTGCCAGTAGTTCGCGGATACGAAGTCCCGTTGTACCTTCCTGACCATCGATATACACACGTGGCTTGTTCATGCTGAATCTCACGGCTGACAAAATGAATAAATATTCACAATTTGTGAATAAAAACTAATTCGTGGCACCGACCTCGTCAATCGATTCCGCCAATCCGTCAGATGCGCCGACGTCTGTCTGGACGACCCGGCGCAATAGAGGTTGGGTCTACGTCGACCACATCACCTCGATTCGAGCTGGCTGCACGGTGCTGGATTTCTATGTGGAAAAATACAGACATTCGGATCGGCAGACGTGGTCACGGCGACTCGAGGCGGGACAGATCCATCTAGGTGACGGTCCCTGTGGGATCGATACTGTCTTGCTGGCAGGCTCGAGTCTGAAATACCATCGTCCGCCTTGGGATGAGCCTTCTGCGCCCAGAGACTTCAGCGTTCTCTATCAGGATGACGACCTGGTTGCAGTAGAGAAGCCGAGTGGGTTGCAGGTGCTGCCTGCAGCGCAATTTCTTGAAAACACCCTGCTGCATGTGGTGAAGGAGCGTCTTGGAGCGGACCTTGCCCCTGTTCACCGACTGGGTCGCGGGACATCGGGCATCGTTCTGTTCGCCCGGACCGATGCCGCGCGCCGCGGTCTGTCCGAGGATTTGAGCACGGGCAAGATGAAGAAGATCTATGCTGCCCTGGCTCAGGGCGTCGGACTTCCCAACGAATTCAGTGTCGATCAGGAGATCGGCGCCGTTGCGTATCCGGGGATGGGTACCGTCCATGCCGCCGTCGCTGGTGGCAAGAAGTCGATCTCTCACATCCGCGTCATCGAATCACGGGAGCGAGACTCAGCGACGTTGGTGGAAGTCGAGATCCCCACGGGTCGGCCGCATCAGATACGAATTCATCTCGCCGTCGCCGGCTATCCCCTGGTGGGGGAGCCATTCTACCAAATTGGTGGCCATCCGCCTAAGACAGGGCCTAACCAGCGCGTACCCCTACCGGGCGATCTTGGATACCATCTACACGCAGCACAGGTGGTGTTCGATCATCCAACGACGCATCAGTCTATGAAAATTGAATGTCCTGCATCGGAGATTCTGCGGCCGACAAAGTCGGCAAACCACAGCTAGGTCCTAGTTTCACAACTCTGCGTCCTCGAACTCAGGCCCCTGAGTCTTCGAACTCAGGCCCCTGAGTCTTCGAACTCAGGCCCCTGAGTCTTCGAACTCAGGCCCCTGAGTCTTCGCCCCCCAGTTCCAATTTCTTGATTCTCGTCAGGGAATCCTCCATCAGGGCCCGATTCGTCGCAATCAGATCGGCGATGATTCCCGTGAGAAACATCTGAAATCCTGCCAACAGCAACACGGCGGACAGGATCACCGACTGGACATGCAGCAGGCCCTCATTCGTAAACAGGAAGTAGTAGAGGAAGCGAAGGCCGAGTGCGAATCCAACAGTGAAGGCGGCAGCTCCACACGAGGCGAAAATCTTCAGCCCCTTGTAGCGGGCATACGTCCGCAGTGAGATCGAACCGGACTTCAGAACGAATTCGCCAATGTTCGAAAACAACCGAGACTCGCGCGCCTTCGGATTGGTGCGAATCGGGACGACGACGACGGCCCAGCGATCCTGCCCTGCCTGCACGACGTGCTCGGCGGTGTGATCGAAGTCTGTGAACATGGAGATCCGTAGCGCCGTCTCCCGCGTATAGGCTCGAAAGCCGGAAGCCACATCCGGAATGTCGAGGCCTCCCAGACGGCTGATCACGCGACTGCCATAGGTCTGCAGGATGCGCTTGAAGAAGGAGAAGTGTCCGATACCACCGGTGCGGCGATCGCCGATCACGAGATCGGCGCGTTGCTCGAGGATCGGTTGTACGAGTGTCGCCACATCCCCGCCGAAATATTGATTGTCGCCGTCAGTGTTGATGATGATATCTGCGCCCAGTTTCAGCGCTGTATCGAAACCCGCCTTAAAGGCGTGTCCGAGGCCTCGATTCTGAGCAAAGCGAACGATGTGGTCTGCCCCATGTTGGCGCGCCACCTGGGACGTGTTGTCTGTGGACCCATCATCGATGATGAGGACCTCGACCTGGTCGATACCATCCACCTGTCGTGGAATGTCTGCCAGTGTTGCTGCCAGGGTTTCTTCCTCATTCAGGCAGGGGATCTGTACGATCAGTTTCATACTAACCCCAGCTTTCCTGTTTGATCTGACCCTTTTCGAATCCCAATTGATGAAGAATGTTAATCATCGTCTCCACAAATTTCGGTGCAGGTTCAGTTCCTGCGGCGCGCGCCTCCTTGCGCTCCCAAGGCAGCACACCGGGGCCGCAACAATAGACGAGGCAGCGGCTCAGGTCTCTTATATGAGTTGCGATCAGATCCGCATCGATCCGCCCCCTTCGCGAGGCAGGATGAACATCGACAGGGTCTTCTCGGGTCAGACTGTGAACGATCGACAGGCGTTCGGGATGAGCTGCTGCTAACGCAGCAAATTGCTCGTAGTAGAAGATGTCACCGCGTGTCTTGCTGCTGTAGAGTAGAATGTGGCGCAAGCCATCGCCGCGATGCAGGGAATCCTTCATCAGGCCGAAATTCGGCACGATCCCTGAGCCAGCGCACAGGTGCAGGATCGTATCCGCCTTCTGTGTCACGTCCTCTGGCAATGTGTAGGGCCCAGTAAAGCCGCTGATGGTGAGTTCCGTACCGGGCGGACAGTGTCGACTCAATGGCGGTGACAAAACAGGTGGATACTTCGACTCACCTGGCCAGAAGCGTTCTTCCTTGACCGTAATCAGGATATGCGGCTCGTGCGGGGCAGAGCCCATGGAATAGGCGCGGGGTTTTTCGCGGCCACCCTTGATCTCTTCGAGATAAGCGATGACCTGCTCGAGGAAACCAAATTGGTGAGGGTCGATCGTGATAAACTGACCTGCTTTGTAGTCGCGCTCTTCGGCACCAATGTCGAGAAGCAGACTCGCCGCGTCATGTGTCTCATCGCGGACCTCAGCGACGACGGCCTGAATCTCTCGCACCTTGCGTCTGCGTGGCGTGTCGTCAACCATCACGTTGCATCCTCGGTAGCACCGTCACTCATACACCAACCCGTGGGCAGGAATCGTTCAGATGATGGCGAAAGCTCGCCATCGCTGGTTCATCACTGAGGGGCAGAAGTAGCAACTCGAGATCGGCCTTTCGTGGATCCTGGGCGGCGAGCACGAGGCGAAAGAACAGGTGATGTATGTCGAGTGTGCGGCGGGCAGCATGGTCTGGAAAAGAAGCGACCAATTCCTGCAGGAATTCTCGCTTCGCTGTAAGCGGCAGACTGTTACTTTCGAGGGGCGTAGTATACTGAAGAGCACGTCGTTCGGTCCAGTCCCAACCAAGCTTCCCAAGCTCCAGGAAGGCCACTCGTCCGCCTTCGAGACACATGACATTTCGTGGTTGGTAATCAGTGGCGCCAAGGACCGGAGGCGTTCTGCCCACCATTTCGTGCAAGCCGCGCACGAGGGGGATGAGCATTTCCATCTTGTGCGATGATCCCATGGTCGCTGAAGCTTCAGTAAGTCCTCGTAAGGCGATCGCTTCCACACGCTTCCAGGAACGCGCGAGGTCCCGGCGACGGCCACCGGGTATCACTCGGTCACGCCATGCGGACGTGTTGGCAAGCAACTGTTCGATGTACAGCTGCTGTGTTATGACGCCCCGGATGGATCCGGCAGTACCCGTTTTTTCAAGCGCATCGAGGAGCGTGCGGTTGCCAAGAAATTCGAGGAAAATGAACTGGCCATCCGGGTCGATACCGAAAGGTACAGGAACACTGGCCCCGGACTTTCGCAGGTATCTCAACACATCGAGTTCAGTCTGTAATAGATCGAAAGATTCGTTGCGGGTCAGCAGCCCGTAGAATTGGTGTTTGGCTACGACACAACCACCATCGTCGAGGTGCAGCAACCAGACATCCGGTGCTAACAGATCAACGGTCTGTACTGCAGCACCCCCAGGGAGCAGAGACGGAGCGATGCGCCGCAAATGGATCTCCACGGCCTGCGACCATTGTTCGTCATCAACGACCTGTTCGTCGTCATCTACGACCGGCCCATCTACGACCGGTCCGTCGTCGTCTGCCGAGGAGTCTGCGCTGACGGCGTCCGCCACTCTCTGCCTGGTGTTCAGTCGCGGTCGAAGAGGATTACCTGGGCCACGACTTTTCCTGCCTGGCAGTTGAAATCGGGATGGTCATTCATTGCCAGAAACAACGTGCCCCCTCGATCGGCGAACAGGTCGTGGCGAGCACCGACGGCAAAGACCGGTCCATCACCGATGCGGGCCACCAGGCAACCCACATTGGCACCGGGCAACAGATAGCCGTCGCCCGCGGCATGTTTGTAGACTCCATCTGCGCCACACCAGACAATCTGGTCACGCATGTCAGGAGACCAGACTTCCTCTGTATCGAAGACCATGCGTTGGCCCTCGCTCACGCTGATGAGAGTATCTTGCCACGTCGGACTGGGACGTACGGTGCGCATGATTGTCAGTGCCATGACGGTGTAGAATCGGTATCAGCGACCGTCGTGGCAACCACAGCCCTTACGTGTGTAGATTGACCGATGGAAACCAGGAGAAGCCAGATGCCAGATTTACCGTTCTACGAACTGTTTTGCCAGCTACTGCCGATTCCATGTCCCTCTGGAAGAGAAGAGCGGATGGCAGCCTTTCTTGCCCGCCAGATCGAAGACTTGGGCGCAACACCCCAAACGGATGCGCAGGGCAATCTGTGGGTGGAACTCCCTGGGGAGCAAGAAAGACCGGGCATCGCACTGGCGAGTCACATGGACGAAATAGGCATGGTGGTGACAGCCATCGATGATGATGGCAGCCTGCGGATCCAGCGGACCGGTGGCTTACATCCCTGGAAGATCGGCGAAGGACCCGTCACATTGGTCGCCGACGGGGATGAGCTGGTGCCGGCACACTTGAGTTTCGGCTCAGGGCATACGAATGACCCCACCGATCCGATCACGCAGTTTGCCTCCGGCCAACGAGGTATCACATGGCGAGACACCCGCCTGCTGACCGGACTTACGCGTGAGCAATTACAGCAACGCGGGGTCCGTGTTGGAACGTGCGCGGTTCGGGCGGCCCACATGCGGGGGCCAACGCTGTTTGGTCCAGCAGAGGATCCTCTGGTTTCCGCATGGCTATTCGACAATCGAGGCGGCAGTCTCGTTTTGATCGAGTTGTTGCGGCGAATGCTGCATGAGAAGGTGCGGCCCACATCGCCGCTGAATCTATGCTTCATGGTCCAGGAAGAGGGTGGACTGCTGGGGGCCAAAGGATGGGCGCACCGGAACGCAGTGGAAACGTTCATCGCCGTGGATTCGTCCCCCATGCCGGCAGGGACACAGCTAACCCTCGACGGCCGGCCGGCGACGTGGTCGAAGGATCGTGGTGCCCACTTTCATCAGGGTGTCATTGGTGAATTGGCAGCGGCGGCGACTGCGGCGGGAACGCAGTTGCAGTACGCCGTCTATGCGGCAGCCGCATCGGACGCGACAGGTGTACTCGAGATTGGTGCCGCTCCGCGTTGCGCGACCATCGGTTATCCGCGCGAAAACTCACATGGCTACGAAGTCGTTCGATGGTCGGTCTTCGGTCACCTGATCGACACACTCTTTGAGTATGTCACCAAGTGAAGGGTTCCTGGTGACGAAGAACGAAGTACCCGAGGGCAGGTTGGCCTTGCTCGGTCTGGGTGTGGAGAATCGCGCCCTGGCTGCGTGGCTCGCGGTGCACAATCGTACCTTCACCATCTGCGATGCCAATCCCGCTTGCAGTGCGGCCAACGAGAAATGGGTTTCGGCTGTCGATACTTGGAATCTTGGTGAAGACTATCTGCAGGATCTCCACGAGTTCGACGTTGTCTTCCGCTCTCCTGGTATCCCCGCGTTGCACCCATTGCTTGTTGAATTACGAAGATCGTCGACGCTCGTCACCAGTCAGACACAGCTGTTCCTCGAGCGCTGCCCAGCCTTCGTCGTTGGTATCACCGGGACCAAGGGGAAGGGGACCACGGCAACGATGTTGGCGTCCATTCTGAGCGCTGCCAGTCGTGACTGCCGACTCGCTGGAAATATCGGCATCCCACCTGTTGGTTTTTTGGACGAACTCAACTCATCAGACATCGTGATTCTCGAGCTGTCGAGTTTCCAGCTGCAGGACCTCACACGAAGTCCAGACGCAGCCATCGTGCTCGCCATCGATGTGGATCATCTCGATGTCCATGCGGATCGAGCCGAGTATGTCGAAGCGAAGACGTCGGTCTGTCGTTTCCATGGATCGGAGAATTGGGCGGTCTGTGTCGGTGACGACGACACAGCGAGCCGGGTCGCCAATCGAGGACAATCGAGACTGGTTACTGCGACGGCGTCCTCTTTGGTGCCAACCACAGGAACATGGATTGAGGATGGCATGATTCGTTGGTGCTCAGATCAAGAAAATCGGTCTCTGGCATCAGTGGAAGCGATTGGGGTCCGAGGTCTGCACAACGTCGCCAACGCTTGTGTCGCATCGGCAGCTGCCGTGCTTCTCGGTACCGAGGCGCAGCAGATCGAGGCGGGTCTGCGAAGTTTCAATCCACTTCCTCATCGACTGGAAGAGGTAAGCACCGTTGACGGTGTGCTTTTTGTGAACGACTCCCTCGCAACAACACCAGTTGCCGCCGCCGCTGCCATCGAAGCGTATAACGATCGGCCCCTCGTTGTGATCACCGGGGGGGCCAGCAAGAAAGCGGAGTATGAAGCACTGGGCCGGGCATTGGCACAGCATGCGACGGCGGTTGTTCTGTTAGGTGAAGAAGGACAACGCATCGCAGATGCTGCGGCGCTTGCGGGATATCAGGGACCCGTGGCAATTGCGGCGGGCATGGAGATCGCAGTCGGCGTCGCACGTCGACTGGTGCCGGCGGGTGGCGTCGTGCTACTGGCTCCAGGCTGCGCAAGTTTTGGGATGTTTCGTGACTATGCCGAACGTGGCGAGATCTTTCGCGACGTTGTCGCCGGATTGTCACCTTAAGGAGTGAACGCCTCAGGAAGGCTCCGCGGCAAGGCCCTGAAACGCCGTCGCCCGGTGCGACGGCGGAGGCGAGATCTGCAATTCAGATGTTGTACATCGGAATGTGCAGGCCACATTCCTTGGCATCCTCTGCGGAGAGTTCATCCGAGTTATTGAACCAGCGCCAGCGACCGGCACGCGCATCCTCGCCCGAGAGTGTTGGCGTAGAGCAAATGACACAACCGATACTTTGATACCCCTGGGCATACAGCGGATGCTGAGGAATATCATGCTCATCGACATAGGACTGCAGACGTTCCTGGGTCCAGTCCGCCATGGGATTCAGCTTGAGAATCCGGCGCTTCGAACCGTGCTCGGTGACGGACGTTGCCTTCGGTGTCTGCTCCCGCAAGGTTGACTGGTCACGTCGCAGGCCGGAGATCCAACAGTCGGCGGTCTTGAGCAATTCGTTGTTTGGATCCGTCTTGCGCACTTTGCAGCAGTGATCCTGCAGATGTTTGCCATCGAAGAAGAGAAATTCGCCAAATCTTCGCACCATCCGATCAACTTTTTCGGCATCTGGCGTGCACACTTCGATGTTGATGCCGTAGCGCTCCTCAATCTCGTGCAGAAATGAGTAGGTCTCGGGTGGCAGGCGCAGGGTATCGAGCGTGGCAATGCGAATTCCCAGTCCCGCATTCGTTGCCATGTGGATCATAGCAACCCCAGCCATCTGCAAGCTTGTGTTGAGTACTACACGTCCTGCGCCGATGGACTCCGCCGCCCATTCAAGTGTCTTATCGGCTTCCATGGATTCGAAGTCGATATCCTTTAACAATTTGATTATATGAACGTTATGGCGATCAATCGCATCGTCGTCACGTTTCTGGGCGGATGAATCTGGGGCTGGCACGGCGCTCGTTCGGGATGGGGAGGTGCAAGTTTATGTCCATGCCGGACAGGTAGCTTCCGACACGGAAGAACCACAAAATATACGGATCGGGCCCGCTATTGAAAGAGTTCGGACTTTTCTCTTGACATTGTGATTGCGCCCCGGATAGTTTGGACGTCGTTGAAGGCGATGACAGAATAGCCGCCGACTCTACATGTTACCGCAGCAGAATTGCACCGAGATCAGCCACTCTAACCCTCCACCGCACAACCATGGTGGATTCCCATACGGAATGATGATGAACCGCATTTCGATCAACAGCACTGGCCATCAGCACCAGGCCAGATTTACCCCTGCCGGATATCATGCGGCCGGCCAGCTTGCCGAGGCACATATCGGTACGCATGCCAGTTTGCTGGGCGGTGGGGCTGCTGGACGAGTCGAATGTCTGGATGTCGAGGGGTTCGGTTCTCGAGCAATGTGGCCGGTAGGGATGATGGTCGATGTCATGATGACTGACGTCAGGCAGAAAGCGACCATGATTAAGCCGAGTAGCCGGCCTGCAGCGGGAAGAGATCCTATAGGTTGAGAGTTTGCGCACGAAAGCGCACAAGAGACTCGAGCCGTAGGGATCCGCTCCCTACGGCTCGTTTTTTTTTACGAGCGGCTGCAGGCTCTGGAAGGATCGGGACAGAGCAAGCAGCCGCTTTTTTTGTTGATCCCCGTTTTTACAACGGGATCCCCGTTTAAGACGGGCAAGGGCCCCGATCGCAATCGCGGGAACCGCCTCCGGGCCGAGGAACCGGACGGTGCGACCGCAGCACGTAGTAACGAAGGAGATCGCGCCATGCAGAAAGTTCCACGAGATTGGCTTGAGCGGGCAGCTCGGGTCTATAACAGCAACGCTGACGCCAGCAAGGCTCTCGGTATCGCCGGAGGTACCTTTGGCCGACTGTGCCGTCAGTACAAGATCGAAACACCCTTCGCCCGTCACCGCCGTCGACGTCGCGACCCTAGTCAGCCCTAGGGCGCAAGCAAAAACGGCCGTCGCTGACCCGATTGCGCAGTCGGGTCGACGACGTTTCACCATCAACCAACTCACCAGACCAGATCGCCAGACCAAAGATCGTCATGACAAGCAACAAGACAATTCAAGCGCCGCGTTTGCTGGAAGATCCGCCATTACATGTCGAGTCTTTGCTCGCAGCGGCTGGGGCCGAACATCCACATCGTCTGATCTGTGTTCAGGCTGACATGGCGGCGGATGGGCTGCACTACGGCAATCAGTGGCTCGCGGCTACACAGAATCGAATCCTCATCGCCAGGCAGACGGTAGGTGCCTGGGCTGTCGTTGACACGTCCATCGACGACGTGATTCGGGCTCATACAGACGTGCTCGTCGGTGGCGGGCACCTCTTGATTGAGCGCCATGCAGAACCAGTCCTTGTCGTTGCCTTTACGAGCACAGAGGCAGCCAAATTTTCCGAGGTTGCACGGGGCATCGAGCAACTGCGAAAGCATCAAGCTCTGCACATCAACGGTCATCTCGAGCGGGTGCGCTGTCAGCATTGCCATCGTCTACTCCCCGAGAAGGACGGGATCTGTCCTGCCTGCATTCGGAAATGGTCGACGATGAAGCGCATCACCGGCTACATCTCTCCCTACCGGTGGAAGGCGGTCACCCTCGCCGTGGCTTCAGTCGTGACGACGATGGCAGAGCTCGCCCCACCGCTGATCACGAGGCGCATCATTGACGATGTCCTGGTGACCGACAACCCAGCAACCTTCGACGAAAAAGTCATGTTGCTGGGTTTTCTCGTTCTGACGTTGATCGGAATCCGGGTCGTGAGTTGGGCAGCCGAATGGGTACACGGATGGAACGTCGCGTGGTTGGGTGCACAGGCGACAGCAGATATCAGATCGCAACTGTATCAGCGACTCGAAATGCTGTCGCTGCAATTCTATGACAAGCGCAAGGTGGGGGCGCTGATGTCTCGCGTAACCCGAGACACCGGTCGACTTCAGGACTTCCTCGTCGACGGCCTCCCCTATCTATTGATCAACGGAATGATGATCGTCGGGATTCTCGGTTTCCTGCTGTACATGAGCTGGGAACTGACGCTGTATACGCTCATTCCCGTGCCATTCATCATTGTCTGGAGCATCGTATTCTGGAAACGGATGCGCAGATTCTTCACGCGTTGGGGTGAGACGTGGTCAAATCTTACGGATCGAGTCGCAGAAGCTCTTTCCGGAATCCGCGTCGTCAAGGCTTTCGCCCAACAGGAGCGTGAGATCAATGCCTTTGGCGCTTTGAATCGCAAGATCACAGACATCGGCGTCGAGACGAGTGTGAATCGCACCATCTTCTTTGCGACGATCTCCTTCCTCACCGGGTTCGGCGTCATCATCGTTTGGTATTTCGGCGGCGAAGAGGTGATTGATGATCGACTCACGCTCGGCACACTACTGGCTTTCTATTCCTATATGTGGATGGTCTACGGCCCACTGGAGTGGTTTGGCCAGGTGAACTCGTGGATGTCGAGGGCCTTTGCCGGGGCCGAGCGTGTCTTTGAAGTCATCGATACTGCGCCGGAATCGTACGAGGATGTCCATGCGCAGAGACTGCCGAAGATGTCGGGCCATATCCGTTTCGACGAGGTCACCTTCGGCTACGACAAGAGCAAACCCGTACTGAACGAAATCGATATGGACATTCAGGCGGGAGAGATGATCGGACTCGTCGGGCGCTCCGGGGTGGGCAAAACGACGATCGTCAACCTCATTGCACGATTCTACGATGTCGATCACGGTGGGATCTCAATCGACGGGATCGACCTAAGGCGTCTCAATCTGCGCGACCTGCGCAAACAGATCGGCATCGTGTTGCAGGACCCCATTCTGTTCTCGGGCACCATTGCTGAGAACATTGGCTACGGGAAGCCGGGTGCGAAGTTTGCCGAGATCATCGATGCAGCTCGCCTGGCCAACGCCCACAACTTCATCGTCGCCAAGCCGGATGGATATGAAACCCAGGTGGGGGAGCAGGGCAACGGTCTGTCCGGTGGTGAGCGGCAACGTGTCGCGATCGCCCGAGCCATGCTCCACAATCCACGCATCCTCATTCTCGACGAGGCGACGTCCTCCGTCGATGTAGAAACGGAACGGCTGATCCAGCAGGCGATTCACCGAATGGTCGATGGCCGCACGACCTTCGCCATCGCTCACCGCCTGTCAACGCTGCGCGATGCGGATCGACTCATCGTTCTCGACGGCGGCCGCATTGTCGAACAGGGCACGCATGCGGAGTTGATGCAGCGCAAAGGCAAATTCCACGAATTGGTGGAGTTGCAGCAAGAAGCCTCCAAGATTATCGCCATCGCCGAGTAAGGGATAGATATGACGACCACAACGATCCCACCGGCGGCGCCCCTTCTCGAGGATCTGCCCCTGAGTGTGGGTAGGCGACTCGCCGAAACACTGGATCCTGCAGAGGCCTCCGTGATCCAGGTCGCCACTGACATGGCAGATCGCCACACCTTTGCCGCAGCCTGGCTGGTTGTCACGGATCGACGCGTGCTGTTGCTGCCCGCAACCGCAACCGCAGACACAGCGTCGGTAGTCAGCGTTGACCTGCGGCAAGTCCGCACGGCACGAGCGGAGCCACTGGTAGGTGGAGGGCGACTGGGCATCGAGAGACTCGATGGAGCCACGCTCAGCGTCTACTACTCAAACACCCTGGCGCCAAAGTTCGCCGAAGTGTCTGAGTGCCTGAAGCAGTTGGCTGGCGGTGAATCACCAGATTTGCCAACGCAGATCGAGCGAACACGCTGCGAGCGTTGTCATCGGATCTTGCCGGAGAAGGATGGTGTCTGCCCGGCGTGCCTGCGCAAACTCGATACGCTGGGGCGTCTGCTGCGCTACATGTTCAAGTATCCCTGGCGCATGATGGGGCTGCTAACCATCCTGCTGCTGGAGACGATGGCAGACCTTGTGCCGCCGATTATCACCCAGTACATCATCGACGATGTTCTGATACCTCAGGCCAATCTGCCGCTGCTTGGCTGGCTTGTGCTGGTACTGTTGGCGGTCAACGTCCTGCGTTGGGTCACCTGGGTGTCGCGACGCTGGGTGGGTACATGGGTTGGTTTTCGCGCGATTGAGCAATTACGCGCCGATCTCTACAAGGCTTTCCAGTATCTGCCCCTGCGCTTCTATGACAAGCGCCGCGTCGGCGGATTGATCTCGCGGATGTCGAATGACTCAGATCTGGTGGAGATCTACCTGATCTTCGACATGCCCTATGTAATCAACAACTTCCTCATGGTTGTCTTCATTCTCGGCTATCTCTCCTATTTGAGTTGGGAATTGACACTGTGGGTGCTACTGCCTGTCCCACCGATCCTCATCGGCTCAGCTCTGATCTGGAAGCGGATGGAAGCCTATTGGCAGCGTTGGTCTGCCAAGTGGTCGAGACTCTCATCGCACCTGAATGAGTCGATACGTGGTATTCGCATTGTGAAGGCTTTCGCTCAGGAGCAGCGAGAGAGTTCGCGTTTCGATCGCCGCAACGCGGAATTGCGTGACGTCAGCGTCTCGGCAGAACGCACGTGGGTCGTGTTCTGGATGGTGACGAACTTCCTTATGAGCTTCGGCGTATTCTTCGTCTGGTATTTCGGTGGACAGCAGGTGCTGCATCAGGATCTGACGCCAGGTGAATTGATGACATTCATCACGTTCATCTGGATGCTCTATCAGCCCTTGAAATGGTTCGGAGACTTTTACGGGTTCATGATGCGAGCCTACGCCGGTGCGGAGAGGATTTTCGAAGTCATCGATGCGCGTCGCGAACCATTCGACAAACCAGAAGCGACACCGATCCCCAAAATCGACGGAGCTGTAGAGTTCGATGGGGCCTTCTTTGGCTACGATCCGGGAAAACCGGTGCTCAAGGATGCGGACCTGGTCGTCAAGCCTGGGGAAATGATCGGGCTTGTCGGGCGTTCGGGCGCGGGCAAGTCAACGCTCATCCAGTTGATCTGTCGTTTCTATGACGTCACTCGAGGACGGCTGCGAATCGATGGGATTGACATACGAGATATTCGCCTGGAGGACTTACGAAGCCAGATTGGCCTGGTGGCGCAGCAGTCCTTTCTGTTCAACGGGTCGATCGCACAGAATATCGCCTATGGCAAACCTGGAGCCTCCTTCGACGACGTACTGCGTGCTGCCCATGCTGCCAATGCCCACGAGTTCATCGTCAAAAAGCCTGATGGCTATGACATGATTGTCGGCGAGCAGGGCAACAAGCTGTCCGGAGGAGAGCGGCAACGGCTGGCAATCGCACGAGCCATCCTTCACGATCCACGCATTCTCATTCTCGATGAGGCGACATCCTCTCTCGACACCCCGACTGAGAAGAAGATTCAGGAGGCGATTGCCCGCCTCGTACAGGGCAGGACGACCTTCGCCATCGCGCATCGATTGTCGACGCTGCGTAGTGCCGATCGCATTGTTGTGCTCGAGCAAGGCAGAATCGTCGAGGTGGGCACACATACACAATTGATGGAACGACAGGGATTCTTCTACAAACTCGTGAAAACGCAGCAGGCCTCGACGGGCGCGACAACGACCGGTGCAACTACGCCTGGCGATTGACCGTTGCACGGGGAACCAGCAATGCTGTGCTTATCCCAAAGACCCATGCTGAGAAGAGGCACGACACATGAGTGAGCAGGATGCTGCAGAGGGGAATGGCAAATTCCCAAAGAAACACGCCGTAACGCCGATCACGGTCACCCATCCTGAGGATGTAGACCTGAGTACAATCAAGCTCTTCAGAGAGCCAGCGTGGATGCTGCGGCTCACCCTGGAAGGGGATCGTTCCTATACGCGGATCAAGATTGTCAGAGCTGCCCCTCTCTCCCATCCCCAGGACTACATCTGTCTTTTGGATGCGAAGGATGAGGAAATCTGCATGCTTCCAGATCTGAAGGGTGTCGATGATCAGATGCGGCAGATTATCGACGAGGAGTTGGACCGTCGCTACCTGACGTCGACGATCGAAAGCATCAAGTCAGTACGCAACGAGTTTGGTACCTCGTATTGGGAGGTCGAGACGAACCGCGGTGAACGGGAATTTGTCGTGCAGAATGCTGCGGAGAATGCGCAGTGGCTCGGAGAGCATCGTTTGCTGTTGGTCGATGTTGATGGAAATCGATTCGAGATTCCCGACCTCAAGCAATTAGACAGCAAGAGCATGGCCTTGGTAGAGATGGTCCTCTAGGAGCGCAGGAGATTGAGAGGTCTTCCGCAGCGAGGCAACGTCTACTTCTGCGCCCTCGTTTTCAGTCCTCTTCCTCGACTTCCACCCAGGTCCCGGGCACTTCAACGCCACTGACTTTGATGTCTGCAAGATCCGATTGGCCAAGAAATCGGCTGCGCGCCATGTGCAGGGCGGACAGAGAAATACTGTCGCTCGCGGCACCGGCGATTTGTGCAGCGACGCGATCGACGGCGACGCCATCCCTGCTGGCCAGAACCATCTGTGGCGATCCGGATAGCTGTAGGTGGGTCAGTGTGAAGCTGACCTCAGCCAGCAGTGCTTGATCAACCATCACAGCGTGGGGATTCGAAGGATCCTGCGTCGGCCGCGGGGGGGCATCCGTCACCCGTGCCAACCCATCCAGATTCATCATCGCAGCCAGCGGCACCTGGGCGTGGGCGATACTGATCACGGCGTCACATTCCAGCAGCGCGATGGGCAGATCATAGAGGTCTGCTGCCAAACCACTGTCCGGTACATCGATTGCCTCCGTCTCTTCTTCGGCAACGAGCAACACCTCCAGATTCAGTGAGGCCAGTCGCGGGGTCCGCAGGTGTTGGGCAATGGCTTTGTTCCAGTCGTCGTCGCCGCCGTCTAATGTGCCGAGTAGTAAGGCCAACTCCGCTTCGTCTGCAGCATCGTGTAATGCGAGCAGCGTCGATTCGAGAACCTGCAGGTAGGCGGGCCGACTTGAAGAAGTGACCTCTGGCGCGACACGGACAAGAATCCACCGGGCATCTGCGTCAAATGCCTTGTGTATTCCGCCGCTGAAGTAGAGGGCTCGACGCACCAGCGAATCGGCCGCTGCGGCATCCACATTCTCAGGCAACTCTCTGGCGCCAACGACTGAGACATGACCGGGTGTGACCGCTGACACCGCGTCCACACCAAGTCCTGGCTGAACCCATCGTCCAAGCGTCCATAGAGAGGGCAGCACGAGAAGCACCAGGAGTGTCAACTGCCACGAACGTCGGGTGTTCTGGCTTCGGGCGATCTGGGTGCGATAGGTCACGATGTCGAATCCATCCTCGATAGGGCGTTCGCTGACATGGTGGTCGGGTCGAGATGCTGCAATACTTCAGGGCACGGCCCACCCGTGGCCCAGTCAAGCCACTGTACCGTATGCAAGATCGGTCGCTCCCGCAGGCCACCTGCCAACTGCTCCATACATCCAATATTGCCGGTGACGACCACATCAGGTTTGATCTGCTCAATGTGCGCCACTTTCCTCTGCTGTAACTGGTCAGCGAAATCGGCACGCAGCAAGTGATAGGTGCCGGCGCTGCCACAGCAAATGTGACCCTCAGGGATCTCCACGAGCTGCACACCCGTCTGTTGCAGAAGGTCGCGTGGTGGCTGCGTCAATTGCAAGCCATGTTGCATTGAACACGCGTCGTGGTAGGCCATGCGGACCTGCCGCATGGACTGCACTGCTGGGAGTCCGTGATCCATGACGAACTGGGAGATATCCACCGTCGCCGCCGAGACGCGGCGTGCAGCGGCCTCTCGATCCGTACCGGCGAAGATGTGGCCATAGTCAGCGACTGCCGTCTGACAGCCAGACGTCGTCAGGACGATCGCTTCAATCCCATCATTCAGAAGCCGGTCCCAACCATCGACTGCCTGCTGCATCAATTCTTGAGATTGCACCCGCTCGCCCATGTGGTGCGTCAGGGCACCGCAACACGTTACATCTGCCGCGATGGTCACCTCTACGCCCATGCGATGGAGCAGACGTACAGTGGCATCATTGATATCTGCCCCCAGCACTTGCTGGGCACACCCGACCAGCAGGGCAACTCGCGCCTTGATCGGCCCCTCTGGACGGTGCACTCCGGGCGTGGCACGCTGTGCCGTTGTCGATGTAGTTGGTACGGAGCGCAGCATACGCGCCGCAGATGCTGGCAAGATGTGGCGCAGAGGGCGCAGCAAACGAGCCAATTTCAGGGCGGGCCGGAGCAACCGAGCTTGCGGCAGCAGCCGTGCCAGGAGTGCTCGCTGCAATCGGTCCCACACGGCTCTGCGTCGAAAAGGCTCAAGCCGGGTCCGCCCATCCTCCAACAGATGGCCGTAGTTGACCCCACTCGGGCAGGTTGTTTCACAGGAGAGGCAACCAAGACAGTTGTCGATGTGTTCGAGTGTTCGGGCGCTGGTTTCGTGCGGACTCTCCAGGGCACTTTTCATCAGATAGATGCGCCCCCGTGGACCCTCCAACTCATTGCCTGTGAGTAGATAGGTAGGGCAAGTGGCGTTGCAGAATCCGCAATGAACGCAGGTGCGAAGGATCGCTTCCGCATCGGTGACGCCCGGTTGCTGCCGCTGCTCTTCTGGGATTGCCGTGCGCATGGGCTAGACCATGATCTCAAGGTCACGAATGCCAACGTGATGGCGGGCGAGGATATCCATCTCCAGTGCAGTCAGGCGGGGCCGGTTGCGGCCTGAGAGATCTATGGGAAAGACGTTGTTCATATGCACAATTGATCTCTGCCCGTTACCTTGGGCTGCAGTGAGACGAAGGTAACGAAGATACCCGGGGCGGCTGCTACCCGGCAACTGTGCGACATAGAACTTCTATGAATATTGACGAACACGTACCCCTGGCGCCCTTCACCACCCTTGGCATTGGGGGGCCGGCACGTTATCTGGCGCACTGTACGTCGGTGGAAGAAATCTGTGAGGCCCTTGAGTGGGCGGCGACGCGGTCTATTCCGGTGCAGGTGTTGGGCGGGGGTAGCAACACGCTCTTCGACGACCAAGGCCTGGATGGTCTCGTCGTACGTGTCGAATTGGCTGGTGTTGAGTTCGACGTGGGTGGCTCCAAAGCCATCGTTCACGCCGCCGCAGGGCAGGATTGGGACGCTCTCGTGCAATCCACCATCGATGCGGATCTGGTCGGTCTGGAGTGTCTTTCCGGTATCCCTGGTTTCGTCGGCGCCACACCCATCCAGAACGTTGGCGCCTATGGTCAAGAGATCAGCAATGTCCTGACAGAGGTGGATGTGCTCGACCGGGTGTCTCTGAGGCAAACAACCTTCGACGCCCAGTCCTGTGAGTTCACCTACCGGGATAGTCGTTTCAAGAGTCGCGATCGAGATCGCTACATCGTGACGAGAGCGACGTACCGACTTGAAGCCTCGGCACGGCCACAGATTCGCTATCCAGAGCTTGAGCGACAGATCGTGGAGGCTCACATCGATCTTGATCGTCTGGCTGGTCGAGGAGCGGCACAGGCCGTGCGTGATGTCGTCCTCGATCTGCGTCGCAGCAAGGCGATGGTCGTTGACCCGGACGACGCCAATACGCGTTCGGCAGGTTCCTTCTTCCTCAATCCGATTCTCTCGCAGGACGAATACGAACAGACCTGTGCTTGCTGGCGGGCTTTCGCAGGCGAGGCAGTCCCTGCGATCCCATCCTATCCCAATGCGGAGTCCAGCGGGGGGCACAAAGTCCCAGCGGCGTGGCTTGTCGAGCGCGCGGGATTCGTGCGTGGCACGACGCAGCAGGGCGCAGGGGTATCTGAGCGTCACGCATTGGCACTGGTGAGTCACTCGGGATGCGAAAGAGATCTGTCGGCGCTGGCTAAGCAGATTCAGGATGCCGTACAGATGGCATTTGGTATTCGGCTCCATCGAGAACCTGTCCGAGTCACGCTGGATGGGTCCGTATTACCAGCCGATGACAATGATCCAAGGATCTAGCACATTGGCGTTGACAGAACCCGTATCGGCGCGGCTCCAGCCACGCCAGTTCGTTGTGGTCGTCAGTCCAAGGTTGGTCCCGGCACCTTGGCGAAATCACGATAGAATCGGGCGACTTCAGCGACGATAATCTGCAGCATATTCTCTCCAAGCTCTGCTGTTGCCACTGCCGGATTGTCCGTGTGGCCGGGGCCTTTTCCCCAGGCGCCATAGGTCTGTACGACGGCGCCCGTCAGATTGACGTCTAATCCTGAATCCTCGCCTTCCATGTCCCGAACCTTGGCACGGGCGTCTTCGTCGACCCAGTCCGGTCGCAACGAAAGAATCGCCGATGTCTCAAAGTGCCCGGCGTGGCCAGGTATTCGTGCCGCAGGAAGCAAGTCTGCCGCGACCAGGGCGGGGCGAGCGATGTCCCAGTAGTTGCATGAGGCGACGGTTGCTGGGAAATCGAGTCGATTGACTACATCCTGGCTGGCCATGCCGACCAGGTCCTTATTACCACCGTGACCATTGAGAACCACCAGATGGCGGAAGCCGGTGCGGACCAGACCCTCAAGGACCTCGACCACGACGCCCGCAAAGGTTGCACTTGTGAGGGAGAGGGTCCCCCCGAAGGGGTAGTGGTGATGTGACGAGCCGAAGGCCAGAGGCGGGGTGATCACAACAGGGACCTCGTCAGCGGCGGCCTCGGCGGCGCGACGGGCGACCGTCGTGCACAGCAATGTATCTGTGCCCACCGCCATGTGTGGGCCGTGTTGCTCGGTCGCTGAAGTGGGTAATACAGCGATGGCCTTTGGGGCGACCGCCTTGATTTGCTCACGCGTCATTTCCTCAAATAGTACCGTCATCGACTACTGCTCCTTCAGATGTGTAGCAACGGGCAGGGCCGGCCCGTGCGCATGCATGTCGTTCGTTGAGACTAAGAAGGGGCAAGGTCGCCCCCAGAGCCAGCTTGCGGCTCGCTGAGCACCCGATGTACACTGTGCGCTCCTCTAATCAAAGAGCAGTCGATGTCGGAAAGACCCCGTGGTTGTCTACAGGTCGATGAGCTGCGTCAGATGAGCGCAGATGGTCAGATCGATACGATCCTGACCGTCTTTCCCGATCTATATGGACGGTTGATGGGGAAACGAATCACCGCCGATTTCTTTCTCGATCAGATCCTCGGCAGTGGCATGCACGCGTGCGACTATCTCCTGACGGTGGACATGGAAATGGACGTCGTCGCGGGTTATGAATTCGCCAATTGGTCATCCGGGTATGGTGATGTCCATTGTGTGCCCGATCTGACAACATTGCGGCAGATCACCTGGCTGGATCGGACAGCCCTCGTGCTGTGTGATCTGCACACGGCCGATCATCAGCTCATACCGGAGGCGCCGCGATCGATCCTGCGTCAGCAACTGCAGAGGCTGCAATCGGCTGGCTACGGAGCAAAGGTTGGCACAGAGTTGGAATTCTATCTGTTCAAGGATTCCTACGAAGAAGCCAAATCCAAGAATTTCGAGAACCTCGAGACCTCGAGCAGTTATATCGAGGACTACCACATCCTGCAGGCGACCAAGGCAGAGAGCTATCACGGCGCTGTGCGCCGACAGATGAGTGCCAGTGGCATACCCGTCGAATCCAGCAAGGGTGAGTGGGGACCGGGGCAACACGAGATCAATCTGTGCTATGCCGAGGCGTTGGAGATGGCTGATCGTCATGTGCTGTATAAACATGGATGCAAGGAGATTGCCTGGCATCAGGACGCAGCGGTTTCCTTTATGGCCAAATGGCATTCCGATCTGGCAGGTTCCGGTATGCATCTGCATCTGAGTCTGTGGGACCCTGAGATGGAGACGAACCAATTCACTGGCGTAGACGTGATCGACCCAGAGATGGCTTTGCAGGTATCCCCCGTCTTCCGTCATTTTCTCGGGGGGTGGATGTCGCATGCGCGAGGGTTGATGCCTTTCTACGCGCCATATCCCAACAGCTACAAGCGCTTCATCCACCAGTCCTGGGCACCCACTGTGCTGGGTTGGAGCCGCGACAATCGCACAGCCGGATTTCGCATCGTTGGTGATGGGCCGAGTTTGCGGATCGAGTGTCGGATTCCCGGTGCGGATGCCAATCCATACTTGGCCATGGCCGCCACGATCGCCGCGGGCCTCGACGGTCTGGAGAACAAGACAGAGCCACCCCCCGTGTTCAGTGGCGATGTGTATGGTTCCTCTGACTTCCCACGCGTTTGCTCAACGCTGCATGAAGCGATCGACGAGCTGGCTGAATCATCGATGCTGCGGCAAGCCTTCGGTGATGCCGTCGTCGAGCACTACTTGCACTTCTTCCGTACAGAACAGAAAAAATCTGATGAGTCCGTCACGACCTGGGAACGGGCACGATATTTCGAGCGTGGCTGACACCGATGAGTAGCAGATGACGCGTGCACGTGTCGGCATCACTACGTATGGCTGCGCCGAGGATGGTTCCTTCACTCTGCCGGCCAACTATGTGCAGGCCGTGTGTCGTGCGGGGGGAAGCGTGGTCCTGCTGCCACCGGCTGGGGCCCAGGATCCGACGATCTGGCTCGACGATCTGGATGCACTGATCCTCGCAGGTGGGGGCGACATCGAACCGACCCAATACGGCGGGAAGTCACATCCCACTGTGTACATGACCGACGTCGTACGTGATGAAACGGAATTCGCCTTGTTGCGGGCAGCGGCAACCGCTGCCCTGCCCACACTGTGCATCTGCCGTGGCGTGCAGATTCTCAATGTTGCTCTAGGAGGATCACTTGTAGGACACCTTCCGGATGAAGCGGGTCTCAGTCTTGCGCATCGCACACCACCACGGCGCCCTGCCATGCATGACATTCTCATTGAAACACCGTCCCTGCTGGCGAACACTGCGGGCCCTGAAGCTCTGTGGTCAGCATCCTGGCATCACCAGGCAGTGGATGTGCTCGGCGATGGATTGAAGGTCAACGCGCGAGCCGCAGATGGTACCATTGAGGGTCTCGAGTTGCATACCCAACGCCATCCGTGGATGCTGGGCGTACAGTGGCATCCCGAACTGACAGCAGCTGAGGACCCTCGCCAACAGGCACTGTTTTCAGGACTGGTCGACGTGGCAATGAGGGGCAAAGCAAGGAGGCGCAATTCATGAGTAATGGGAACCGGCTGCTGGACAAGGTGGCTCTGATCACGGGGGCGGGCAGTGGCATTGGACTCGAGACAGCGCGCCTTTTCGCCAGCGAGGGCGCCCGTGTCGCTATCGTTGACATCGATGCCGACGCAGCATCTGCGGCAAAAGAGGAAATCACCGCAGGCGGAGGACAGGCGCTGGCACTGATCGCCGATGTCTCCTGCGACGGGGACTGTGCCCGCATGGTGGCCGACACCGAGGCAACCTTCGGCGCGCTGCATGTGATGTTTAACAATGCTGGTATCTCTCACATTGATGACGATGGCGCCGAGGCAACAGAGGAGGCCGTATGGGATCTGACGATGCAGGTCAATCTGAAGGGCGTTTTTCTGGGATGTAAATATGGAATCCCTGCTTTGCGTCGGGCAGGGGGAGGGTCGATCATCAACACCGCGTCTTTTGTCGCATTGCTTGGAGCAGCGACACCGCAGTTGGCCTACACGGCCAGCAAAGGTGGGGTTCTAGCCATGAGTCGCGAGCTGGCTGTGATCCATGCACAGGAGAACATTCGTGTGAATGCCCTGTGCCCTGGCCCCCTGCAGACGGAATTGCTCATGAAGTATCTAGACACCGAAGCCAAACGGCAGCGCCGGTTGGTTCACATACCCATGGGGAGATTTGGGCAAGCAAGTGAGATCGCCCAGGCTGCCCTCTATCTGGCCAGTGACGAGTCTTCCTTCGTTACGGGCACGAGTTTCACCGTGGATGGTGGGATCACCGCCGCCTACGTGACTCCAGAGGACTGAGATCGATGGTGAATTCGGTACAGGCAGTGTTCTTTGACTTGGACGGGACCCTCCTCGACACACTGCAGGATATCGCTGATTCGGCAAATGCTGCCCTTGAACGACTGGGCCACGAGCAACATCCGACGGCAGCATATCGCCATTTTGTCGGCAGCGGCATGGCGGCTCTTGCTGAGCGGATCCTGCCACCGACAGCAAATGAGCAGGACGCCGCGAGTCAGTGTCTGAAGATTCTGCGGGAGGAATACGGTCGACGCTGGGATCAGACTACCCGGCCATACAATGGCATTGCCTCAATGCTCGGCGAGTTGCAGTCTACCGGCATGCCTCTGTGTGTTTTATCGAATAAGCCACACGACTTTACCTGCCTCACCGTCGAACGGTTGCTCGGCGACTGGACCTTCGCCCACGTGCGTGGCGTGGATGACGCGACGCCACCCAAACCCGATCCCCAAGGCGCATTGACGCTCACGAACACAATGGGTGTCGAGCCGTCGCGTTGTCTGTATGTGGGAGATACGAGTATCGATATACAAACGGCACACGCCGCAGGGATGATCTCAGTCGGTGTCACGTGGGGATTTCGTGATGAGCAGGAGCTGCGGGCAAACGATGCACACCACATCATTCACACTCCGTCAGAGCTACTCGACCTGACGTGAGTGTCTATGTTGATTAGCAGGTGACATGCTCAGGACCCGCGTAGACATGGATGTAGGGAGATAGGGAGCGATGAAGGAATTCTTTCCAGGAATCGGTCAGATACGATTCGAAGGGCCGAAGACAAAAAATCCGTTGGCCTTCCGCTGCTATAATGCAGAAGAGAAGGTGGGCAAGAAGACGATGGCGGAGCATCTGCGATTTTCCGTCGTCTACTGGCACACAATGAAGGGGGGAGGTACCGATCCTTTCGGCCCCACACCGGTCTATGATCGGCCCTGGGATGCGGCGACGGATCCGATGGCAAGAGCCGAAGATACCATGCGTGCTGCCTTTGAGTTTACGGGCAAACTCGGTGCCCCGTTCTGGGCATTCCACGATCGGGATATCGCACCCGAGGCGGACACACTGGCTGAATCCAATCAGCGGCTGGATCGCATCGTCGCTCTGGCGAAGACGCTGCAGAAAGACACGGGCATCAAACTGCTGTGGGGGACATCCAACTGTTTCTCGCACGCGCGCTTTACTCATGGTGCCGGGACCAATCCCGATCCGCATGTATTTGCCTGGGCAGCGGCGCAGATCAAGAAGGCAATGGAGTGTACGAAGACCTTGGGTGGAATGAACTATGTCTTCTGGGGCGGGCGAGAAGGATACTCGAACCTGCTCAACACCCATCTGAAGCAAGAACAGGATCAGATGGCTCGGTTGCTCCACATGGCCGTCGACTACAAGAAGAAGATCGGTTTCAAGGGAACGCTGCTCATCGAGCCAAAACCCAAGGAACCGACGAAACACCAATACGACTATGATGCTGCGACGGTTCTGAGTTTCCTGCGTGCGCATGATCTATTCGATGAATTCAGCCTCAATATCGAAGCCAACCATGCAACCCTCGCCGGCCATACCTTCGAGCACGACCTCACCGTCGCTGCCGCTGAAGGCCGACTGGGGAGTATCGATGCCAATCGTGGCGATCCACTGCTTGGCTGGGACACGGATCAATTTCCTACCGATCTCTACAGTTCAACCTATGCGATGATGGTGATTCTCAAGCAAGGTGGATTGAAGCCAGGCGGTGTGAATTTCGACGCCAAGCTCCGCCGTGGTTCCTTTGACCTCGAGGACCTTTTTCACGCCCACATTGGTGGCATGGATGCTTTCGCCCGGGGGTTGAAGATCGCCCATCGTATCATAGAGGATGGGCAGGTCGATGACTTCGTCAAGAGTCGTTATGCTGGATGGAGGCGCGGCGTGGGCAAGCAGATTCTCAGTGGCAAAGCAAGTTTTCAGGACATGGAAGCCTACGTGCACCAGCACGGCGAGGCGGCCAAGACAAGCGGACGAGAAGAGTGGCTGGAAGCACTGATCAACAGCTATCTGTAGGAGACACACATGCAATCTGACTCATCAGTCGAGGACCTTTTCAATTCCGCCGCGACGCCGGCTCCTAAGACTGGCAATGGTGGCAAGAAAGGTCCCAAGCGCGTTTTGGTGATCGATGACTCGCCGATGATTCGTCAGGTCTTGCGCACGGTGATCGTCGGCCTCGGCCATCGCGTCGATGAAGCTGAGAATGGCGTCAAAGCGCTGGGTGCGGCGATGGCGAATCGACCGGATCTCGTGTTCCTCGACATTCACATGCCGGAGATGGATGGCCTGTCCATGCTGGAGAAGTGGTCGCGGCATCCCTTGCTGGGCAAGATCCCCGTCGTTCTGTTAACGTCAGAGACGGATCCGGAAATGGTGACGGCGGCGGCGCGCTTTGGCGTCACCGACTATCTGTCGAAACCGGCGCGTCCGCAGAAGATTCGCGAAAAGGTCGAGAAATTTCTCTCCTGAGTCGTGGAGAGTTCACGCTGGTGTCAGAAGTTCAACGCAGTTGCGGGCGATACTCAGATGCGTGGCGATCCGAGTGTCGGCATCCCAGTGTTTGGACGGCGTCTCAGAAGTGATCGTGTGATAAGAGACCCCCGCATGAAAGAGCCAGAGTGGAAGCGGTTTGCTGCCGATGCCGTGTCGCGCCAGCAGTGGAGGTGTGGCGTCAGCGACCCCGTCCATGACGGGGAAACCCTCCACCTCCGGATGACGATAGATGGGCCCGTGGGAGCGAATGGCATCGATCAACGCTGGCCCCAATCGGTTCATTTCCTCCTGCCGCACTTCGAACAGATAGTATCCCTCGAATTCCCAATCCTCATGGAACTCCAGGAATAGATCGAAGCGCTCGGATTCCAGCAGACCCTTGCACAGTCGCACCTCCTCAAGAGCCTCTTCCTCGAAGCAGCGATTGATATCGATCCCGTCTGAATTCTCGCGGCGATCGTACTCGTATCCCCAGGGATTGATACAGGGCATCACGTCAAGATCGACCCGCCCCCGAAGTTTCTCTCCGTCTTGCTCAAGAAACTCCAGCAACGCCAGATGTCCCGCTGGCTCGTCGCCATGCATGCCTGCGCCCAGCAGCCAGCGCTGAGGTGCCGGTGAATCGCCGCGCAGTGTCATGTGGTAGACGGGCATCCTGTCGATCTCACCCGCGGGACCACCGTCAAAGCAGCGGCCAAGTAGCGCATCGTAGCGATCGACGAGATCACCATAGTTTCGGAGCTTCACCGCCTCCTGACTCTTCATTCGGTGTCGATCCAAATAGGGCTCGCCCACGCCATCTGCCCATTCTCCTGGGTCACACGCAGATAGTAGCACGCAGACTCTCCGGGACGCGGTGTATGCGCGCCATGGATCGTGTACAGCGCCTCAGGGACCGCGCGATGCAGTACAACCGAATTCGGCGAACCCTCCATGGAGAAGCCACGACGACCGTCGAGTAGCTCGCCGAGACTCACTTCCACATCCAGGTGTCCCGGGCTCGGCGTGTGGGTCCAGTCCGGCGAGGTGGCCATAAGGGATGTCACCGTGCGATTATCGAGGCGGAGTCGCAGCACCGTCTGCGGTGAACCCGTGATTTCCACACACACGGCGTCATTGGCACTGCAATAGGGTGTGCCATTGCGCGTTGTCAGCCATCCGCCACGTGACGTGTGCGATTGCCATGATACCTGGCCAGGAGATGAGCTGTTGATGCGTTTGCGTCTGCTCTCATCGAAAGGATCTGAGGTAAAGCAGGGCATCACCTGCTCGATGATGCCTGCATCAATCTCGAGCTCGCCACGCCAATCAAACACCTGATAACCCTTCATCGGGCCCCACCCGTATTCAAGACGGATACGATATCTGCCCACCCGTGCTGCGGGTGATTGGTAGTCAGGAACCCGCACGGCCACGGGTTGGCCATTGCGGATCAACTCGACGGTTTTAATAAAATCCCAGCCGCGAACAGAATAGGCCAGATCACCCTGTCCGGATGGTACGACAGAGCCCATGGGCGATGTGCCACAAAAAAATTGCACATCGATTCGATCACCCGTGACGGCAATGGTCCGACGCTGTCGCAAGGCGGCGAGGATGTCCTGCCTATTGTTGCTGTCAGCATACACCCCGGTAAGGCCCAGTCCATAGCCGCCTGGATAACCGTCATGGTTGTCCGTTCCCGCCGTGAACCCGACTCGATGTCCAGCTGCCAGACCAGACTGAATCGTGAACCGATGATCGCCAGGTCCACCACTATGGCCAAGCATGGCATGTAACCCGATATCTCGCTCGCTACTGCCATGTTCAGAGTAGATCTCGACCAAGGGGCTCAGCTCCGGATCAAGCAGGTCCCAGTCGATTCCGCCCTGATAGCCCGTATGGTGTGGGACGAGAAGGACATCCCGATCACGCATTGCCTGGAGCAACTCTTCCAGGGTTGCTGTCTTTTCAAGAGGCATATCGTCATCACCATAGATGACGTGCACATGACCCCATCGGGTCGAATGCCACTCGTAGCCGAGAAAATTGGTAAAGGAACCAGGCTGGTTGTGTGATCTGGCCGCCGCTTGTACCTCTGCCCAGCGTTCGTCGACGACCCGATAGCTGGACACGGCTGTGCCATTCGTGTTCTGGCCATGCGGCGTGAAGGCGTAGAAATCGAGATGGGAGGCTGCTATCTCATAGCTGCGCGACAGACTGCCCTGCGCGTAACCGATCTCGTTGTGGTTGTGCAGATCTCCCCAAAGAAGCTGACCGGAAATCATCGTGTCTCTCTCACTCGTCCAACGCCGCCACCGCCTCTTCCACGGCGACGCGTAACTCAGTGTAGGTCAAGCCTAGATCACGACAAACGCGAGATCCGTCTGCCTGAACGCCACCGATCATCGTACGGGCTACGTCCGTCGACAGGCCGAAGGGCGGCGACCAACCGGTGAGCTGGGCAATCCCAGTCAACAGGCGGGCGCTGAGCAGGGAGATCCAATCGGGCACTTCCAAACGCGGTGGTCTGGTTCCACTGGCAGTCTGAATCATGCGGTTGAGTTGATGAAATGTGACTCGGGATCCACCCACGATATAGCGGCGACCGCCAGCATTCTCCAAAGCCAGCAGGCGTTGCAGAACGGTAGCGACGTCGTTCACGTGGACCCATGTCACTACCCGGTCAGCAAACAGAGTTGCCGGCATTCGTCGGTATACGATGTCAGCGATATACCGTCCAGAGGATTTGGGGTCGCCCGCGCCCAACACGGATCCTGGATAGACGACGGCGAGTGGCAATTGATGCTCTTGTGCCAGTGCCTCGACAATCTCATCTCCCTCGAGTTTTGTCTGCGCATATTCAGAGAATCTCTTTGGACCGGGTTGCGAGTCCTCGTTGAAGGGGACCTCTGTGGGGCGTCCAAAAGTGGCGACAGTCGATACGTGTAGAAAGAGGTCTACACCGGCTTCGATGGCAGCCTGCGCGGTCAGTCGCGTGCCCTCAACATTTATGCGGCGGTAGACACTTGGATCTGGCTCCCAAAAGGAATACAGATTGGCAAGGTGAACGACTTGCCCACATCCCTCCGTTGCGGCGCGTAAGGCATCCCAGTCCGTCACATCGCCGTGGACCAGTTTGACGCCCAATCGTTCCAACTCGCCCACATCGCTGCTTGGGCGAACCAGACAACGGACACGGTCGGCGTCACCGTTGGCACACAATTGCCGCGCAAGATGGCGACCAATGAAACCTGTCGCACCAGTGATGAGGATGGGGCTGCTCAATACGATCGGTTCCGATCTCTAGCGAGTTACGAAGAAAGGCCCCAATACCGACTGATACGGGGCCCACGTTCAACGTAGATCGGTCAGGACGATCAGTCCAGTCGGGTCAGCCCCGCTGCAATCGCATACTTGGTGAGTCCTGCCACAGTGCGTATCTGCAGTCGGTGGCAAATGTGACGGCGATGGGTCTCCACCGTGCGCTGACTGAGATGCAAGCGTTCGCCGATTGCATGACTGCTAAGACCTTCTGCAATCAGGCTCAGAACCTCCCGCTGGCGACGACTCAGTTGTTGCGGGCCCTGTGTGTCGGAGGGATCTGGATCCTGGATTTCGGTGAGTGATGGCAAGGTCACAGGGAACAATGTGTCCCCCCCATGGATGCGCACAATCGCATCACTCAGATCCTGAGATGAGACATTCTTCACCATGTAACCACTGGCGCCCAGTCGGGCTGCTCGCAGAGCGTACTCGGGATTCTCATAGACGGTGAGAATCAGAACCCTTGTAGCGGCGCAATCACTACGCACCTGCCGTGTTGCCTCCAAACCATTAATATCGGGTAGACCAATGTCCATGACCACAACGTCCGGCTGCAGACGCCGTGCCATTTCGATGGCTTGGGTGCCATCCGTCGCCTCGCCGATGACGTCCATTGTTTCCTGCGCCATCAACATGGTTCGCAGGCCCTCGCGCACGATCGGGTGATCATCGACCAGCATGACTCGAATCACATCTGTCATGGTCCCATGACTCCTAGAATCTGGCGTGGTAGTCGCAGTCGCAGATATTGGGTTCCGTCCGCTCCTGGGCCGGTCTCCAAACTGCCACCTACGAGATCTGCCCGAGCACGCATGTTCTGCAGCAGTGTGGTACCAAACTCCATTGTGGCGCCCGCCTCCTCTATTACCTCGAGGACATAACCCTCTGCAGTGGCAATCAACTCGACGCTTGGGTGTTGCACATTACTTTGCCGTGCGAGCTCATACAAAGCTTCCTGCAGCAAACGGTAGATCGTGACGGCCAACTCGGCTGGCATATCGTCGGGGACCTGCGCCAGATGATGGTCGATGTCGCCACCGGTACGTTGCCGAAATTCCTCGCACAGACTGCGGATCGCTGGTATCAGGCCCAGGTCGTCCAGGACGCCGGGTCGCAAGCTATGGGAAATCCGTTGTACTTCGCGGATGGTCTTATCCAGCAGCCGCCGGGTAGACTCCAGTTGTACCCGAGGATCGTTCTCACCTGTTACATCGCGCACAGCGCAATCAAGACCGAACCCCACGGCACAAAGTAGTTGGTTGACGCCGTCATGGAGTTCGCGTGCAACACGTCGCCGCTCCTCCTCTTGAAGCTCGATTGTGCGCACGGAGAAATCCCTCAGGGTCTGCTCGGCGTGGAGACGGCGTGATACCTCCTGCCGCAGTCGGCCATTGAGATCCGCCAACTCTGTCACGTGATCCCGAACTCGTCCAAAGAGCAACGCGTGGTCGAGGGCGACGGCGACCTGATCCAGAAGGGGAGTCATGACTTCGATTCGACGCAGCAGGCCCAGCTTCTCACTGCGCTGCTCCCCGGTTGCCATGACCGCCAGGACACGACCCTCGCGCACGATGGGGATGAAGACGGCGACGGACTGTTCACGCTTCCCGGGTCCACCCGAAGCCTCATCAAAGCGATCATCCCAGCCGTCGATGACTGTCAGTTCGCCCGTCCGCACGACGGTGGGCGTAATGTTTTCATCCTCGAGATCGTAGGTTGTGCCGATGATGCGATGGTCACTGAAAACATGTCGTTCGCCATCCCGGTGCACGACAGCGGGAAATGGAACCAGTGCCGCCCCAGGATGTATTTCGCCTACGCCGTCGGCATAGTTCGAAAAGCTGACATAGTTGCGTACGACCCGCACGGTCGATTGCTGGTGGTCGACGAGGGCGACCATCAGGCTACGGAAGATGCCGGCGCGAACGACCTGTTCAGCGAGGGTATCCAGGACGTCGTCGAGTTCCAGGGTGGCCAACGCCGCCGAACCAATCCGCTGGAAGGCACTTACCAGCCTATCCCGCTCCGAGGCGGACAGATCTGCCCTCTCCATCCCTTCGAGCAGATCGCGCAACTCAGAGACATCTCGAACAATCCCTTCGACCAGTAGTAGATCGCCCTTCTCATCGTGAACAGCCAGGGCGCGATGCTGCAGCCAAACCAGATGACCATCCGTATGCACGAAGCGCACAGTAAGTGGTTGCGAGAAGTCGTCTCCGCCGATGTAGTCTCCAAACAGCACAGCGTCATCAGGATGGATGAAGTCCTTGAGGCGGTGAGGATTGGCAATCAACTCTCCTGCTGTCAGCCCCAGCAGATCGATGACAATCGGGCTGACATACTCGAGTGTCAGGCGTGGGGTGAGGCGAATTCGATAGACCACATCATGGGCGTTTTCTACGAGACTTCGAAAACGCTCCTCGCTCTGGCGAAGTTCCTCTTCCACAGTCCGTCGCTGCCGGACCTCATCCTGCAGATGATCAAGCTGCTGTCGCAGCAGATGAGCGTCCTGAGTCATTGGACAAACTCGTCGTCGCTCAAGACACATCCCGTCGTTAATTGCGGGTGGCTCTGTGCGCCGGGGATAGGGGATGTGGGGTTAGTCATGTCAGCATGGGGACACAGAGATGGTCTAACAATAGGACGCCTGCTCGCTGAACCATACTCCGTATTCATACGGACAAATGAGGTGTCAATTACGGACACAGACCCGTCGTGGGTGAAGCAAACAATCTTTCTGTGGCGAATCGACCACAATCTTGGCAATATATAGAGAGAGTTGACGCTGTATACGAAACCTTATCCGAAAGGAACCACGATGGGCTCGTTTCGTCCCCTGTCGTCGTTGTTGTTGTGTCTGTCATTGGGGACCTCTGTCGCCGCTCAAGGTCCCGGTAGTATCGTCTGGATTCCAGGATCGTCCACCTATGATGGCAATAGCTTCTCGCAGGTATCCACCGGCGTTGGTCTCACGAGTTTCGGCCTGCCCGGTCCGACAAATCCTGCGGGTGCCGGGTTTAGCCTCGATGGCTTCTATGCTTTCGGCTTTGCCACGGCCGTTCCGGGGGATGGCGGCCCCGAGTTGAGCCAGATGGATCTGAGCCAATCTCCCCTGGCTGCGGGAACTGAGTTGGTCCTTGCCTTCGACAAAGCGGCCGATGATCACATCAGCTTCGTTGCACTGCTGGCAGATGCGAGCCAACCGGATGGGATCGGCGTACGGGTGTTGTCACCGACGAGATTCGAAGTGCGTGCCATTATCGTTGATCCTGTGCCCTCAGCAACGAACAATCCCGATCAGGTGACGGCTGCCTTCGGCTTGATTGTCCAGACGACAGATGCGCCAGAGGAATCGTTCAATTTCCGCGGCACCACTTTCGTCACCGACATGTTATGGGTAGATCTCGAGCCACTGGCTCTGACAGAGCTGCCGCAACTGGATGAAGGGGCGGACGGATCTGGTTTCGCCGTCGGCCTTGCTGGCCAGGGTGTGTCACTGGCAGAGGAAAATCCGGTGACCTTCACGGCCTTCATTCCCGAGCGGCTCTTCGCGGCGGGACGCGCGCATGGCGCAGATGTGAGTGGTGCGAACTGTCTGGGTTATCGAACATTCGTCGAGCTGACGGGTTCAGATGATGGCTTCACAAAGCTGAACTCTCCCGACGATCAACCAGCGATTGAGCCAGCTTTCGACACCGATGGTGACGGAGACGCCGACGCCATGTGGGGATTCCAGATCCGCAACTCACAATGGTCACGCCAGGCGTTAATGTTCGGACGTCTTGCTGATGACGAGCCTATACCGACATCTGTTTCGGCAAGTTCGTGGGCAGAGGTGAAGGATCTTCACAAATAAAGAAAAGGCGACCACCCAGCAGGGCGGTCGCCTTCTATAGTCGGAAGGATGGGGCCTAATGGTCGCGAGGCACAGCCATCATGCGCTCAAGGGCCGCCCTGGCTCCCTCGATCACGTCATCATCGAGTGTGATCTCGAATCGTTCGTCCGCAAGGGAAAAGTAGATGTCCTGGAGACCTGTCACCTTCATGTACGGACAGTGAAGGCGACAACCGATGCAGCCGTCTGCTGAGACAAATTCCTTCTCAGGATAGCGCAGCTTCAGCTGATGCATCATTCCTTCCTCTGTGGCGATGATGAAGGTTTTCGCATCAGGATAGCGCCCGACGGCATCGAGCATGCCCGTCGTTGAGCAGACTTCGTGTGCCGCGTCTACGACATCCTCGCGGCACTCAGGGTGGGCGATAATGATCGCCTCAGGATAATCCTCACGGGTGCGATCTACGCTTGCATTGCGTAGTACGTCATGTGTGGGACAGACGCCGTCGTAGGCGATCACCTCCTTCTCTGGCACCTGCTTTGCGACCCATCGCGCCAGATTCTTGTCTGGGGTGAACAGAACCTTGTCCGACTCCAGACTCCGGACGACGGAAACGGCATTGGCCGATGTACAACAGATGTCGGACTCGGCTTTCACTTCTGCCGTTGAGTTGACGTAGGTGACGACCGTGTGCTCAGGATATCGTTCTTTCCACTCTTCCAGACTCTCCACAGTGATCGCATCGGCAAGAGCGCAGCCGGCACCCAGATGGGGCAGGAAAACGCGTTTGTCAGGGCTGAGCACCTTGGCAGATTCTGCCATGAAATGCACGCCACAGAACACGATGAGGTCTGCATCGGTCCGCGACGCCTCGAGTGATAACCCCAGAGAATCGCCGGTGTAGTCGGCGATGTCCTGAACAGACGAAACCTGATAGTTGTGGGCGAGAATGACGGCGTTCTTTTCGGAACGCAAACGCTGAATGTGCCGAATCAGTTCCTCTTCAGGAACGTCAGAAACGAGCTGTTGGCCGAAAGGGGTCGTGTCAGTCATCGCAGAATCACTCCGTGCCTTTCGCCCCGGCATCCAGGGGCACAGCTTCGGTGCCATTAGGGAATGCGCGCCAGAATTCCTTGCGGATCAGTCCGGTGATCATCGCGCTCTTGCTGATTCCGTGATAGTGGGCGATCGCCTCGAGCATGCCGAAGTCACGCTCCGTCGCAGAGAACGTTCGTGGCCGCGCTCGATCGCGAGTTGGTTCGGTCGTGGTCTGCATAGTTTCAGTATCGGATATGAGTAAATTTTATTTAAAGTTTAATTAATATTGAAGTAAACCATACTTTGGTACGATATCGAGATACGACATGACTGTCAACCCAAAAGAATCGCAGACCTGCGATGCGCAGTTTGGTGTTGGTGAGGTTTTGGCGTAGCGCTTGGAAAGGGGGATGACAACGGAGATCCTTCCGGGAATATCCGTTACCGGGCAGACGTAGTTTGAGCATTCACCACATGGCAGACAGATGGTGTGCACGTCATGAAGACCAGGCGGTCTCCTGGCGACTTGGCTACCTCAGGCGCCTCTGCCCCGCGTGGGACGCGGGCACATACGCCGTTGTTACAGGTTACTGATCCGATCCATCGCATCCTCGACCAAGTCGCGATGCTGGAATGCCGACAGGCGTAGATAACCTTCACCTGCCGCACCGAAACCAGCCCCCGGCGTGCTCACCACATGGGCGTTGTCGAGAAGCCGGTCGAAGAAGCCCCAGCTATCGACATCCTCAGGGCAGGTAATCCACAGGTAGGGCGCATTGTCCCCACCAAATACTGTGTAGCCAGCCTCTGTCAGGCGTCGTCGCATGATGCCGGCATTCTCGAGGTAAAAATCTACCAGTTCACGTACCGCCGTTTTTCCCTCTGGCGTATAACACGCGGCGGCACCGCGCTGTACCGGGTAGCTAACACCATTGTATTTGGTCGATTGCCGCCGATTCCACAGGCCGTGGAGACTGTGAGAACTGCCATCACTGGCGCTGACCTGCAACTGTTTTGGCACGACGGTAAAACCGCACCTGACACCGGTGAAGCCGGCTGTCTTCGAATACGAGCGCATTTCGATCGCCACATCGCGAGCCCCATCGAGTTCATAGATCGAGTGGGGAATCGAATCATCGGTGATATAGGCTTCATAGGCTGCGTCGAAGATGATGATGGCATTCTCGGCTCGGGCATACGCGATCCAATGTGCCAGGTCTTCGCGCGCCAGCACGGCCCCTGTGGGATTGTTTGGTGAGCACAGATAGATCAAGTCCACATGGCGATCTGGTAGCGGCGGGGCAAAACCGGCCTCTTCGAGACAAGGCAGATAGACGAGACCCTCGTAACGACCGTCGTCATCCGCTTCGCCTGTTCGCCCGGCCATCACGTTGGAATCGCAATAGACGGGATACACCGGATCCGTCATAGCAACCGTATTGTCGAGGCCGAAGATCTCCTGAATGTTAGCGGAGTCACATTTGGCACCATCTGACAAGAAGATCTCGTCCGCATCGATCTGGACGCCTCGAGCGCCAAACTCATGTTCAGCAATTGCCTCGAGCAGGAAGGGGTAGCCCTGACCGGGAGGATAGCCGCGGAATGTCTCGTCGTGGGCCAACTCCTCACAGGCCTGTTTCATCGCATCCGCCACCGATCGAGGTACACCCCGCACGACATCGCCAATACCCATCTTGATGATCTGGGCTTCCGGATTTGCGTCGGCGAAGGCCTGGGTGCGTCGGCCGATCTCCGGGAAGAGATATCCCGCCTTGAGTTTCAGATAGTTCTCGTTCAATGTGGCCATCAGTCTCTTCCTACTCCTTCGCTCATGCGTCTATATTATCTGATTCGATTATCTATTATCTGATTCGAGTATCTTACATGCTACATGCTCATCCATGCCTGGGCGGGCTGAATCTACGTTCGTCTATGTCTTAGGCAAGACGACAAGGCGGCGACAGGGGACACAAGAGTGGATATCGGTTTTTTCACCACAGCAGGTGCTGACAATACGTGGTCTTTGCAGGAGTGTGCCACATGGGCCCGCTCTCACGACTTCGACTGCGTGCGGCTTTCCGACAAGGGCGCTGCGGACTCTGCGAGCATTATTCAGGATCCTGCCGTCTTGCGCCAGGGCCTATCTGACCATGGCCTGTATCTGGCCTGCCTGACGGCGCACTGCAATCTTCTAGACGATGATGAGGCCACGCGCTTGCAGGAGCAACAACGATTGTTGCGGGCCATTGACGCCGCCGCCGCCATCGGCTGCCCCGTCGTACTGACCGGCAGTGGATCACCTGTGAAGAATGGCCAATTCTACGGCATGTTTTCTTCTCCTCCGGGAAATGGCTCAGACCGCAGTGACGAACTGGTTGAGCGCTATCGACAGATGTTTACGCCCATTGCCGACCATGCCAAGGATCGTGACATCCGCATCGCTCTTGATGTGGCCGTGCGCATGGGGAACATCGGCTGCAACCCCGAAATGTGGGATCGCCTGCTCGACGCCGTGCCATCCGACCACATCGGCCTGTCATGCGACCCATCTCACTGGGTTTGGATGATGATCCTTCCTGTTGAGGATGTCATCCGTGAATTTGCCGGAAAATGGTATTTCGCGGATCTCAAGGATTGTGAGGTCAGTCCGCGCATGCTGTATCGCCAGGGAATCATCGGCAACTGGTGGTGGCAATATCGTGTCTGTGGCCGCGGTGATCTCAACTGGGCCAAGATCATCCATGCACTGGGTGAATCTGGATACGACTATGTATTGGATGTAGAAAATGAAGATCGTGGAATGCCTGGCCTGGAGGGATTCGCCTTCGCCGGACGGCATCTGCGACAACTGTTACCGGATCGACAGCAGGTGCAGCCGGCGAAGGAGCCCTGGCGTATCCGTTAGACGCTGCACTGCAGCGAATGGAATACTCAGGAATCCTGGCGCTGGCCCCCTCGCCTCCAGGCAATGGCGCCGATGGTCGACATCGACACGTCTGTTGCCCTCCGATTCTGACTACTGAATGATTGAAGCGATGACAACCAAATCAGATGATCATGTCGCGGATGAAGCTCCCCGCGATTTCTTGCGCGATGCTGTCACAGAGGATGTTGACAGCGGACGTGTGACAAAGGCTATCGTCACACGTTTCCCGCCTGAACCAAATGCCTACCTGCATGTCGGACATGCCAAAGCGATCTGCGTGAATTTCGGCATTGCCGAGCAGTTCGGCGGTCACTGCAATTTGCGTTTCGACGATACGAATCCGGCTCGCGAAGAACAGGAATACGTCGATTCGATGATCGAAGATATCCGCTGGCTCGGATTCGATTGGGGAGAGAAAGAACGGTATGCCTCCGACTATTTTGAGCAGTTGTACGAGTGGGCGTGTGAGCTGATCGGCAAGGGGCTTGCCTATGTAGACGATCAGTCTGCAGAGCAGATTCGAAGCGCACGTGGCACACTGACCGAACCGGGTCAGAACAGCCCTTGTCGTGATCGCTCGCCAGAAGAGAGCCTCGATCTGTTTCAGCGCATGCGCGCTGGAGAGTTTACCGATGGTGAGAAGGTACTGCGGGCAAAAATCGATATGGCAGCGCCCAATGTGAATCTGCGTGATCCGGTGATGTATCGGATTCTGCGAGCAACGCACCATCGCACGGGGGATGCCTGGTGTATCTACCCAATGTATGACTGGGCTCATGGCCAAGGCGATTCGCTAGAAGAGGTCACACACTCGCTGTGTACCCTTGAGTTTGAGGACCATCGCCCGCTGTACGATTGGTATATCGAGCACCTCGGTATCTTCCCGTCGCGGCAGATCGAGTATGCCCGTGGCAACATCACCTACACCGTGACGAGCAAGCGCCGCCTGCTGGCGCTGATCGAGAACGGGTGCGTAGACGGATGGGATGATCCACGTCTGCCAACTCTGCAGGGGATGCGTCGGCGTGGCGTACCGCCGGAAGCCATCCGTCGTTTCTGGCGTGAGGTGGGCGTTGCCAAGCGCGAGAACAATGTGGAAGTATCACTGCTGGAATTCTGCATGCGGGACCATCTCAACAAGGTGGCGCCACGTTTTATGGGTGTCCTCAATCCACTCAAGGTGGTGATCGAGAACTATCCCGAGGGTGAAGTCGAGATGCTCGAGGGTGTGAACAATCCCGAGGATCCGGCCGCTGGCACTCGCCAGATTCCCTTTGCTCGGGAACTGTGGATTGAACGCGATGACTTCATGGAGGATCCGCCGAAGAAATTCTTTCGGCTTGCCCCCGGACGAGAGGTGCGACTCCGCTACGCCTATTTCATCACCTGCACCGAGGTGGTGAAGGATGCCAACGGGGAGATTACTGAACTTCGTTGCACCTACGATCCCGCCACCAAGGGAGGGGATGCTCCGGATGGTCGCAAGGTGAAGGCGACCATGCACTGGGTGGCAGACAAGACGGCAGTTGCAGCCGAGGTACGTCTCTACGACAGGCTCTTTACCATCGAGAATCCTACGGACGTGGCGGAGGATGAGGACTGGTTGGACAATCTGAATCCGTCGTCGCTGCAGACATTGCCCACCTGCTATCTGGAGCCCGCCCTGGCTCACCTTACACCGGGTGAAGTATGTCAGTTTGAACGACTTGGCTATTTCTGCGTCGATCCGGACACAACAGCAGATCAACCCGTCTTCAATCGCACAGTGACTCTTCGGGATGCATGGACGAAATCGCAGAAGAAGGGTGGATGAATTGCTCCGCCACCATCTTCATCTAAGAGACGAAGTACGGTGAAATCCGGGCGTTACCAGCGATGCCGCAGGGTTGCAATTGTAGCCCTCACCATGTGCTGTGCGCACATGGTACCGGCAGCGCATGCCCACAACGGTGCCGTCGCCGTCGCTCTTCCTTTGGCAGGGATCGTCATCGATGGTGATCTGCAAGATTGGCCGGCTTCTGTTCCATCCTATGCCGTGAGTCGTACCGAATACGGTGTGGCGCCCATGGGTCCTGATGATCTGTCGGCGCACGTCCGTTTCGCTTTCGACAGACAGCGCTCGTCACTGCTTGTCGCCTTCGACGTGCGCGATGACCACCCCATGGTGAACACGCGATCTGATAGAGGCTGGGACTCCGAGGACGGCATCGAGATTTATCTCGATGTGGGTCACGGCCGAAGCTCCACGGTTCGACAATTCGCTCTTCGTGGCGAGGGAAATGCGCAACAGCGTACGGTCGATCTCGATGCTGAAGTGGCCGTGGCGTGGCGTCGCGAGGGTACCAGGCAACAGTACGAGTGGCGTATCGATCTTGACCCAGATCTGCTGAGTCAGATGTCCTCAGGGCGAACGATAAGTATCGACGTCGTCGTGTGTGACTACGATCCCGATGGCTCCTTTTCATGGGTTGCCTGGGGACGACGAACAGGGAAAGTCGGTCCCGCCAATCGGCGTGGCGATGTGGTGCTTGTTGCCGATGCCGACAATCTGGGCAGCGTCAAAGGGAGGGCACTCTGGGACGAGCTGGGGTCCGGTATCGCGGGGGCGGGAGTCCGCATTCAGGCGGTCAACGACTCTGCCCTCTGGGTGGGACTGGCAAGCAAATCTGGCGGTGCCTTTGATGTCGTGGTCCCCGCCGGACCTTATGTGGCCACGGTAGAAGTGGGGCCGAAACCGTGGATCGAGATTCCCATCGACGTCGAACCCCTATCCGTGCGCAACGTCGAGTTTCGTGTTCCATCCACTGAAGGTACCGTGCGTGCTTTGGGAGCGGGCAACCCGATCCGTGCCGGACAAGGGGCCCGTCGCGGTGCCTGGTGGACGCTGGGTGTGATTGACGGCGTGCAAGGGGGCATTGCTCGCTCAATCGTTCAAGATCACAACGGTTACCTGTGGTTTGGTACACAGGGAGGACTACACCGCTACGATGGGGCTCAGATACTCCACTACAAGAGGTCAGATGGACTCCTCAGTCAGGCGATCACGGCGCTGATCCTGACCAAGGATGGTTCGCTCTGGATCGGCAGCAATGCTGGCTTGTCACGGCTCCAAGGAGACAGTCTGACCAACTATACAACGCAGGATGGCCTGATAGACAACGAGATCCAGGCCTTGCTGGAAGCAGAAGACGGATCCCTCTGGGTGGGCACCAATGGTGGGCTCAGTCACTATGTAGATGGCCAGTTTCTCAACTACACAGCGACTGATGGACTTGGCAACAACACGGCCTGGGCGCTGGCACAGGATCACGACGGGATCGTCTGGATTGGCACCAGAGGCGGTGGACTCGTGCGTTTTGATGGCGAGAGCTTCCAACCTTTTACCACGACGGATGGCCTTGCTGGCAACGACGTACGAGCCCTCCACGTCGCGGACGATGGTGTTCTGTGGATCGGCAGTGATGGTGGGCTCAGTCGTCGGGACGGTGATGGATTCCTCTCTCTCACGACGGCGGACGGCCTGCCATTTCCAGCAGTCCAGGCGATGACGACGGATCGCCGTGGTGACCTGTGGATTTCTGCCTGTGAGTCGCTCTACACTCCCGGTGATCTGTTTACATGCCAGCCGCTTCGCTGGACACCTGATGCTGGTTTTGAGACGTGGACAGATCTGGGTAACGAGTATCTCTACGATCTTCATGCTGATCAGGAAGGCAACCTGTGGGTGTCCATGACCGGCGGCCTTGCACGGTACGATGCCGGAGATTTCCGCACCTGGTCCATTGCCGATGGCCTGCCAAACAACCAGGTGAGAGCTCTGCACGAGGACGAGAAAGGGCGCATCTGGATCGGCACAGCCGGTGGGCTCAGTCGTCTGGATGGCGACAGTCTGCGTACGTGGACGACCGCTGACGGACTGGCTCACGATCTGGTACACGACATCCTCCAGGAGCCAAATGGTGATCTCTGGATAGGAACAGAGGGCGGTGTCTCGCGCTTCCAAGGCGACGATCTCACCGCCTTCACCGAACAGGACTTGCTGCCCTACAATCGAATCATGCAGATGAGTTTAAGTGCCGACGGTACGCTGTGGATGGCGAGTATGGGCGGAGGAATCATCAGCCACAAAGACGGTGCGTTCTCTCAGATCGGTGTCGAAGAGGGGCTCGCCAACAGTTCCGTGCTCTCTGTTCGCGCCCACCCCTCGGGCGGTGTGTGGGCCTCCATCTGGGACGCAGGCGTGACGCGGTTGCTCGACGGCAGTCTGCGTCAATTCGGTGTTGCAGATGGCCTAATGCAGAGAGGCGTGTCAGCGATCCATGTCGATGCGCAAGGTGACCTCTGGCTCGCATCTTCCGGTGCTGGAATCAGCCGTCTGCAAGATCAGGGTGTCTCGCATCTGCCTCTAGCTGAGGGGATGGTTCAAGACGTTGTAGGGATCACGCAGGGGCGGGACGGCTCTTTCTGGTTTTCCTCATCGACAGGAACAAGCCACTACAATGGTGAGGCCTTTCAGTCGTTGCTGAAGCGCGATGGTCTCGCCGATGACTCCGTGCAGGAAGTCATCGAAGACAGCGACGGCAACATTTGGGTGGCAACACTTGGCAGTGGAATCACACGCTATCGCCCCGTTGAGGCACCACCTCCGATCGCGATCACCGACGTCATCGGCGAGCAGCGCTATGGGCCTGTTGCTCAGGCTCGAATCCCTTCCACATCCAGTCTGCTCGCCTTTGAGTTTCACGGGATCAGCTTCCGAACCCGTCCAGGGGCTATGCAGTATCGCTATCGATTGCTAGGACATGAGCCGGAATGGCGTCTTACATCGCGTCCTCGCGTCGAGTTCGACAATCTGCCAACAGGCGACTATCGCTTCGAGGTTTTCGCGATTGATCGTGACCTGGTTTCGTCCGAAGAACCAGCGACGGTTGACGTGCAAATTCGCCTTCCCGTCGAGCAGATTACGATCTGGTCAATTCTTGGATTGACCTTGCTGGCTCTGGGCTGGCAGGGGCGGCAATTGCTGCAGAGAAATCGTCTGCGCGACCGACGCGAGCGCGAAGAAAGAGCCCTCAGTGCAGTACGCGACACCATCTGGAATCTGTCGAGCAGTAGTGAACTGGATCGTATTATGCCGGCGATACGGCAAGCCCTGGAGGATGCGGCCGTCCCCTTTGCCAATAGTGGCATCAACCTTGTGGAGGGTGACGAGGATGAGCCCCGAATGGTGATTGCCATGTTCAATGACGATGGTGATCTGGTGACGGAGAAACTCGAGGATGATGACAACGTGGCGTTGCGCCTGTGGCAGCAGCAGGAGGTCGCCTATCGTCGCAACCTCGATGAGGAAGATCCATTTGGTGAGCGTCCCTTCATTCGGCCGCCGACCTGCTGCGTACTCGACATGCCATTTTCTCATGGCACCCTGGCTGTGTCCAGCCCGACGCCGAGTGCATTCGACGCCCATCTCGACTATTTGCAGCAGTTGGCCGGCGTGTTGTCCGAAGGATTTCGGCGTGCCGATGACCTACGGTTGTTGGAGGAACGCAGCAGCCATCTGGAACGCGAAGAGCATCGCCAGCGTACGATTCTTGAGACGGCCAATGAGGGCTTCTGGAGAGTCGACACATCGAATGTGACGGTCGAAATCAACGACGCCATGTGCTCCATCCTTGGTCGCAGGCGCGATGAAGTTTTGGGAACGACGCTGGAGGGTTTCTTAGATGAGGAGAATCTGGCGATTCTGTACGCGGAGATTGCGCGCCGAAAGGAGGGCATCTCCGGGGCGTACGAGGTTTCTGTCTTGCGGCCCGATGGAATCCAGGTGCCGTGCCGCATAAATGCGACACCCTTGTTTGACGAAGAGGGCAAACCTCTCGGTTCCTTCGCCATGGTGACGGATATGAGTGTGATCCGCGAGCGCGAACGGCGTGAACAACTGCTGGCCACCTTCCGGGAAGCTGTCTGGGCGCTCGACAGCACAAGCGGCGTCATCGATCTGCTCAACCCAATGCGCCAACTTCTGGAAGACAGTGGAATTCGCTTTCGGGCGTTTGGTGTCAATGTTGTTGAGTCGGTTCAAGAGGCACGAGTAACAGCCTATACGACAGGTGTCGATTCGTTTCGAGGGGCAGAACTCAAGCCGGTCCATGGGCGCAAGGTCATCGAACTCTGGCAGAACGGAGAAGTTGCGAATCGTGCCGATCTGCACCGCGAAGATGCTATGCACGAGCGCGAGGACTGGGGTGAGCAGGGCGATTCTCAGACGGCCTTTGTGCCGCCGACAACACGAGATGGTCCTCGCAGTGTCGTCGACGTGCCCTTTACCCATGGGACTCTGGCGGCCAACAGCGCCGAGCCGAACGCCTTCACCGAGCACCTGGGTCTGCTGACAGACCTGGCGAGCATCTTGTCCGAGGGATTTCAGCGACTCGATGATCTGCAGGCACTGCGTGATCGGACCGATCGTGCCGAGGCAGCACGACAGGCGGCTGAATCAGCGAATCGCTCAAAGAGTGTTTTCCTGGCAAATATGTCCCACGAGATCCGTACTCCAATGAATGCGATTCTTGGTTTCACTGAGATCCTGCAGAGCGCAATCAAGGATCCGCAACATCGAGAATTTGTCGCCTCGATTCAGGCAAGTGGCAAGTCGCTGCTGTCATTGATCAATGACATTCTCGATCTGTCAAAGGTAGAGTCGGGCAAACTTGATCTCGAGCTCCGTCCCGCAGATGCGCATTCGGTTGTGTACGATCTCGAACGCCTCTTCAGGCAGCGAGCCGAGTCGAAGGGCATTGGGCTAAAGATCGAAATCGACGAGTCCTTCCCTGCTGTGCTCATCATCGATGAGATCAGATTGCGACAGATTCTGGTGAATCTCGTGAGCAATGCAGTCAAGTTCACTGATACCGGCGAAGTGGGTGTTCGAGCCGCCGCTGAGTCGACAGGTGACCAACAGGTCACGCTGCGCATCGAGGTAACGGACTCAGGCATCGGCATTCCGGCGGATCAGCACGAACGAATTTTCGGTCTTTTCGAACAGCAGGAAGGGCAGAGCATCAACGAGTATGGTGGCACGGGACTTGGACTGGCGATCACGCGCCAACTCGTGACGCTGATGGGTGGATCCATCGATCTATCGAGCACTCCCGGTGAGGGGACGACATTTATAGTTGAACTACCCCGTGTGCAGGTCGCTGCTGCGGCAGCGGCGGACCTCGCTCGTCTTGAGGGCGTTCCCGTTGATGACTACGAATTCGACGCAGCGACGATCCTGTTAGCCGACGACGTGCCCACGAATCGCGAACTCGTCAAAGGATTCCTCTCCCCTTTTCCCTTTACGTTTATCGAAGCGGAGAACGGTGAGGAGGCGATGGAGATGGTCCAGCGACAGGAACCTGATCTGGTCCTGATGGATATCAAGATGCCAGTTCTCGATGGCTTTACGGCATCGCGCCGCTTAAAAGCTGATGAAGCGGTGCGACGCATTCCGATCGTCGCCCTGACGGCATCGGTGATGAGGGAATCAGAGGCCGAGATCAGTCAGGTATGCGATGGCTTTCTGCGCAAGCCGGTTTCTCGTGAAGATCTGGTTCTTGAACTGGCTCGCTTTCTCTCGCATCGCATTGCGCAGTCCGAAAGCAAGGCAGAGGAGGCGGTTGATGCCTGGGATTCCGGCGATCTTACTCCGGACCAACGAGCTAGGTTACCTGAGTTGCTCGCCGCGCTGGAGGCGACGCGTGCGACCTGGGAAGCCGTCAGTGCAACATTGACGATCAACGAAGTCGAAGATTTCGCCAATGAGGCACAGCGTCTGGCAACCGAATACGGATACTCACCATTGAGCGATTGGGCGCAACGCGTCGTTACGCAGGCAACGACCTTCGACATGGACGGCATGGCAGGATCTATGCCAGAATATCTTGATTTGCTCGAACAACTAACTGCCGCCACAGGTTCGACCTCGTGATACAACCCCTTCGAGCTTCTTCTGTTGTCTTGCTTTTGTGTATGATCGCAGGCTGTGCGAGCGCTGGCGCTGACGACAATTGGTTTCCCTATCCCGTCGAGGTATGGGATCCGTCCTTTGATCAGAGCAGTTCGCGTGAGCAGCATGAGTATGTACCTCTCGATTCGGCCACCAAGGCCTGGCGAATCGCCGTCTCTTTTCCGCACATGAAGGATGCCTACTGGCTCGCTGTGAACTATGGCGTAGTCGATGAGGCGAGGCGTCTGGGAATCGGCATCGACCTGGTTCAAGCAGGAGGATATGAGCACCTGGACCGCCAGATCGAGCAGATTCGACAGCAGGCGGTGGCTGGAGTAGATGGTGTGATCGTCGGCGCCATCTCCTACACTGGACTGGACAGCGTTGTGGGCGAACTGGCCGCTGCGGGAATCCCCGTCGTCGATGCAGTCAACGGCATGAGATCAGCTCAATTGCAAGCAAAGTCCCTCGTGTCCTTTGGTGAGATGGGCGGTCTCGCAGGACAGTATCTGGCAGAGCGTCATCCTGCAGGGACGGACACGGCTAGGGTCGCCTGGTTCCCCGGTCCTGAGGGAGCGGGGTGGGTGGTTGCTGGCAACGAAGGATTTCGCCAAGCCGTCGATGGTTCCGCCATCGACGTCGTCGCCACTCGTTTTGGTGACACCGGTCGAAAACCACAGGAAATCTTGATTAAGGGCATCCTGGATGCACATGAGGACATCGACTACATCGTCGGCACTGCTGTCACTGCCGAGGCGGCGGTCACGATCCTGCGCAAGCGCGGTCTGACTGAGCAGGTGAAGGTCCTGGCCTACTATCTGACGCCCGGCGTCTATCGAGGTATTCGGCGTGGCCGCATCCTCGCATCGCCGACGGATTCAGCCGTCATCCAAGGTCGCATCGCTGTTGATCAGCTGGTGCGGATCCTCGAAGGAGAACCAGTTCTGCGTCACGTTGGTCCCCGACTGCAGATCATCGATAAGCAGAATATCGACGGCTTTGACCAGGGTACCTCTATTGCGCCCAGTGGTTTTCGACCCACCTATACGGTGACAGGAGTGCAGTGAGTAGATCCACCCTACCGCGCCTTGTCGTCGTCATCTGCCTGGTTGCTGCCATCGTCGCTGCCTTTGCAGCAGGAGATCGACTCGAAGCCAATGCCCGGCAAGTCTGGCTGGCGCGTGCTGCCCGAGAGACGCAGAACATTACGGACGTCTATCTGTTCTGGCTCACGACGTACCAGGCGCAGCTGCGTGGCGCAGCGGGTCTGTTCCATGCGAGTAGCGAAGTCGATGAAGACGAGCTCTTCGATGCACTTGATGTGATTGAAGGTCTTGAGGCAGCCGTGCCACTTGAGACGGTCGCTTTTGCTCAGCCGGGGCCAGAAGGTTGGGTCGTCGGGCTGAGTACGGATATCGATGGGCTCGTCGCCACGGGCGCTGATATCCGTGTTCCGCAGATGGTCCGAGTGATCGAGGACGCTCTCGAATTACCAGACAGGGTTGTCATGGGAACGCCCTTCGCCGATGGAGAACGCCAGCTGACGCTGCTCGCTGTGGCGGCACCGAATGCAGAGAGAATGGGAGCCGTCATTACGACCATTGACCTGACGACGCTGCTGCAGAATCTCGAAGACCTGCACGTTCCCGACGGCCTGCAGATGGCGATCACGGCAGAATCTGAGGGTGCCGACGGCCGTCACGTCGAGAGGGTCTGGGGGACAGACTCTCCCACATCGGTCCAAGAATATTCCTACGGCAGCGATAGCGGCCAGGTGCACTGGCGTTTTCTCTGGAATGTTCAACCAAATTATCGTGGTGGTGCCGACACGGAACTGGCGCGCGTTGTGCAGATGGGGTCGGTACTCGTGATCGCTTTGGTGGGGTTCGTCATCGGTCTGTTGTTGCGGCAGAATCTGCGCGTTCAGCGACAGGTGGAGCTGCGTACGGCGGAACTGGAAATCTCGGTTCTTGAGGCACAGGCGGCGAATCGCTCCAAGAGCGTCTTCCTGGCCAACGTGTCTCACGAGATCAGAACCCCTCTGAATGCGATCATGGGTTTTGCTGAGGTATTGGACAGGCAACTTACCGACCCACAGCAGCGACAGCACTTGCACGTTATGCAAGAAAGCTCAGAGAGTCTCCTGCTGATCATCTCGGGCATCCTCGACCTGTCGAGACTCGAGGCAGGTCAGCTGGCTCTGCAAACGGCACCGACGGACGCTCTGGCAATCTTTACGGATATCGGCCAGAAATACCGTCAGCAGGCGCGCAATAAGAAGATTGACCTGCAAATCCAAATTGATCCCTCTGTACCGCCGGTGCTCATCCTCGATGGGGCGCGTTTGCGCGACGTGTTGGAACCATTGGTCGACAATGCGCTGAAATTCACTACGGAGGGGTACGTGCGGGTTGCGGCAAGTGCCCAGCCCGGCGTCGAGGCAGGAACAGTTGATCTGACCATGCGCGTGTCTGACACGGGGGTTGGAATCCCACCTGATCAACAGACTCACATTTTTGAGCTATTCCGGCAGCGCGATGGCCAGAGCATCAATGAATACGGTGGGACCGGTCTTGGGCTAACGATTGTCCGACAACTCGTCGAATTAATGGATGGTCGGATCGACATAGAAAGTCGCGAAGGTCACGGCAGTATCTTCACGGCGATCGTTCCAAATGTCTCCGTGGGAGCGCATGATTTGATTCAGCAACTCAGTCAACCGCAGGAGGCAACCTTGGAGGGCATGGCGGAAAGTCTTCCCATCGGCTTCCAGGAAATGCCGGCCTCTCTGCGGCCCTTGCTTGCGGCGCAGGCATCTCGCTGCCAACACCTGCTAGAGACACAGACGATCCATGAGGTGGAGGAGTTCGCTCAGGAGATCTCGAGACTGGGCGAGGACCACGAGTATCCTGCACTGCAGGAAATGGGAAATCGGCTGCAACAGCAGGCCAGTGGGTTCGATATGACCGGCATGGAGCAGACACTCGCCTGTTTTGCTGACCTGACGAGCCATGAGAGCCAACGGCTTGATCCCCGACACCATTGATCCTAACAGTCAGCACTGTATCTTACCCGATTGGAGCCGAGTGCTTCGGACGTATCTATACAACGGGCTGAGACCCTCTCACCAGGTAATCCAATGAGCGAAGCAGCCGACAAGGGTGCACGCATCCTCATCGTCGACGACACCTTACAGAACATCCAGGTTCTTGGTACGGTGCTCCGCGAGGAAAACTATCAGATCAACGTCGCCCAGAATGGTCTTCAGGCTCTGGACGTGGTCGGCAAGGTGTCTCCCGATCTGATTCTGTTGGACGTCATGATGCCGGAACTCGATGGCTTTGAGACCTGCAAGCGTTTGAAAGCCGACGCCGAGACCCGAGATATCCCCGTCATCTTCCTGACCGCCAAAGTTGAGACGGAAGATATCGTTCACGGATTCGAGTTGGGCGCGGTGGATTACGTGACCAAACCATTCAACGCGACAGAGTTGCTTGCCCGGGTCCACACACATCTGGAAATCCAACGGTTACGACGCGAGTTGGAGCAATACAACGAGCAATTGGAGCAGAAGGTTCAGGAACGCACCGCCGAGGTGCGAGCGGCTCACCAAATACTTGAACGGCAAGTGAAGGAACTGGAAGGCAGGGATCGGTTGTCCCATGCCCAGATGTCATCCGACACACACGAGGCCGCGTATCAGGAGATCCTGCAAGTTGTCGCTGACGTTCTCGATCTCGAATCTGCTTCGATCTATCGTCCCGACGCCGCTGGCCAAACGTTGCAGATGGTCGCCGCCGTCGGTCTGACCGGAGCAGGAGTGCTGCAGCAGGCAGAAGACTTGCAGGAACAAGACACCTTCTCCATCAGCGATGGATCGATCGTCAGCTCCGCCTTCGCAGACGCACGACCAGGGACCGACGGCCCCACCGCAGCGGTGCCCGTCCTGTATGGCGAGGATGCGATCGGCGTCATCGCTGCCGTGGGTCTGGTTGGTGACGATGCTGATCAGCAAAGTCGACTGGATACACTCTGGCGACTGGGCCGTGAGGCAGCGCTCGTGCTGCACACGGTCGAAATGAATAGCGATCTCGAGAGTGGTGAGCTGGATGTGTCAGCGCTACTCGACATTGAGGAATAAGGGGAGCGACTGTCGATGAACAGGGACGTCGACAAACCCGACAAGACCGACGACACTGAGGACGAGCAGTTCCCAGGTCAGATCGTTGGCAATTTGGTCACGCCCGACAAGGACGAGACCCTCGAGTGGATTCTCAAGGGCCTGGGTCGCTCGGCGGAAACCTGTGCGCGTCTGCAAGCGGGCCAAGAGGCGGGCACCGATGCCGGACAGTGGTTCTACGAACTCTATTTTGCTGAGTGTAGTCTGGCGATCAGGGCTGATTGCCTCACAGCGTACATGGCACGCGTGTCAAAACTTGCCAGTCTGCCCAAACTCTCCGAACTCATCGCCGGCTGTGGTTTCAAGAATCCTGAGAAGCTGACGTCAGATCAGCTACGCCAGTCTCTTATGAGTGAGGATCCGCATTGGGTCCTGCTCGCGGGTGGTGAGGAGGCGCGACCAGAGGGTGGCGTTGACTATTGCTACCCGGGTGAAAATGAAAGCCCTCTGCAGGCTGCCTCTTTGATGGGTTGGTCGGCGAGTCTTCGTAACCTGCTTACAGATGAGCCGACAGAAGAGCAATTGCTCACGACTCGGGCCGTCGCCGCACTACCAGGGAATGTAATCGGTCGTGTTCGCGGCGTCGGTGAGGCATACGATGGAGTGGACGTATTTGGTCGTCCTCTGCCTGCCAAGGGTCTCCCGGGTATGCCTGACCTGGGGACAAATATTGAGCAGGAGGGCCAGAATTTGGTGGCCACAGAATTTGGCTACGTCCTCGTTGAGCGGACGAAGCTCTCGATCATATCACCCATTTGGCTGTATCGTGACGCCAGCATTGCCTACTGCTTTCTCCTTGATCCGCGGCAAATGGCGATGACGACAGAGATGATCGATCGCTGGCTTGATCGACTCGACGTGGTAGAAGGCACCGATAACGAGGTGATCGTCTCTCTCGTTGAACAAATGGGTAGTGGCGAGCATGAGATCGGCCTGCGGCGTATCGCCGAGGCGATTCCTGCCGATCACGGCCGCGACGCGTATCTGGATCTTCTCGTCGACAGTGAGCGACGGTACGGCCGCTTGACAGCGGAAGGGTTGATTGATCTGACCAAGGTTTCCTATGAGGCCAATGTCGAGACGGACTCCGAGATTGCTCGGTTGATACCACCGACGGACGGTGCTGATGGCCGTGATCTGATGGGTAACCGGGTGCCCGCCCGAGATGGTCGCCCCCTAGAAGTGAAACCTGGATCCAATGTGCGTGCCGAGGACGGTGCGCGCGGCGTGACGCACTTCTACGCCAAGAGAGACGGCGCCATAAAGTCAATACCAGGCGAGATCGATGTGGTGGATACCCTGATCATCGAAAGTGATGTGGGTTTCGATACAGGGAATCTCGAATTCAATGGCGAGATCGTGATCAAGGGGTCGGTCGGGCAAGGTTTCACCGTCAAGGCGACGGGGAATGTCTACGTCTTTGGCTCGATTGATGCGGGAACGACCCTTGTGGCAGGTGGGAATGTTGTCGTCGGAGACGGAATTAGCGGACGTCGTACGCGCGTCGTGGCACGAGGCGAGATCAGGGTGGGCTGGGTTGAAGAAGCACGCGTGCGGGCAGGCGGAGATATTCTGATCGGCAGTCATGCCACACAAGCGATCCTCCATGCCGACGGTGTGATCAGCGTCGAACGCAGTGAAGGCCCCAAGGGGGGCGCCATCAGTGGCGGGGAGGTTTGGGGACTGTCTGGTATCCAGATGCAGGTTGCCGGATCTAACGCTCACAACATGACGAATCTGACGGCCGGCATGGATCCAGAAGGCGCCAAGAAGCTGGATCTGTTGAATCGCAAGTTAGAAGAGAGCAACAAGCTGATTCTTCGCCATCTGTCACGTTTCCAACTGCAAAAACTCGATGTGGCGGCGATCCAAAAACGTCTTGCCGCATCCACGGGTCCGCAGAAAAAAGTGCTCGCTCGTGCGGCCAAACAGCTCGGCCAGTTGGTCCAGGCTCACCAGGGCATTCTCAACGAGCGCAAAGAGATTGATGCCAAAGTGGGCTCAACTCTGCGAACCGCGTTCGTCGAGGCAGCAGACGCGATGTTTCCCGGTGTGAATGTTAGAATCGGGGACAGTCAGAGACAGGTGAAGTCGCCGATGAAGAGTGCCCGCTTTGAGATGCGTGGCGAGTCCATGGTCGTGCGCTGAAGCAGAGGTTACTCTGTCCTGGTTGCCCAGATTTTCTCCAGACTACGCGCCTTCTTCTTCGATATCCCCCCAAGTTGCTCGGTAGCCTTCTGTAGTCGAACGCGCGACATATCAGTACCCAGCAAGGCGATAGACTCGAACAGGGGCGGCCCCACGGGCTGTCCCATGATCGCCGCATACATGGGTTTCGTTACGTCGCGGACGGGCCAGTCCCAATGGTCGGAGACGAGGCGAACCGCCGCTTCCACGCCATCTACTGACCACGGATCGAGTGCTTCCAGAGCCCAGATGACTGTTTGCAATACCTGGGCGACATCTCCCGCCTCTCGCTTTGCCGGGATCAGATCATCCGTTACCGGTGTCACGTCACTGGCAAAGAAGAATGCACAGCGCGGCATGAAGTCGCCGAGTGTCTCCATGCGTGACTGCATCAGCGGAATCATCGCCGCCAGCGACTGATCGTTGATTGCCCAGTTTTTGAGGGCCGCAAGAATTGTGTCACCGTCCATGTCTTCGCGAAGATAACGCCCGTTGAGCCAGCGCAATTTCTCCAAGTCGAAGACCGAACCGCCCAGATTAATCTTGTCCAACTCGAAACGGTCGCCCAAGGACGACGTCGTGAATTTTTCCTCCCCCTCGCCACCGTCCACCGGTGCGGGAGGATACGCCATCAGAGCCAGATAGTTCAGCAGCGCCTCAGGCAGAAACCCGGCTCGCCGATAGAAATCGATGGACGTCGGGTTGCGCCGTTTGGACATCTTGCTGCGATCCGGATTCAGCAGCAGGGGAAGATGCGCGTGAATGGGCGGCTTCCAACCGAACCACTCGTACAGTAGCAGGTGTTTTGGCGTGGAGTTGATCCACTCTTCACCACGGATTACGTGTGTGATGCCCATCAGATGATCGTCAACCACAACAGCCAGGTGGTATGTCGGGAAGCCATCGGATTTCATCAGCACCTGGTCGTCGATCTGCTCCAGGTCAAAGGTGATCGGGGCGCGCAATACGTCCGTGACCTCACACTGGCCCTGCATCGGCACTTTCATCCGGATGACATGCGGCTCTCCTGCAGCGGCGCGCACACGACCCGCTTCTGGATCGACATCCCGCTCAAGCGCGTAGGGTGGTGGATGACCATCTCGCTGTCCCTCGGCGCGCCAGGCTGCCAGCTCCTCGGACGTGGCAAAGGAATGGTAAGCGTGCCCACTGTCGATGAGATCTGCCGCGTGCCGGGCATAGATTTCCAGCCGCTCGCTCTGTCGATAGGGCCCATAATCTCCCCCCACATCGGGTCCCTCATCCCACTTGAGTCCAAGCCACTGTAAGGCGGTTGTCAGCAGCTGCTCGTGCTCGATTCGAGACCGGGCCTGATCCGTATCCTCAATACGTAGCAGCAGCTTGCCACCCTGCGCATGGGCAAATAACTGGTTGAACAAGGCGATGAAAGCGGTACCCACGTGTGGAGCACCCGTTGGTGAAGGGGCCACGCGGACACGGACATCAGACATAGGAAGATCGCTCTAAGTATGAGTGAACAATGAAGATAGTTAAGATACAGCGCACTCGATCACATGCAACGGGTTGATCACAGGGCCGCGGATCGTCGCTTTCCGGATTCCAGCTCAGCGCCTACCTTTGACAATCACTAAAGAAGCGCGGCCGGGACAGTGCCGCGTGCCCCGCGACACATCCCACATCGGGTCGTCCCCAAACACGACACCCGCTCACTCGACGCGCCGAGCCCAACTGGCTCGAGCTGCCCGCGTCTGCCGCGAAAGGTATCCAATCGCATATGAAGTTTTCGGAGATCGATCTCCAACCAGCGATCGTCGACGCTCTCGACGACATGAAGTACACCGAAATGACACCTATCCAGGAACAGGCGATTCCGCACATCCTGGACAACCGCGACCTGATTGGTCTCGCCGAAACCGGGTCGGGTAAGACCTCCGCCTGCGCCATTCCTATCGTCGAACTCACGAATGCGGATGAGCGCGTCATTCAGCACATCATTCTCGTGCCGACCCGTGAACTTGCGCTGCAATACGTGCAAGAAATCGATGACGTTGCCAAGCACACAGATGTCGTTCCCTTTGCCGTATTTGGCGGATTCGACATCGGCATCCAAAAGTCGAAGCTCAATCACGGCGTGCACATTCTTGTGGCGACGCCGGGTCGACTCATCGATCTGATATGGAACACAAAGCTGGATCTGACGCACGTACGTACCGTCATCCTCGATGAAGCCGATGAGATGCTCGATATGGGTTTCATCGAAGACGTTGACTTCATTCTCTCCTGTATGCTACAGGAAGTCCAGACTCTGCTGTTTTCAGCGACGATGCCAACAGAGATCGCTAAGCTGACGAGCAAGTATCTCACCGATCCGGTGAAGATCGAACTCAACAATGATCAGGGTGCTCCCAGTTCCCTCGAACACCACTTCCTCCACATCCGTGGTGATCGCATTGAAACCCTTCTCGGGCTTCTCGGCAGTGAAGATGAAGTTGATCAGGTGATCATTTTCTGCAACTCAAGGGATAAGGGGGGCGATCTCTACCGCAAGGTGAATCGCAAATTTCGCTCCTGTGAGTACATCCACGGCGGGCTCGACCAAAGCCGGCGCATGTCGATCTTTGACCGCTTCAAGGACCGTAAAATCAAGTTCATGATTGCTACGGATGTAGCTGGCCGTGGACTTGATTTTTCTCATGTGACACATGTCATCAATTTCGATTTCCCCTTCAATCCAGAGATCTACGCTCACCGTACGGGGCGCACCGGTCGTATGGGCAGAAAGGGCATCGCTCTGACGATGGTGACTGACCGCGATCTGCCTGGACTGAAGCGTCTGATCAGCGTTCGTGAAATTGAGGCACAGTGGCGGGGACGTGAACCGGACATGTCGAAAGTTCGCTCCGGCAAGGCGCGACGACGCCCGGGCAGACCCACTGGGCCCGCTGTGTCGAGTCGGCCCAAGGCGAGTGGTCCGCAACCCCGGGAGCACAAACCACAGGCACCGACTCACGGTCGTCGCAGATAGAGTTTGTCGTGTCGGGTCACAAGACCCATCTAACAATCTTATGCGGCCGGCACTCGCGCCGGTCGCATGTCGTTTCTATCTTGGCGTAGGTGTTCGAAGAAGAACACCCCATGCGGCCGGTTGCCTGGCATCTCCTCCCCCCGCCAGTTCACCGCTCGCATCTCTCCCCTTAAGAGACCGTTCCGTCTCAAATCAGTCGGCGCTTTGTGAGCATGCCGGTTCGGATCGGTGTATCTACTAGCTTGAAGCAAACCAACCCGGCAACCGACCCTCGGATTGCCAGGTCCAAGTCAGGGAAGCGATGGAGCGTCGATGACGACGGCAACGGCACAACAGAACGACCTATTCTCGGCCAAGGGCGACAGCAAGAAATCCAATGGTACGAGCAAGCCTGCGCCTGCAAAAAAGAGAGCGCGCAAAGGCAACGAGGACGTCTATGATGAGAGCAAGATCAAGACACTCAGTTCTCTCGAGCACATTCGTCTGCGCACAGGTATGTATATCGGTCGTCTTGGAGACGGCTCAGATCCGGATGATGGGATCTATGTTCTGCTGAAGGAGGTCATAGATAACGCTGTCGATGAGTTCATCACCGGCCATGGGCGCAAAGTCGACGTGACCATCGAAGATAACTGTGTTCGCATCCGCGATTTTGGCAGCGGTATTCCACTCGGTAAGCTTGTCGAGTGTGTGTCCGTCATCAATACGGGAGCCAAATACAACGACGAGATCTACCAATTCTCCGTCGGTCTCAATGGCGTGGGCACGAAAGCAGTAAATGCTCTCTCTGACCAGTTTCGCGTCGTCGCCTATCGCAAGGGGCAATTCGCCGAGGCGATTTTTGAGCGTGGTGACCTGAAGAAGGAGACGAAGAAGGGGAAGGCCCCCAAGGAGCCCGACGGTACACTCGTCGAGTTTCATCCCGACCCCGAAATCTTCGGTGAATTCGATTTCAACCTCGAATTCGTGCAGCGTCGACTGTGGAACTACGCCTGTCTCAATAGTGGTTTGGTTCTGGCACTCAATGGGCAGAAGTATGAGTCCAAGAAAGGACTGCTGGACCTGCTGCAGCGGGAAGTTGGCACAGACGAGGATGCCGTCACCTATACGCCGGCTCACTTCCGCAGTGAGCGGTTGGAGTTCGCCTTCACCCACGTCGAGGGTTATGGCGAAACCTATTGGTCATTTGTTAACGGCCAGTACACGTCCGACGGCGGAACACATCAGTCGGCCTTCCGTGAAGGTGTCCTGAAGGGCGTGAACGAGTTCTTCCGCAAGGCCTACAATGGCGTAGATGTCCGTGATGGAATCGCCGGCGCTGTGGCGGTGAAACTCATGGAGCCGGTCTTCGAATCACAAACGAAGAACAAGCTTGGCAATACGGATGTTCGTGGCTGGATCGTCAACGATGTGAAGGAAGCCGTCGTCGATTTCCTGCATAAGAACAAGGCCGCCGCTGACAGCCTCGAGCAGCGAGTTGCCAACAACGAGAAACTCCGAAAAGACCTCAATGCGGTGAAAAAAGAGGCCAAGGAGAATGCGCGGAAGATCTCCATCAAGAATCCGAATCTGCGTGATTGCAAGTACCATCTGGGTGATCGAAAGCGAGGAGATGAATCGACTCTCTTCATCACCGAGGGCCAGTCGGCTGCCGGGTCGATCGTCTCATCCCGCGATCCAAATACGCAGGGCATCTTCGTGATGACGGGGAAGCCACAAAATGCCTTCGGTCGCGGCAAGGCGGAGGTTTACAAGAACGAGTTGCTCTTCAATCTGATGATGGCCCTCGGTGTCGAAGACGGCATCGATGGCCTGCGCTACAACAAGGTCGTGCTGGCCACCGACGCCGATGTCGATGGATTTCATATCCGTAATCTCTTGCTGACTTTTTTCCTCACCTACTTTGAGGACCTCGTCGTGGCGGGGCACGTCTACATCCTGGAAACGCCCCTGTTCCGTGTGCGGAACAAGAAATCAACCGCCTACTGCTATTCTGAGAAGGAGCGCGATGCAGCGCTCAAGAAGATCAAGGGGCCTGAGGTAACACGCTTCAAGGGGCTTGGCGAGATTTCACCGAAGGAATTTGGTCAGTTTATCGGCGATCAGATCAAGCTGGTCAAAGTGACAATCGACAAGATGTCCGCCGTCTCTCAGACCCTCGAATTCTACATGGGGAAGAATACACCTGAGCGGCGTGAGTATATCATGGAGCACCTGGCCTGATGGCTTACATCAAGCAGATCTACGACCGCAATTGGCTCGAGTATTCTTCGTATGCCATCAAGGAACGTGCGATTCCCCATCTCGACGATGGGCTCAAGCCCGTGCAGAGACGAATCCTGCACACGCTGCACGACCTCGATGACGAGCGCTTCCACAAAGTGGCGAATGTCGTCGGCCAGTGCATGAAGTATCACCCCCACGGTGATGCATCGATCTATTCCGCTCTGGTGGTTCTGGCGAACAAAGATGTCGCCATCGATCGACAGGGGAACTTCGGCAACATCTATACGGGCGACATGGCCTCGGCTGCCCGCTACATCGAGTGTCGTCTCACAGATCTTGCACGCGACGTGATCTTCGACCCTCGCATCACGGAGTTCGTCGACTCCTACGATGGTCGCAACAAGGAACCCGTCGTCCTTCCTGTTCGCATCCCGCTGCTGCTGTCCCAGGGCGCAGAAGGGATCGCTGTGGCGATGGCCACCAAGATTCTGCCACACAATCTGATCGAATTGCTAGAGGCGCAGGTCGCCTACATGCAGGACAAGCCATTTCAGGTCTTTCCGGATTTTCCGACGGGTGGCATGGCGGATGTATCGAATTACGAGGACGGCAATGGCAAGGTCCTCGTGCGGGCGAAGTTGGAGCCCACGTCAGATGAGAAGCGCATTCTTGTTCGTGAGATCCCCTACGGGACCACGACTGAAGCCCTGATCAATTCGATCGAGGATGCGGCCCGCAAGAACAAAGTTAAGGTCGCTTCTATTCAGGATTTCACCGCCGAGAATGTGGAAATTGAGATCAAACTTCCACGCGGCGTCTACGCGTCAGACGTGGTGGATACCCTCTACGCCTTCACCGACTGCGAGATGTCTATCTCGCTGAACCTGCTCGTCATCGATGGTGAAACTCCTCGCGTGATGTCCGTCACCGAGGTGTTGCAGCACAATGTGGATCGCCTCGTCGACATCCTCAAGGCGCAACTGCGCATCGAGGAAGGTGATCTCAACCATCGCATGCATGCGAAGACATTGGAGCAGATCTTCATCGAAAACCGGATCTACAAGGCGATCGAAGAAGAGAAGACATCGGAGGGTGTGATTCAGGCGGTTTTCGATGGCTTGGACAAGTTCCAGAGCCAGATCAAAGCCGAGGTGACACGCGAAGATGTAGATACGTTGCTGCGGATTCCCATCCGCCGCATCTCGCTCTACGATATCGAGCGTGCGAAGAAGGAGATGCGAGAGATCAAGGCGCGATTGAAGCAGATTCGCCATGATCTCAAGGAAATCGTCGCTTTCACGATTGCCTACCTGCAAAACCTGATCGTCAGTCATCGCGACAAATTTCCCCGGCGAACGGAGCTTACCTCCTTTGAGCAGGTGGATGTTCGTGAGGCTGCCAAGCGTGATCTCAAGCTCGACTACGACAAGGCGACCGGATACATCGGCTATCAGGTGGAAGGCACGCATATGGCCGATGTCTCCCTCTATGACCGAATTCTGGTGGTGCGCAAAGATGGCTCCTATTCGGTCACCGACGCACCGGACAAGCTCTTTGTCGGCAAAGGGATGTTACATTGCGGCTTTCCAGACAAGGAACTGGTTTTCAATGTCGTCTACCGAGACGATACAGGTGCGACCTGCCTGAAGCGGTGCTGCATCGATAAATACATCCTCAATCGCGGCTACGATCTGGTCCCCGATGGTGGCACGCTGCTGAAATTCAGCCTCGATTCAGAGGCGACGATCGAGGTTGAATACAAGCCTGTACCACGTCTACGAGTCCTCGAAGAAAGCTTCGTCATCGCCGAATACCCCGTGCGAGGACTGAAGGCAGGTGGTATTCGATTGTCCAAGAAAGAGACCAAGAGCGTCCGCGTCGGTTAAGCCACCGCATAGCCGCAGGCCTTTTGGGGCCGATGACCCGTCTGGCGGTCGTCGGCCCCTTTGCGTTATCTACCACCGAAGACTGTCTCTCCAATCCATATCTCGAACAGGCTCTGCTGATGAATTGGGATCTCTCCAGCTATTTCCCGTCACCTGACCATGCCGATACGATCGCCTTCAAGCAGCAACTGAGCGATGATCTGACGGCCTTGCTACAGCAGACATCGAGTCTGGCACCCCTGGCGGCTGCCAATCTCGACGACTGGGAGTCGGCCCTGCTGTCCTCGGAAGACATTCTGCGTCGAGTTTCGCATCTGGGCAGCTACCTGGGGTGTCTCACTGCAGCTGATGCGGCCAACGAATCATATCGCAAGCAAGAGGCGGCGTTCGCCGTTCTCGACGCCGAGGTCGAGAAGCTGGATGTCGAGTTCCAGCGTGGTCTGAAAGGTGTCGGCGATGCGGATGTCGAGGCGTTGCTGAGTCGTGAGGCTCTGGCGGGATGTTCGCACTATGTCGGACGTCTGCGCGAAGCCGCTGAGAAGACGATGAGTCTTCCTGAGGAGCATCTGGCGGCAGACCTCAATGTGAATGGTTTGCACGCGTGGGGGCGTCTTTACGACAATGTCTCAGGCAAACTCGAATTCGAGATGAAGTGGCCCGATGGTCGCAGCGAATGGTTGCCGATGTCGCAGCGTCGATCACTACTGTCGAGTCCGGATCGAGCGGTTCGACGTGCCGCTTTCGACGGTGGCAACGCCGCATGGGAGGATGTCATCGATGTGAACGCGGCAGCCATGAATGCGATCGCCGGGACGCGCCTATCTCTGAATCAGCATCGAGGCATCGACAATTTTCTGGATGTGGCTCTGTATCAGGCAAAGATCAGTCGTGCCTCTTTGGACGCCATGTTTGCCGCCATTCACGCGCGTCGTCACGTGGCGCAGAAGATCCTGCAGATCAAGGCGCAGGCCCAAGGGACGACGGGTGTCGCCTGGTACGATCTGGAGGCACCTTTGCCCACGGCCGACGTGGAAAATGCAAGTCTGAGTTGGGATGCCGGCAAGGCCCAGGTTCACGACGCATTTGCCAAGTCCTACCAAGATCTGGCCAGCTTCACCGGCGCAGCTTACGACAAGAACTGGATCGAATGGGAACCAAGAGTGGGCAAACGACCGGGCGCATTTTGTACCGGTTCGTTACTGACGATGGAGCCGCGCGTATACATGACGTTCAATGGATCCAGTGGCGACGTACGCACCCTCGCGCATGAACTGGGCCACGCATTTCATCACCATATCCTGCAGAAGACCCGGCCATTTGGTCATCTCTATCCAATGACGCTGGCGGAATCGGCGTCGACATTCGCGGAAATGATTCTGACAGATGGACAGCTCAACGACCCCAACCTGAGCGACGCGCAGAGATTGGCGATCCTCGATACGGAAACCGGCAATGGTGCGGTGTTTCTGACAGATCTGCCAGTGCGTTTCGAGTTCGAGAAAGCCTTCCACGAAGAGCGCGCTCATGGCGAGGTCGAAGTAAGTCGTCTCAAAGAGTTGATGGTAGAGACCCAGCAGCGACTCTTCGGTGATGCCCTCGAAGAAGGTGGCGAGGATCCATTCTTCTGGGCGTCCAAGCTGCATTTCTATATCACTGGCGTCACGTTCTACAATTTCCCGTACACCTATGGCTTCCTCCTGAGTCGCGGTTTGTTTGCCCAATTCAAACAGGAGGGACCGGATTTTCTTCCTAGATATGAGGACTTCCTGCGTCGAACGGGCCAGGATATGGCTGAAGGTGTCGCCAAAGACTCGATGGGACTGGATCTGACATCTCCCGAGTTCTGGATGGGGGCAATCGATACGCTGCAGGAACCCGTCGAGCAGCTTGAGTCACTCCTGGCCAGCCAAAATGGAGATCAGTGATGGCGCAGACCACGTACTCAACTCGGAGCCGTTGCCTGCTGGCTCTGGGAATCAGTCTCTTCCTCGTCCACTGCCAGCCACCGCCACCTGTCGTCTCCTCAGCGACGGATGGACAGACGACAGCAGGCCAGACGCCGCAGGAAGATCTGTCTCCGACACTGGGTCAGATGACGGCGCCCGTCGTGGTCGGCAATCCGCCGGCGGAAGGGTTCAACCTGCAGGGGTCTGATCCGCGTGCGATCGAGATCGCTGACAGGGTGATGGCCCGTCTGGGCGGTCGCAGTGGCTGGGAGCAGACGCGTTATCTGACGTGGCGATTCTTCGGGAAGCGTCGCCATGTCTGGGACAAGTGGACGGGGGATCTGCGATTCGAGGGCGAGGATCTGACGGTCCTGATGAATCTCAACAATCAATCGGGCCGTGCCTGGCGCACCGGGGTTGCGGTGGAGAATCCCGATACGCTCGCAGCGGACCTGCAGGTCGCTTATCGCGCCTGGATCAATGATTCCTACTGGCTCGTGATGCCTTACAAGCTGAAGGATTCCGGTGTGACCCTGCGTTACAAGGGGCAGAACATGACCCAGGACGGTCTGCCGGCGCATCTGCTCGAGCTGACCTTCGCCGGTGTCGGCGTGACACCACAGAATCGCTATGAAGTGTGGGTCGATGTACACGAATCGCTTGTACGGCAGTGGGCATTCTATCGACAGGCGGAAGATGAGGAGCCAAGACTCGTACGGCCCTGGCAACAATGGGCTCAGTATGGTCGCATCTGGCTGGCCGTTGATTTTGGCCGCGGGCGACACTCCCATGTCGGAGTATTTGATGAGTTGCCGGTAAGTGTCTTCAACGATCCCGCACCGACCACTTTCCACGTAGATCCCTAGGCTCCTGCCTTTCTACGGTGATTTGCCCGAGTTCGGCCTGCGAGAATGCACAGAATGAGACTTTTTCTCTCGAGTAGAGAACTTTTTTTGACGAAAAGGTAAAGTTCGATGTGCGTCGTGCCGATCAACTGAAGAGACGGCATCCCTCTCTTCCGGTTTTGAGTGCACCGTGCAGATTTCAACATTCGCTCCTCTCGCGCCTCTGTCCCCGGCTCACCGAGGCGAAGCACCAACGCCAGACGCCGAATCCCACGACCACGGCACGACGTCGCCGGACTCCTCCATTGGTAGCGTCGGCGCCGCGCTGGGTATCGCGCTGCCGCCGGAGTCTCTGCTGCCAGCGATTGGCGCATCGGCTATGATAGAGGGCAGCACAACGTCTACCCAGGCCCCCAAACAGCAAGCAGCCGAGTTACCTGGCAAACCAGAAGAAGCCGGCCCCGAATCGATCAATCCAAAGGGTGTCGAATCTGAGGAGGCGTCCGACGGTCTGGGGGCAAAGCCGGAACTGACGGACGAAGAGCGTGCGGAAGTGGACGAGCTCAAAGCCCGTGATCGCGAGGTGCGTCAGCACGAGCAAGCTCATATGGCCGCAGCGGGCCCGTATGCCAACGGTGGACCAAGCTTCGAATACGCACGGGGCCCTGACGGGAAGCGCTACGCCGTCGGCGGAGAGGTGCAGATCGATACCTCCCGCGAGAGCGAGCCAGAAGCGACGATTCGCAAAGCACAGCAGATCTACCGCGCCGCACTGGCCCCGGCAGATCCATCATCGGCGGATCGTAGCGTCGCGTCGGTAGCGAAGAAAATGGAAATGGAAGCAAGGCAAGAGCTGGCCAAGGAAACCAGCGAGCAGCCGGAGGAGATGGGGGCAGCTGATGAAGCAATCAGCGCTGCTGACGCAGAGAAGGGTGATCCCATCGAGCCTTCGCCGCTGCCTGGATCCGGCGCAGCAGCGACGTCAGAATCTGTCGGTCTCGGAGGTTCCGATAGTGAGCAGCCTGCCGTTGGTGCCCTCATAGGCGGAAGCTCCAGTGGTGGTTCGCCGGGAATGATAGACAGCTCAACGGTGACGAATCTCTTGGATCTGCTCGCCTGAGTCAGACCCATGACATGGTTCCAAGTGGGGAAGATCTGGCAACGGGTCTTCCCCTTTCTAGTATGACCTCCGCAAATCAATGATCGACCCCTTGAATTTCGTCCACACAGCGTTCATCATAGGCAGATGATAAAAACGCTGAAGGGCTACGTTTGCTGTCTTACGTTGCTGGGTTTGCTCGTGGCGGAGGCCTCTGCCGGCGATGCCACCACGGGGCTCCCTATCGCGGCAGTGGAGATCCGCGGTAACCGCTACACGCAGGATTTTGTCATCCAACGGGAGTTGGTGACGCGGACCGGTCGACACTTCGATCCAGAGAGCCTGGCAGCTGATCTTCAACGCCTGGACAACCTGGATATCTTCAGCAGTCTCGCTGCGCAGGTGCAGCGTCGTGCAGATGACTCGGTGACTGTCGTTCTGCAAATACGCGAACTACCCCCCGTTGTTCCTTACATCAGCTATGATGTCAACGACCAGGACGGCTGGTCTTTCGGACCGGCGGTCAAATCTGTCAATCTACTGGGAAGGGACGTCTTCCTCGCAGGGTACGCGCTGTTCGGCGGACGCGAGTCCTTTCTCCTCGATCTGAGTCAGCCATGGTGGCGAGGCAACCATCTCTCCTTCGATCTGGACGTGTCGCGCAATATCCGACAGAACGAGTTGGATGGTTTCGAAGAGACGACGACCGAGATCACACCACGCATCGGTCTGTGGCTCGGGCAACATGGCCGAGCTTCGATGGTGGCTTCCTATATGCGAATCGGCGCTGACCTACCTCAGGTTCTGTTGTCTGGAGCGAACGAGGATGAGTTGTACCGCTTGGGTGCGAGTGTCGGATATGACTCCAGGGATGTGTGGGGGAATCCCCATCGCGGCTGGCTCAATGAGATTGAGATCTGGAAGACAGGAGGTCTGCTACCTGGAGACGGTGACTTCTGGACGCTGCACGCGGACATCCGCCGCTTCCAACCCGTCGGTGAACACACCCTTGTGTGGGCCGGGCTTACGAGCTTGCAGCCCGGTACGATGGGTCGCCAGGTTCCTGTCTACATGGATTACCACCTGGGTGGAGCCAATTCACTGCGAGGTTATGTCGTCGATGACCTCGGTCTTGAACTGTTCGGTGCGCACCAGATGTTGACGACGATCGAATATCGAATCCCTCTGTTGCAGCCAAGAGAGATCCGTCTTTTCGGACTATCGGCGGACATAGGTCTCGGTGGTACGGTGTTCGTTGATGGTGGATTGGCGTGGACGAAGAGTGACGACTTTGAGTTGGAGCGTGCACGATTTGGGACTGGGACCGGCATACGCATCCTGCTGCCGGCGATCGATATGACGCGCATAGAGATCGGCTACGGAGAAGATGGCTGGCGTCTGTATCTTGCGACCTTCTCCAAGATGCGGGCCCAACGCTTGCGTCTTAGATAAAAAAACGGCGCCATCCCGAAGGACGACGCCGTGAACTCTGTGGCGGTAGCTCTTGCCTCAGTTGCGCGAGAATTCGCCGAGCAATTCTCCACAATTGTCAGCCAACTTTGACAAGGCGCGATTGCGCAGTTGGCGAACGCGCTCTCTCGTCACGCCGAGATTGTCCCCAATCTCTTCGAGGGTCATCGGGTCACTGTCACCGAGACCAAAATAGGAACGCACGATCAGGCCTTCGCGCTCGTCGAGTACGAGGAGGCAACTGCGGATCGTGCGCTTCATCTCATCCTCGTCGTAGACCTCGTCATGCTCGTCCTGCGGGCCCGCGTAGATTCCATGAAGCGTCGTCTCTTCGCCTGGATAGGCGGGTGCATCAAAGGACAAGTCGGGTTGACCGACTTCCAATGCGTTGCGTGTGCGGGAAGGGCTGATGTCGACTTGCTCGGACAGTTCCGATGGGGTCGGCGAACGACCGAGTCGCTGAGACAGGATGCCTGCCTGTTTCTCAAGCTTCTGCAGATCATTGATCTGGCTCATCGGGGGTCTGGCGATTCGGCCCTGCTCGGCCAATGCCTTGAGAATCGCCTGTCGAATCCACCAAACGGCGTAGGTGATGAACTTGAAGCCACGAGTCTCGTCAAAACGCTTCACGCCCTCCATCAGGCCCACATTGCCCTCGGAAATAAGTTCGGACAGGCTCAAGCCGTAGTCTCGATACTGGCGTGCAACGCTGACGACGAAACGCAGATTACATTCGATGATTTGCTGGCGGGCGTTCTCATCCCCCGCCTTGGCGCGGGTAAATAGATCAACCTCCTGAGCGCGACTCAGGGGCTCAGTATTCTTGATCTGTTGCCAGTAAACCTCGACCGAATCTACAACCGGAGTAGCACGGCTGGCCACGATTGCCTCCTGTGCCTAGCGGTGATGTCCCTGCGTCGGGACTAAACTTAACGTCAACGTAAAGGTGCAATATATAGATGCCGCAAAACACCTGCAAGTTCCCATTTTTTGGCGATTCTACAGTGAACTGGACAGGAATGGGCCTGAAAAAAACGATACAAGACAGCGCTTCGTGAGTTGAAAAGCGGTTGGGGCAGAGCGACTTAGATGTGGTTACAGATCGCCACTACCCATTAGACGCCTGGCGATCAAAGAAGATTCAATCGCGGGTCGGTTTCTGCTGGCCGATCTGACTAGTCGAGGGGAGGACGTCGACGCAGGCCCTTTTTTTGGCCCTGGCGAGCCTTGCCATCAAGCCGCCGGGCGACAGCTGCACGCCCTGGCCGAGTGCGGCGACGCGGCGGGGGCGGAGGGCGCAGAGCCTCGGTGAGCATCTTCACCAACCGTCGCAGGCAATCCTCTCGGTTGCGCAACTGCGAACGGCTCGCTGACGACTGCAGTACCAAATGGCCCTCTGATGTGAGCCGTGACGCAAGGCCACTACAGATTCGTCGTCGCTGTTCGTGCGTCAGGCTGGGGCTCGCGCGTACGTCGAAACGTACCTGTACTCGTGTGTTGCTCTTGTTGACGTGTTGTCCTCCTGGTCCAGGACTGCGTCCAAAAGAGAACATCAGTTCGCCGAGTGGGATGATGGGGCCATCGCCGATCGGCAGGCCACCTGGTGAGTCGTTCATCAGCTTTCGTATACTTGGACCTTGGCGGCGTCTTCTGACGCCGCTGGCACTGGGATCAGGTCCTCAAACCTCCGCCCCTCTCCCAATAGGCACAAGGAGATTTTCCACTTATGGCCTCATACCGAGCGGCTATCGTCGGCTGTGGTTCCATTGGCCACGCCCATATGGATGGCTATCAATTGGTCGATGGCGTAGATGTTGTCGCAATCGCTGACCCTGTCGCAGAGGCGCGAGAACACTACGTCGAGCAGTATCCGGATCTGGGTCTGCAACCGTATGCCACAGTCGAGCAGATGCTGGAACAGGCGAAACCAGATATTGTCAGCGTTTGCACCTGGCACCTTCTGCACCCGGCACCAACCATTGCAGCGGCACGCGCCGGGGTCAAAGCAGTGATCTGCGAAAAGCCGATGGCGATCGGCATGGGTGCGGCGGACAGCATGGTCGATGCTTGTGCTGCCTCAGGCACGAAGCTCGTGATCAGTCACCAGCGGCGCTTCACGCCCGGTTGGGAGCGTGCTCGCGAACTCATTGCGGAGGGGGTGATCGGGACGCCCGAATTTGTCACCAACAAAGTGCGCGAAGGACTCACGAATTGGGGTACCCATACGATCGACGGGTCAAGATTTGTACTGGGAGATCCACGGGCGGAGTGGGTCATGGGTGCCGTCGAACGGCGCACAGATCGGTTCGAACGCGACACAGCAATCGAAGATGCCTGCATGGGGCTCGTGCATTTCGAAGGGGGAGCACAACTATTTATCCAGTCTGATCTGATGGCGGAAGGAGCCACGGCTGGTGCCTTTCAGATCCGCGGCAGTGATGGCCAAATGGATGTCACTGAAACGACTGTGCGAATCCTCAATGGCGATGGATGGCACGACGCGCAAGTCGATCTAGACGAGAATTACCAAGGGATCGGTGGGAGTACAAATGCGGCGCAGGTAAAGGAGTTGCTTGCCTGGCTCGATGGGGGACCGGAACATCGCGGCGCCGGACACAAGGCGCGCGAGACGGTGGAGGTGATGATGGCTCTCTATGAGTCTGCCCGTCGCAACGAAGTGGTGCGACTGCCGATGCAGGAAAAGGGCTATCCCCTTGAACTCATGATCGGCGAGGGCAACCTACCTGTGGTCGAGGAGGGTCGTTACGACATCCGTGCCTTCCTGAGCTGGGAGGGTATCGATCGCGACGACTACCGGCGATTACGAGACGAAGGGATTGGCCACCATCAAGCGATGCGCCAACTTCATGAGGAGATGTCGTGACTCATCAATTGAACAATTCCCACATGCGGGAGTAGCAGATCATGTATAACGTGTCTCATGATGGCAGCAACAAGAAGATTCTGTGGCAGGAAATGCTGCGACACGAGTTTGAGTCGGCTCTCGAGCACAAGCCGATCGTCATCATCCCCGTTGGCTCTGTTGAACAGCACGGCCCTCATTGTCCAATGGATGTCGACATCTCTGCGCCCTTTCACATGGCCGCTGAAGTCGCGCGCCGTGTAGACGATTTTCCAGTCATTGTGGCACCTCCCGTGTGGTCAGGTTTCACGCACTACAACATGGGTTTCGCTGGCACGATCTCGTTGCAGTTGGAGACCTTCCAGGCGTTGATCGCCGACATATGTCGCAGCATCCATGCCAATGGCTTTGAACGCATCATCGCTGTGAATGGTCACGGTGGCAACGCTGCACCATGTCGGGCCGTCAGCTGGAAGCTGGCCGAGGAAGATGTGTTTACACTGAGCTTCAGTTGGTGGGACATGGTGGAAGATGAACTCCATGCCTGGTCCGCCACAGATGAAGGTGTCGGGCACGGGGGCGAGTGGGAGACGGCGGTACAACTTCATCTGCGTTCACATCTGATCGACGACTCGCGCCGGGTGAATGACGACAGTCTGACCAATCCATTTGCTCCGCCCTTGGAGTTCGCCACATTCGCTGAGCGCCGTCGTGATACGCGGGACGGAACCGGTGTCATGGGCGATGCTACGGTGGCGACGGCAGAAAAAGGCAAGCGTATCTACGATCTGGCTTGTGAACGCCTCGAAGATCTGTGCCGCAAGTATCACGAGCATCCCGTTCATCACTACCGAGACTTCGGCAGCCACTGCACCTGAGGGATTCGCAGCGGGCAACGTCCTTTCGTCAGGTGCCGACTTAAGCGGTCGTTCCTGCCAGAACACGAGACGCCCTGCCGGGGTTCCCGACAGGGCGATCTCATTCGACGATTTGTGCCGCTCTCGTGCGCATGCCGTGCGCGTCGAGTGCGTTTGTGCCGGCGGGAGTCCTAAGGACTTCCGGGGGATTCCGGCGGGGCGAGACTACCTGACCGGATCGGAACAGGTGTTGGAGATTCGACTTGGTATCAAGTAGTCTTCCTTAATAGTATCGTCGGTGAAGTAGGAATCTTTAGCGAGAAATTTACGGGCGCGGAAAATTGTCGGGCAGAGCGTTGTAACGACTTGTAGGTAAAGGCTTTATGAATCAGCAATTTTCTTGAAGATGACCAGCTGATGTGCTGAAAAAGGCGTTCTGAGCAGTATACCAAGTACCAGGAATAGAGGGAAAGCAACAGGGCGGTCGCACCTGATGAGGCAGCTGGCAGCGACAGGACCAGTACCCAGAGACCAGGCAAGAGTGGGCCGGGCCGTAGGGCAGGCATCACAAGCAATCGCCAGTATGCTAAGGAACAAGCCCAGAAACCACTCTGCGACGGGCGTCGCCAAGCTCCTTCCTCCACCCGTTCCACGACGTTCCCAAAGTTGACTTCCTCCTGACCTGCCCATAGTTTCATTGGCTTCAATCTACTATTTCGCCTCTTTCAGGAGCAGTCATCATCGCCAGGGTCAATCGCAAAGAATTCACGGCGAAGCTGAAGCCCGAAGAGATCGACTATAAGCGGCTCGACGTTCTTGCCCGCTTTCTCACGCCGATCGGTAAAATCGAACCGGCGCGACGTACAGGTGCGACCCGCACGCAGCAGGCTCGTATTGTTCGTGCCATCAAGCGTGCCCGCTATCTCGGTCTCTTGCCGTATACAATTAACGACGCCCGCTGATCCTCTCGCCTTAGCGAACAGTCATGAGTGAATCCGCTCGCTTGGGCGAAGTTGCACTTGGACTGATCGAGACCCGAGGTCTGGTTGGCATCTTAGAAGCAGCTGATACCGCCGCCAAAGCCGCAGATGTCCAGTTGGTGGGCATCGAGCGCATTGGCGGCGGTCTTGTTTCCCTTCGTCTTACAGGTAACGTGGCGGCAGTGCAGGCGGCGGTAAAAGCTGCTGCTGCCGCTGCTGAGCAGGTCAGTGAGCTTGTCAGCGCGCACGTGATCCCCGCACCCCATTTGTCCATGGCGTCGCTCTCTTCTCAAGCGACCTCCGTGCCGCCTGTGGCGGCAACGCCGCAGCCTGTCGAACCCCCCGCGCCGGATACGGTTGACTCATCCGATCTGGCTCAGATGCCCGTGACACGTCTTCGCCAGTTGGCACGGCGCACCCCCGGTGTACAATTACAGGGTCGAGAAGTGTCCCGAGCGAACAAGCAACAACTGGTCGCTGAGCTTTTGCGCGTGCTCGGCCAGACGGAAGGATAGGGAAATGACAGAAGAAAGCGATCCTCACGTATCCGAAACCAACGTGGACCGCCTTTGGGAGAATCTCAAGAGAGGCCTCCAGGATGGTGCCGAGTTGGCCATGAACAAAGCAGAAGAGTTGACGCAGGTGGGCCGAGCCCGTCTCGATGTGGCCGCAGCCAAGACCCGACTTGGGCGCCTGCAGGCAGAACTGGGTGGTCTGGCCTTCACTCGCCTCGAAGCGGGCAATCACGTATCAGATGAA
>Ga0233434_1000108_pt1 | contig 109514 bp, 129 predicted proteins | sample SI_122_August201_4_FD_182738 | JGI IMG/M metagenome (GOLD analysis project Ga0233434, IMG submission 182738) | Seawater microbial communities from Saanich Inlet, British Columbia, Canada - SI_122_August2016_120_MG | ecosystem: Environmental > Aquatic > Marine > Inlet | place: Canada: British...
CTTGGCAGCTTTTTTTACTGTTTTCTTGGCGACTTTTTTTGCTGTTTTCTTGGCGACTTTTTTTGCTGTTTTCTTGGCGACTTTTTTTGCTGTTTTTTTGGTGACTTTTTTTGTCGTCTTCTTCGCAACTTTTTTTGTCGTCTTCTTCGCAACTTTTTTAGATGACTTCTTCGTTGTTTTTTTTGCTGCTTTTTTATTTATTTTCTTAGCAGTCTTTTTACTTGTTTTTTTCTTTGCGGCCATCGATAAATTCTCCAGAATTTTTTTTAACATATCCAAAAATCTCCGTAAGCTAGAGATACTTCACTAGCCGTCTCGGAGGCTAGCATTATTGAAAATTATGCACAACTAATCAACCAGTTATTTTAGTTCATTTGCAGCAATAACAATTCGCTGAACCTCTGAGGTTCCTTCATATATTTCGGTTATTTTAGCATCTCGAAAATACCTCTCTACTGGGTACTCTGTTGTAAACCCATTTCCTCCACACAGTTGAATCGCATTTGTAGTTATCCACATCGCTGACTCTGAAGCAAATAGCTTCGCCTGAGCCCCCTCAAGGCTATAAGGCCTTTGAGCGTCCTTCAGGTAACTACTATGAAGAATTAAGTGCCTTGAAGCACTTATCTTTGTAGACATATCCGCGATTTTAAATTGGACCGCTTGGAGATCTGCCAATGGCTTACCAAATTGAACTCTTTCTTTTACATAATATTTCGCATAGCGAAATGCCGCTTCTGCAATACCATTCGCTTGGGCAGCAATTCCAATACGACCACCATCAAGTGTGGCCATAGCAACTCTAAAACCTTTTTCATGAGGACCAAGTTGATTTTCCTTAGGTATTTTAACTTTATCCATAGCAACTTGCGTCGTTGAACTCCCCCTAATCCCGAGTTTATCTTCCACTTTAATGATCGAATAGCCAGGAGTACTTGTTTCAACAATAAAAGCCGATATCCCTTTATAATTTGGAGTTTTTGTTGTTTTGGCAAAAACAATGGCCAAACCAGCTTCGCAACCATTAGTTATCCAGTTTTTTACGCCGTTTAACTCCCAGTGGTCGCCCTTATCTTCTGCAAAAGTAGTAAGACTTCCAGCATCTGAACCAGCATTCGGTTCAGACAAAGAGAAGCACCCTACCATTTCTCCAGAGGCTAGTTTTGGTAGATATTTTTTCTTTTGTTCTTCTGTGCCGAAGTGCAATATTGGCCAAGTACCTAAGGAGCAATGAGCCGATATGAAAACACCTGTCGATGCACAGGCTCTTGATATTTCTTCTACAATAATTGAATAAGATACATAGTCCATGCCAGAGCCACCATATTCCTCTGGAACAAAAATACCGAGGAAACCATTCTCAACTAGTTTTGAGATTAGCTCTTGAGGTATTTTTTTTTCTTTATCAATTTTGTCTGAAAGTGGAGCCACTTCGGAGTCAGCAAACCTTGCCGCCATTGCTCTAATTTCTTCGTATTCTTTATTAATATCCATTACTCACCTCAATAATTAAAAATGTTTAAAATTTGGTTTTCTTTTTTCACTAAAAGCAATCGTCCCTTCTTTTGCATCCTCTAATTCAAAAACTCCCGAAAAAATATCTGCTTCAACTCTTAAGCCTTCACTAATTTCATGATCACTGCCTTCGAGTAAAGCCTTTTTAGCCTGTGAGACTGCTTGCATTGAGTTTTTCCCAATTGTTTTTAGAGTTTTCAATCCAGTCTCTATAAGCTCTGTTTTGTTTGCATATACTTCATTAACAATCCCTAGAGACTTTGCTTCTAAAGCTGTAATATTTTTTCCCGTGTAAATAATTTCCCTAGCTTTATTTTTCCCCACAAGCTTTGACAACCTCTGAGTTCCACCGAAGCCTGGAATTAACCCAAGCTTAACTTCTGGTAAGCCAAAAACAGCATTTTCACTTGCATAAATAAAATCAGCTCCTAAGGCCATTTCCATTCCACCGCCGAGAGCAAAACCGTTAACGCAGGCTATTACGGGAAATGGTAAGCTCTCCATTAACAAAGTTGTTTGTTGACCTAGTTGGCTCAAAGCTCTGGCTTCATCACTAGACATGCCAATCATAGACTTAATATCCGCACCGGCAATGAATGATTTTTCTCCATCTCCAGTTAGGATTATTCCGTTTACTTTTGTTTCTTCAGATAAGTACGTCTCAAAAAGTCTGTTTAGCTCATTGAGGACGTCACTATTTAATGCATTTAATGCCTCCGGCCTTGTTACTGATATTACTTTAAAGCCGTTCTCCACTTCTTGAACGTTTAGATAATTAGTACTCATAAAATCCTCTTTTTACTTTTCTTCCCAGTCTACCTGCCAGCACATACTGTTTTAAAAGCGGGCAAGGCCGATATTTTGAATCCTTAAACCCATCATAAAGAACTTCCATAATGGATAAACAAGTGTCTAGTCCAATGAAGTCAGCAAGTGTCAAAGGTCCCATTGGTTGATTTGTCCCAAGCTTCATCGCCTGGTCAATATCTTCAACTGAGGCCAGCCCTTCATATACGGCGTAAACGGCCTCATTAATCATTGGCATCAAGATTCTGTTCACAACAAAGCCAGGCATATCTCTGGACTCAATTAAAACTTTATTCAAATCCTTCGTAATTTCTCTAATTATATTGAATGTGTTTTCAGAAGTTTCAAGTCCATTTATCCCCTCTACAAGTTTCATTACAGGGACTGGGTTCATGAAATGCATTCCCACAAACCTTTGAGGGTGAGATACATTTGCCGCCAACTCCGTAATTGAAATAGAGCTCGTATTGGTAGCGAGTATACAGGACTCGTCAACAACCTTATCCAGGCTTTCAAAGATCTTCACTTTTAAATTTTTGTTTTCGGTTGCAGCCTCGATAACCAAGTTTGAGTTGGAAAGACCATCCGTACTTTCTACTAAGGTTATTTTTTCCAAGGTGTCCTGAACGAATTCTCTGTCCCACTTACCTTTGGACTCGCCCTTAAGTAGCTGATTTTCAATAAACTGTTTTCCCGCTTTAAGAGTATCTGAATTAACATCCATTAACTGAACGGTATATCCACTCATCGCAAATGACTGACATATCCCTCTGCCCATTTGACCCGCACCAACAATACTCACCACAAAACTAGCTTTATCAACCACAGAATCACTTCCTTTTCGACTTATGACAAAATTTGACCATCTAAAAATGCCAAATAAGTACCCTTAAAGCAATGAACAAATTGCTTAACTCAAACAAAAAACTTGCCAAATTTAAGCATATTACCTATGAAGATACATCTAAAAGATAGCCATTTATGGAAATTAAGACAGGAGACAACTGTGGCACATCACAAATCTGCGAAAAAAAGAATCAGACAAACTGTGACTAAAACTCTTAGGAACAGAGTTCAAAGATCTGAAAACAGAACAATTCTTAAGGCTTTAAGATCTGCTGTTTCTGAAAGTAATAAAGAACTTGCAACAGAGCTTTTCACGAAAGCTCAATCAAACCTTGCTTCTTTAGCGAAGAAAGGTGTTATTAAAGCAAGAGCTGCTGCAACAAAAACAGCTAAGCTAGCAAAAGCAGTTAACGGTCTTTAATTAAAAATATTTATAAATTAAACGGCAGCCTTCATTAGTTCGATGAAGGCTTCTTTCTTTTTGGATCTACACAAAAAAGAAACTCTTTTAAAAATCCCTAGATAACTAATTAATTCGTTTTCACCCCAAAGCTTACTCGCTTTCAAAATACTTTGGTCAAACCTAGTTAACTTCGATTTCTTAATTAAGCTTGAGGGGTCAAGTATCTTTAGTCCATGAGTCACTAAAAAAGTACACAATAACTCTAGCTGAGTAAAACTTTTAACCTCAAGAAGCGAGGTAAGTAATTTATTTTTCTGTTTTACGTTTAATAAATCCACAAACTTAAACTGATCAAAAAACCTTTGTTCCTCAATTAACTCATGAATAACGTGTTTTTGACTTTTTTCATTAAACTGAGAAATTTGCTGAAATAGTTTCCAATAAGAATCAATGCTTTTTTCAATTGATAGATCTATGGCCTCCAGCTCAACTGAGGTCAGCGAAATATTATGTAACTTGGCCAAAAAGGTTGCAAGGCTCCCATACTCCCAAAACTTGGGAGCAATTAAGTCAATCCCTCCAATTTTAGAAATAAGCTTATCCATCTTTTGACAGTCACAGAAAATTAAATTTGCCTCCACCTCGTTAACAATACGATCTAGAAGGGAATCACTTAACTTTGACCCATCAAGTACCACAAAAATATTTTCTTCGGAAAATAGATCGATCTGAACAGAGTGAGCATCAATCCAAGCCTCGTTGACAACAGAAGTGTTTATGAAAGTAACACTAGAGTTCAGACCTTTTAAAACGTCCAAAAAATGACCCAGGAAGTAAGTTGAACAAAATGAAATACCAAAAAGCTTTTTATCGAGAGCCCTCTTTGCCAAAGAGACAAAATCAGAATCAGTGATCTTTACTTTTTCAATCTTCAAAATGTCTCCTCACTTCAATTGCCAATTTATTAGAGGCCAATTCAAAGGCTTTCTCTTTCAGGCTCTCATTCATTACAAAATTAACTGCACCTAGGCCATCTGGGCCAGAGCCTGCTTGGCTCACATTATTAAGTTTAAAACTAAGAGGAAATACTTTTTTGAATATAACTTTTGAGTCAGAGAGACTTGTATTCTCTGATCGTTTAGGGTTTTTTATCAAAACAACTTCTAACTCTAATAGGTATCCTAGTTGGTAATTTATATAAAAACCTTTTCTACTACCAATAGATGACTCGTAACCCGTTGATTTATCAATAAACTTCATCGCTTCAACTGTTACAGCCTTACTCTTATCATAATTAGAGATCAGCCTAGTGGATAAAACGGACTCCCCTTCGTTTCCATCTAACGAGTTTTTAATAATCATGCCTTTTAATCCTGCCAACTCCTTAATAATTGATTGAGAAAAATAATGACTCACATTGTAGTAGGATGAGTCATTCTCCGTTTGATGAATTACAACAGACTTAATATCGTTTTTTTTAAAAATATTATCCAAGCCTACCCTCTTGTAGCCAGCACAAGATTGTAATAGTAGAACTATCAATAGAAAGGAACTTCTCATTCAGACAGTAAAACCGTAATGAAAACAATCGGCAACATATTTAAGAAAAAATTTATAAAAAATCAGAAAGGTACTGGGAGTTACTTCAGAAGAAAGCCAACAGGAGGCTCTGAGACAAGCGAAGTTTTTGACTTCCTGGACCTCACCAACAAATGGGGCGAGGTTATTGGAAAAACTCTCGAAAAAGTTACTATCCCACTTAAGATTCAACAGAAAACTCTTTACATCCTTACAGCTCACCCCGCATTTTCTCAACAACTCTCCCTAATGGAGTCTGAGATAATTAATAAGATCGTTAAAAAATTCCCACTTCTTAATAGAAAAATAACAAAGATTCTTTTCAAGACAAACCCTTCCTATTTTCGAGATGACCCAAAACGTGAGAAAAAAGAACTTAGCCCTGAAGAGTATACAAAAAAAAATAAACTCAATAAATTTTCCCCAAAATACAGAATTTTAAAAACTGAAGCCGTTAATCTTTTTGGCCACATAGAAGACTTGGAGTTGCAAGAATCTTTAACAAGTATCTATATTCAAAATAAAATAAATCAAGAATGAGACTTAAAATAAAAGAGCCCTGTCAAATCATTTAAACTACTGCACTCTTTTTTATATATAGAAATATTCTTTAAAACCTGGTTTGTATTATATAAAAATTTTTTTTCGTATTGATCTTTTCTGTACAAAACAATTCCAAGTACCTTTGATTTTTGAGCAAGCTGATCAATTTTTAAAAAAATTTCTTTTAGTGAAACGTCTTGCTCGAAAAATCTAGCCTTCTTTCTATCTAGATTATTTGAACTTTTTTTCTCATTGAACAAAAAATATGGCGGATTGATTAAAAAAAAACTCACCGATTTTTTCTGAATCTTTTTATCGCCGAACCTTAAAAAGTCCTCGTTTAGTATATAAGATTTCACCTCTCCATTTACTTTTTCTAAAAAAGAGGAAAAATTTTTTCTGCAAAATGGTATCATTTTTTCGTTTTTTTCAACGAAATATATCTCTTTAACTTTTTCTTTATTACTTAAAAGTAATAAGAACTCAATTCCGACAACACCACATCCACAAAAGGCATCAACGAGAGTTACCTCTTGTTTTTCATTCACTTCATCAATAAAAAGTTCATGACCTTTTTTTGCCAAAACAATCGAATCTCCAGAAAATCGATAAAAATCTGGCTGAGAATAATCAAACATCTCTCTTCTCCATTTACAGTTCATGAAAGTAAGTGGGACTTTTATCCCCAAGCTTAAAAAGATAGGCAATATCTAAAATACTTTTATATGGAGATTTTAACTTTAATCGAAAGAATTCTCTTTTTAAATTAAAAATACTTATTGTTTCGATCTCAGTAGGTAACAGTAGTTTGTACGTATTAAATAGTTTAATTAAAAACTTTTTATCAAAGCTCTCATCTTCTAAAACAAAGTATTTAACGCTAAAAGGATTTTCTAGTGCCCAAATACTTTGACTAATTTTTTCAGAAAACCAATTACTTTGAACATCATTAAGAATATTATTGAACAAAGATGACCTCACCATAGTACATATCGAGTAATGATTAAAACAATAATCATTTATAGAAAATACTATTTCGCGATCACTTAATTCATTTAATCTCCTGAATAACCTATCCCGTTCGGGATAATTTCCTATTTTCCCCATAAGGCTCAGTATAAAAAACCTAGGCAAGATCATATCGTGGTCTTTGGACATCATACTCTTATTATATTCTTTAAGAATCTTCCTCTTATCAACTTTTTCGCTCGCTAACATCGGAAAATAATCAATTGATGTCTTCATCATTCTCTTTTTTTCAAGGCCTAATCTCACTTTTTTTACAAGCCCTACATCCAATGAACAGTCTTTTATTACTTTTTGGTCTAAGTCTCTTACGAGAAATACATTAAAGAATTTTTCTGATGAATCACAACCGATTTTGTCTTTTTTTTTTCGACAGCAAAGTTATCTTCAACTGTGGTCGCACTTACATTTGAAATAAATGGCACTTTCCCACCAAGAAACTTAACGTAATAAAATAAGTACAAAAGGCTCGATATAAGTAGCAGTATCAACACGGGGTATATTAATTTTTTCTTGGCCAAGCTTATAATTTTGTCTTTTTTAATCTCTTTTTTAATTTCAACCTGGATTTTCTTTTTAACTTCACCAACATCTTTGTGCTTTTTCCCATCTGGAAGCTTAAACTTTTCTCCTAGCCCCTCTTCTTTCTCTTCATTCTTGTTTTCTAATTCAGAGTTATTCTCTTCTTTATCATTGAGAGTATTCTTTAATGCCTTATCAACAGATGTTGCACTAAGTTTAATATCTTCAGTGTTATTAGTTTTTTTAGTTTCCTCTTCGACATTCTGAAGGTTCTTAGCTTCCCCCGAATTTGACTCAAGAATAAAGTTTTCCATATTCTGGCCTATCGGCTCTGATGAGGATTCTTTTACTTCAAACCCTAAAAACTTTTTTAATAATTGTTTTTCTTTTACAAAGAACCAAAATGAGTTTCCCTTACACAGCTCATCTTCATCTATAAGCTTCCCCTCATTTAGAAGAGACAACACTTTCTCCTCGCTAACTGGGCCAATAATTTCATGCTCTTTAGTTCTGATTAACCAGTTTTTTTCCATTATAAAATTAAGCTAAATAGCCCCCGTAAATCTTCATCATTAAAGCGGAGCCCAAGTAAGAATGAGTAACTCCGACTATCATTTATAAGGTCCTCTCCCATCACTCTTGCGTGCACTATATTCCATATTTGCGTGGAAGCAGAAAATCTTAGGTTAAATCCTAATGAGTCCCTATAATCATACCCTTCCAATGAGAACATTGAGTCACTCCAACTAGGATGGTAATCAACACCAAACCCTCCAGAGGATTCAATTACTCCCCCTCTAATTGTCCAATCTTGAACTCTTCTACCGAATTGGGCATCAAACCTAAATGAGTTTTTCTCTCTTAAAGATTCCGTTGTTTCAACAGTACTATTTCCCGTAGTAGTAGACGTAATTTTTTCTGTTATTGGCCCAAACTCACTGTTTGAAGCACCAAATAAGTAAAATCTTTCAGGTGACGGATAGATTCTAAGCCTTATTCTAGAATCTCCTCCTTCTTCTGAGTTTACACCTGAAAATACTGAAACCTCTGTCCTAATTAAATCTAGCCTATTAACAATTCTATTAACACCGCTGAGTGTTTGAGAGACCTCATCTGCAATTTTATCTTCTGATATAAATTTACCTAAAGTTCCCCTTCCTTGGCGTATATTTCTTGATATCTGTAGAAGGTTTTCTGAAAGCTCCTCAGTATTGCTTAAAATTTTCTTTATTTTAGACCGCGAACTTTCATCAGATGTAGAGTCTAACTCCTGCTCAAGCCCTTTACTCATTTTTGCAATTGAATTAATTATAGAGTTAATCTTCTCTTCATTTAATGCAACAGAATTTTTTAAAGCACTTGTTACGTCCTTGGTATTTCCAAGAATTTCTCTTACATCATTCACGATATCCTTTATTGAACTTTCACCATTGTCACTTGATAAAGAACTACGTACTGACGACACAATTTTTTTCATCTCGGAAATCAATTCCGTTCCCTCTTCGACAATTCTTTCGATACTTGCACTCTCTTTTGAGATTATCAAAGCACCTTCATCAAGCCTTTTCTCAGACTTTCCTAGAGCTATATCAATATATTTATCACCAAGAAAACCGACTGATTTAATTCTTAAAAATGAGTCCTCGGGTATTTTAACTTTTGTCCTTATTTCAAACTTGATTAAAGCTGAATTTCCCGCGAGCTCAATGTCTGATATCCTACCGGCATTTATCCCTGCTACTCTTATAGGAGTCTTCGGGAATATGCCTGTTGCGTCTTTAATTATCGTTCTATATTTTGTGTAGTCCCCAAAGCCTGACTGATTTGAAGTAACCCTCAAAGACATATAAGCAATGGAAACTAGGGACGCTACAGCAAGAAGTCCCACTTTAAATTCATTCATCACTATTATTTTAACTTAAAAAATCAAATATTTATTGCGTTAAAATTTGCCCGACAAAAATGGACTAAATTGTTTGGCTTTTTAATTTAAGACAATTCAATAAATTTTTTAATCATTGAGTTATTTGAGACTTTAAATTCCTCTACAGGCAAGTATTCGAGAACCTCACCACTTTCCAAAAAAGCTACATAATCACTAATTTCAAGTGATGCTTTTACATCGTGAGATATAATAATCGAAGTCAATTCATTCTGTTCAGGATCATTCGCCGTATCCAAAATTAAATCATTAACCATCTTGGTCGTTATGGGATCCAAGCCAGTTGTTGGTTCGTCATAAAGCATTATTTTAGGCCTTAAGGCCAATGCCCTTGCTAAACCGACTCTTTTTCTCATGCCACCGGATAGCTCATGAGGATATTTGTAAAAACTCTCCTCTTTTAACCCAACAGATAACAAAAGTTTATTTACTCTATCGATAATTTCATGGTCTTCTGAGTCCAAAAACTCTCTAATCGGAAAAGCAACATTTTCAAATGTTGTTAATGAATCAAATAGCGCGGCATACTGAAAAACCATCCCGAAGTTTCGTCTAAAGTCTCTTAGTTCCTCAGAACGAAGAGAGCTTAAATCTGTACCAAGAATATTTACGGAGCCTTTAGTAGGCTTAACAATACCTAAAAAATGTTTTAATAAAGTTGATTTCCCTGCTCCTGAGAACCCAAGTATTGTTGTTATTTTACCTTTCGGAATTTTTAAACTTATTTCCTTTAATATCCTAAGATCAGAGTATTCCTTAACCAGGTTTTCAACCTCTACTGCATATTCGCTCATAAAACCTTCACCAAGATACTTGTTAAAATATAATCAGAAATTAAAACAACGATCATTCCCCATACAACAGCAAGATTTGTCCCTCTGCCCACTCCTTCTGCCCCTTTGGAAACACTAAAGCCAAAGTAGGTTCCGATAAGAGAGATAAAGAAACCGAAAAATGTTGCTTTTATCAAACCTTGATAAATGTCCGCCATAAACATAAAGTCACTAAGCTTTGCAAAATATAATGATTCATCAATCATTAGTGCCTTTGTCCCAACAAACCAACCTCCAACATTTCCAATCAATAAAAATAATACTGAAAGAAGAGGAAGGGCAATCGTTCCTGCGATTATTCTCGGCACAGCAAGATACTGAAAAGAATTAATACCCATAACTTCAAGAGCATCTATTTGCTCAGTAACCTTCATTGTTCCAATTTCAGCCGCCATCGCCCCTCCAGCTCGTCCAGAAACTATTAGTCCGGCAAGAACTGGTGCAAGTTCTCTTGCCATTGACAGCGCAACAACTGGACCAACGAGACTATCAATATTAATTAATTTAAATCCAAAATATGTTTGGTAGGCAAGGACCATTCCAGTAAATCCCCCAGACAACAAAATAATAAATACGCTTTTATTTCCAATGAAATAAAGCTGATCAACTATAAGCCTAATGCGAAATGGAGGTTTAAATATCCAATAAAAGAATCGATGAATAAAAATACTTATCCGGCCGATAGAGGAAAATGTTTGAATTGTCTTTGAACCAAGAATGGAAACAGGTACTCTCATGAAATATTCTCCCTCGAACATTTCTGATAAAGTCTATTTACCCTCTCTGATAAACCACAAAGTAATTCGTAACTTAAGACTCCGCCAGATGAAGCAAATTTTGAAAAAACGGCTTGGTCACTACCCCAAAGCTCTACAAACTCACTCGACTTAAATTTATCCAATTCTTTTTCAAACATAATTAATGTCATATCCATATTTACACGACCCACAACTGTCGCATCGCCTTTTGGTAAAGGAATCGTTTTGCCTGAAAAACATGTTCCTAATCCATCTCCATAGCCGACCCCTAGGACGTAGGCTCGACCATTTCTATCGCATTTACTAGAGCCATAACCAATTTCGTCCCCTTTCTTAACATTGAACGAATTAATAACATGTGTTCTTAAACTTGAGACCATTTCACCTTTCCACTTAAGCTTTAAGTTTTCACTGCAAGGCCCATATAAAACGAGCCCCGGCCTAACGTGAGTTTCATCATCAACAAGACCTTGAAGAATTCCACTAGAGTTACTTATTGAGCTATCAATTATAGAAATACCATTATCTAATAAAAGACTTTTAATCTCAGTAAATAGATTAGTTTGCTGTCGACTCTTAGAGCCTGACACATTTGTCGAAGATGCGTCCGACAAATGTGTCATGATATGATCGATGGTGGATACTCCATGATTTTTAAGAACTTTTATAAGCTTTTTAACGTCATGAAAGGAAAACCCTAGTCGATTCATTCCCGTATTAATTTTCAAGAATAAAGGAATTCCACTGCAGTCACTACTCGAAAGAAAAAACTCCAATGCAGGGAAATCTGCCAACACTGGAATAATCTTGTTTTGAGCATAATCTTTTGCGTAACCATTCTCTTTCAAAAAAAGATCCGAAAAAACAACCAAAGGCTTTTTAAAACACTTTGTTCTTTGTCTCAAACTCAACGCCTCCTCAATAGAAGCAACCCCAAAACTATCCAGCGAATGACATTCTTTCAAAGTGCTATATACTTCGGCATCTCCGTGTCCATAAGCATTTGCTTTAATCATTACTATCATTTTTTTACGAGGGCATAGTTCCTCAAGTAACGAGTAATTTTTTTTAAGAACAGATAAATTTACGATAAGCTCCGCTCTTTTTTTCACAATAATTCTAGCCCCATGCTCGCTTCATATGATGATCTTTACTGCTTCCAAAAAGAAATATGTTTTTAATCTCTGATTCTGTTAAAGCTGAAATATCTGGTTCTACTAACCTCGAGAAATTCTCGTCACAATCCTCAAAGTAACTCCAGTAGTCAAAATTATTAAAATATTCTTTAACTTTAATCTCAATATTTTTATCACAATTACTTAAAACACAAACACCTGGAGAAACATTGATGATTTTAGTCTTCTCATTAACAAACCTTCTTAATCCTACAAAAAAATTCTTTGAAAACTCTTTCATTAAAAATACTGAAGGTTTCTTTTTTATATAATCTAGTAAGGAATGAAGGTTTACTCTCAAGTAAAATCCTGATGCTTTCTGAGACATAAAAGTATACTCATCAACAAACATAGATCCATTTTTTTCATTTACAAAACTCTGGTATTCACTGGATAAAAAATTATCGAAAAATGACAGTATTTGATTAATGTTTTTCTTCTCTATTCCGCTGACATTCACACCGATAAGATATTTTTTTTCATTATTGCAATCCGATACTCTAATCAATTGCCCTTCTGGCCCCAGCCTGTCCTTTGCTATATACAAACAGGTTTTCTCAATAAAGTCTTTATTGAGCGGCTTATTCATTTTTTTTACTGCAACTGGAGGTACGACTTCAACAATTGAAGAATCACTTCTTACTGTTTTGATTACAGTTCTCTCATTTCCGGTAAAAAAGATCACCGCTTTTTTTATTAAATCTGTTTTCTCGCAACTTTCAATAAAACTATCTAAAAAGTTTTTGCCACTATTTTTTGAGCTCCAAAAACACTCCATGAATTTGTTAAACTGCATTTTCTTTTGAAAAATCTCACTTGCTTGCACTAATTCATTTTGAGTTCTTTTTAATCTATTTTCCAAATGCTCTATCTCAGAGATACTCTCAAGTGCTCTTGCTTCAGACGTAACTATTTTTCTTAATTTACTAACTGTATGACGAAGAAAAATATCGTAGTTTACAGACTCAGGAATAAAGTCAAAGAAATTCTTCTCTTCTACGAGCTTCAGTAAGGGGTAATCATCTTCTCGGTGAAAAATAATTACCTCAGTTGTCCCATTCTTATACATAGGGTGATCAATAAAGACCCTCCCATTACTATTCATTAACCTAATATCAATAATTGCAAAGTTTGATGGTGTTGAAATCATTTTTTCCCAAAAGGTCTCAATCAATTGATGTGACTCTCCGGAAACACCTAACTTTTTTAAACTTGAACAAACAACCCCTGCTTCTTCACTGTCGGCAATGAAAATATGAGCTGATAACTTATGATGATCATTCTTAAATTCCATTTAAAAATTCTCCCTACTTTGACTTCTTACTTACCTATTAAGAACTTCTCTAAAAATGTGACTGTATTATCCAGCGACTTATTTTCTATTATTATATCAGCCTCCGAGTAAAATTTCTCTCTTTCTTGATAAAGATTAAAGAGTTCTTTTTCACTCCTTTCTTTTAAAAGCGGGCGATTTGCTCTCGAAAGCAAAGCTCTATTCAAAAGCTCCCTAAAATCAACCTTTAACCACACTAGGGTAACCTCGCTTCCCGCGAGGAGATCCAAAGTTTCACTCCCCAGACTTCCACCTCCTAGGCTTAAGACGATCATCTCATTAGACTTTACAGCTTCTTCGATAACCTTCTTTTCGATTTCCCGAAACTTCTTCCAACCGTGCTCCTCAACGATCGCTGAGATCGATTCATGGGAATGGGACTCTAGTATTGTAAGATCTGAATCAACAAAGCTGTAGTGCGCAAATTTCTGCCCTTCACTTAAGCTACTGAAAACTGATGTCTTCCCCGCGCCCATAAATCCACAAAGGGCAATTTTTTTGAATTTGGACACTGAATTTTTCATCTTAACGCCATCGCCTTATATTTTTCCTTGCAAAACTAGCTTTACTCGAGTAATGATTCCTATTCAATTATACTTTAATCATCGAATAGTTGGGAGATACATATGGCTGTTCCAAAGAAAAAAACAAGTGTTTCTAGAAAAGGTCTGCGTCACGCAGGGCAGCACCACAAATTATATGCAAGACCTGTAGTTAAGTGCCCAACAACTGGTGAATTTACTCTTCCACATAGAGTTTCTCCAGGTGGCTGGTACAAAGGTGTAAAGATTTTCAAAACTAGAGCTGAAAAAGCTGCTGAAGCTGAGGAAGCTGCAGAAGGTTCTGAAAATTAATAATTGATAGGACAAAAGATTATCATTAGAATCGGGGAGCTTTTTAAGCTCCCCTTTTTTATATGAGGCGAATGAATGACAAAAATTATAAGCACCGGAGCCTACCTTCCAAAGAAAGTCGTTACCAACGACGATTTATCCAAAATAGTTGAAACCAACCATGAGTGGATATTTGAAAGAACTGGCATAGCTCAAAGACATATTTGTTCAACAGAGGGAGGAGAATGGCCTACCGACATGGCGGAAAAAGCCGCTAGACAAGCACTGGAGAAAGCAAATCTCTCACCTAATGATATCGATATGATCATTTTTGCTTCAGTTACTCCGGACATGAAGTTACCCAATTCTGCTTCTATCCTACAAACAAAGCTTGAAATAACAAATAGATGCACCTGTTTAGATATTGCTGTTGCATGCAGTGGGTTTGTCTATGGTGTTAATATGGCCGACTCATTCATTAAAACTAAAATGGCGCGAAAAGTTCTTGTCGTTGGTTCCGAAATGCTAAGCCGTGAAGTAAATTGGTCTGACCGTAGCATATGTATCCTTTTTGGTGATGGCTGTGGCGTTGCAATCGTTGGAGAAACTCCAGAAGGTGAATCTTCAGAGATTCATGCCACTCATTTGGGATCCGACGGTTCCGGTAAAGAGTTTTTTCACCAAAAAATTGGTGGAGCAGTGGAGCCGATTACGCCAAAACATATTCAAGAACGCTCCCATTATATGACAATGAAAGGTCGTGAAATGTTCAAGGTCGCCACTAGAACCTTAGCGGAGAATGCTCGAATTGTTTGTGAGAGGTCGGGGATCCCTCTGGAACAAGTAGATTGGCTTGTCCCTCACCAAGCTAATATACGAATAATTGAAACGACAGGAAAACTTCTAAAGTTTCCTCCTGAAAAAGTTATTGTAAATATACACAAATATGGAAATACTTCCGCTGCAACAATCCCAATCGCGTTTCACGAAGCCATAGAAGAAGGAAAAATAAAAAGAGGAGACAAAGTTTTATTTGATGCCTTTGGCGCTGGTCTAACTTTTGGCTCAACATTACTAACCTATTAAGGAATAATTCATGAAAAAAATTATTTGTTTATTTCCAGGTCAAGGTTCTCAATACGTGGGTATGGGAAAGAACTTTGATGATACGGAGTCAAAAAATATTCTTAATGCTGCGAGTGAGTCCCTGGGATTTGATCTACAATCGATGATGCTTAACGGCCCTGAAGAAGAACTAAAAAAAACTGAATTTACGCAACCAGCAATCTTAACTCATTCCTATTTAATTTTCAAAAAGCTTGAACGTGCTCTAATGGAAAAAGAGTTAAGTATTTCTGTAGTGATGGGGCACTCTGTCGGCGAGTATGCTGCTCTCGTTGCGGCGGGATCAATTGATTTCGAAAGCGCTGTAAAAGCAGTTCATATGCGTGGTAAATTTATGCAGGAAGCTGTCGGCTTGGGTGACGGTGCAATGCTTGCGATCTTAAAAGTAGATATTGATGACGTTAAAAAAGCATGTAACTTAATTTCGATAGATGACTCTATTGTCATGCCAGCAAACATAAACTCCCCAGGGCAAATAGTTGTATCAGGTCACGCTAGTGCCTGCGAACGACTTCAAAAATGGTTCGCTGAAAACTACAATTCCTCTTATCGAATAGTTCCACTAAAGGTATCCGCTCCTTTTCACTCTAGTTTAATGAAACCGGCAGAAACAAAGCTTCAACAATTTTTTGAGCAAGTTGAAATAAGAGAAAATCAAATCCCATATATCGATAACTTGACCGCCAAAGTTAATCGAACTGGCACTCCTGGAAAAACAATAGAAAGTAAACTTATTGGGCAAGTCAGTGGAGCAGTTTTATGGAGCGATAGTGTGACTAAATTCAGCCCAGAAGAAAATGTATTTCTAGAGGTCGGTCCAGGAAAAACATTAATGGGGATTTGTCGTAGTATTGATCGTGCGTATAAGGTTACCTCTCTCGACATCGATAACCTTCAAGGCCATCTTAAGGAGATATTATGAAACCTCATGCTACTTTTTTAGACTTAGAAAACAAGGTTATCTTAATAACAGGAGCATCAAGGGGTATTGGGAGTGAAATTGCTAAATATCTTGCAATTCAAAAAGCTCACTTGGTTCTTAATTACCGATCCAATCCAGAGAAAATGGAAGCTCTTAAGACTGACTTAATCTCATTGGGTGCTTCTGATGTTGATCTATTAAACTTTGATCTCATCAACCTGGAGAAAGCAAAAGATGTGATCACTGAGTTTTGTAAAACAAAAAAACCTATTGAGGCTTTAGTGAATAATGCTGGTATCTCAAAAGACAGTCTTATTTTAAGAAACAAAGTTGAAGACACAAAAAATATTTTAGATATAAACCTAACAGCACCCATTGCATTAATGAGTATTTTATCTAGATACTTCTTAAAAGCAGAGGCAGCCTCTGTCGTAAACGTAAGCTCGGTTGTTGGGTTAATGGGAAATCCCTCTCAAACGAACTACTCCGCATCAAAAGCAGGACTTATTGGAGCAACTAAGTCATTTGCAAAGGAGCTCGCATCCAAAAATGTTCGCTGTAACGCGATATGCCCAGGTTTTATTGAAACAGAAATGACTGAAAGCTTAAGTCAAGAGGCCAAAGATAGGTACCATGAATCAATTCCTCTTGGACGTTTTGGAAAATCATCAGAAGTTGCAGAACTGGTCAGTTTTTTACTAAGTCAATCCTCCTCTTATATTACCGGAGAGACTTTTAAGATTGACGGAGGCCTTTATATATAAAAAGATAGACCCAATTTTTTAGGAGATAAAATATGGAACAAAAAGTTATAACACTGATAAGCGATGCAACAAAAATCGAAGCTGGCAGAATAAATGCTACAACTAATTTTGTTGAAGATCTTAAACTAGACTCACTTGATATTGTTGAGTTAATGATGAAAATGGAAGATGAATTTGGTGTAGAAATACCAGAAGAAGATGCCGAAGCACTTAAAACTGTTCAAGACGTCGTAAGCTATTTAGAAAAGAAAAACTAAAAAATGAATGATGGTTTGGTTGCAGTCACGGGACTAGGTTGTGTTACACCCATAGGCTTAAATATAAAGCAAACGTGGGAAAATGCTCTTGCTGGTATGTCTGGCGTGGGAAAGGTAACACTATTTGACTCCAGTAACCTTTCCGTCAATTTTGCTGCAGAGGTTAAAGACTTTACAGTATCAGAAAATGCATTTTCATCCAGGGAAGCTGCAAGGTTTGATCGCTTCAACCTATTTGCTATGCAGGCAACTTACGAAGCAATTAATGACTCTGGCTTCCTAGATAAAGTTGGTTCCAATTTAAATGAATCAGAAATTGGTTCCATATTTGGAGTTGGACTCGGTGGCTTACCAAAGATTGAAGAAACAAAATTAATAATGGAAAAAAGAGGGCCTCGAAGGGTTTCTCCATTTTTTATTCCTGGTATTATTCCAAATATGCCACCTGGCTTAATAACCTTAAAGTATGGCTTTAATGGTGTTAACTATCACATTTCTAGTGCTTGTGCCTCTGCGTCTCACGCTATAAGTGCGTCTTGCAGGGAAATATTATCTGGAAGGCAAAAGGTTATGGTGTCCGGAGGTGCTGAATCAGCAATTAGCCCACTTGGACTTCAGGGCTTTATTAGCATGAAAGCTCTATCTACGAGAAATGATGAGCCAACAAAAGCAAGCAGGCCTTTTGATATTGATAGGGACGGATTCGTCATGGGCGAAGGTTCAGGTGTTCTCATATTGGAAGATTTGGAATTCGCTAAAAAGCGGGGCGCCAAAATTTATGCACTCATAAGTGGGCACGGTGCGACTAGTGATGCACATCACATTACAGCTCCTCACCCGGATGGCAATGGTGCTGCATCTTGTATGCAACAAGCTATTAAGAATTCAGGAATCTCCGAATCTGAAATCAGCTATGTGAACGCTCATGGAACTTCTACACCGCTTGGCGACATTGCTGAAACGACAGCAATTAAGAAAACATTTAAAGAACATGCCACAAAAGTTAATATCAGTTCCACAAAGTCAATGACTGGACATCTCCTAGGTGCAGCAGGGGGAATTGAAAGTATATTTTGTATAAAGGCAATTCAAGAGGGAATAATTCCCCCGACGATAAATATTGAAAATCAAGATAAGGCTTGCGACTTAAATTACACTCCCAATACACCTGTCGAGAGAAAGATTAAGCATGCACTTAATAATTCTTTTGGGTTCGGCGGAACAAATAGCAGTATAATTTACTCATCACATTCTTAAAAAGGACCAATCATTATGACATATTTTTCAGCTAGAGAAGACTCTAGAGTCTTGGAATTAATAAAAGAAGAAAACCTAAGGCAAGAAGAAGGGCTAGAGCTCATCGCCTCAGAAAATTATGCCAGTCCAGCAGTAATGCAAGCACAAGGCAGTGTACTTACAAATAAATACGCAGAAGGTTATCCATCGAAGCGTTATTATGGTGGCTGCAGTATTGTAGATGAGATTGAAAACCTTGCAATATCTAGAATAAAAGAGCTTTTTGAATGTGAGTTTGCCAATGTTCAACCTCATTCAGGCTCAGGTGCGAATATGGCGAGTTACTTTACCTTAATACCACCAGGTAGCAAGATTCTTGGAATGAACTTGAGCGAAGGTGGCCACCTTACTCACGGATCTCCTGTTAATTTCTCTGGAAAATTATATGATGTCGTATCTTATGGCATTAACCCTGAAACTGAATTGTTAGACTATGAGTCCATACGAAAAATCGCTTTAGAGGAAAAGCCAAAGCTAATCGTTTGTGGAGCCAGTGCTTATCCTCGTGTAATTGACTTTAATAAATTTAGAGAAATTGCTGATGAAGTCGGTGCGTTTTTACTCGCTGACATAGCACATATTGCGGGACTCGTAGCGACGGGTCTTCACCCATCACCTATAGGCATTGCTGATGTAGTTACATCTACCACTCATAAAACATTGAGGGGTCCTAGGGGTGGAATAATTCTTACAAATAATGAGGAACTCGCCAAAGGGATAAATTTTAATATTTTCCCTGGAATTCAAGGAGGACCTCTTGAGCATGTCATTGCTGCAAAAGCAGTTGCTTTCGGGGAAGCCTTAGAGCCTGAGTTTATAGAATATCAACAACAAGTAATTGATAATGCGCAAGCATTATCTAGTAAGCTCATAGAGCTTGGAGCTGAAATTGTTTCAGGAGGTACAGATAACCACCTAGTACTAGTAAAAATGAATAACTACAATATTTCAGGAAAAGAAGCTGAAAAGATTTTAGAGAGTGCAGGAATTACTTGTAACAAAAATATGATACCTGGGGATACACGAAACCCATTTGTTACAAGTGGAATCAGGCTTGGAACTCCTGCGCTTACAACGAGAGGCTTTGAGGAAAAACAAATTGAGCAAGTGGCCTTATGGATTCACGAAGTTCTCAGTAACCCGAAAAATACAGCTCTTCATGGTCAAATTCATAAGTCGATAAGAGAGCTATGCTCCAAATTTCCTGTTTATTAGACTTTCTTGTCTTTTGAGTGCTTAACTTGTAGAAAGACTGCTGAACGAGGATAAACAATGAGATGTCCAAGCTGCCATGAGCAAGATACTAAAGTTATCGATTCACGCCTTCTGCAAGACGCGGATACTGTTCGCAGACGACGTAAGTGTGAATCTTGTGAGCATCGCTTTACAACTTATGAAAAAACGGAGCAGCAGCTTCCAATATTAGTTAAAAGAGATGGTAGGATGGAGTCCTACAATAGAGAAAAAATAAAAAACGGTTTAATTAAAGCCTCTCAAAAAAGACCAATTTCAGCAACTCAGATTGATAATATTATCGATGAGCTTGAAAACTTCATGCTGCAATCTGGGTTAAAAGAATTTCCAACGGATAGTGTTGGGCCATACGTTATTTCAAAACTCTATGAGTTAGACCATGTTGCTTATGTTAGGTTTGCCAGCTTCTACTGGAACTTTGATACCGTCGATACTTTTATAAAAGATTTACAAAACAAGACCGTTACAGAAAACCAAAACAGATTATAATAATTAGGAATTATCATGAGTCAGCAAAACAATTTCCCTGCGGCAAGACTTCTCTCCTTTCAAGTTTATTTTTACGCGAATCAATCTGATCAAAAAATTGATCTCAATGACGAATCATTTATGGAGCTTAGGGAAACTATCGAAACTCCTGATGAAGAGTCTGACAAATTAAACCAAAACCCTGAGGTTCTAATACTGGCAAAGCATATCTTGAACTACTTATTTGAAAATGATCAAGAAGTTAGACTAAAAGTTAATAACTCTCTTCACCATAAAAACATAAATAAACTCTCTAAAACAGATTTTGCGTTAATTATGCTAGGAACTTCCGAATTAATTCAAAATAAAGGTGAGGACTCAAAAAGTATTATCAATTCTTACGTGAACATATCAAAGAGATATGGAACTAAAGATTCCTACTCTCTTATAAATGCGGTCTTAGATAATGTTAGTAGAGCAAACTAAGAACACTCTAAAAAGATTTACTCCAGAGTATGACATATGCTTTTGGGATTTTTCTGAAGACCAAAAATTCAATCATCATTTAGAGTTAGTAAACTACCTAACTGATCTATCAATAGGTGAATCAGAGCTAGCACAAAAATCATGTCATTATATTTTTTATAAAAACTTTGGTAGAAATAAATTGTTTGTATTATTCAAAAAAATTGATGATATCAACTTAAGTTATCTTGATAACTCAATAGTGATGATTGAGGACCAAAAACGACAATACCTAGGTCTTAATACTCAAAAAGTAGAAGAAAAACTTTCGTCCTATTTGAACACAAAAAGCTTTGTCTCAATTAACTAGGGAATTGCTGCTATATACGTAACCCATGACTCGCAGTTTTCTTCTTTGTTGGACATATAGAAGTTACCATCTCCATCTCCATCTTCGTCTTCACCTTCCCAGAAAGTCACTACTCTTGAAAACCCTGCATCCATAAGAATTTCGCGTATTTCTGCAATAGACCACATTCTCCAGTTGTATGAAAAAGCTTGTTCAAACTTTGTATTTCCTACTTTAAAATGAATGTAGTACTGACACTCATTCGTAATAGGGTTGAATTTATCACAGTCCCAAAAGTAAGAGTGATTATCATGCTCAGTTTCTTCAACAAGCTCTTGTCCTGTTTCAGTTCCGCCAAAAATATCTAAGAAGAAAACACCATCTGTATTTAAGCCGGTTTTAACTTTTTTAAAGTATTCAATTAATTCATGCCTTTTTTTGAAGATAAAGTATGAAAAGTTGAATGCTACCGTAACATCTGATTTAAATTCTTGATCATGAAGAACATTCCCTTCAATGTAATGCATCCTTCCTTTTTGATCATCAGATAACTTGGAATAGTGATTTGCGATCCCATACTTCATTGGCTCAGGATCTAAGTCAATTCCATATGCATTGTGCTCAGGAGACTGAGCCGCCCAAGAACAAGCCAATAAACCAGTACCACCAAAATCTTCTCTTAGAACTAAAGGCTTTTTACCGTGAATTTTTTCAAATTGTTCATTAATAAAGTCAATATCAGCAGAGTGGCATTGAACTGAGTTTTCATATAGATGATATTTTTGTTCTAAAGTTAGCATAACAGTACCCTTATCTATTTTTTAAAAGATTAACTAAAGCCTTATTTTTCGTCAAAGCCTAAACAATAATCTAGCAAACCTTTACTACAATTAGTGACAAGATCCAAAACCTCATCAAATCCTTCCTCTCCACCAAAGTATGGGTCTGGAACAATTTCATAATTACCCAAGCTTGAAAACTCCGTAAATTTCTTTATCTTTTTTAACTGATCATCATTGCTTGCCATGGCGGTAACATTCTTTAAGTTAGAGTCATCCATTACAATAACCAGGTCAAACTTATCTAAATCTTCTTTTTGGACTTGACGCGCCCTCGAAGGTAGTTGAATATTTCTTTTTTCAGCCGCTTTAATCATTCGCTTATCCGGAAGATCTCCTATATGCCAATCACCTGTGCCAGCACTTTCAATAAGGAAGTCCTTTGAAATATTTTTTTTCTTAAGAATATTTATAAAGACACCCTCTGCCGCAGGCGAGCGACATATATTTCCAAGACAAACAAAAATTATTTTTTTCATCATAATTTACTTTTTTGAGGTTATAATTTTTGGCATGAGCGTACACACAATTTTAAAGATGGGAAACCCCTTGCTTCGAGAAATATCAGAAGAATTCTCCGAAGAGGATATTCTCAGTAAAGAAACAAAAAAACTAATCCTAGATATGTTTGAAACAATGGTAGATGCAGGAGGACTCGGACTTGCCGCGCCTCAAATTGGAGTCAACAAACAACTCACAGTTATAGAGTTACCATGTGAAAATCCAAGGTACCCTGAAGTTTCACAATCTGAACGATATATAATTTTCAATCCAAAGATCACTGTTTTAAATAATGAGAAGCAAGGGTTTTGGGAGGGCTGCTTGAGTGTTCCAGGTCTTAGGGGATTTGTAGAAAGGCCAAAAGATATAAAAATTAGCTACCTTGATGAAAATGCAAGTCCAAAAAGTATCGAGCTAAGTGGTTTTCTGGCTACCGTTTTTCAACATGAACTAGATCACTTGTTTGGTAAAATCTATATCGATCATATAAAAGATTCAAAATTACTTATCTTTGAAACGGAGGCTCATTTTTTGGATAAGTCGGAGTGAACTTTTTAAAAACCTTAAAAAGAATTGGCGAGTAATTACCAATCGCTGGCCCGATACCTTCAGTTAAAAAATCTACCATATGAGAAAACTTAACCTTTCCTCCTGGTGGCCTAGTTACCTGATGAAAAACACGAGATAGAAAAAAATAAGTACTCAAATAATTCGTAGGCATACTACTTTCAACTTCTCTCAACCCCAAACAATCTCTCATAAATCCAATCATGTAATTATTTAGAAATTTATTGTGCTCAGAAGGTTCAATTGGAGTTAGGGCCATTTCTTTTCTCGCCCTGTTTAAATTGACTAATGGTTCGAAAAAAGACTCTACTTGGACATATACTCCATTATCCAAGAGGTGATCATTGATGTTTGAAAGAGCTTTTCTTTGCTCCGAATGCTCTAGAAGATTTATGATTACTCTCTCTGATATAATAATATCAAATTTCTCAACGCTACTTTCCTCAAAGTTAGTTAGAGAATGCCGAATATCACCAAGCACTATTTTTGTCTTTTGAAGCTCTCTTTTTTTGCCTAATTCCAAAAGCTCTGGAGTAAATTCTATGCCATAAAGATTTATATTAGGAAACTTTTTAGAAATAACGGACAGCAAGTAGCCATTTCCACAACCTGCATCGAGTAAATTTATCTCATTTTTATTTTTTAAAGTATTCGCCAAAAACCGATCAATTTCGGAGCAAATAAAACTAACTTCGGCTTCCCTGATTCGTGGATCTTGAATAGTACTATTAGGATCGAATAAGTGATTACTTGCTACTTTTTTATAGTGATCTAAAATTATTTTATCACTATTATTTTTTGACTTAACAGGCATTATTGAACAGCACAGTCTTCGTCAGTTTCGCCCTGAAGCTTAAAGGCTTTCTTTTTCTCTAGTAATTTTTTTTCAATCTCCTCTTCATCGCTACATTCCTCGTCATCCTCTTGATTTTTTAAATCAGCAAACTCATCGGAACTCATTGAAGCGGTTTCCCCTTTTGAAAAATCATACTCATCATTCTTTATTTTATTCTTTATGTTTGAATTAGATAGACTCACCGGCTTCATTGATTCTTTCTGACAAGAAAGCACGAAAGAAAATAAAATAATGATTAAAAAAAGCTTCACGAATTGGCTCCTTTTTTACTTCTTTTTGGCATTACTAATCCCATTAATTTTAATACAATTTTTCGATACAACCAACGAGGCATTTTTTCAGAAAGTAGCATCAAAAATGCCATTCTTTTTGGAAAAATATATAATGGCTTTTTCTTGATGATCGCCTCAGATATTCGTTGCGCTCCTTCTTCGCCACTCATTATAAATGGCATCTTATGATTATTCTTTCTTGTCAAAGGAGTATCAATAAAGCCAGGGCAAATACAACTGACATCTATTCCCTGCATTTTTAGATCTAAACTCAAAGCCTCGCAATATCTAAATACTGCTGCTTTTGAGGCTGAGTATGGTGCCGCTCCAGGCAGACCTGAGAAAGCCGCGACTGAAGATACTCCGACAAGATGTCCTCTTCCTTTAAAGTGCGCCATTGCTGCATCAAATGTATTTATTAAACCCAATACATTGATCTCAACTACTTTTCTACCAAGGGCAAAATTCAATGAGCCATCTTTCGCACCAACGCTAATTCCAGCGTTGGCCACAACAACATCAAGGCCATTATTTCGAAGGGAGAATTCACTTACTGACTTTTGTATTTGTTCGAGATGCGTTACATCAGCACAAAAGCTATAGAAATGTTGATTTTGCTTGAGCTCTTTTGGAATCTTTGATGTATCCCTACCACAGACACCAACAACCCAACCACGTTTTAAAAAGTTTTCAGCTAATGACAATCCAATACCAGAAGTGCCTCCTGTAATAAATATTTTCTTCATTTAAGACCTCTTTAGATATTTGTTATAATTAATTTTAAAAAGAGATATCCCAAGTAAAAAGATAAAAAACCCTGAAAACAAATAATCAAAAATGGATACCCCGTGGGTGTGCTGGTGTGTGACTTTAAAGTCTACCGGAAGCGAAAAATAAGAATAACAAAAGTCCAGCCCAAAAGATAAAACAAAGCTGACTAAAGCAATCGAGACTATGTTTAGAATGACTCCTTTTTTTCCTATATACTTTTGAAGAACTAAAATATTTGAAATATTTGTTGCTGGTCCAACAAGTAAAAATATTAGTGCAGCACCGGGAGATAACCCCTTGGCGACCAAAGCTGCCGCAATAGGCGTAGTTGCGCTAGCACAAACGTACATTGGTATACCAACAAATAAAATTAATAACTTCGCTAAAGTTCCATCTAAAGATAAAAACAAATCCATGGGAACATAATGATCGATTAAAGCCCCCGAAATAATTCCAATAAAAAGCCAATGCGAAATATCATCTAATAAATCTACGTAAGCAAACCTAAATGCATTTCTTATTTTATCAAAAAGACCTTCAGTCGCCATAACCTTTTTATTTTTACTACAACAACTTTTAACTTCATTAATTTCAGTATACTCAAAATCATTAAAGAAATGTTGTAGGATACCAGCGAATGACGCTGAGATAAAAGCGGCTAATGGCCGTACAAGAGTCATCGGAAAGTCCATCATGGCATAAGTGACCATTATAGAATCAACCCCTGTTTCTGGTGTTGATATTAAAAAACTCGATGTCGCTCCATTTTTTACGCCTGCCTTTCTTAATGTCACAGCCGACGGAATCACTGCACATGAGCACAAAGGTAAGGGAATACCTAATAAAGCCGATACGAAAATATCTTTAATTTTACCTGTATTAATTAAACTTTTTACCTTATCCACATCAAGAAAAATATGAATAAACCCAGCAATAGTTAAACCAAGAAGTAAAAAAGGCGAGATGGCCAAAATATATTTTTCTAACGAAATTAAAAAGCTCATAATATTCCTAAATTAAAGGTGGTTTTTCCTTGGTATATTTTCTTCTTCCCCTGACTGGTATTTTTGTTGGCCTTCTCTCTACAATTTTTGGAGTTGGAGGAGGCATTATCGCCGTTCCGATTCTATACTTATTGTTTCCAAAAATCTCCCCTCAATTAGTGATTTCAAGCTCGATGGGCATGATTTTTATCAACTCCATTCTAAATACACGAAACTTTTCAAAACAAGGCAAAAAAATCAGTATCAAAAATATCTTACCCTTTACTATTGGTATGGCGTTAGGGGTTACTTCAGGAGTCAAAGTCGTCAAGGAAGTCTCACCAGAGACCATTAAAATATATTTTGGCATTACCGTTTTGTTGGTGGCTTTTAAAGTACTTCTTTCGAAAGCAAATAAAAATAATAATGTTAAATCATGGACTCCTTCTACAGATACACCTGAAGTAATAAAGTACCTAATTTCATGTTACCTCGGAGGCTTTATCGCAGGTACGACAGGGCTTGGTGGAGGCGCTATTTTAGTCCCTATTTTTATAAGCTTATTAATGATCCCCTACAATTGGGTAAGTTTCTTATCAAATATATGTATGGGCTCAGGAGCTTTAGTGGGCATATTAATATTTTTAATATCACCACTGAGTACGGGTTCATCGCTTCCAAACGGATTATCACTCTTTCAAGTAAATAGTGTAAATTTTGCCTTAATTACGCTTCTTAGTTCAGGTGCTCTAATATCATCGAAATGGGGGGTGAAAATCAGTGAAAATATGGAGCCTCAAACTTCAAAAAGATTATTTGCGACACTCCTTTTTGTTGTTTCCATTAAAATTCTTTACAATTCTTTTTCTTTTTAGATTGACGAAATCAAATGAGATCCATATATTGTGTCTCACTTAATTGCGGGGGCGTAGTTAAGTTGGTTATAACGCCGGCCTGTCACGCCGGAGGCCGCGAGTTCGAGTCTCGTCGCTCCCGCCACTTATTTACATTTTAAGGTCTTCGGACTCTAAGATAATTAGGCTGAGTTAACCCACTTGGCCTTTTTTTTTGTCAATTTCCTTACTCACTAAAATCTTAAATCTAGTATTTCTTCAACTTGATTGAACTAGTACCAACGAAAAAGCTGACCTTGGAAAATTCTTGAGGGCTTATTTCCTTCATAATTAATCCACTTCTTTGCCCGACTTTAACATTGCCATTTGGAAAAGCAATCATCTCGCCATCTTCTTCAACTACATAAGACTCAACTGTATCTTTTGCCAGGACTTTACCCTTTTTATATTCCGTAAAGTTGGCCGTATCATCTGATATCAAAAAATCATACTCTTCCTCATGTCGTATTAGCTCAGTTTTGACCAGACATAACTTTGGAAGAGTGCTTGGAGTGCTAAGTTCTTTTCCAGAGATTAAAGAACGTAAAACAACTTCTGCTGCATTAAAATCTTGTCGATTATTTTCCCCAAATTTTTTAACTTTACCTAATTCTAAAGTATAAGCATCAGCTCCATGATCCGTACTTGAGTAATAGCTTAATGTTGTTGCAAATTTATGCATAAAAAGGACCGCTTGAATTCCCATCAAAGAAAAAATTTGTAATTGTTCTTTTGAATACTTTCGCTCACCATTTAAAAAAGGATACACAGCAAAGCGAGGGTATCTGCTCGCCCGAATTGCAGTATGAAGATCATAATGAACTTTTTTTAAATCACTGTACTTCCTAAAGAAATCACTTATACAATTTTCAATCTCTTTGGCGCGAGGAGCTTCTACTTCATTTGTCGCGTAGTTACGATGAGCACCACTAAACATTCTATTTAGATTATCTTTAATAAAACGTTTTTGGACCTTCATGGCCTCAATATTTCCGAAGATAACAAGAAGAGGATTTTTTATTTCCAAATAGCCTAGAGTTATATCCTTTACTAGATCATTCACAATTTCAATTGGAGCTGTTTCATTTCCATGAATACCACATGAGTAAATAAAAGATGATTTAAATTCATTCGCTTTGTCAGGAGTAAATTCGATCACGCCCTTAGCTGTAGAGGATACTCTTACATTATTTGAAGTCACAAAGGAAAAAGGTTTAAACAACTCATCATTGAAAACGAAGTGGTCAATACAATTTAAAAGAATATCACTATTGGCCATAGGAACCTCTATTTTTTTCGTCATTGTAAGATAAGTTTCTCTTTTTAAGTAAATAAAAAAGCTGAAAGGCGGAATAAATAAAGGTAAGCACACCAAGAACTAATACAGTTGAATTAAGTACTCCTATCTTTTCAAAATTAATTTCTGTCTTTTTTGACACGCTTTGAATAAGTTTTGGAACTAAGTTCAAATACAAAACTCCTAGATGGAAAGATAAAAGCATATGAGTTAAATACTCTCCAGTAGAAAGGCCACCAATGCTTATTCTTGATCTTCTTTCAACAAGAATATCTCCGATACTTACAAAAACATCGAAAATAAATAGTCCAAGCAAAAATATCGCCCAAGAACCACTCAAAGAAAATGCTGAAACAAGAATAAAAATTAGAGAGAAAACAAATGATCTCATTAAATGTAGGTAATTTTCGAGATTACTCTCAACTCGCATTAAAAGCTTACTCTTATATTGATGAAAGTAAATTTCATCAAAGATGGCAATAACACCCAGAGTAATTAAAGAGCAAAAAATCATCTCACTTGAGTAAAAAAAATCCATATACTTCCTAGTGAACGAGTGACAACAATTCTTCCGAAGAGCTCTTCTTCGTAATCTTATAAAATCTCTTTAATTGGTACCACGGCACATGCATATTTAGATGGTGCTCAAAGTGAAGTGCTATATTCATTGGCATTAAAATTTTATCACCTAAAAAAAGAGAAGATTTTGATCTTAAGAATACATCTTTTTGAAGTCTTCTGTTCCCACCATGCTCCATAGACACTTTAATAAGATTTAAAATCATCGTTATATTTGCCGAAAGTACTTGAGGCACGATGAGCCACCATTTGAAAAAAGTTATATTAATTAAAAGTAAACTTCCCCAGGCAAGAAGCCCTAAGCATACTCTTTTGCACAAGAACTTTTTATCCATTTTTACGCAACTATTTTGTTTAAAAAACGCGTAACCAGGTCTTGTCAAAATTTTAAAAATTTCCTTCAGGAGATCCCTTTTATCGTGAATGAATTCAGGACAGTTTTGAGGGTCAGGTCTTTTATCGCCTACAATTGGATTCCGGTGGTGTTCTAGATGACCAGTTTCCCAGTCTTCTACATAATCCTGAAAAGACAACGCTGCAATCGGGTATGAGAATACTCTATTTAAGTATCTTTTCGTTCTAGTATTTTTAACAACCAAAAACATTAAATGAGAGCCCTCGTGAACAACGAGAATAAAGTAAGCGAAAAAGATTATGCCAAAAATGACAGGAGATAAAAATAGAACGTAATTCGATAAAGTACTAAAGTGGCACAAACCTAAAAATAGAGATGAGACACACAGAAACACCCCTAAGTTAACGAAATTATGTATAGTTCTATTCACTTTTGAGACTTCGAGCTTCCTTGACTCTCTAAGTAAATATTTTAACTCTTGTTCCATTATTGATACCCAAAGGTTAAGTTTCCATTGTCTTATCTATACGGGGGAAAGATGGCAACTGGATTGAAAAACAAACAATCGTTTCTTATTCAAAAAAACTGGTGGCTTCTTAAAATATTTGCATCAAAGAGTCCGATATGGACCTTGATTTTTCTCGCACCTCTTGGCGTGCTCTTTTTTTTACAAATCTCTGAGAGCATCTCACTTACACAATTTATAACTTGCACACTTGTCGGAATTATATGGTGGACCTTTTTAGAGTACATGATCCATCGGTTCTTTTTTCATTGGATGAGCACTGTAAAAAAACTAGTTTATTATATTGGCTCGTTCCATCTTTACCACCACCAAGAACCAAAAGACCGTCGTGTTTATACTTCAGGTATTGCTCCTGCAATTCTTTGGTCAGTAGTGAGCATGATTTTATTCCCCTTGTTTTTTACTTATGATGAGTCACTGCTAATCTCATCTTTCACACTTTTGAGTTACTTTATTTATGAATTTGCACATTACTACGCCCATGTATACGAAGCAAAGTCAGGTTACCTAAGGCTTATCCAACAAAACCATTTCCACCACCACTTAAACCCAAAAGTTAACTTTGGTCAGACATCACCATTATGGGACTTTGTTTTTGGAACCTATGAGAAGGCCAACATCAAAATAAATGACTCTCGAAAAGAATTTCTTTATATTGAGGGAAAATGGAATACTTAGGCTCTTATATTTTTATCACTGGATATATTTGGGGAGTCTTCACTTTTCTTAGTGGTGGGTTTTATTTTTTTCAATCTAAATTTTTTACCAACTGGTTTCCGAACTTAAAAATTTTTAAAAAGGAGCCTTCAAAAAAGCAAATTAAGCTTGAAATTAAAAACTCTATCATTTCCCTTTCCATTATAAATATTACGGGTCTGATTCTTTTTGAAATGTACCAAGAAAACCTTCTTCAAATTAATTCGCAGCTACCCTCACGTTGGCCAGTTATTTTCACCGCACAGTTTATTTTAATGCATACGTTACATGATGCTTACTTTTATTGGACCCATCGATGGATGCACGAAATAAAATGGATGAGAAAGTGGCACCTTACGCATCATCAATCACATGTTCCAACACCCTTCTCTGCATTTAACTTTTCCTGGCAAGAGGCAACAATCCATGCTCTTTTCTTTTTCATATCTGCACTATTGTTACCAATTAACTGGATCGTGTTCAGTTATTTCTACGCGTTCCTGTTTTGGATAAATGTTTTTGGACATATGAATTTTGATTTTTGGCCGCAGGGTCTTTATCGATGGGCTTATGGTTCATTATTCATGACTCCTACTCACCATGGACTACATCACGAATACAACATAAAAAACTACGGACTATATTACAGATTTTGGGATGATTTATGCGGAACAATGAATGATAAAAGTTATCCTCACTTTTATTCATTAAAAAAGGATCATCGTCCAAATTACACTTCACAAACTCCAGAGAAACGACCAAGACCTCAAGACACAATAGGACTGTACTTTGAACAAATTGAGCAGTTTGGTGAAGATGCTCTAATAAATTGGGATATTAATGGAGAAAACCATCTCTTTCATCACTCTGGGGATGATGGTACTAGTAGCTTTAAAGAACTACTTAAAATACACAACATAAGTTGTAAGAACTATCCAGTCTATACTGCGAGACCTAAACTTCATCTGTCTCAAAAAATTAAATCAATTTTAAGATTATATTCAAGAGTTCCCCACATATGTGGAGTTTTAAGAAAAAGTGAACCTAAAGATTCTTCAAAGAAGTTTTTCTCTATATATTTTAGTAAAGAGCAAACAAATAAAATACTATCCAAAGCACAAGGTCATGGAGTTAATGCTTTTTTCATTCATGAATTATCAAAAGTTCTTGCACCAAAAATTTCCCAAAAAAAACAGATGTGGATGGCACCTGTTAATACAAATATCCCTGGTGAGTCTATCGCTAATGAAGTTTCAAACGTAGATATTATTTTTGACCCAAAATTAAGTGATAAGGCTGATCTAAAAAGAATGATACAAAAAGAAATTGATGGTGGAATGATCTACTCAGGTAGGTTTCTTTTTAAAACCCTTAACATATTGGGAAGATCTTTATTTGTCATTCAGGTTTGGTTGAGTCAATACCTATTGAGAAGAACTGGTTGTTTTTCAAATCTAGGTCGATTCGAAATAAGTGATGATCTGAATATCTCCTTTTGTCCGCCACCACAAAGAGGGAGTTGTTTTGCCTCTGGACTGATTACAATAAATAATAGATTTTGCTTAAGAGTTGGTGTTCATCGCCAGGTTGATTTCGATATGAATTCGCTAAGAAATGATATCAAAAACAATTTTTTATCTTAGTTGCTCAGGGTTTTCAAAAAGTTCAACCAGTCGCTTTGCCATTTTCCCTGCGGTACTACCATCAATTAATCGATGATCAAGACTCCAGTTTAGGATCAGTTTTTTTCCCACTCGTATTTCTCCGTCTCGTAAAACTACGTCATCATGAACTGCCCCCATACAGCAGATGGCATGAATCCCAGAATATCTAACAAATGGTACGAACGATTCTTTAACTCCAAAAACCCCCACGTTTGTCAGCATCATACTCCCAAAAGTGTCTCTTTTAGTCCCAAGAAGTGGTGACCATAAATTTAAATTAATATGAATAAAAGAGGATATATCTAATATAAAGGAAACTAGAAAGTTTGGAACAAAAGAGACTAATTTTTTAATTGTCTTAAAAGTAGTGTCTTCTTTCGTTTTTATTTTTCGCCCTTCTTTATTAAGTTTGACTGATACTTCTTCAATACTTAACTCGTTCATATCCCTAATTACTTTGCCCGAAAGATCCTCCTCCCCTTTGGAATTAACCCTTGAGACATGGAAGAATACATCACAGCCTTCTCTTTCAAATATTCTCTTTCCTCTGATTGTTGAGCGCAGAAGAGGAAACTCCTCTTGAAGCTTTCCAAGAATACTACCAAGAAGATGTGTTAGACTCACTTTCTCTTTCGATTTTGCATTTACTCTTTCTAATAATTCTAAAGCTGGCTCTGGATTAAGCTCTACCCTAGATAGAATCTTCCCACCATAATCAGGCTTCCAAGTATTGATCGCAATCTTACGCCAGGTATTTGAAGGAAGTTGGCCTTTATACTTTATATTTTTTGAAAACATTTATTCCTCTCTATTGATAGAAAGGTAAACATGGCAAATATTATTCAAAAAGTAACTTACAATGAAATAATAATTTAAATTTCTACCTTCCGCGGACGAGCGTACAATATTCTTGATAAATACCTAAGATATTTTTATAGGAATTATCGATAAAGGATATCTTTTTAATTTTTCCATTTTTTCTAGCTGCTTCAATGGATGCATCACCAACGGAAACAATACCTAGAAAGTTCTTCGTGCATGATTTCCCTGTTTTTTTCACGCCACCTTTTGCATGATCGGTGGTTACGTGGCCTTTTGTAAGAACAATCGCTCCCGGCATATGAGGTGTTGCTGCACACCCTCCAAGAATTAACGAAAGTAACATAATATTATAATATTTCATTATTGCCCCTTTAGTTTTTATTATTTCGGGAGGCAAAGGAAAATAAGTTAGTTAATTGGTATATCCTTAAATATTTTAAATTTATTTTTAAGTTCATTTATAACTAGCTTTAATGGATACTCACCTTGAATTTTATTTATTAAATCTTCTTTGTTTTCATAAATAATTTCCATTTTTAAACCTGTTGAAAAGTGCTCGGGGTAGCATAAACGATTCGGGAAATAAGTTTTTACTCCACTTAAGGCACACTCCAATGCACTAAGGCCAAAGAAATCATGATTACTTGTAACTATAGAATGAGTTGCTCTTGAAAGAAGATTTAGATAATTCTCTCGTGATTTACAAAATCCCCAATGAATTATTTCATTCTTAAATTCAATTTTAGCTTTATCAAACGTCGAGTTTTTTACTTCTTTCCCACAAACAATTAACTTTATCTCTTTGCTTTTTTTTACTTCTTTTAAAACCTCAAAAAATGCTTCAGGATTTTTATCGTGCTCCCAGCGATGATTCCAAATAAATACGGGAGCACTATTTTCTTTTTTTTCAAAAATATATTCACTGACATCCATGTGCAAAGGCCATACCTCTGATTTTTTAGCAAACAGTTTTTTGAAAAATTCTTTTTCATCTGGAAGACGATTGATTAATTTATTAGCTCCAGCATAAAAAGTTTTTTTATTAAATTCAGAGTTAAAAAAAATACGATCACTCGCAAGTGCACTTTGAATTTGAATAAATTGATAATGCTCATACCTTTCCGTTTCTTTATCTGGATCAAGTAAGGACACTGGATACGAAAATTGATTTTCGTGGAAATACAAGCAAACCGGAACATCTCTTTGCTCTTTGTTGAGATAACCCTTAAATGAATTTACATTTGTCATAGAAGTACAAATAAATAAATCATATGAACTAGATGGGTACTTGTTAATCAGCTCTGCGAAGTAACCACCCGACCCTTGCATTCGCCATTTCCAATAGCGAGGAGGTAAAGTGAAAATCTCTATATCGTATCTGGACTTCTTTTTTATTTGATTCGCCCAATAAAGATGAGATTCTCCCCCGTAGGCTAAAAAAATGGCTACACGATACTTTTTCATATTGATTATCTAGTTTGTCTCATTGTACATGCAAGAGAATGATTAAAACAAAAAACTACATATCGTCCAAAGGTTTGGCAAAGCTTATCAAAGAAAGGGATAAGCTTAAAAAAGCGGAACGGCCCAAAGTTGTAAAGGTAGTTTCCTGGGCCGCAAGTCTTGGAGATCGATCTGAAAATGCAGATTATCAATATGGAAAAAAAAAGCTTCGAGAAATAGATCGACGACTCCGTTTTTTAAACTCTCGAATCAATACTGCTGAAGTAGTTAACTTTACGGGGAAATCCACTAAGATAATCCAGTTCGGAGCGACTGTAGTTATTGTAGATAATAAAGGCCAGGCCAAAAGCTATCAGATCCTCGGCGAGAATGAGATTGATAGTCAAAAAAATATCATTTCATGGAAGTCCCCACTGGCAAAGTCACTTATTGGAAAGAGCCAGGGAGATGAAATCATTGTAAAGACTCCTACTGGGCGAGTGGGGTACGAAATCACTCAGGTATATTATTAATACAAACTGTATGCATAATAGACACCCAACTTTAAGCACACTTTTTAGGTATTAATAAAATTTAAACTTAAAATCAATAAAGTTAATTAATATAAACATTCATTAACTTATAACATAATCTAACACCATTAAATTTAGGTTATTTTTTGTCATTATTATTTGTATTAAATCTATAAAGTACTTAAAATATTTATATGTTGTTTAACAAAATAAACCATCGACTTGAGAAGGAAAAAAAGCCTGATAAAGAAAGGATCACTCTTTATCTTTCAAGAGATGTTTATGAAGAGTTTCAAAAAAAGATACCAAGGAAAAAAAACAAAGACGGTAAGATGGTACCTGCATATTCACCATCAAAAATTATCGAAATGATGATGAAGGAGTATATTGACTCCTGTAAATAACCTGCAGATTTCAAAAAAGTACTCCCTTTGAATAAAGGGAGAAACTTGAAATCAAAAAAAGGCCTGATACTCTTCAGGCCTCTTTTTAAATTTGTATATTTAGCTGTTAATCTCGGTATATGACATTAAGCCTTATTTCACCATCGACAAGTTCAAGTTCAGCAATGGTTGTTATTTTTCTCTCTCCTGTATTCAATCTTTCTTGATACACAACAAGATCAAAAGCTTCGCTTATAGCATACTTTGCATCACTGTAGCTCGCTTCAGGGTGAATAAGAATTTTATCTTCGAGTCTTTTTAAAGCGTCAAAAACATTGCTCCCCTTTACATGGGCAATACCATCATGGCCTTCCCTCAAAAGTTCAGTAAATTGAAACGCCTCTTTCCCAAAAAGTTCCGAGATCACAACATAATCTCCTCTCATTGTACTGGCTGCTTCCACAAGTTTAGATAATTCAGAGCGACTCCCTGTTGAACAAACTAAATTACTTGCGAGAGGGTTATTAGTTGGCATCATTGGATTTTGCTCTATTGTCACAACTCGGTAATTTTTTGGTATTTCATCCATCAAAGCCTCAACTAAAGTATAGGCACCTGCACCAACTCCACCTGAAACTAAGATACTTTTATTTTCTTCTTTTAGTGCCTTTCTTAGTATGTCAGCACCTTCACTTCTGATTGCATCCCACTGCTCAAGTTGAGTGAGATTCATTATTCTTGGACTTATTGCTTTTATAAGATTGAAGCAAAAACCTTTTCGAGAAACTTTCGGAGTTGATGCACTAATTGCAATATTTCCAATATTAAACCTTAGGTTAGTGGTCTCTTCCGTTATTTTAATCTCAGCGAGACCCGCCATTGCTTTGAGCATTTCAGAAACTTCGTCAGTATTTCCTTCAAACCGATGAATTTTTCCACTGGCCTCATAATAAATTTCTTCCTTGCAGTTAACAATGATCTCACAACATTTCTGGTCTAGTAATTGTGTATAAAGATCTCCAAACGAATTTTTTAATGTATCTAACTTCATAACTACCTCCTGAAACCAATGTACATAAATATTAGACCGAGCGGTACTAGGGAGTTCCCTAGGGTTTTACTTAAGTGCTTGTAACTAAATAGAAATAAGATCATTTTTTATAAGATAGCTCATTGCTTCGGTTCGATTGCTCGTTTCTGACTTCCTTATTACAGAGCTTAAATGAAACTCTACTGTTTTGATTGATATCTCTAAAGCAGACGCGATTTCATTATTCGTAAAGCCTCTGGCAACAAATTCGGAAATTTCTTTTTCTCTTTTGGTTAAGTGGAGAATTTCTGAGGTCTCAATGTTTTTGGCCTCAAAAAAGTATTCATTAAATATTTGTTCCAAATATTTTTTTATTTTGATTCTTTCTACAAAGTCTAAATCTCTTCTTTCGAGAGATTTTAACTTACTAAAAATGTCATCTTTTTTTATATTCATTTAAAAGCAGGCTGAATTTTGAAACTCTTTCCATTCATCTGAAATGAGCTGATCACTTTCCCCTCTTGTACTGTAACCAGTTGAAGCCAATTGATCTTTCAGCCTTCTCAGTTGTTCTATCTCTGCTCTTCTTTGTGCGACATCTCTACCAGTCTGGCCTCTAGTTTTATCAGTTAATTCCTCCGTTTTTTTCTCTGCTTGTCTAAATCCATCCTCTGCTTGCTTTTGGCAGTAGTTCACGCCCTCTGATGAATGAACAAAATAATTTCTTAGTTCTTCACATTCCTCATTTCTATCTTTAAATAAATTAATCAGTGGAGCAATTAAAGGAATTCTACTACTGTCATCAATAGGGCAACTCAGAGATTCAATATCGCGACTTGAACGAGGACCAGATTTAAAAATCATATTATAAGGAGCTCGTCCTTGAGGCATTTTAAGAAGATTTCCCCTTCTCATTTTCGCGTAGTCTACTTGGCTTACAACAGCACCTACCTCACTATCCTCCCCTCGAGTTGAGTATCTTGAATTCCAATAATCAATTAAATCAATAGGCTTACCGTTATCATCTTGAAAAGATGCGCTTGAAAACTTTGAACTATCTCGAAGTGGATTATTATTTAAACAATTAACAAACTCGGTTCTAGCATTTGTAAGCTCTCCGGACTCCTTCTCTAACGAGTCAAGACGTGCCTCGTGACGATCCTCTTGTTGCTCTCGAAAATTTTCAATTTCCTTTATTGCCATGGAATCAAAATTACTTATTATTTTACTCTTTGCATTCTCAAGTTTTCCTTCATAGGATTTCTTCAGAAGTAAAAATTCACAAATTTGGTTTTTTAGCCTATCAGGAAATAAGATATACTCCGAAACTTTTGAACCACTTTCCATTAATCGATCAAAAGCGGTTTGATTGAATCTTCCGGTTTTACACGCACCAGTAAGAGCGATTTCTTTCACCATTGAGTCAATATCTTCCTTATTAAAATTGTCTCGAACTGAAGAAATCAGTCCATAATATTTAATTGCTCTTGAATATTTTTTATCAATTTCCTCAAGACGGTTTTTTAAAGCAAAAAATTGCTCCAAATTATCAAAATATATATCAGCACGAACTTGATCCCAGTCCGTTGTTAATAATTCCGTCAACCTTCCTAACCCTGCGATTGCCCCATTTACAATCGCACCACCTAGGACGGTGCCTGCTGTCGTCGCAAATGCCGCAAGAAATAGGTTATGAGGCTGTGTGAACTCCTCAAAGATATCCATTCCACGGTTAACTGTCGGGTCTATTTGCTGCTCATAAATAGTTTCAAATCTTGCATAGTTTTTATCCATAGAGCTTGAAAAAGCATCTAGTGATCCTGCAGCATCTCCGAAACCAAATGCATCACTTCCACCTGAGGATCCAGGGGTACCAGGTATTGATGGAACCCCCGAGCCTCCATCCGAAAAACTAGGCTCAACAACTAAAGTGGTTAAAAATAAAAATAGTATATATTTCATCGTCCATCTCCAGCAATGATATCAATAACCTCCCTGCAGTCTTTCCATATCGCTTTCTTCGTACTGGACATACAGTTAAGGTTAAAGAACTGACCCTTCTTATTTTTGAGGTAGCCTTGATAAAACAAATACTTTTTTTGAGCATCAGTAACTTTCGCAACAACAATATTCTTCTTACTTAAAACCTCTTTTCCCCAGAAAAATTTTTTATGCCCAAATTGCCTTGCGGCTAGTCGTTTAAGAATTTTTAGTGATTTAATTTTTTCGTGCTTCATTTTTGCTAATAAAACATTTGTTTCCTTGTTCTTTTCATATTTGGTCCAAACAGCGGGTTCATAGTTAATATCCCTAATGACTTTTCTTAGTTTCCAAGATGAGGAAGGACAAACAAGACCTGTTTCAGTATCATTTAAACAATTATCTATAGATGCTTTAAGAGAAAATGATGTGAACAATAAAAATGACAAAAGTATATATTTCATCTAATCATTAAAGCATTTTGATAAGATGAAATCTTCACATGGAAAAAAGGTCTTTAAAAATCATTTGTTTAAAAATGAATGGCAATCTCTGCCCCCAATTTAACTCATTATGCCCATGGTACGGAAATTTATTCCAAATAAAGTTTAATTTTTGAACTTCAGTCTTATTTAAAAACCTTTTAAAATGTTCTCCGTAATTACGGTCTTGGCCGAGGCCACCAAAATCAAAATAAAAAATATTTTGATTGGAAGGAATTCCGGATTGTTCATCTAGAAACCTAAAAACAAAATCATCGTAAGCAAATGCAGGGAAAGATAAGCTAATTGATTTTGAAAAAACTTCAGGATAGGAAAAAGATGTTGTGAAGGCAAAGATCGCACCTAGAGAACTACCAACAATAATGTTGCCTACACACTTACTTTTCAAGAAAAACTCTTCACAAAGACTTTTTAAAAATTCATTGGATATTTCTCTAGAAAAATCTTTTCCTTTTTTAAAATAGTGATATTCCTCCGTTCTATACTTTCCCCCATTATCAATAGAGACCAAAATTTTACTATTTAGTTGAAGTTTTTCTACAGCTTCATCAGCTCTCCACTCGTACCCAAAGGCAGATCTAGTCGCATCAAATGTATTTTGGCCGTCAAGAAATAAAACAAAAGAGGAGTCAATAGGATCATAGGAATAATCTTTAGGAATATAAATATTAACCCTTCGATATTTTTTTAAGCTTTGAAAAAAATAATAAAAGTGGAAACTTTCGCCCTGATCAAGATTTGAGTTACACCAAGAATGAATATTGATGACCTGAAGACTCTTGTATTCGTTTAGTTTTATATCTGGTAGAGCTTGCCCATTTCTATCACATGCTTCTAGTTCCCAAGATCCCTTCGTGATTTTAATTTTTGACCCTTTCCATTCATTTAAAAGAGGGATCTTAATAGAAAAATCATTGAGTGAGCCGAGCTTGAGGCAATCAGGTTTCCAGTCACAAAAATCTCCAGTTATATAAAAAGACTCATCAGATGAACCAGCTGGGATATTTATAATTAGACTTTGTTCAACAGAAAATACGTTTAAAGAAATCAATAAGAAGAAAAGATATTTAAAAAACATCTTAATATTAAATGTTGAAGCCTACCCTTTCGTCAATTCTTCGTAGGTTGACTCACACAAATCTAAAACTTTATTGCATTCAGAAGATGAGTTTTTCGTCCAAGGAAAAATTACCTTATTTCGAATCTTACGATCAAACCACAGTTCACCACTAGAGAGTTTCTCTTTCGTAGAGATTAGCCAATTTATTGTATCCGCACCTTCGGTAGGCTTTCTAAGCCTATTTTTTGTAAAATCGAAGAAGCCTGGGATCGCAGTTCTAACACCCGGTGTGTTAACCCACCCAGGGTGCATGACAGCTTGAAAGACTCCATGTTTTTTTGAGAGCATTCTGTTTAAAATCACCTGAGCTCTCTTGGCGTTAGCATATGTTGCTACTTTGTCATAAGGAGTTTTCTCTCCATAAATAAACTTTTCATCAAACTTTGATAAGTACATACCACCTGATGCGGTCCATATGACACGACAGTTATTTTTTAGTTTTTTTTGTTCATATAAAAACCTAAACATTAAATAGTGTCCAACTACTTGAGATGCATATTGCAATTCAATATTTTGTTGGTTCAAGATAAGGTCCTCAGGCATTCCACCAGCATTTAAAACAATAAAGTCTAGTTCCTCATTTAATTCTTCACAAAAGTTTTTAACCATCTCGAAAGAAGACATATCTAAAGAAGTCATAACTTTTTTCTCGGTACTTTGATTAGGGTCAGCCGTTCTTGAACTGGAATAAACTTTTGCCCCATTACAATTTAGAAATTTAACCACCTCTAAGCCTATGCCAGAAGTTCCACCAGTAACGATTCCAACGGCATTAGGTAACGATTCTGTAACTAGAGGCAAAAAATATTTTTTATGCCTAAGGTAGCCAGATCGATCAAAAGAGAAATAAATTGAATAATCCATAAATTTCTCAAACGCTTTTCTAAACACTTAGACCGCCTATTTTTTTCACTTTTTTTTTATACCTTATCATTTATATTGCTATTTAGTAATTATGATAGATCGTTTTTAATTATTTTAACCAGAGAACTAAGTATGAACAAAAAAATTGTATTGATGATAACTATGACCTTCATTAGCTTAAGCGCCTCAGCCCTCGAAACTGATCAGTACATGACATGGGGAGTTGAGCTAAGTGATTCTGGTGGGTACATAAACAAGTATTTAAATGAGAAAATTAGCTCTGCTCTTAAAGTGATAGACAGTGAGTTAACCTGTGAAAAAGCAGCAATAGAGTCCATGGATTGGAATGGTCGAACAACAGATATGCTTAGTGCGATCGAAAGTGATATGTATCACAGTGAGGAGGTTGACCGATGGCCTCCGCTAACGAAATCAGCGAAGGGTGTAATAAAAGAGAGTATATATAGAGACGTATCCATTTTTAAGCTTAAGGTTTTCGGAGTTAATTTAAAAATGAACGGCGTTTACTTTGGAGTTGATAAACTTGGACACTTTGTCACTGTTGGGCGGGACTATTATAAAACTTTTAGGAAATATCGTCGTAGAGGCAAATCTATCGAGTTTTCACAAATTAAAGCAATAAAGCGAGGTTTATTTTCTGAGAGAACTTATTATGGATATTTAGTATCTGGAGTATTCTCTTTCGCAGACCTTGAGGCAAACTTTCAAGGACTTGAGTTTATGAGATCAATGTGTGAAGGAGATAAACCTTTACTGAAAAAAGATAATGAAGGCAACTGGAGCCTATCCAGAAAAATTGACATAACAAATTACGTAACACCTAAATGGGATGAGAGTTTTTATACATCAACCTATAGAAAGAAAAGGTTTAGACAAGTTCGTCCACACCTCGCTAAATACTGCGAAAAAAGGTCTGAGCCTTCAGTAATTAAACGATTTACCTCTTATTATCTAAGAGATAAGGATAATTTAAATTCAACCTATTTAGACAATCTTGTTTCAAAGAAAAAGCTTAAGGTCCCCGCATTCCAAAATCTAAGTTTTGTTTGTGCAATGATTGAGCAAGGAATTAATATCAAGTAGATTGTTATTTCATAAGTAATTGATAAGCAACATATCTCTTATTTATCTCTGATACATAGCGAACTGGCTCCAAGAAGCCCATGTCAATCATTGTAAGTTCAACATTTCGAAACCATTTATTGGGATCAAGACCTTTTTTTTTCGTCAGCTTCATTGCCCTGATAACTCTTGAAGGACCTGCGTTATAGGCGGCTAAAGAAAAACGAAAACGATCTTTTTCCCTCATTTTCTTAATGGGATCAAAGAATGATTTTTTTATCCATGAGAGATATTTAACGCCTGCATGTATATTATTTTCTAAGTTCTTTTCACCTCGTATAGGAAATATATCAACATAAGGCTCTCTCGCCGTAGATTCCTTTACTTGAAAAACCCCAACAGCAGCTGCTTTGCTAACTAATTTTTGATTAAACCTAGATTCCTGAAAGGACAGTGAAGCTAAAAAGAACCAATCAAAACGATACATCGCTCCATACTTTTTTAGAAAATTATCAAAAGGTGATATTTTTTTATTTTCAAATTGGTCATTTTCAAATCTGATTGTTGTGTAAGACTTTTTGTATTTCAGATCTAAAAAATTCCCTAAAAAAGAACCTACAGAAACAGAGGGGATGAACTGATCAATCATTCCTAATAGTTTTTGATTTTCTTTTCTAACGACCCAAGAACTTGGAAGTAGCTTATCTTGTTGGACTTTATAAATATTTAAATTTGAATATTTATCGGAAAAGTACTTACCAATATAGTAGTCAACAACAACGGCATTAAACTGTCCGATAGAGGATAACTCAAGAAGGTCCTGTTCACTAAGGCCATCAGACAATACCTTTAACTCAGAGGGTTTTAGCTGCAGGCTTTTTATTAACGAATACTTAATGGTTGAGTTAGAGTAAAAATAATCTCCAGTTTTATATTGTTCGTTAACAACCAGAACTTTTTTTATCTCTCTAAGTCTTTTTGAAAATGAAATCTCAGGGACTATATTTTCATAATTTGATAAATCGGCTGCAATCAAATCACCTCTTCCTTCTAAAAGTAAAGGAACCAGTTGATCTTTAGGTGCGGGGACTATTTCAAACTGTACTAAAGGTGGGCTAAGCTTTAACTCTGTATTTAGTGCCTTCACAAATTTTTTCACAAGCTCAAACTGAACTCCTGTAGGTTTACCATTATGCAGGAAGTAATTTACCGAATTATTCGTTGTTAAAACCCTTATATATCTATCTCGTATAATTTTCTCTAATCCTCCAGAATCGGGGTAATACAAGTGTTCAGATAGATTGGAAGATATTTGCCCAAAGCAAATAGAACTAAATAAGAGTATTAGCGTAAGACTATATTTCACATAAATTAATCGGTCATTTCAATTAAGAATTACAGCCTAGGTGGAACTTTATGGCCTTAAATAGGATTTGTTTTCTTTTCGAGTTAAAGTCGAAGCTATTCAACATAAGGCAACTAGATAATTTACTAATATTTAATTTTTTCTTTACTTGGCCTTGCTCAATAAAAAAACTCTTTTCAGTGCTTTTCATCAGCTCAATATCCTCAACAATAAAACCTTCAAATTCAGAAGGAAGCACAAACCCCCAAAAGGGTACCTCAAATTCTTCTAAGTATTCCTCGTGGTTTATAAAACAATTTCCTTTGTCCTTTACCTCTTTTTTGCAGTTTCTGTGATCCCGGTCATTGAGAATCATCACATAACCAACTCCACCCTGTTTATCTTTGGCAAACTTATCTGCAACTGATTTATAAAATGATGTTGAAACAACTGGGTCAAAAAACTCTAATACTCGGGACATCTCTGATACGTCTAAATAGGATGCCCCTCCACTTTCTTGGCGATCTAACACGTTTATTAAAAAGCTTGAGAGCATATCTTTTTTAAAAACAATTCCCATAAGCTGTCTAACAGTCGGCATAAAGCAGCCGTAAACATCCACATGACAAAGAGTTACCTTCCAAATGAGTTTGTTTTTTCTCCACCAGTCAATCTGCTTTTGTACAAGTGGTAATAGTTCATTAAGGTTTTTGCCAGGAAATATTTTTTCTATTGTTCTAAACAATCGACTTGTTACCAAAGAATTTTCTTTAGGCAATGTCATCATTTCAAGCATCTGGGAAAAAGAGGTTAAATTAGTCGCTTGACCTCTATAAAAATAGTCACTCTGTTTAATCTCGCTAGGCCACGGAAGGTAAAAGTCATTTTTTTCCCATTGATAATTAACATCAAATTCTTCCGCTAAAGAATAGTTAAATGAAGAAAAAACAATAAAGAAAAGTAACAATTTCATTGAATAAAGCTTACCTTTGGCCGGAATATGACGCCAAGGAGATTGTAATTTTTCCCTTCAAATATCGTTCGGTGTAAAACTTTAAAACAAATAAAATCACCTAAGCTACTTAAACTACGTTGTTTTTTTGGCTTCAATCCTGAATGTGACATTAAATGAATTTTAATCGTTTTAAGTTTATGGGCTGACCCTGTAACTGATTGAGGAGATTTTGAATATGAAAAATTTAATTTTTGGAACTGTGCTACTTTCATTATCAGCAGGAACAGTTGTTCATGCAAAAGATAAAATCCTAACTGCTAAAGATCACGTCGACCGCTTAACTAAAAGTATGACGTCTGAAAACCAAGAATTAATAGCCGAGCTAATCTCCGACACGTCTATTCAATCTTTGTCGGCTGAGTTAAACTCAAAGGTCAACTGGACAGATGCAGATACCAAAAGATTAAAGAAGAGTCTCTCCAAAAGAAAGAGTGCCCTTGTTGCATCTATTTTTGGTAACCAAATTGGTATAGGATCACCATCATCTATTGTTTGGGATGAAGTTCAAAAAATAAAACCAGAAACAAAAAACTTATCCGCTGATTCTAAAAAAACTATTGAATCCAAAATTTTACCGGCGGTCGATAAGGCAGCAAGTAAAACGATTTTCTCTGAATCAGAAGTATCAGGAACTCTTGGGATCAGAAATGGTTCATCCGTTGTTAATGTAGGAGCAAAGTTTTGCTTTAAACCAATAGCGATCTCTCAAAATACTACCCTTGAGCGAAGTTGCTTAAAAACTCAACTAGGCTCGATTACAGGGATAAGCCTTGTTGATGGAAAACTTGATATAAAAAACAGTTCCTTCGCAGATAAGTTAAAAGAAATGGGCTTAGGTATTCATGTTTCTGCTTTAAACATTCAACATAACTTCAATAGCAACCATTTCACAATGGAGTTCGTTCGTCCTGGACTTGAGTATAAACCACTCACGGGTCTAACTTTAAGAATGGAAACTCCTCTTGGACTAGACTCTGACGGCCTTTATTCTGGAGTAGATTTAAAAGCTGGATACAAACACCCATTTAAAATTGGATCTAAAAGAGGATGTGCAAGTCTTGACCTTGGAACAAGTTTTGGTATTGATGGAAATATTCAACTTTTTGGTGCAGCAGAAGCGATGGTTGATTTAACAGGAGACGGTGTTAACCTTGGTCTTACGAGTCAATATCTAATGAATACGGAAGATGGAAACACAAGAGGCAATCAAACATTAAGCGGCGGTCAATTTTATGGCCCTGGTTACTTTGTTGGTTTAGGTCTAAAAATTACAAGATAAGTTTTAATCACCACTAGGTGATTAAATTAGACAAGAGATCGTTGTCCCCTTACGGTCTCTTGTCTTCTTTTTTTTTATGAGTTAAAAGTTCCATCCAAATTATCAATGGATGAGCTGATGCAAAAATATTTTTTTTTCTTTTCTTTTTTATCTTTTTCAACTTTTGCGAACATTCAATTTGAAGTTATTGGTGCTTGTGAAAAAGATCCTCTATATTTTTCGAGTGTCCCTTTCTCCCCAGAAACCTCCGTGGGAAAGCTATCTATAAATATTCTTAATAATCAAAATATCCCCTTTGTTGGTTCCGAAGAGGGAATAAAAACCATATTTTCAATACCAACAAAAAAGAATGATATTCTTATAATTTCTGACACTGAGCTCTTAGCCTATGGATGGTGCTATAAAGTCAATGGTTTAGCGCCAGAGCTTTACCCTCACAAAGTTGAAGTTTTGGAAGGAGATCATATACAATGGTACTTCGCTTTTTCAAGATATTTGAATGGGGAGTGGGTATCACAATGCAAACCAAGTTATTTAGATCCAAGACCGGAGTTTTGCTCCAACTAGTTACACAACTTTTTCTCATCTCAATGTCTCATTCTTTTACGCATGAAATTTTTCAAAAAATAAACACACACTTTAAAAGTATTGGACTTAACAGAACCTTCTCAGAAGATACTGTTAATGCTTTTCAAGATAATGCTAAATTTCTTAATGGACACAACTCTACATACTTTAAGATTCCGATCCCATATTTTTACTTTCCAGCGAACGAACCAATTTCTGATTCTGTTTTATGGGTTGGAGGAATTCACCCAGATGAACTAGCAGCATTGAACTCATCTCTTGTTTTGGGTAACAAGCTTATTAATGAATTCGAAAACTTCATTTTTAAAAAAAATGTTATCTATATACCACTTGTAAATATTGATGGTTTTTTAAAGGGTGTCAAAAATAGAAACTATGCTCTTAGAGAAAATGCAATCGCTGAAGACGTCAATAGATCTTTCTATGCTTATGATGAGTTAACAGGCTATAAGAGCAATAATGAAGCTGAATTCATTATTGCTCTTATCAAAAAGTACAGACCGAAGCACTGGGTAATACCTCATAGCTCTATTCATATACTTGACTTTGACGGCCTATATGATTCTTTAGCTATTTCTTGGCTAAATAATATTTATGAAGCGACTACACTAAATGGTGGGGAGGAAATTCCCATAAAAAAATATCGAAATTTTTCTCCTCCAAATTCCAAAAAATATTGGTCTATCGGAAAGCTAGCATCTCACCTAGGGGATATTAGATCTCTTACTTATGAATTCCCTGGCCCTGGAGACTATCCATCCCCAAACGATCCCAATCGAAATCGAATAATTACCTTAAGAAAACAACTCGGGCGATTTGAAAATACGGCATGGCTAGCGGAGCAATACTACTATGATTATCTACCTTCATTATTCGAGAGCTTATTTATCACGGATAAACTTTGACAGCTCTTTTCACTGCGTGACATCGTTAGAATGATTTTTATTTGGAGTAAATATGCTTAAAAAAATAATACCTGTAGTTTTTTTAATATTGTCTTTAGAAGCCTTCTCAAAAACAGTTTTAATCCCAAGACCATTTCTAGGCCCTCAGGTAGCAATAATTCAAGAAGATGGAGTCAGACTTCCGTTAGACCTAATTCCCACAAACCATTACTATGGTGCAAGAACCTTGGAAAGGTCTGTAAAGGTTATTCTTAATAACCAATACCAAAAATCAAACCCCCTCGCTTTCAAACTTGCTGGCACAAATAGAGGGCCTTGGAATAGATATATCAACGTCGCTTTCGTTACCAAAAATCGCGAAAAAATTAATTTTCCTATATATAAATCTGACATCATCGGAAAAGGTTTAACAAACTCACGGGCAGAAGCTTGGGTTAAATTAAACAAAATATGTGAAGTCTATGCATGCGACCTTTCTGAAGGTGTAAACCTTTATTTTTATCTAGATAATCATTTAATTAGAGAAATAAAACCTGTTTATGAATGGGATCATATTATCGGCGTCTATTACACACTAAAAGTTTTATAACATACTAAATTTCTTTGAATTTTCACCCGAAAAGCTTCTATGGGGAAGTTTTTATTTTTCATTTTCACATTACCATATACTCTTCACGCTTCAGAGAGAATGGTCTCTAAAGATACCCCCCTCTACGAGACAAGTAGCCTTCAAAGAAAAAAAGTTCAAATCCTTAATGGTTCAAGGATAAAAATCCTTCAATCTTTAAAATCAAAGTCAAAGATAAGAATAATGTCTGAGCCGTATCTATCTGGACGAAGGGATAGATCTGGCACCGATGGATGGATTCATGGTTCACATTATACCAAAAGAACAAGAAGAGTTATTACGAGGGATGAACTCTTTGATACAGTTGAGCAAGCAACAAAAACCATTCCTGAAGTCAGAACTCCAAGACTATCTCCTCCCTGTACATCATGTGAAATTAAGAAGAGAAAGTCATCAGACTCAAAAAAGTATCAACCGGGATGTGAAGCTTTAAAAAAAATAGAAACTTTTCCAACAGAAGCAAACGAGCAAAAACTAAAAAAATGCACGGACTCACTCATTTCACTCGCAAAAAAACTATCAATGTCTTCTGGACATTTTAAGGGTGTCGGGGGTCAAAAATTTCAAAAGATAGATCGTTATAAATTTTTTCTGGCGCTAAACAATAAGTTAAACCCGTCAGAAAAGAACTTCATCGGTCATATTTTAACCTTAGCTGGTGAATCTTATGGGCTAGCCTCAATGAGCAGACTTACTTCACCAAAAAATCCACCTCACCTTCAGGAAATGGCGGCCATAAGCATGGTCATTGAAAATAGAAAAAGAAATACGATTGAGCAGGCAATAGAGAGAAAAGAAAAATTAAGTGACTATAAATCAAAGTATCGATTAAGTAGTACTGCACCTGATTCCAAAGTATACAGTAAAATTGATGCTGAGGTTTCTAAACTTAGACGACAAAAAGAAGACCTTGAAAAGAAATCGACACGCCTCCCCACAAAAGCAGCAGTGGCTGAATCTGCAAGAAAGATAAAGGCCCTAAGAAGTAAAATTAATACCTTGAACAAAGATAAGTCTTGGTTAAAGCTTCATCAAAACAAAAAATCAAATGTTACGGCACTTGATATTGCACTCGACGGAAATGGAGTGCAATTCTCTATGTATTCAAAAGTGACACCTCCTCAATCGAAAACACCAAACTATCCCCATTGGTTTAAAGCTATATCACCTGACTTTAAAAAGGCTAGGAGTACTGCAATTAAAGGCTACTTAAAGTATTTAAAGTCTAAGTCTTATTTACCAGAAAACGTGATGAACTATTATTCAACAGTAATGAAATCACCCCCTGCATGGGCAACATCGGGTAAGTTAAAAAATAAAACAATCAGAATTGGAAAACTAAAACTGAGCTCCGACTCTAGCTACAAAGAAGTTAGTTACCAGTGTGGAAAAAAAAGAAGTAGTGGTAGTACCCATCGTAAACTTGGCCACTGCTTTTACTCCGGCCCATGGAATTACTCTGGGCATGGATTTGGAGGAGACTAGTGAAAAAAATAATATTATCTTTTCTTATTATCTTTCAAACATATTCAAATGATATTTCATTTGTAGTTCGAAGCTTTGATAACCAAAATGAGATTATTGAAAATAACTCTAAAGAGTCCATCATGATTAAGATGGTAAGCTCTGAAGAGCCAAAAATATTAAATATCCAAGACAAAGAACATTTTAAACTTATTCACTTCTATGCAGGAAGCGCTGGTACATACCGTTTAGTGCGCCACGAAAAAGTTGCAATTTTTGATACTAAAAAAAATAAATTCCTGGAAAAAATATATATTACAAAGCTTGAGGGTTTAGACAAAAGTGCCCAACCAACATTTAAAATAAAAAATGGAAAAGTTATTTATCATTTACCAAGATAGAGGATTATATGAAAGAAGATAAGGCACAAAAGATTCGTGACATTCAACACTTCGGAGAAGAAGGGGGAGTCGTTCCAGTTATTGATCATGCTGCAACCTCTACATTTTTAAATCCAGATGATATGCAAAAAGTCTTTGAAGGGGAGATTCAAGGTTGCTACCTTTACTCGAGGCATACAAACCCAAGTGTAATTATGTTTTCAAAAAAAATAGCGGCGATGGAAGGAAGCGAGAGTGCTTTAGGACTTGCTTCAGGAATGTCTGCAATTACATGTGCGGTTCTACAAGTAATGAAGGATGGTGGCCATATGATTGCCTCGGACACTATTTATGGTGGAACCTGGGCACTTTTTAAAAATATTCTACCCAAATTTGGAATTGATATTACGTTCGTTGACCCAAGTAAGCCTGAAGAATTCAAAAATGCCATAAAAGAGAACACAAGACTTATTTATACCGAAACTATGAGTAATCCATTATTAAGTATAAGTGATATAAAAAGTCTAGGTGAGTTATCAAAATCAAATAATTTAAAACTCATTGTAGACAATACCTTTACCCCTCTCATCGTTTCACCAATAGAACTTGGTGCTGACGTCGTTGTTTATTCATGTACAAAGTATATATCGGGGCAAAGTGACTTAATTGCTGGCGCTATTTGTTCGACAGAAGAATTTATTGGAGAACTTATTGACGTTAATCACGGGCTGGCAATGTTGTCAGGACCAGTAATGGATCCAAAGGTCGCATATGAGTTATATTCCCGACTAGATACACTCTCAATAAGAATGAGGGCACACTCAAATGCAGCAGAAACTTTAGTCGAGAAAATGCAACAAGAGAAAATTCCTGGAATCATCTACCCGGGAATACAAAGTTACAAACAGTATGATTTATTTAATCAAATGAAAAATGAAAACTATGGTAACGGAGGAATGATCACTCTAGACTGCGAAAACCTAGACCGTGCAACTAAGCTGGCCAGATCTCTTCAGGAAAATAAGTTTGGCCTATTCGCGGTTTCCTTGGGCTTCTCAAGAACCCTTTTGAGCTGCCCATCCGCAAGTACTAGTAGCGAGATACCGAAAGAAGAGCAAGAGAGAATTGGACTAAGTGATGGCCTCCTTAGAATGAGTATAGGATTTTGTGGTGATGAAGATATCCTAGCCCAACGGTTCATAAATTGCTTTAAGGAGCTTGAATGATTGCAGGGTACGAAAAAATTGATAATTTTATTAACGAAAAAAATTTTTCAAAGGCTCAAAATCTTTTAATCAGCATAATTGATAATCAAATTCTTAGTAACCAAAGTGCGATTGAAGACTTCTTCTCCTATTTAACTATTCTTCATGGGCAAAGAAAAGCTCTACCTTATTTAAATATAAATAAAGTCCCACCGAAGCCAATTGATCTGAATTTTGATTTGGGAAGGAGATTTTTCTTTTACTTACAAATACTAAATATTTATGGTGGGAAAAAATTAATCTATCCTTATCTCGAAGGAATCACCTTAACACGGCCACTGCAATTTAGATTTATGGGATCAATGTATCATATAAATAATGATTTCAATCGAGCTAAAAATTTTTATCAAGAAGGGCTAGACCTCGTAATCAAAAAAGATAATTTTTCATATCTACACCATCCTCAAATGTTTAATAACTTTCTTGCAGGGTGCATTTACACATTAGACTTTTCAAGATTTTGGGACTCTATTGATAAATTTTCAAAAATAAGCCAACTAGATAAAACAAGTTACAAACTTCTTTGTGAGCAGTATAAAACACTTGCCCTGGCCATGGAGGGGAACATCAAGGAGTCTAAGAAGAAATACGAAAGTATTTATGTCCACGACTTCACGGAAAAAATCCCCGCAACTTTTAGTTACATACAGGCATTAACAAAAGGTATTTTCAAGATTCAAAACAATGAGCCAGATACTGTTGATTTTATAAAAAGTTGTGGGGATGAAATATACTCCCATATGATCAAAAATGAAATTGGCCCAACTAAGTATTTCTCATTTTTTTATTTCTTCGAAGCTTTCTATCAAAAGAAATTTAATTTCATCGTTGGAAACAAATATTATCCAATCCAAAGTTTCAAAATTTTAAATCAAGAATTTGGATCAATCAGTTTCAAGGAACTCGGTGACAGCTCCTCACCTTTTTTTATAAACATTCAAACAGAAGAATATTCTCTTGGAGAAGGTTTAAGCATCCGCCTACCTTCTGAGGTAAAATCAATTTACTACCTTGTTTTAGCAGGGGATACAGGTCTAAACCCCGAAGAGCTTTCGAGCTTAATTCACGATGAACTCGATTACTCTGGTTTGTTTCTTATCAACAACAGAGTTAAACAAATTACTCACCGAATAAAAACAAAATATAAAATACCGTGTAGTAAAAAAAATGGACGAATTTTTTTAGACAAAACATTAAGAGAAAAAATAAGATTACTAAAAACCCCAATCCTAACTATTAAGGATGAATTTAATATGATTGAATTATGTGAACATTATAAATTTTCAAAGTCAAAAGCACTTAAAACGATAAAAGTCTTTTTAGATCAAAATCTAATTATTAAAGATGGGAGTATTTTTAAAAAAGTAAATACTTAACCTTTGCAACAACTTTTTTTACTTGCCTTCAATGGGCAATAGTTGGATGCACATTTTTTGTTATCTTTACAACTGGAGCAGTTTTTATTTTTATCCTTACAGCTCACGCAATCTTTACCAATAGACTTAACCTCACCCTTTGCTTTTAATTTACAGAACCCACCACTACAATTTTTTGGCAGCTTTGATTTAGAGATATTTTTTTCACAACAAGATTTCTTTTTACTAGGCTGAGTAAGATAGGAACTAGTTGCACAACCTTGCAATAAAAAACCAGCCAAAACAAATAATGCTAAAAAAAATTTCATGAAATTTACTCCTATTAATATCCTATGAAATTGTATCATGTTTAAAAGGTTCTGATTCTTTTTATATTTTAATTAAAACGTTAAATGAAGTGATCTCAAAAAAATGGTGGAAACGAACAGGGGGGAGTATGGACAGTTTGTGTATTTATTTCATTTTTATACGGTTTATATATAATCAAAGATATTAAGCTGGCACTTTTTTCCCTAGCTAGTTCGGGCTGTTGTTTTTCTATTTTTGGAATTACCGCTTTTAAAAGAGCAAAATATAAAAATAATATCCTTCGAGGGGAAAGCGAAGCACAAAGCTTGATTAAATTTAAAGAATTAACATAATGCGAAGTTATGCAACTTCGTTATTAACAGATTCAACGCTCATCTTAACTTTCAATCCAAACGCTTTTTGAAGATATTTGTCGATAGATTCAGTAGAGAACTTCTTTCTCTTCTTCACGAAATCTGACACATACTGAATTGAAATATCAGCTTTATCAGCAAAGGCCTGTAAGCCCATTGAAACGATAGTTTCACGCAAAGCTTCCTCTAGTTCCATATCTTCCTCATTAATGAGATTTGTAATATAGGCTTGAGCAAATTCTGCATCCTCAAACTGAGTTGCAACCAATTCGTTAAAGTCTCTATGTCTATTTGCCATAATTCCTCCAATACTCTTTTGCTTTATCAATATCACGACTTTGGGTTTTCTTATCGCCGCCAACTAAGAGAATAATAATTTCATCTCCATCTTCGGCAAAGTACACTCGATAACCCCGCCCGTGTGGTATCTTCATTTCAAAGACACCATCTTTTAATGCCTTTGTAGATTTCCTAGCTCCACCTTTTGCCACTCTTTGAATCGTTCGGATCACAATAACTCTTACTAATTTGTCGAGTTTCTTAAACCAATCCTAAAAGGGGGAACTTCCATTTTCTGTTACAAAATATATTATCTTTTTAATAATCACTCCATGACTCCTTTTTAAACTACACCAATCGCAGTAGTTTGTCAAGATGTACTTCTAAACCTCTAATATCAGGGGATAATTGTGCCATTTTCCCCTGATGCTTTGACACAATTCTTCTAGGCATTTGAAGCAACCTGAAGCCTTGAGTTCTCAGTAATGAATTCAGAAAGCTGGCCTATATAAAGCATTTCTTTCCATTTATTTTCAGACACTTTGCCTTTTTTCTTCTCCCAAAGTCGCTTAAGACGTTTATCCTCATGTGCCCAAGTAATAGATTGCATCTGTAGTGTTTCAACGTCTTCATTTGTTACATTTTTTAGGAAATAGCTTATCAAGGCATCAAAAGTAATCTTGCCACAGTCTTCTGTCTTATTGGCCTTATCCAGAAACTTATTTACATCACTTTTAGTGTTTTTCTTAACTCTAATTGATGTAAAGCTGTCATTTTTCGTATTTGAATTTGATTCTGTTGTTTTCATAATATTGTCTCCTTAAAGTTTAATTAGTTTTTAAATGTTGATAGCAGTGGGAACACTACCTTAAGTTTGTCTTCGCCAAGTGCCTTGATAATAGAAATACAGTCGTCTTGAATCTCTGTGACAAAAACATCTGCTTTCATGTGATATTCAAAATCTTTCATCGTAAATCCGTAGGACTTAACGATGTGACAAATGCGACTCTTGGGTATTTCAATGCGGCCATTCTCAATATGACCAATTGCAGTTCGGCTATACCCACAAAGATAGCTTGCCTTGTATTGAGTAAGCCCTTGAAGTCTTCGCAACACTTGCAAGGCCCTTGCTTCTTTTATAATGACCTTTTTGTAACTTCTTCTTAGGGAATTGTTTTCAAGTACCTTTTCTTTTTTGGGACAAAGGCTATTTTTTACTTGTTCCACTTTGCCAGCAACTAGCAGTTCATAGTTCTTTAGAGAAAAACCATAATTCGTCACAAAATGATTTATAAGTTGTGGTGTAACCTCAACATAACCATTTTCAATTTTCTCCAATTGCTTAGAAGATTTTTCGATTAAGATTGCCGCAGACTTGCGATCAAGCTTTAAAAAATTGCGCATTTTCCGAAGCGCAATTGTTTCGGGCAGCATGATTTTTTGTCTACATCGGGGGATTTTTAACTGTTCCATTCTTTCTCCTAGGTGAGTTAATTGTTAATTACTCTTGGATTTAGAACGGCCTTCTGCCATCACTACACTGGTTGAAAATTCGCACTTTCTGCCAGTGTAATGCGACAAAGTAAACTCTTGAAAACAGACACAATTTTTTTACGAATTGCGAATTTCGATAACCAGAAAATCGCTTGCGAATTGCTCTAGGCAGTAGTCTAGGCAACTCTAGGCGAATTCAGGAAATCTTCTGTAATCTCAAGTAACATCAAAAGAAGCGGTTAAACGTAACTATTGGAAACAATTGTGTTTTTAATTCAATTAGTTACTCATTTGTTAGAAAACTTTCAAAAATAGTTACGGGAAAAATGGTGGAAAATGGCCGACATGAATAAATTTAGTCGGTTATGCCATAAGGTAAGCATGGTTAAGCTTTTTAAAGAAATACTGGGAAATGCCAAAGGCATTTCCCACAAGAGAAAGAGCAATGCATTATTGCATACCCTGTTTAAGCTCAAAAAGATTAATGACGTTTTCTGTTTTCATCAATGAATCCATTTGTGGCAATATCTGTAAAACGTCAGTTGCACCTTTTACTTCGCTTGAAAATCCTATAACCTTTTCAGCAGGCAATTTATCAATAGTAGTTATATAATCAACTTTGTTAGCTCTGAATTGTTCAATTGAACTTGGATATCCATCAATCCCCGAAGGAACAAGAATAACTGTTTGTGGAATATTTTTTCTAAAGTGATAATGAAATGGATTAACTTCAAGGTGAATATTTCCTTTTCCATCATCTTCTTTAACAAAGTAGGGGCCTGAGGTATTTTTATAATCAATAATATCTAATGTCTTAGGGTCAACAGACCCTTTTGGTATAATGGCAAAATCAAGAGCAGCAACCATAGGGAGTAGAAATTCTTTCTTTTTCCCCGGTGCAAGGATAAGAGTATTTCCCTCTACGCGAATTCCGGGACAACTATCAGTAATTTTTTTAATCTCAGAGTCAATACACATTAAATCGTGAAAGTTCCCATGAGTATTGCCACTTTTTACAAGTAATCTCTTAAGAGAAAATTCAGCATCAAAAGCAGTAATTGGAATACCTGATACCGTTTTAATGCCATCTCGGATATGAAAATGAAGTTCATTTCCTACCCACTCAAAGCGATCAGCAATTCCCGGAACAATATCACCGTTTTCTTGATGTAATTCAATCAAGGGACTAAAGACATTTTCTAAAAATATATACTCAGGAGCATAGTGAATTTTAGTTGGCTCATAAACATTAAGCGGTTTTGCATATGGAAAAGCTACTCTGAGAGTCATATTATCCTCTTGATTATTGTTACTAGTAATTAATATTCTCATGCCAAATAAAATTCCGATGAGAACCACTAATATTGTTATTTTTTGTTTCATAAAAACCTACATACAAATTGTGCTGCCAGAGATGGTGTCTCTATTTAAAACACCCATACTATCTAATATTTCAGTTAAGTTTTTCCTTTTGATTCTATTTAATTCGAGAATATCAAATGCAGCCTTAACATTTCTAACTACAAAGACCGCCTCCTTTTTTGAATTTCCAGCATTAACAAGTTCTTCTGCAAGAAGACCATAATTTACTAGATGCATATCAATTCCCGGAATGGTCGTTAATATTCCCTTTGATTTTAATTCTTCAATTACAAAATCCTCTTGTAACTTTTTAACGATCTCTGTGGGACAAGATGCCCTTGAGAATTGTGGCTTACAATCCATGTCCTGAGAAAATCCATTACTGGAAATCAGACAGCTTAATATACACAACGTTTTCTTTTTCATTTCTTTCCCCTTTCTATGAGTTTCTTAGTTTCCAATCAAAAGTGACTTCACTTCTTGATTGGAAATATTTAATAATTTATTTTTTCTAAGAAAGTCATTTAATGTTGATCTCTTCATCGAAAGCATATCTGATGCTTGTTTTTTATTATTTTCACTTAAGTGTAATGCTCTCAAAATAAGTCTAGTTCTTTCTTTTAGCTGTCTTTTTTCAAGAGAGTACATTGGCTGCATATCTGAGAATTCCAAGTGCCCTTTCTCAAAAACTTCTAAGGGAAGGTCTCTAGGTAAAACTTTTTCTGTTTTGGCATTAACAAGTGATTTTTTAATCACCATTTCTAATTCGCGAACATTTCCCGGCCAATCATATTTTTTTAATTGCATATATGCTGCTTTTGAGAAAGTAATCTTTCGCTCTTGCTTCCACTTTTCATTAAAGAAAAGGATCAGTGGCTTGATATCTTCTTTTCTTTCTTCTAAAGAAGAAATATTAATATCAAGTTCAAAAATTCTATAAAATAAGTCTGGAAGAAAATCTCCATTCTTAACCATATTTTTTATAATTGGCTTGGTTGCCACAACTAGCCTGAAATCAACTTTCGTTTCTCGATGTTCTCCAACCTTAACAATCGTTCGATTTTGAATTACTCGCAATAGTTTTGCTTGAGCATCGTGATTTAGATGATGGATCTCATCAAGAAATAGCGTTCCACCACTCGCGGCTTCAACAAATCCTATTCTATTTTTATCTGCACCTGTAAAGGCCCCTTTAATATGACCAAACATTTCGCTTTCAAATAAGTCGGTTTTGTCTTTGTAGCGAGTACAATCAACACTTATGATACTTTTATCTTTTCTTTTTGAGTTCTCATGAATACCAGTTGCAAAAAGCTCCTTGCCTGTACCCGTTTCACCTAAGAGCATGATACTCAAATCAGAAGCAGCATACTCCAAAGCACGCTTAGCTGCTTCACCCATAGACTTTGATACTCCAATTAAACCTAATTTTCGTAAGGCCATTTTTTCAGCACTAGAAGCAAAGATATCATCAGAGTCATCTGTAATACCTTCAGCGGCCTTAGCTTGGTCTCTAGCGAGCTGAATAAAGACCAGTAGTTGTTCTTGCTTAAATGGCTTCCATAGGTATTTATCTGTTCCAGCTTCACGCCAACTTGTAAGTGCCTCTGGCGAATAATCACCCGAAAGCATAACAACTTGTACCTGCTGATTAATTTTTCTAATTTTTTCGACGATCATTGGGCCGAGTGCCTCAACTGATTGGTCTTCCTGTCTGTACTGATTATCAACAAGAATCGAAAGATATCCAAAAGGCCTTTTTCTAAACAGCCTAATACCTTCTTCTGGACTTGTTGCAGTATCAACTCTAATACCAGTGCCATCCAAGGCCACTTTAACGGCATCCAGCATTAACCACTCATCATCAATCACTAAAATTCTTTCATCCATTTTTATTGTCTCCAGCAAGTTATATTTCAAGATCGAGGCCAAAGTTCATATTCCTACTATTTCAGTCAGATACTAATATAATGCATAGCTCTTTTATTCAGAAAGCGCAAAAAAGCGACGGACTTCCGCCATATAAATACAATTGAGTGTTCTTTTAATGACTATCATACTGTTTTTAAACGAGAAGTATCACTAAGAAGTGTCTTTTTCAATATGATGGAAAACCATCACTTTTTCAGTTTTTTTCATGCATTGCAAAACTAAGTATTTGCAATCATGTTAAAAAATTACCTTTTCCGAAAATGACGGCTTACCACCATCATGAAATAAAAAGATAAAATAAATTTTTAATAATCAATTTTTTAATATTTTGTATTACTTCGTATAATTTCCTCAACTATTATGCGTTCCTGAATTTTGGCTGATTGAAACATCACAACAAAACTTCCCGGTCAGTATATCAATAAAGTTATTAGACTTTCAGGTTTTGGATTAAATAACATTGAACGATCAACAGGGGTAGCCTTAAAGGCTCTTCTAGGTACGCAGTGTTCTCATTGAATCAATACTCATTTAACTAAATAAGGACGAGCAATAAATTTGATAAATAGTTTTAATAGTGTCGTAATCATTGGTGACAAATTTTTCTCCCAAGAACAATATTATTCAATTTGAGTAATAATTCCAGTTGTTCCGATTATTTGAAACAAATTGATTACATCTTCCTGATTAATTTCAGACATATCATCTAACACTGAAGAAAATGTTTGGCCTAATTTTAGAGATTTTAAAATACCACATTGAGTTTCAGATAAGTTTTTTACAAATATTTCATCAAACTTTTTATATAATAATAAATATTCTGAATTTTCAAAGTTAATGTCAGGAGCTTTTTGCAATTCCTCCTTTCTAAGTTGCCAAATATCGTAAACAGACATTTCAGATTCAAATATTCTTACGGCATTTCCAAAAATCAATTTAGAATTGGGACGTTCTTTTAGCTCTTGCAGTTTTGAAGGCTCAATGGAAACATGCTGTTTTTCACTAAAAATCTCTTTAAATGTCCAATCAAATTTGGCTAAATCAGTAATGAAGGGTAAATCATTCAAGTTATCTAACTCTTTTAAAAATTGGGGAAATCTTTTTCCGTAATCAGAAAGATTATAAAAAGTAGATTTATTCATTTTTATAAAGTGCCTACATGCTTTGAAAAATGAATCATCACCCAATGCAAACCATGTGCCTTCAAAATTTTCACCTAACGCTTCTGTTAGTCTAACGTAATATCCTTCGCGATGAGCATCCAAGGCATCTTCTGGCCTTTTTAACTCACCAGCAGGAGTTATATCATCAAGAAAAGATTGAGGTTCATAATCATTGACGACTGCATGAGCAAAATTATTTTGAAAACTTCTAAGTTTATTATTACTCATCATTAACCTCGTTTTTTCCATGAATCCTATTCCAAATTGCTACCGCCTTTAAAACTTCATCTTCAACAACTGAAAACTCTGGAATGTCCTCATCCCATTCCATCATAAATGGTGTTTCTGGTGCTTTCTTAATAAATCTAATAAATAGATCCCAGACTTCAGGATAAACAGGTTTAGAGTGGGTATCGAAAAGAAAGTCTCCCATGTCAGAATATCCTGCGAAATGAATCTGTTTAACTAGATTGGGAGGTATAGCATCTAAATATTTATAGGGATCATATTTGTGATTAATAGCACTAACATAAATGTTGTTAACATCAAGTAATATATTCGCATCTGTTCGTTTGACAGCTTCATTTAAAAAATCCCATTCAGGTATTTCACTTTGTCCAAAAGACATATATGTAGAGACATTTTCGATTAGCATCGTTCTACCGAGTACGTTTTGAGCATGATCAATATTATTTACGACAGTTTCTAAGGCCTCTTTTGTAAATGGAAAAGGTAAAAGATCATGAATATTACTTGGCCTAATACCTGTCCAACATAGATGATCTGAAACTACAAATGGATCAATTTCGTCCACAAGAGCTTTCAAATTTTTGAGATAATTATCATCTAGTCCATCAGGGTTAAGTAAATTCATGGAAACTCCATGAAGGGCGATTGGATAGTCCTCTCTTAGTTTTTGAAGCATAATCCTTGGACGACCAAAACTATCCATGTAGTTTTCACTAACCGCTTCAAACCAATCAACTTTGAGTTTTGGGTTTGTTTCCAGATACGGAAAATGAGTGGGCCTAAGGCCCACTCCTGGTTTACATTTTTTATTAAAACTCTTATTCACATCACACTCTTTTTGAATTGCCCACCTTTATCAAGGCATTGTCCTTTAGAAAGTTTGAGCCAACCTTTTCCTTTACAAGAATTTTTACCTGCACAACTATGTCCTTTACCACCACAAGCACCACTTCCTTTACATGAATTAACTCCATGACATTCACCAACTACTTTCACTTCAGGTGAATTATTTGAGCTTGCACATCCTGCTACCATTACTAACCCGGTAAGTGCTAGTCCTAATAATGCTTTTTTGTTTTCCATTTTATCCCTCCTTATAGGAATTGTTAATATTAATATTATTCTACTTTCATACCTTGAATTTCAAGAATAAGAGTAACTTCATTTCCAACCATAAGCCCCGCTACTTTTTTAAGCCCCTTGTTCCAAGTAAGCCCAAATTTAGTACGGTCTATTTTTGCTTTAGCTTCAAAAGCTAGTCGACTATTGCCCCAAGCATCCTCGGCAGTACCACCCCATTCTTCAACTTTAAGAGTGATAGGTAATGTGATTCCATGAATCGTAAGATTACCTAAAATTTGAGTTGGATTTTTACCTTTATATTTAATTTTCGTTGATTCAAATTTTAATTCTTTAAATTTATTTACATCAAAAAAATCTGAGCTGCGAAGATGTTTGTCACGATCAGGTTCGTTGGTGTCTATTGAGTTAGCTTGAATAGACACTTTTAAATTTAATAATTTTCCTGTTTTATCATTATAAGTGCCTTTGCCTTCAAATTTCTTAAATTTCCCCCGAACATTTGAAAAAGCCAAATGACGAATTTTAAACCCTATATGAGTATGCGATTCATCTAATTTATAATTACCCGCAAATGAACTTTGTGCGAATATTAAGAAACTTATTAATAGAAAAAACTTAGTAGTAACCATATTAATCTCCAATATATGAATTTCATCTACTCCAATATATGAATTTCATCTATAAGTGTGAGTGAACTACGATCGATTACAATTATTTTAAGAAAAGTTTTTAGGAAGGTTTGGAGTACGTGTTTTAACCTATTTTCTTGGCAAGCATACTTAACTCTTTGAATATACATATAGTATAAAAATCATTTACGAAGTATCTTACGCAGTATATAAATTATTGATATGAGTACAAAATCATTAAGACTAAATTTCAGTGCCCCTGACTTTTTAGAGAAGTTAAAGGTGCGAGAAACCTCTTCTGTGGAGGTGTTAGTAAAGACTTATACTAAACAATTAACTAACGCAGCTTATGGACTTGGTTTTACAGATTCAGATGCTACCGAATTAGTTCAATCAGTTTGGGTTACATTTTTTGAGAAAGTTCCCTCTTTTGAAGGACGCTCTCATGTACGTACCTATATTTTTGGAATTTTATACAACAAGGCCAAAGAACTTAGGCGTGATCGAAATAAATACACCAGTAAAGATCCCTTTGACGAAGTTATGCATGATAAATTTGATGAGAAAGGAAGCTGGATTAAATCACCTGTTGAGCCTGATAAATTTTTAGAGTCTATGCAGACTATGGAAATTATAGATAAATGCATGGAGATTCTTCCAACGCAACAAAGAATGGCATTTCATTTGAAAGAGATTGTTGGAAATACCACTGAAGAAATCTGTAAGATTATAGGCGTTACCTCCACCAACTTGGGAGTCTTACTATATCGAGCTAAGCACAAGCTCAGAGACTGTATAGAGAGAAAATCGAGATGAAATCGTGTAAAGAAATTGCAAAGCTTCTTGTTCCTGGAAAAAAACTTTTTTTCCAGGAAAAAATTGAAATAAAAATGCACCTCTTGATGTGTGAACTTTGCCGTAAATATGAAAAGCAACTGAAATTAATTTCCTTTAAAAAAATTAAAAATATTCCTAAAGAAGACAATATTTCCGATAAAGAAGTTTGTGAACTCGAACAAGAAATTATCAATGAAATTACGAAGACAGGTCCATAGAAATATTACTTAATGGAACTGTCAGATAACTTCTCAAGAGCAAGGGTCATCTTGCCTAAGAGTTTTTCATTCTTGATCAGATAGTTTTTTTTGTAGTAGCTAGGGTCTAGGTAAGATAACCAGACCTGACCTGACCTTTCTTATCAGAGTATGCCATCATTTTCAATGGAAGTTCTAGCCCAACAAGAGGATTCTCTATCATTAAGGCCGTTCCAATTTTAGGATTACCAAAAATAATAACTTCTTCTTCATGCATTTTAAGATTTAATTTTGATGCATTTACTTGGTGATCAATGCGAGAAAAAATAGTTAGACCTTTTTTCTTAGCACTGTTAACAAAACGATCTAAAGTTATCTTTACTGAATATGAACTTTTTTTCTTGATAAGAAAATCGTTTGAGAAAACCTTTTGCGAACTCAATAAAATAAAAGAGACTATAAGAACCATCTTCATATTAACTTCCTTGCCTATTTCAGGTCTTTAAATCTTGCAGCGGAGCAACGCTTGCCGTTGTCAAGTATTAACTAAAAAAATTGGTAATAATCTTCTTTAATATTTTTATCTGGGAAAAACATATCTTGGTTAACATCTTGCTTATTAATGAATTTTAACTTTAATATTTTAAAACGATGAACGACTGAATCTCCACCAGGCCTCCATTTCACAATTGTCTCTTGAGGAATATTTATACCATTAAGAATTTTAAAATCTTTAAAATGAGCAGCACCAGAAAAACTTTTCCCAAGTTCTCTTATCGTGTAATAAATTATATCTAAATTAAAAGTTTCTGTATTGATGAATGCTATAAACTGATCTGATCTTCTGTCCAAATTAAAAGAATTACTTAAAAATATTTTTTTATAACTAATTCCATCGATTTTTTCTTTTCCCAAGTACGAAATAATTGGAAACTTTAGTAGGTTGAAAGGCAACTCAAAAAAGAACTGTCTTGCAGCAAGGTGAAATTTAGTTTTGAAATGTTTTCTGAACTTATTTTTTTCCCTGGTCTTTTGAAATATGTTGCCCAATTTTGGATGCCCCATATTTCACCTTTATTCTTTCCTTCTAAAAATTCAACTTTTGAGTTGAAGGTTCTTAATGAAAAATCGTATTTTACTTGAATATCATCAGGATATGGTGAATTAAATAATTTCGGGAAGAATGAATCCCAATGATCTGTATAAATGATTTCGGCTGAACCATATTGATTCCATTTTTTATTTTTATCATATATTGATATTGTTCTCTTTAAAATATCAACGCCTTCTTTATGTAACTCATCCTTAATGCCTCCTTCTCGAAAACTTTTCGATCTGATGTCTTTTAAAGCACATGAAGTAAACAGAAAATGAGTTATGATGAGTTTAAATAAAATATTCATCAATCTTCATGTTAGTTCGTGAGCTTATTTTCATTTTTTACAATCCTCTTCCATATTAAAAAATTCAGGTAACTATTCATTCGTTAATCTTTAAGTAATTCCAATTTTAAATCGGAGTCTGGACGTGAAACACAGGTCAGAATATATCCAGCTTTTTTTTCTTTGTTAGTTAATCCAGAATCTGTAATCTCATCGACTTCACCAGAAATAAGTTTGCACTTACATGAGCCACATACACCTACTCGACAAGCAAATGGTATCTCCACATCTTCTTGTTCAAAAAACTCTAATATTGATTCTTTTCCATCATAATTATAATTTTTATTATTAATATTTATGGTGGCTTTTCTTTGTGAAATATTTTCAGGATCAAAAGCAACTGGTGAAGCAAATTTTTCACTGTGAAGGTAATTCTCATTATGACTGCCTTCAATCAATTTTTCCATTATCCCTTCTGTCATAATGGGAGGTCCACAAAAATAAAAGTTTGCCGAACTATTAATTTTCACCTTAGATTTAAAAAAAATCTAAGGTGAGATACCCTTTATCCCCACTCCAACTATCATCATCTGAAATAATGGGAAAATAGTCAAAATGAGAAAATCTCTTGGAAAGTGCCTCTAACATAGAGTGAAATGCCATATCTTTAGTCGATTTTATTCCATAAAATAAATATCTGTTGGCCTCAGTAGAACGGTCAAGTCCTGTTAAAATCATACTTAAAACCGGAGTAATGCCAATACCTCCGGCAATATAAATACGATCTTCATTCTTTAGATTATCATCTGTAAATAATCCATGAGGAGGGAATGCCCAGACTTTTTCACCTTTTTTAAGAGAATGAAACCATCCAGAGCCTAGCCCATCAGCAAGGTGTTTGATAGAAACTTGCAAGATGCTTTCATTCTCACAAGTTGATGATAGAGAATAGGATCGAAGTGTTTTTGGGTCATCACCAATTTGAAAACTTAAAAATTGTCCTGCTAAATATTTATCTAACTTTAAATCGCCAAGTCGTTTAAAGCGAAATGATTTAATATCATGAGTTTCCTCGATAATTTCTACAATCTCTAATTGTTCTTTTGTATGCCAACAATGAGTAAGATTATGAGTTCCTGCCTGCTCACACTCTTTCTTTAAAGATAATGATCTTAATGTTAGTAAGATGATAGAAAAAGTGGAAAAGGCCGTAACGAAATAAAAAAGACCTTGGTAAGTTATTTGATTAATCATTTATGCCCCCAATATCTTTTTAAAGGAAATTGCCTTAACAGGGCAAACGTCGATACAACCACCACATCCGATACAAGGTGATTAATTTAATCCAAATGATCCTTCTATTGGCGTGCCATCTTTGTGGGCGTAACTGGCAACATCAATGCCCATTGGACATTGTGTAGTACAGAGGTTTAATCCCTTGCAATTCCCATTTGCCTCGACTTTAAACTTAGATTTTGAAAATTTTCCAAATAGTCGCATTCCTCCTGCTAGAGGACAACCATAGCGACACCATATTCTAGTTCCAAGGAAGGGATATGCACCAACGCCGATTAAACCACCAAAAATTAAATCCACAATCAAGTCTTGGAATGCTCTCCATGATTGTAAAAGATCACCTGCTGTTACTATTTTCCATGTATCTAAGAATAGAATCATTCCAAAGCAGATCGCCAAAAATACAAATATGTATTGTATAAATTCAAATTTACTTGCTGTTTTTCCTCTAGGGGTTCTTTGTGTCACCCACTTGTTTCCCCAAGTGGTAACACCAACTGTTTCAGAAAGATTTCCACAAGCACAAAACCATGAGCAGTACCTCTTCCCAAAAAACCATACAACAAGAGGAACCAAGACAAAGATATAAATAAAGCCACCCAGGGAAGTAAACCCATTGTAAACGTAAACATAGGCATTCTTGTTAATAGGGTGATAGGCGTCGCCAAAGAATTTAGCACCTTTGGTTATGATGGGGAGAAAATATGGAATAAAGTAAAAGAAGACGGTTTGACTGATCAATATACTTGTAAATTTCTTTTTTTGATATGAACTAATTTCTTTACGTTTATTTTTACCATAAGGAGTTTTTTTCTTTATTAAAACTCTTATACAAATGGAAGCGACTAATGCCGTATAGGCAGTTGAATACCAAAAACTTGTGGATTTTCCAAACCAGTAAAAATATTGTTCTACCTCATCTGCCCGAACAAACCAAGTTGGATACTTGTAGATTAGGTAGAATCCAATAATGAAGGGGAAAAATAGCATTATAAATATTAATTCTGATTTACTACGTTTCATATTTTAAGCTCCAACATAATTATACTTTTTTCTTATAAACATTTTTTATAAGCTGACTTCATCAGCTCTTATCTTTAGATTTGTTAAGTAATCCAATAATTCAGAAGGCATTGGTTTCACAATGGATGATACTTTTTTAATGTGCTCAGGAAATATCTTTTCAAACATCTTTTCGCCCTTCTTTGTTAGTTTGTATTTTGGTCGTTTTCCTTCTTTTAGTTTTTGTTCAATTACTAATTTATCTATCTTCATTCTTTTTAAAAACGTTGTAATATTTGGTCTGGACGCACTTGATTTCTCGGCAATCTCCATGGGTCTTAATGGTCCTTCAAAATATAAAAAATATAAAATACGAAATCGAGGAATTCCACATTCAACTTCGTTAAGATTTTTTTCTAGTTTGCGATATGTTGCTCCATGCGCTGACATTATTGTTTTCCAAGCAATAACTTCATCTTTTTGATTGAGGCGATTTAATTTATCTTTAATCTTCATGTTATTTATCTTTACTGTTCAGATTAATATTAAAAATATCTGTTATCAGATTAGCGAAATTCTTGAAAAAACAAACCTAAAATCACTGTCTTAGGAATCACTTATAAATATTAAACTCGACGATGTGAAATAATTAATATATTAACTATTTTTGTACAAATGGTCTATAAAATATTTTTATTTGTAATAAATGGCCCTTAATTTACACTAATATGTAGTTTTACTTACTATTAAGGATTTTACAGCATGGACGGTTTTTCTTTAGCATTGATATTTATAGCGGCCCTGTTTTTGGCCTACGCTAATGGCGCAAATGACAACTTTAAAGGTGTTGCTACATTATATGGAAGCAAAACAGTAAGCTATAAAAAGGCATTATTTTGGACCACCTTAACTACAGCTCTTGGAAGTATTGTCGCACTTTATCTCGCCAGTGAACTCATTATCGTCTTTAAAGGTAAAGGACTCGTTCCAGATGCTGTTATGCAAATGCAATCCTTTCCATTGGCCGTTGGTATTAGCGCTGCTATAACAGTTATGTTAGCAACGATTTTAAGCCTTCCGGTGTCAACTACTCATGCACTTATTGGAGCACTCGCAGGAGCTGGTTGGATCGCCTCAGAATCTGGAATAAATTGGACAAGACTTTCTGGGAAATTTTTCTTACCTCTAATTGCTGGCCCATTAATATCACTTGCACTTGCCTATATTATTTATCCTCTATTTAAAAGATTGAGAGAAAAACTTAAAATTGGGCAAGAAACTTGTCTCTGTGTTGGTAAAAAAGTAATAGCGACAGTTCCCGTGCATGTTACATCTAAGTCAGATTTTATTGCCAATTATTCAACATCAATAACAATTCCTGAGGCCATCATTGCTGATAAGGCCCATTGTCGAACATCCTATAGCGGCTCGCTTGTAGGTGTATCAGCAAGAAGTGCCTTGGGCGCACTGCATTATTTCAGTAGTGGATTAGTTTGCTTTGCAAGAGGGTTAAATGACACCCCCAAAATTGCTGCACTCTTACTTATTGGATCAAGGTTTAACCTCAATACTTCTATATTTGTTGTGGGCTTTGCAATGCTTATAGGTGGTCTAATGCACTCTAAAAGAATTGCAGCAACAATGGGCAATAACATTACGACAATGAACCCCGGTCAGGCTTTCACTGCAAATTTAATTACAGGCATCATGGTTTTTGGGGCCAGTAAAGCAGGTGTACCTGTTTCTACTACGCATGTATCCTGTGGCTCTATATTCGGCATCGGAGCTGTTAACAAAACTATTAACATGAAAATACTATCACATATTCTTTTAGCTTGGATAACCACGTTACCATTAGGATTTTTGTTGGGAGCAATACTCATGAAAACATTAAATAACTAAGAGGGTGAAAATGAATACAGAAATTCCTTCACGTAAATCATTCCCTGAGTATGAAGGCATATTTAAGATGACTGAAAGCATAATGGGGTTCTTGCCAAATAGCATGCTTTTTATGACTGAAAAACCTGACTTAATGCTGTCTTTTATGATGCTTTCAAAAACGGTTCTCAAACAAAAAATGAAAGTTAGCATATTTGAGAAGATGAAGTTAATGCTAAAATTCATGATGGCTATCATCAGAGGCGAAAAAGAACAAGATACTCTTTCTCTTGAGCTTAGATGGCTTATTGCCTACGCTTCTAGTAATGCTGCTGGCTGTACCTACTGCAAAACCCATACTAGTCATTCCGCTATTGAACTTGGAGTTAGTAAAGAAAAAATTGATGATGTTTTCAATTATAAAGAAAGTAGTCATTTTTCGGGTAAGGAAAAAGCAGCGATAGCAGTTGCCATTAGTGGAGGTAGCGTACCAAATTCCACAGGCCATCAACATTTTGAGGACTTGAAACAATTTTTTTCTCAAAAAGAAATAATTGAAATTATCTCAATTATTGCCCTATTTGGATTTTTAAATCGTTGGAATGACACGCTTAAAACACCATTAGAAGAATTATTTGTAGGTAAAACAGAAACGTAAATTATTTATGTAAAGAAGGATAAAATTATGCAAGCTAAAACATTGACTTTATTTCTATTTTTTATCATCAACATTTCAAATGTGTTTGCTTTTGACCATTCACATGAAAAATTCAATCTACTGTTACAAGCTCATGTTAAATTTAAAAATAAGCAAAGCTTTATCAATTATCTAAAAATAAAGGAAAACCCAGCAAACCTAGAAAGTTACTTAAAATCACTTTCAAGTGTGAGCAAAAAGGAGTTTAACAAATTTTCAAAAGACCAACAACTTGCATTTCTAATCAATGCTTATAATGCTTTTACTATTAAAATAATTTTAAATCACTACCCTTTGAAATCAATCAAGGATATTGGTTCTTTATTTACGAATACTTGGAAGATTAAGTTTTTTACATTATTAGAAGAAAAATCTCATTTAGATAATATTGAACATAATCTAATACGAAAACAATTTAATGAGCCTCGAATTCACTTTGCTGTAAATTGTGCTTCAATTGGATGCCCTTCTTTGCAAAAAAAGGCTTTTACTGCAAATAACCTTAATAATTTGCTTGAATCCGCTACAAAAAACTTCCTCAGTAATACAACTAAAAACAAATTTAAAAAAGAACAAAAAGAAATAAAACTCAGCAAAATTTTCAAATGGTATGGTGGAGATTTTAAAAAGAAATTTGGTTCAGTTGAAAAATTCGTTGCAAAATATTTAACTTCAAATTCAAATGATCAACAAAATATAAAAAATGAAAAGTTTAGCATGACGTGGACAGAGTATGATTGGAAATTAAATGAAATCCAGTGAGTGTAAATTTACATATCCTAACACTACAGCAAAAGGAGAACCACGAGCTTTTGTTCAATTGGAAGAACTAACCACGCTTTGGTTCAACACAGGGACACGTTGCAATTTAGAGTGCTCTAGTTGCTATATTGAATCATCACCACGAAATGATCGGTATGTATTTCTAACCTCCGAAGATATTCATCCATTTTTACAAGAAATTAATTCAAGTACGAAAATAATTGGTCTTACGGGAGGTGAACCTTTTTTAAATCCCTCTATAATATCTATTCTGACAAAGATACTTGATACAAAGCGAGAGATACTAATTTTAACAAATGGGCATCGTGTATTAAATAAGTATTTTGAAAAATTAATTGCTTTGAATAAAGCATATCCAGATAAGTTAAAAATTCGAGTATCACTTGATCATCACACAAAAGAAATTCATGAAGAAAATAGAGGCGAAAGAACTTTTAACTCTACTATGGAAAGTATGAAATGGCTCTTTGATAACAATCTTGATCTTTCTATCGCAGGACGTTCTCTTCAAAATGAAACTTTGTCTGATGCTATCAATTCATATCAAAACTTAATGATCAAATGGGGAATTAATCTAAATTTAGATTCTGGTGACTCGGAGAAATTAATCATTTTCCCTGAGTTAAAACAAAACGAAGATGTTCCTGAAATCAGCATGGGGTGTTGGGAAATTTTAAACAAACGCCCGCAGGATCAAATGTGTGCCTCTCAAAGAATGGTAGTGAAATTAAAAGAAACTCAACAAATGGCCGTTCTTCCATGTACTTTATTAGTTTATGACAAACAGTTTGAACTTGGTAACACCATAAGAGATTCAAGAAAAACCGTGTTTCTAAACCATCAATTTTGTTCAAAGTTTTGTGTTTTAGGAGGTGCAACATGTTCAAGCGCGAAGTAGAAGAAAAAATTCTTAATAGAAGGGGGAGTATTGCAAATATTCACTCGGCCTATATGGAATTTCATGAAGGAGTATCTGCTCACTTTGATTTTTATGAATCAATATTGCTAAATGATGATTTACCTCTTAATCGAACTCAAAGTGAATTTTTGGCCGTTGAAACAAGCAAGGCCAATGAGTGCCCCTATTGTATTAAACATCATAAAGAAACATTGCAACAACAAGAGTTACCCCTTTCTGAATTAGAGCAATCATTACTTCATAAACTAGCAGTTACATTAACAAAAGAACCTTGGAAAACACCTTCCTTGCAAAAAGAATTTATTGCAAATGGTTTTACCCTCGCAAAGTGGCAACATGCAGTTATGATAGTTGGTTACTTTAACTTAGCAAATCGTATGGCATTCGGGATGGATTTAGAAATTGAAGCCGACTATTATAAAAGTTGTAAAAATTGAATATACAAGTCATTTAAAGGAGATTCAAGTGAGACACATTACATTTATACTTAGTTTAATAATATTAAGCTTTGCTTTTACAAGGACTATTAACGCAAGTTCAAGTTTATCTACAATTGAAATAACAAATACTGATCCTAGTAAAATCTGCGCTCTCAATGTCGGTTCAACAATAAGTTCAGAGCTAAAAATAAGAGATATTAATGGAGAATCTCATTCATTAAAAAAAATTATTTCAAAACGACCAACAATTATCGTTTTTTATCGTGGTGGGTGGTGTCCCTTTTGCAATCTACAATTACAAAATTTAAGAAAGGTAGTTAAGGACGTTGAATCAACAGGATTTCAATTAATCGCAATTAGTCCTGATCGTCCAAGTGAATTAAAGAAAAGCTTAGGCAAGCATAAATTAACTTACAAATTACTATCAGATAGTAGTGCAAATGCGGCTAAACAATTTGGTATAGCATTTAAAGTAAACCAACCAACATTAAAAAAATATGAAGAACATGGTATAAATTTGGAAAAAGCATCAGGAAAAAAACATAATCTTTTACCTGTCCCATCAGTATTTATTTTAAATAAGGATGGAAAAGTTCACTTTTCTTATGCGAACCCAGATTATAAAGTTCGCTTAGATGAAGAAATTATTTTAGCGGCAATGAAAAATTTAAAAATAAAATAATTACGCTTATGATCTAGTGACAATAAATAGTGAAATTAGCAATAACGCTTCTGTAGGACATGTCTAAGTATGAGAAATAAATATGAAGAATAAGGCCCAAAAAGCAACACTTATAGGAAGCTTGGTTACATCCATCATCGCATCTGCTTGTTGTGTTGGGCCAATAGTATTCGCTCTACTTGGAGTTTCAAGTGCAGGGTTACTTAGCAAAATAGGGCCATATAAACCTATTATATCTGTAATAGCATTAATCATGCTCGGATTTTCATTCTATTTGACCTATCGAGAAAAAGAGACCGTAGACTGTGAATTAAATACATTCTGTGCAAATCCAAAGTCTAATATTTGGAATAAAAGAGTATTGTGGATTTCGACAATTCTAATCCTTGGTTTTTTAACTATTCCCTATTGGAGCATATATCTAGCTTGAAGGTGGTAAACGTGAAATTTTTTATTATTTTGAGTTTAGTATTTATAGTCTCTTGCCAAGGCAAAAGCTCAGAAAAAAAGGTTAGTATTAATTTACAAGATGTTGTCTCTAAAAAATATTATGTTAAAGGTATGACTTGTGGAGGCTGTATTTTTGGGGTTAAGACAGCCCTAAATAAATCTGATGAATTAAAAATTGTTGATAAAAAGATAGAGGTTGGTATTGCCACAATCCAATTCAATAAAAAGTTTTATCAAAGTAGTGATATAGATTGTAAAGTAACTAAATCGATAGAGTCTGTTACTGAATTCAAAGTATTTTTGGATATTGCGCATACAAAAAAAGCATGTCAGTCTTAGGAAACAAATTATGAGCTGTTGTGATATAAAAAACGAAGATCATACTAAGAAAAATAACTTTCTATTCACTTGTCCAGAATGTGAAGATAAGGGTACAAAAGTAGAGATGGTAACTCCCAAGACATTACTTATGGATTCTTCAAAAATAAAAATTCACGAATCATTAAAATATAAATTTTGCAGAAATAGAAATTGTAAAATTGCCTACTTCACAAAAAACAATAACCATTACTTTACAAAATATGAGCTTAAAATCAAGGCCACACTTAAGGATCAATCACTTAGCGTCAAAACATGCTACTGTTTTGGACATACTAGGCAAAGTATAATTGATGAAATTAAAAAGACAGGGCAGTCAACAGTGGTTAAAGATATTAGAGGGAAAATGAAAAGCCTCGGTTGTTTTTGCGAAACAAGCAACCCTCAAGGAAGCTGTTGCCTTAGCAATAACGTTGCTTGGGTTAAAGAGGCAAAAAAAATGTGCTTATGACTCATTAACTTTCTTCACCTTTTTACAGTAAATTTGTCTCACAATATCTTACAGACCCTTATTTCGAAGAGATTTCCTTTGTAGCAACTCGATATCTTTCTTTGTCATATTTTTGATGGCCAACGATACAAGTTCATCCATAAAAACCTTTCTCCCAAACTCTTTTTATTAACATTTTCTAAAATTTTCATAGCATTCCTTTTGCTGGTAATTTTCACTCGTAAAGAAGAGTATTGATTCAAATTAATATTATTTTTTACTTCATTTTTAGTTTTCATTGTTTATTCCTCGTAATTAATTTTTAAAAGTAGATAATAATGGGTAAACAGCCTTGAGTTTTTCTTCACTCAGGTTTTTAATAATAGAGATACAGTCATCTTGAATATCAGTGATCAGAGAATCCGATTTCATGTGATGCTCAAAGTTTTTTATGGTGAACCCATAGGACTCAACAATGTGACTAATTCTTTCTGGACTTAGTTCAATTCGGCCATTTTCAATATGGCCTATAGTGCATTTGCTATATCCACATTCTCGGCTGGCCTGATAGCAAGTGAAACCCTTTAATTTTCTCAAAACGGTCAATACCATGACTTCTTTCGTGATTAATTTTTTGTAACTTCTTCTGAGATGGTTGTTACAAATGACTTGGGGCCTATTTGTCACAAATCGGGTCTTAACTTGCTCTGCTTTTCCTTCGCAACATAACGCAAAGTCACTATAGAAAAAATCATAGTGAGAAATGATTTTCTCAACTTTTGATCTAGTAAGTATGGTTCTACCATTTTCAAATTTTTCAACGGTTTTAAAATTAACTCCTATAAGGACTGCCGCCTGTTTTCGGGTAAGAGATTTGATTTCTCTCAATTTTTTTAAGGCCAATGCCTCTTTTGTGATTTCCTTTGTCATTTTTGCACCTCCATAATGCTTTTGTTGGTTTTGACTGCCAGCGCACCACTGGTTTTGAAATAGCAATTTCTGCCAGTGCAGCGCTCAAGAATTTTGTGAAAAAAATTAGATGGTTAACAGTTGAAGGTGCTACGAATTGGATCAAAAAAAAGGGGTGCTATTCACTTAGCATTTTAGTAAGCGAAACTAAGCAAACTTGAGAAATTCAGGGAAAGACCTGGAAATATTTCAGGAGAGAGTAGATGCTAAGTTATCAAAACCATTAGTTAAATTGTTTCAATGTCTTAGACTGTTTTCTTTAAAAAATTTTAAAAACCATGCATGTAATATGGTGGAGATAATCGGGATCGAACCGATGACCTCTACGCTGCCAGCGTAGCGCTCTCCCAGCTGAGCTATACCCCCATACAAGAAGAAAATAGTCTATGAAAAAGGTCGCCTTCTGGCAAGAAAAAGGTTCCTTACCTTACCTCTGGGCAAAATTCTTTAACAAAATCAATATGCTTATAGTCCTCTAATATTTGCCGATTTGAACTACTAGCTTCAGCTTCAACTTCCTGCCTCATCGCTTTAGACTCTCCCCGAAGTGAACTCAATAGGCTCATTGCAGCACCCGCTCTGACATTATTGTTTTGGAGCTGATCTTTCTTATCCCTGATAAATTTAACATCCTTAAGAACATCAATATAAATTGCATCCATTTTTACAAAGTCCTGACTACATCGTGCTAGTTCATTAAACGTTTCCACCTGGTCAAATTCGAATGAATTACATCTAATTTTTGAATCTAATATTTCTGGATAAAACTTTTTCATTTTCAATCTAAAACATTGTCCCTTAACGTTACTTTGGTGCGATGTTAACAACCTCAACTTTTCTTGATTACTCAAGCTACCAAAGTTTCTTCCTGAAAAACCTAAATCAGACAAAACAAGACTTTGGATACCTGCCGGAAATCGAATGGGCTCAGAGGAAGAGGGGGAAGCGATAATTCTTTTTTGCATATCAATTAAATAAGTTGAACAAGAAACATCGCGGGGTAATCCATGTAGCCCCCCTGCTCGGCACCAGCTATTGGCACACTTATTATTTTCTTTTTTAAAATCGCCTTTGTTAAATCTATTTATATACTCCGAGGTTATCGCTTTTTCTCCTCTATCCAAGGCCTTTTTCGCATCCTTCGCTATGCCTGCGGCGGCCTTAATTGGTCCTTTTTTTAACTTACTAGCTGCTTTTTTAAACTCTTGATATGGTATTTCTAGAAATGTTGCTCTATCTTTTTTACCCAAAAGTAAGACTCTCGCTTCTTTAACTTTAAGCTCTGTATCAAACCATCTGTTGAGAATATCATTTATTCTAGAGCAATATTTTTCGATATTCATCTCTTTATTTATGTTTAAAAGCTCCGTAAAGTTTTTAATCTTTTTCACTTCACTTTCAACTTCAAATTGCTCAGTAAAATCAAATTCTTCAAGACATTCTGTACAATCCTCACCTAGCCTTAGGTACTCTTCTTTATTTCGATGAGTAACTCTTTCAAGATCAAGTTCTTTTCTTTTAAGCTTCGAGTAAATGGCCTTCTCTAAGTCCTCGTATTTGTCAAACTTCGAGAAAAAATCAACAATCGGTAAGGCCATAACTAGCCTATCCAATTCCTCTTCAAGAGAATTAAAACTACCATTTACTTTCGCAAGAGCTTCCTTTAAGTTTTCAACTTCAATACCATTGGCAATTCGCCTGCCTTTTCTGTCCAAAAGCTTTACCAAAGCAGACACTCCATTTTCTACACCGTCTACTAAAATATTCATTCCCCAGGATCCAAGGGCAGCCCCTGCAGCAGTTGCCATTCCAATGTTAAAAAAGTTTCCGGGGGTAAGAGTTTTTCCAATCATCTTTCTCCACGCACCGGACTCTTCACGCCAATCTCCACTTTCTTCACGCCAACTTTCAATTTCTTTACGCCAATCAAGACTTTCAGATCGCCAACTACCGCTTTCTTTAAGAAAGCTATCTGCAACCTTTCTCCATTTTTTTGATTCTACTTGCCAATCATCAGACTCAGTTTGAAATGTTTCTGTACTTCTATTCAGAGTTTCATTTAATCTATCAACGGAGCGTCTTGTTCGGTCAAAACTATCAGTGAGGTCATCTGCGTCACCAAAAGGAGAGCCTTGTCCATAAGATGGAGAAGTTATACCTATCTCAATTAGTTTTTTAATATAATCATTGAAAACTGTTTTTTTATCATTTTGATTGATTGCTCCTTCCTTTAGAAAAGATAATTGATTTAAATAAGTATCCTTTATTACTCTTTTTAAAAAAGGTAGCCTGATGAAAGCGGTGGATGACTTGAACCCCGTTTTTGTTTCCGCACAAGATGCGATTATATATTTGTAACCATCTTCCCAGAAACCTCTAACAAAATAGATCCCGTCCAGGTTAGTTTTAGTGATTTTTTTTATATTTAACTCTCTTGCTGGAAAAAAGTTTTCATCACAAGAGTTCATTTTATTTTTTTTATTTTTTTTAATCTCTACGTCTACGATAGATACAATTTTTTTTATCGGAAGAACTTTTGAGACAAAAAAAGCATTCGAAGATGTCGTTTTCACAACACCTTCTTTTTGTACGCCTACTTCACTTGTTTTACTCAACCAGCGCACCTCATAGGCATGAGTTTTTCCCAGAAAGGAACACAAGAGAATTGTTAGAATTAGTGTATTTTTCATAGAGTTCTTCTCGGTATTTTAAGTAAATAAATAAATAAATAAATAAAATAGTTTTAAAAGAGACTCTAATATTCACAACAAAAATTATTTAAAGGAAAAGATAACCATAGATTTATTTTTCATTTGGAACGACCGAATCCAACATACTTACTATTTTTTAAGAAGGCCGATGAGATTCACTATTATAACTCTACTGTTATTACATTTTAAAAATAGTCAGGCTGACACATATACCTTTAAAGATATTTTCAACTTCCCTAAGACGAATTATAAAAGCCAATCAAAACTATTTAGTACCTATTGTAAGTATGTAAATAAGTTTAATGACAGCAGGGGAAAATACTATCGAAAGGATCTCGTCAGTGGAAATAGTTGCAAAGAAGCAGCAAGAAAATTAAATCGTAAATGCTACGAACATCAAGATTCAGGAGAAGATCCCCTATCGAAATTTAGAGCTAAATTAATTTCTTTTGAAGAAAAAGAGAAAGAAATTGAAAGTGAGGATATTAATCATAATAAGAAGACAAAAAAACTTAATGATGAAGTAAAAGCTTTTTACAGATCAAAGGAATTTAAGAACTACAAAAAATTTCTTGGAAATGGCAAAGAGGAATTTTTAGAAATTGAGAACAAATGTTTTGTTAAAAATAAAAAAATTAAAACTGTAGAAAAAATAATGATTGCGCTCTCCTTACCTAATTCAGGTAACCCCATATGCGAGAGTTTAAAAAATGAATACCCTGAGTTCACTGATTACATAAGCTTTAAGAATGGAAAGCTTATGAAGAAAATCTTATTAAATGATAAAAACAGACGACAAAACACAATTAAGCCCTCTTCATCACACAAACACTTAAAGTATAATTGGAATATATCAATGACCAAGAAGTTTCACTCTATATCATCTGGAGTTAATATGAAATGCTTTGGGGACGATAGAAATGAAGACAATCATTGTCTCTTACCAAGTAAAGGCATCGAAAATGAAAAGTATATTAATGAAAGAGAATCTTTTTGGAGCAACAAGAGAGAGTTTGTAAATAAAGCAATCAAGAATACAGAATATGTCTCAGCTCTTCTAAAAACACCTGAATTTAGAAGACTTGCTTTTGCCTGCTCTCCCAAGAACTTCTCAAAACACTTCAAAATTAAAAGAAGAGAGCATATAAAAGACTGTGAAAATAATAAACCTTATGCTTGGACGCCTACTTTCCTTGCAACAGAGCTCCCTTACCAGTGTCAAATTATACTAAACTCAGAGTACAGTCATCGATATAAAGATCAAAAAACTGGCCTTTATAAAATTGACGAATTGGAAAGAGATACTAATTCATCCTCTTCGAGGTAGGTTTACAATGAAGAAAAGTAATCCATATATAAGAATGCTTTATATGTCTTTCCTGAACTAGCGTTCACCTCAACATCGCAACCACTAAAATCTGAACCAGGAGACCACTCAACGCGAATTTCCCAACAACCTTGAGAGAGTTTGGCCACATCAACGACTTCGCACTCAAAGCCTGAGTAGTTTGCAAGCACACGTGCACCAAAAATATTCACTGGCCCTACTTCTCTGGCAATAAGACGGACTGTAGGCTGACCGATTACATCTACTTCAACCTTCTTATTTTCCTTAAGTAGAACCCTGTCACCAAATGACTCACAAGAAAATGCAGTAAAACTGATCATTAGAATTAGTAATGCTAAAAACGATTTCATAAAATCTCCTTAATACGCATCCCAAGTATCAACCGCGAAATACGTCAGTCAAGAAAATTCAGAAGTAATAAGAAAGACTCAATTGACCTTGATGATCATCTTCAAATATTTCAAGACCTTGTGGATAATCCGTTGTTTTTTCTGCATCAATATATCTAATGGAAGCGTTAATTTTCCACCCCTTATTAAGTCTGCTTTCATAGGAAAATAAATAAATAGACTCTGTCACACCAGAGCTAATATCTTTTATAAAGCCAAAATCTACTGTTGTATCATCTGAATTATTAAGTAAGTACTGCCCCCCAAGATAAATATCATTTTGGAAAATAAATCTTCTTCTGGAGTATGCATCATCAACACCTAGAGTTCTTGAGTACTCACCAATAATTCTTAAATCATGACCTGATTCAAATGAGTATAGATATTCAAATCCAGTAGTTAATTGCTGATAATCTTTTTGCGTATCTTCACCAGTAAAGGTTCCAATCTTTGTATCCTCAGAAAAATCTCGCTTTAAAAACTCTCCTTTAAAAATCCATTTTTCCCAGGGTATAGTGACGTAACCTCCAAGGTCTTTCACTTCGTAGTAGTAAGGGGTATTGAATGTTCCATCAAGCGGACAAATCTCAATTCCACATACTGTCCGTGTTGGATCAACAATGTAATTTCGATTGCCAAATATTGGCGTTTGCCGATCGAAATGTTGTGTAAAAAACAAACTCCAATCACCCCAGTTTGAAAATTGATCGTACTTTATCGCGAATTGTGTTTGCTTTTCGTCGCTCTCAGTTTCTGAATCATTTACAAAATAAGAGTCTTGAATGTCGACACCAACACCAAGTCTACTGGCACCTCCAGGAATATAGTTCTCTTTAGTTCGTGGAAAAAGGAAGATACTTAGGTTTGAACTCTCAAAGTATTTTCTAAAGCTTACGCTCAACTCTCCAAACTTTTCCGTATCTTCGAGCGCACCATCATAGTTTCTTGAGTTAATAATATCGACCGCCGAAAAGACCTCTGTTGAACGCCAATTAAATTTCTCAAAACCCAATCCAAAAAAATAATCATCCTCATCTCCAAAAGTTTTCTCTAATTTAAGCTCTTCAATAAAGGAAATATTTCTGGTTAGGTCTAATTGATCTACCCGTGTTTTAACACTTGCCGTAAAGTCTGCACCAAAAAAGTCTGACTTCAAAGTCAACCTAGATGCCACGGCAAGACCTTGATCCTTAGTTGATAGATTATCGTCATTTTTAAAATATCGATTCTCCAATGACACCATCCCAGTTGTTTCAAAAGATGATGCGTTAAAACTAAAAATAAAAATAAGTAAGAATAATCTTTTTGTCATCATCGAAGCCTCGCAGGATTAAATTTTGAAGACTTCACTTTCCCACCAAGAGATCTGTTGCTCCAAGAAAAAATACTTTGCTTATTTGTTAATTTGTTTTTCATATGAATCTTCATTGCCTTAAAAAAAACTTTTTTCCCAACAATGAATTTCTTCCAATCCGAAAATGCCGCTACTTTCAAAAGGTCTCCACGACGATTGTAATATTCAACTTCTGTGGGGTTTGAATATTTCTTGCTTATCTTCATCACTTGCTTGGAGTAACCACTTCTTTTTTTACTTACTCGTTTTAAAGTCCATTCAGATTCAGTTTCATTTATTAGATCAAAATTGAACTTCTCGACACTCCCATTACTTAAATCCTCGAAAGAAAACTCACTTCCCATAAATGATCCTGATCTGGCGCCACCTGAGATTCTTTTTTTCCTCTTGAGGGATGGAAGAAAAAGCCATTGTTCATCATCTTTGACCTTGTGAGAATGAGTTAACAACTTCGTGCCCTTCACATCTACAGGTGAAATAAATTCAAGCAAACTTTTTCCATTCGAGTCACTTCCCTCAAGAGTCTCACCTCGAAGAGATCGTGAAACAGAGCTACCATACGCATCAACAAGAACCATCTCCATGTCACTAGAGTCACTGTCAAATTTCTTGCCTGCCTCTTCTATGATTTTTGCTACTTCTAATCCCTTTGCCTCAGATACCTCATCTGCAAGTGAATTTTCAGAAATGAAATATATTAAACTCAGTCCAACAACAAAATGCTTAAACATTAAAACCTCACTAAAATTTGATCACTATCTAACAAATTATCCATAAACCGATAGCATCGGCCAGTAGTTTAATAATTTAAAGTATGGGATAATAAGGTCGGGAATTAAACAAGGTCTATACATGAGTATTTACGTAAATAGAGTGCTAAATTTAAAACAAATCAAGGCCATAGGTTTTGATATGGATCACACTTTAGTCGAGTACCACGCAAATGAATTTGAAAAGCTTGTACACACAAAAACAATTGAAAAGTTAATTTCAATACTGGGATATCCAAAAAAAATTAAAGGATTAGCCTTTGACTCCTCTTTAGTAATTCAAGGCTTAGTCATTGATAAAAAAAATGGAAATACGCTTAAGCTTAGTCGCTTTGGAAAAGTAAAAAAGGCTTTTCATGGGATAAAAGAGCTTAGCTTTTCCGAGCTACAGCATCAATATCGTACGATGGTTATTGATTTAAATGACCCTAATTACCAATCACTAGATACTGCGTTTTCTATTTCTCATGGTGTCTTATTTATGCAACTAAGCGACTCCTTGCCAGAAAAAGGATTTGAAAATTTGGCCATTGATATCAAACATATGATTGATGTCTGCCACCGAGATGGTACCTTAAAAAATGAGGTAAAAAACAACGTAAAGAAATACATCAAGCAGAACTCTTCTATCGTTGAGACTCTTGAAGCCTTCAAGGAGTCTGGAAAAAAGCTTCTTCTAATTACAAACAGTGAATATAGTTATTCAAAAACATTGATGGAGTATGCATTTAACCCATTTTTAAAAAAACATTCCTCATGGCTAGACTTATTTGAAGTAAGCCTTACTCTTTCAAAAAAGCCTAAGTTTTTTACAGAAAGGCAAGCGTTTCTAAAAATTGATACGACCAGCGGACTGATGGAAAACTTTGAAGAAGAAAATTATCGAGGTCTCTTCCAAGGAGGTAATGCTAATGATCTTCAAAAGTATTTAGATCTTGAAGGAGAGGAAATACTTTACCTTGGAGACCATATTTTTGGTGATGTTGTTAGTATAAAAAAAAGCTGCAACTGGAGAACCGCTCTCGTTTGTTATCCAATCGAACAAGAAGTTGAAGGCGTAAAAAAGTCATTGTCCTTTCAAAAAGAAATTGATTCTCTCATGAAAGAAAAAATTAAATTGGAAAAAAAATATAAAAAGAATAACACACGAATCGACGAAATTAACCAAAAAATATCTGACCTAATAAATAGTATTCAAAAAAACTTTAACCCTCATTGGGGTGAATTAATGCGTGCCGGAGCAGAAGAAAGTAGGTTCGCCGATCAACTTGAAAAATATTCATGTATCTACATGAAAAGTGTCGCAGATTTAAAGGACTATGGAGCTAAATTTTATTTTCGCCCATTTAAACGATACTTACCACACGAGCTATGATGATATTTAGGTGCTAGATTTCGATGACTCTTTCTAAAAATTGAGCATAAATCTCCCAGCTAAACTCACCGTACCCCCCGGCCATTACCCACTGCTGAGGAACATTTAATTCCTTTAAAAAATTATAAACAAGTAGATCCCGCTCAAGCATTTGCTGTTTTGTTAGTTTTATTAACCTTGAACTATCCAGCTCATCTTTTTCATAAGGATCACTTCCATCGGCCACAAAAACTAAACTAGGATCAGGAGCACGTTTTTGAAGCTCATTAAGCCCATCCTTCAGTTTTTCTAAATAGCTTTCTTGCTCAGTTTCATTAATTGCAATATCCACAGTGCTTGAAATATCCCATGGCCCTGGCTTCCAGGTTTCATCAAAAGGCCATCCATTTTGCATGTGAATACTTAACGTTGATATTGTTTTATCTGACTTTGTACACTCCGCAGTTCCATCACCTTTATGAACATCAAGGTCAATCACCCACGCAGACTTCAGGCCATACTCAAACTGTAATTTTTTAATTGCAATGACTTGATCATTTAAAGAACAAAACCCTCTACCTCTGTCTGTCATCGCATGATGCATTCCACCGCTTAAAAAAAAGTTATTTTTATTATTTAAAAATGAATCTTTTGCACAATAATAAACGCCACTTGTTTCAGCATGTTGATGGTAAAAAAGGTCACTAAACTCTTTTATTTTTTTTTTCGGATTAAATCGATAAAAAGAGCCATCATCTTTTTTTAATTCATAGATATTCATAATGACATCATCAATGGTCGCTTGATCAAAAAGACTATTAATGTAGTCATCAGTATGAACCAACTTCAGATCTCTTTTTGAAAGTAATTCCCATTCTATTTCTTTAACTACTTCTTTCCCGAATTTAGATTTTAGATGTTGAATTATTTTTTTTGGCCTATTATACAAAAGAGGGATTTCAATCCCCCAATCAGTCAGATCTGCTTCTGAATCTACGCATGAATAAACATTCATCAAAACCCCAAATTAAAAGCAGACTTAAGCCGCTTTTTTAACTTTTCTGTTTTGGTTAATATCTTTTTTAATATACTTTGGCTCACGTTTTCTAAATGGCAAAACATTTTGAGGCCGGCAAGGATCAAAATCCTCTGGCAACTCAAGAAAAGTGTTACCCTTTATAATTATGCCACCAACACACTTTTTAAAATCATCAAAAAGATTTCCATCAATTTTTTTTCCCACGGAGTTCGTCATCAAAACCAACGCTGATTCATATGAAAGAGGTTCGTGATAACTTCTGTAGCTAGTTATTGCGTCAAAAAAATCTGTAATGGCCACCATCTTTGAATATAAACTAATCTCATCTCCGTTTAGGCCAGATGGATAGCCCGTGCCATTAACATTTTCATGGTGCTCTAAAATAACTTTTGTTATCGCTCTTTGCATCTTTGGAGAAATACCTTCACAAGAGCAAGCCCCCATCAATTGCTCACCGTACTCCGGGTGTTTTTTTATTTGGGTGAATTGTTCATCGGTAAGTTGTCCTGGGTTATTTAAGATAGTGGTGGAGATTTTTCGTTTTCCCAAATCATGTAATAAACCTGAAAGCCCAATGGTTAGAAGCTCTTCTTTTGAAGAGTTTGGGCGAGAAAACTTTAAAAAAATAACAGAGTAAAACGCAACATTTACAGAGTGGTCATAGGTATAAGAATCATGTGTATATACCTCTCCTAAAATTTGTTGCATTTGTCTTAGGCTTTTTCCCTCAATAAACTCAATCATCTCCACAACTGAATCACGACAACTCATTACATCATTTTCAAATAAGTTTTCACCCTCTTTTTCATCTTGAGAATTGAAAATTAGCTTTAAGTGATCAATCGCTACATTTTTCATTACCTCCGCTTTCTTGCTATCTTTTAAATCTTCTCTTTGAAATATTTCTCGTAAATAAAGCTTTCTTTGAGCCTCTAGAACATACAACTGGTGATATTTTAAAACATATGTATTTATCTCTATTTGAGATAATTCCTTAAAACGGTGATGAACCTTAACAAATTTATCTCGCCCTTGAACTGTCGAACTATTAACATATAAGTCAATTGCACAAGGCTTCCCGCCTTGAAGTAGGTCAGCAGAAATTGAAAAATATCTTTTCTTCTTCACGAGTTCTTTTCGGTCGATTTCTGTAAAAAAAAAGCGCCTAAATATAGGCGCTTTAATCAAATCAAATAAATTTTATTGATAGGCTAGAACGGGATATCATCGGCAGTAAAACTTGAATCACTAGTCACAGTATAATCTTGATTTTGCCCCGAGTTTGAAGGAGCTGCACTATCTGCGGAGTGAGGAACTTGATCTCTCCCGCCAGTTGTTGCAGAAGCGCCACCAATAAACTGAACTGTTGATGCATTAATTTCTGTCATATACTTTTTTTGGCCGTTGCTATCTTCCCAGCTTCTCGTTTGAAGTTTTCCTTCAACAAAAGCCTGTCTACCTTTTGTAAGATATTGGTTACAAAGTTCTGCTAGTTTTCCCCAAACGACAATTCTATGCCACTCAGTTTTTTCTTGTTTTTGTCCGCTTTTGTCCGTCCAGTTCTCTGACGTTGCGAGAGAAAAGTTACAAACAGCTGCTCCACCTGGAGTATATTTTAGCTCTGGATCTTGCCCTAATCTTCCTAGAATAATTACTTTATTAACACTCATTGATAATCTCCTTACTTTCGTAGCAGGTATTTAACACGCTACTTATTAAAAATTCAAAGTTTTATTAACTAATGCAATAAGAAATATTTTAAGGTTTTCTAGGTATCTGAATTCTCATTAGGCAAAGGGTCAGCTTGTTCAGTTTTTTCACTCCAAAACTCATGAATTAGCTGCTTCGCCTTCGGTACATCTTTTTTATACCACACAGCATCAAAGCCACAATGAGGACAAGGAATCTCTTTTCTATAAACAGAGCGCCTAACAAACTCAAAAGAAACCAATACGGTTGGATAAAATAAAATAACTCCCCAACTAAGAAAACTATAACCGATAAGGCCAAGAACAATGCTGATGATTCCTATTTGAAGATGGTTTTTCATCGTTAATTTATAATGAACGGAAATACCTCTTTCTACTCCACATAAAGGACATAAGAACTTAAGAACTGCATTTTTTACTTTATAAGGTCTTCGATCAATCTCCAATTTCGGCTCCTCCCACTATTAAAGAGTATACAAAACTTTCTGCCCCGTAATTAGTGAGGAATTATTTCCTGTAAATTTACGCAGCTAACTAAAATTTATTGGTATAATATTTTCTATGAAAAAACGTAACCGTGGCCAAGTAAGTGTGTTTTTAGGGATGTCTCTTTTAGTGATCATCAGCCTACTCGCTTTCGTTATAAATGTAGGGCTTTTTGTTAAAGCGAAAATTAATCTTCAAAATGCTGTAGATGCAGCTGCCTACGCTGGTGCCGCAGCTCAAGCAAGACAACTCACTAATATAGGGTACTTAAATTATGAACTCCGAAACAACTACAAGGAATGGCTTTTTAAATATTATGTCGTCGGCCAAGCATCTAATGACAACGCAACAGCAGGTGGACCTGCTGGAGAGACAAAAGAGTTTCGCCCCCTATCAATACAAGATGATTTAGATAGAAATCCTGACGCCTGGGATAAATTTAATATTCCTAGAGTCTGTATTAACCTTGGAGATAAAAATATCTGCCGTGTTTATGGTGTTCCAGGGATTCCACGATTTGAAGCATCTGGACTACCTGTTATATCTGAATTAACGAATGAATTCACTAATGCGGCTGTCGCTGCAAAATCTGCCAACTGCTCTACAAGATCAAATCTAAACTTTTCCACCACTCTCACTTGGACCTACGGAAGTGGAGATGGAGTCTCTATAGGAACTGAGCTCAACTTAATGAATGATCGAGTTGGTGTTTGGCCAAAAGCAGTAGAGTTAGGAATTCGAATGAGAAACTTAGAGGCAATTGTTAATCGACCTCCTATAAAAGGTATTTGCCGGTCTCCAGGAGGCTCCGGCTGTACAATTGGCGTAAATGATCTTCTTGCTCAGGCTGGAAACACCCCAATAAATGAGCGACCAGTGAATGCTTTTATGTCTGCCTATAGAAATCTTGGAGGAGGCGGAGAAAATATTAATCAAGGTGCTGATCACTTATCGATGAAAAACACTTTAGTTTTGACTGAATTAACACCAACGGCCTTCCCATTTACCCAAAATAAAGGACTCAGTGGTTTTTTGATTCCGGACAACTCTACAATCGTTGGTTCCCAGTACACCACAAAGCATTATCTGGACCTCAAAGCAATTCCCATTAATTATATTATTTTTTTCACAACTTTTGTCACAACCTCAGGTGATTTTGGCGGCGGTGTCAGCTCAGAGGGCGCTTGTTCAAGCTCCATTACCGGTATCCCCGTTCCCTTTTTAATAACAGGATTTATAAAAAATCCACGAGTTCTTACCTATTACGCTGTAAAAGCGGAGGCAAAATACACTGGTTTATTTTTTCCTTTCACAAAAACCCAAGGGCTTACTCTAAAAGCCTATGCTGCAGCCAAGCCGTTTGGCGGCCGAATAGGTCCAGCACTTTTTAAAATTGATGGAGATGCAATCAAATCTAGAAAGGAAGTTAAAAGGTCTGCTGCCTATGCTGGTGGAGTTAAAAAAAACTCCGGAACAGATGGATTTACAGCAGGCATGCCCATTCCTTTTCCTGACGGAAGCAACTCCGTTTTTATTGAAAGCAACACAGACATTATTGGCGGCACCCCTGATGACGATAATCGTGAAAGTATAAAGTTCGCAACGCCAAATATGGTTTATGACATCATAGGTAACATGGCCCCACACATTACCAATTCATTAATGATTGTTGATCAAAAAACCACAAACCCTGATCATATTGCCACAGGCCCAGTTAACACAACAATGTCAGATAGGTCTGGGCTATATGATCACGACCAATATTCTGCATTTAAAAATAATCTTATAGGTTTAACGACGGATGGGATAAATAAGTCCATTATCAAGCTTAAAAAGCCTACAGTATACGAGGCGTTAAATTACTTGGTCCCCTCAGCCCAGGCTCTAGGAGAAAAAGTCGCCACAGTGCAAGGAGTTGGGAACCCCAACTTTTCCGGTAGCACAATATACAACTTATTTGCGCCGTTTTGCGGTGACAACTACTTAATAAGCTGCAAGGCAGCAGACGTTAGCCCAATCATTGAGAAATATCTAGCGGCTCTGGAAAAACCAGTAACGGATTTTTTAGAAGGTCTTTCGCAGGTCTCTAAAAAAATGATGGACGACGCCAGTTCTGTTGCAGCTGATCCGGATAATTATAAGAATGCTGCTTTTGGCATCCACCCAGGACCCGCAGGAACACCATTGATGAGTCCATCTGCTTACGCAGCCATTACTGACTGTCAAACGAACGAACAAGCAAAAAGCCTAGCAAATAAATTCAATTTTTTCTTCGGAAAAGAGGATAATGACCCAGCCTGTGGTATTGTTCCACTGAGAAAGGCTGTAGCAGAGTTTTTAGATAGAAATATGTCTGGAAGTGCAGGCGATACCTTTAAAAACTTTGTTACAGGTCTTGATTATGTAAAACCTGACAATGAAAATATCATCTACTCAGCATTCAGACCTGATCAACGATATGATGTTGACTTATCTTCAGGAGAGGCGATTCACCCAATTACTGGTCAAAAATTTGGCGCGAACGCAATGCGCAATTTTTATTCTACGAAGTTTATCGCCATAAATAAGCTATTTACCTCTGGCTCACAAGACGGAGATTACGGAAAATTCTTTTTGTATAATGACAAACTACAATCGGCAACCGCCACCGAATCCGGTTATCAATACGAAAAAGAGACAGATGTGATTAGCGGAGGTGCAAGTGGATTTTATAACAAACTTAAGGCCTCAGAACTTAGTGAATTTGTCCCCATGGATACGGTTTTCTAAAAAAACAAAAATATTCGAAGAAAGCTTGAATTAGCCTTAAAATTCATCTTATAATCCACGTGAATTTGAATCTTATTTCAGGAGATTGTTGTGGCAAAGAAAAAAACAGCAAAGAAGAAAGTAGCTAAAAAAGCAGTAAAGAAAACGGCAAAGAAAAAAGTCGCCAAAAAAGCAGCAAAGAAAACTACGAAGAAAAAAGTCGCCAAAAAAGCAGTAAAGAAAACGGCGAAGAAAAAAGTCGCCAAAAAAGCAGCAAAGAAAACGACGAAGAAAAAAGTCGCCAAAAAAGCAGTAAAAAAAACGACGAAGAAAAAAGTCGCCAAAAAAGCAGTAAAAAAAACGACGAAGAAAAAAGTCGCCAAAAAAGTAGCAAAAAAAACGACGAAGAAAAAAGTCGCCAAAAAAGTAGCAAAAAAAACGACGAAGAAAAAAGTCGTAGAGAAAACCGCGAAGAAAACCATAACGAAAACAACAACAAAGAAAACAAAACTAGAGTCCAAACCTGGAAAGAAACAAGAAGAAAAGCAAAACTTATCTATTTCCAAAGAAGACGCGATAAAAAAATACAAAGAAAGCCTGGTCAAAAGTGAGCCAATCATTGAAGAAGAAATTATCGATGAGGGCATGGAGCCAGAAATAGTTGAAAGTAAGCTTGGAGATGAAAATGAAGTCTTGGCCGGTGATGCGACCCAAGCAGAAAACTACTCAAACTTTGATAATAATAATGTTGAAGAGTACAACCCTGACGACGAAGATGATGAATTAGAAACTGGTGAATACAATTATGGGTGGGGTTACAACGAATCATTTGATGACCCTGAGCAAGCCTCTAAAGAATCATCTTGCGAGGATGAAGATGAAGCTTACGCAAAAGGCACAGGACCAAAAGATAACTAATTAGTCTAGCTTCTTAATGATTATTTAAGGGGGTAGGTTTTCTACCCCTTTTTTATAGGAATATTTATGGAAATCAGAGACCCCGTTCACGGATCGATTCATTTGTTAAAAGAAGAAGAAAAAATTATTAAAGACAACTTCTTCCAAAGGCTAAGGAATATCAAACAACTTGGTTTCTCTGAGTACGTTTTTCCAGGCGCAACCCACACACGTTTTTTACATTCAATTGGTGTATTTCACATTGCGGAAAAAGCCTTTGAGAGATTATTTAGAAATAAGCAAATCACAAGTGACCTCCTGAGGTTAAAAGAGACTTTTAAATTAGGTTGTCTTTTACATGACATTGGACACGCCCCACTCAGTCATTCCACTGAAACTGTAATGCCGACACTCGCAGAACTTAATATTCCAAGAGAGTTCCTTGAAGAAGGCGATAATCCTAATAGGCAAGCAAGTCACGAGGACTACACGATTAAAAGTATCGTTGATAGCTCTTTTTCAGACTCTTTTTTAGACGTCGAGAAAAGATTTGGTGTTCAAAAAGGAGCAATTGCTGATCTTATAAGAGGTTCAACCAGAGATGAAGGGTATTTTATTATCGATGGTAAAAATTATTTTCCTATTCTTCATCAATTGATTTCAAGTGAACTAGATTGTGACCGAATGGATTACCTTTTAAGAGATAGTTATTTCTGTGGTGTTTCATACGGAAACTATGACTTAGATTGGATTCTAGATAATCTAAACTGTTGTGAAACGGACGGAAAAATTTACCTCGGCTTATCCGAAAGAGCAGTTGTTACATTCGATGATTTTCTTTTGAGTAGATATCATATGTTTTTAATGGTCTACTTCCATTATCGTCCTGTTTGCCTTGAGCAATTACTTTATCGATACTTTAAAACATCCCCAAATGAATATACGATCCCTGCAGACATTGAAGAGTATCAAAAACATGATGATCATTTTCTTTTAAAACACCTCCGAAATTCATCAAACAGATACGCAAATCAAATTATTAAAAATGAAATTCCTCAAAAAATATTCGAAAGTTTTAACCCCACTCAGTTAAATAAACTTGAGGAGATTCAAATTTTCCTAGAAAAGAGTAATATCGACTTTATTAGGTGCAGTTCATCTGGAAGGCTAAGTAAGTACTACACTTCCGACAAAGTCCCTACACACCGCTACCCTTTAAAAGTATATCGAAAGCTTCACTCCTCGAGCTCATCAAGTCTGGTTGATATAAATGAAGCAACCGATCTTTTTGATAAGTTTTCTAAATCGCATGCTGTTAATCGTCTTCATTGCGACTTGGATAATCTTAAGAGTCATGAGAAAATTAAGCTTTTAGAAATGATCAATCAGTAATAAATGAGCAAAATCTCGATTTACCTTTTACTAATTCTTTTCTACTTAGGTGTATCAAAAAGCCTGAGTCCGACGAGAAATCATACAATTTTTGTTAAAGACAAATATGCCTTATCAAACCTTTTTCCAGGTCGTCCTCTGACAATTATTCTTTTAGACGTAAAAGAAGTAGGATTGTTCATGAAAACATACCTACAAAAATTCCTAATCATCGAAGGCTTTGAAGACTCAACTGAAGTTACCGTCAGAACTCCAAAGGCTTTTTTCGAGGAAGAAAAAAAGTATGTAGGCCTCTCTATTCTAAGGCGAGGAGAACAATCTGAGGAAACATCCTTTACCCCTATGCCTCCAGGTGTTTTATTTATGGGTGACCCCTCATATGGTTATTGGAAAACCTCCTCATCCGGACAAAAAAAGTGGTACTATTATCGTGCATACAAAAATCTACCGAAGCTGTTTGCTTACGGTGATTATCGGCCGACCTACTCTATGCTTAAATCTGCCCGAATTGCTATTAAAAATGATATTCCATTTTTCGGTCTTAAAAATGAGTTTGGGCCTAAGGGAATCATTACAAAGAAAAATCTAAAATCCAGGTTTTTTAAAGAAGAAAGTAAAACAATGCAACTAAAAGATATTTTTCTAAAAAAACTCGAAACTCACCAGGTAAAAAAATGAATGAGATTTTTGATAAGTTATTAATAAGGATTATTCTATGTCTCTTAACATTTGGTATTCTTTTTTCTTATAGATACCTACACTTTTTGCTTTTTAAAAAAATTAAAAAGCTAACAATGAGGTCTATATATCCAGAAAAAAATCTTGCTCATGCAATTTTTATTGCAGCAAGGCTCATAGGCTTTGTCATCATAATTAATGCACAAATCATCGATTTATCTAATGGACTATTTTTTGCGATCTCCTCTTTAATAATAAATAGTGTCATCAGTATCTTACTTTTCTTGGCCTCAACTTATGTATTTGAGTCTATTGTTCTTTATAACTTTACCGCAGAGGATGAAGTAATAAGGCGGCAAAACCTTTCTTTTGCGGTTGTTAACTCTGGACTGTCTATTTGTGCCGCTCTCATTTTAACAACTATAAATAAGGTTGCTGGGGAAAGCTTAATCAATTTACTTTTTCTTTGGCTTTTCTCCTTAGTGATTTTTGGAGGAAGTACAAAACTTTTTAATCTAGTTTTTAAGATAAATTTATCTAGATCAATTGTTCAGCACCATCTTCCTACTTCATTTCATTACATTGGCTTTATTTCATCATGGGTTATCGTTATATCTACTGTGATTGATCACCCAATTATTAACTATCAGCGGTATATTCTTAAAACTCTTATTGATTTGGTTTTAAATATTATTATATTTCCATTATTTTTTATTGGGATTAATTATGTATTCTATATTAAAAAGCTCCAGAATATAAAAGACAAAGAAGTTAAAGAGATCTCAAACTTTGGTACTTTTGAAGGAATTTTACTCTTTATTTCCGCATTACTAACAGTAATGATTACTTCAAATATAAAATTTGGAACCTTTTACCCAACGCTGTAAGCCCTTCCCTGATGAGCTATTATTAAGTCTCTGGGGGGTTTATGGAACTACAGATTTTTCGAAAACTAGATGAAATTTTTCACAAATTAGCGCGTATTGAAAAGCGAATGAGTAGGCTTGAAGATAAAGTGGATGAATCTCTTCTTATTACAAGAAACCATCTTGTTCGAATCAAAAACAAACAAGAGTTATCAGATTCATCTGTTCTTCTTGGGTCTCCATATAATGACTTATCTCCACAGCAATCTTGGTCAATTTTTAACAATCAAGAAGCAGACTTCATCATTTTGGATGTTTCCGATCTCAATTACCCTAACAGAGTTGAAGGAGCAAAGAGGATCCCACTGGAAGAGTTGAGTAGTAGACTTAGTGAATTACCGGCAGGTTCTTTTCCTATTATGGTTATATCCGAAAGAGGAATTAGATCCATAAAGGCTTGTGAGTTCTTAGTAAAAAAAGGGTATTTTAATTCCAATAATATCTCGGGAGGACATGAATGCTGGCCGGGTCACCCACAAAACAAGGCTTCTAGTCCTCCAGTAATCAAGATTGCTTAAATTAGTTCTCTAGACGACGAAGTGACAATTCTAGATCTTCAGGAACCTTAATGACAGAGTCTGTCTCACTTGTTGAACCTTTTTGTGAAACACCATGATGCCATAGCTCAGAAGAGATAACTTTAACTTTATATTCTCTTCTTTCCTTAAGCTCCTGAGAATTTTCTAGGTCTTGAGCAAGTGTGATTTTAGAAATAAATACTAAGCCTAATATGACTAAATATTCGACAATTGAACCATTTGAAAACATTTTTGACATGTACAACCTCAACGTTAAGTAACTGTTTTTTCTCTTACTGAGGTTGCAAATAAAAGGCCAAACAAACTAAAATAAGTTTCTTGAATTTGATATGGAAGTGGCAAGGCCGCAGGCAATACCAAAGGTAAGTAAGCTAGATCCACCATAACTCATTAAGGGCAATGGAAGACCGACAATTGGTAGTAAACCCATAACCATTCCCATGTTTATAAAGGTATGCCAAAAGTAGATAGACATTAAGCCGATCGCGCAAATGGACTGATAGACTTTCGTCACAGACTGAGCAAGCCAAATAAGTCGATAAAAAAGAGTCAGGTAAAGAAATATTAAAATTGAAGCACCTAGAAAACCATGTTCCTCATTAAATACACTAAAAACAAAATCTGTATGATTTTCAGGAAGATAATTTAGAGAAGCCTGAGATGACTTCATATAACCTTTTCCAAAAATCTTTCCACTACCTATCGATATTTTTGATTGAATTGCGTTATAGCCAGAACCTTGTGCATCTGCATCTGGGTCAATAAAAGTTAAAATTCTCTTTTTCTGGTATTCTTTTAATCCAAAATTATACATTGCCGTTCCTCCAACAACGGAAAGTAACGCGATGATAAAAATCGTTTTCCATTTTAAGGAGCGATAAAAAGCAATAACTAAAAATATGAGTAAGATTAATAGCCCTGTGCCTAAGTCGGGTTCAACAATTATCAAAAGTGCTGGAAGTAATACCATGAGAAAAGGGAAAATAACTTCTTTAAACCCCATCTCTCTATCTGGATTATTGCGTGTAAACCAACGAGAAAGAGCGAGGACGACAGTGATCTTCATTAGTTCAGATGGTTGGAGTCTTATTGGACCCAAAACAAGCCAGCGCCTGGCGCCCATCCCAACATCACCCAGTATCAGAACAAGTAAAAGCAAGAATATGTTAAAAAAGTAAAACCAATATGAGTATCTATATATAGTTTTTAAGTCGATGAGTGAGGTAATGAATCCTGCAATAATCGAAATTCCAAAATAGGCTATTTGGGTTTTGTATAGCCCTGTATGATTACTAAGAGTGCTGGTATTAGTTACGGAATAAAGATTTAATACACCCATAATGAAAATAAGTGTACTTACTCCAAAAAACGAAAAATCATAACGCTTAAATAGTTCAGGAAAAATTTTGATATTTGTCCTCATTACTCAACACTCACTAAAGTTTTATTTTTAAAATATTCATCAACGATAGCTCTTGCGACAGGGGCGGCAGCTGAAGATCCGTGACAGCCATGTTCTACAATAACTGAAATAGCAATTTCAGGTTTTTCTACAGGTGCGTAGGCGGAGAAAATACCATGATGCCTTGATTTATATTCACGATCTTCGCACTTTTTATAAATGTCTTCCGCGGAGAAACTTTTCACTTGTGAGGTCCCTGTTTTACCTGCCATCGTTGAGTTTTTTGGACGATACCAATAAGCGGTACCACCTTTTTCGTTCACGACTGAAAAAAGCCCCTCTTTAACAATTTTAAATGTTTCCTTTGAGATATTTATTTCAGATTTAACCTTCGGAGAAGATTTTTGATTTATCTCACCAAATACTGAAAATACTTCTTTGATTAAATTTGGCTTCAAAATCTTTCCTTCATTTGCGATAGCGGCATAAGCAACGGCTAGCTGAATAGGAGTCATTAAAACATAGGATTGCCCAATAGCGCACCCAAGAGTTTCTCCCCCTTGCCATGGCCGTCCAAACCTTTTTTCTTTCCAGTCTGAATCAGGCATGAGGCCTGTTGTTTCTCTTTTTAAATCAATACCTGTTCTTGAACCGACACCAAAAGCTCGAGCATAGTCAGCTAATTTATCAATACTTAATTTTTTTGCGATTTGATAAAAAAAGACATCGCAACTCTCTTTAAGTGCTTTCACAACATCTGTCTTTCCATGGCCACTTTTTTTCCAGCAATGAAAATTTCGTCTACCTAAACGAAGTTTTCCAGCACAATCGAAGGTAGTGTCTTTATTAATAATCTTTTCTTCTAAAGCCGCTATCGCGGTAATTGTTTTAAAGGTTGAGCCTGGAGCATAGTGTTCTTGAATACTTCTATCACGTAGAGGACGATTTTCATTTTTTATAATAGAATTCCAATAGTTCGTTGTTAATTTAGTACTAAACTTAGAAGGGTCAAAGCTCGGACGAGATACCATCGCCAGGACATCTCCTGTCCTTACGTCGATGGCGACTGCGCTCCCAACCTTGTCCTCAAGTGCTTTATATGCTGCAAGCTGAATATCGCGATCTAATGTAAGACGAATATTATTTCCAGGAAGAACTGGAAGGTTTTTTATATCTTTATATAGATTATTATCCTCAAGAACACGGCGCATTCTTCCTCTCGCATCGACTTCAAGAATCTCTTGCCCGTCAATTCCTCTTAGAATATTATCAAAAAATTCTTCAATTCCTGACTGACCGATAAAGTCGCCAAGCTTGTAATTAAACTTATCTCTTCTTCTGTACTTTGGTAATTGCACTTGGGAAATTTCAGAAATATAACCAAGAGTATGGGCTCCTACCTCACTATCAAGATAATCTCGCGATATAAAAGTACTTACTCTCATCCCTGGAATTTTCTCCGCCTCAGTTTCCATTATGGCAACTTCTCTCGGGGAGATATTTTTTTTAATTGTTATTGGGCGATAACGAGCTTGCCCTCCGTTTCTTTTCAGAACCTTCTGAATTTCTTTTTCCGTCATACCAAGAATCGCACTCATTTTTGTAATCAGTTCCTGGCGATCTTTAACAAACTGCGGAATCATGATTGCATCAAACCTTGGAACATTATTGACAAGAAGTTTTGATTTTCGAGAAAAAATCATACCCCTTGGAGAGGGTAAGACTTCTTTTCTAATTTTATTATTTACAGAATATCTATAGAAGAGATCTCCCTTATATACTTGAAGATAAAAAAGTCTTAAGCCTAAAATGAAAAAACAGGCTAATACAATAACAGCAATCCAACGAGCACGCGGAGAATGACCTTTAATTATTTCATCTTCACCAAACATTAAGCATTCGCCTCCTCGATATCATCTCCTCGAATCGCCCAAATTCTTTTAAGCAAACTAAAAATGAGTGGAGATATAGCTGAAATAGTTAACGACTCTAATATGAAAAGAGTTAAGCTCTCCCCTAAAAACTGAAAACTACCAACTTTCAAAGACATTAAAAAAGAATTAATTATAAAAATTAATATCTGAAATAATTGAACAAAAACAAAAGTGACAAAAAAGCTATTTAAATGAATTAGGTTTCTTAGAAATGAAATTACAATTGAAACCATAAGCGTTGATAAAGCACCCATACTCCAATGTTCAAGTGAAAAAACTCCGTGAATTAAATAAAAATATGCAATCAATGGGGCTATTAAAATATTGTTATAAAAAAATGCTAAATACAAAACGATAACCGTCACAAATGAGATCCTAAAATCAATCAAGCCGATAAGAGGGAAAAGAGTACTAACAAGAACCTCTGATATAATCAGCAAGGCAGTCGTCAATAAAAGGGATAAAAAAAAGGATTTTGAGTTATGCTGCATGACCTGCTCACTTTTTGTCTAATTCTTTCAACTCGTCAATATGCTGGGGGGCAAGTTTTCGAGAAAGAATCAAAACATCTGTTAGTTTATCAAATATTACTGAAGGACGAATCGATACATCCTGGTTAATACCATGACTTTGTTTATCAATTTTTCTGACATAACCAATAGGAATTCCTGCAGGAAAGATATTTCCTAAGCCGCTAGTAACAATAAGATCATCTAAAGAAATAGGATCTCTTCTGAGCAAATATTTCATAGAGCAGAAATCTCCCAGAGTCCCCTCAATTATACCTAAAGAATTTGTCCTTTTTACCTGCCCATCAATTTTTGCTTTCGAGTCCAGTATTGTTAATACATCTGAGAAATTATCACTAGCTCTGTAAATATAACCAACAAGTCCATTCAAGGTAACGACAGGAGACTGAATCTGTACTCCGTCATTTATTCCCTTATTAAGTCTAATCATCCTATAGTCGCTTGAGGCATCCCTCGATATTACTTTTGCCAAAATAGGGTTGGAGCTTGTTGAACCATACTTATCTATAATTTTTGATTGCGTTTTAATTGTTAGGATTTCCTGCTCTAGCGAAAAATACCTACTTTTAAGTACAGAGAAATCTTGCTGAAGTAGAGCTAAGTTCTCCCTAGCCTCCACATTGGCAATATACTTATCTACTCCATCAGTAAGAGAATGCTTCACATCCGCTAGCCCCTTTTGAATTGGAGCCAATGTATCAATCAAAAATAAGTCGAAAGCGGACTCATCTCTAGCCAGACGATCTTCCCGCAGGGCAGCAAATATAAAAATAATGCAAAAAAATACATTTACTATCAACTTAGAACGAGATTTTTTTTGATCGTAAGCTTCTAAAAGCATAATTATTACTCATCCTTCTTTTACGCCAAGGTTTAAGCACCTAATCTTTTGACTGTTTCTTGCAACAAGGCGATAATTCTTGCATTAAACTCACGAAATTATAAAGGTTTTAAGTAATGATTAACAAGTTTCGAGAAGCAAGTAGCCAAATTTTTGTCACATTTTTTATCGGTTTAATAATTGTTGGTTTCGTATTAACAGGTTACCAAGGTGTACAAACCTCGCCAGACACAGTGGCAAAGGTTGGTGATCAAAAGATCACCTATAGAGAATATAAAAGGGTCCTTGATCAACAGATACAGTTTTTCAGCTACCAATTTGGCGGAAAGTCACTAACATCCAAACAAATCGAGGATTTCCAACTAAAGCCTCGAGCTTTGGATCAACTGATTAACCAAAAGCTTTTCCTCAAATTCAGTGAGCATCTATCAATTACTCCATCTGAAGATGAAGTAATCTCTGAAATAAAAAAAATTCCCGCTTTTAAAACACAAGAAAAGTTTGATGTTAGAAAATACAAGAACCTATTAAAAGCAAATGGACTTAGCCCGGAAAAGTTTGAACAACAAGTAGGAGAGGATCTTAAAGTTAAAAAGCTTCGTAGTTCAATTAGCTCTTACCCAATCAGCTCGAGCCTCGCATCTGAATTAGAAAAGATTCAGAGTGATTCAAAAAAAATTAAAGTAATAAATATCCCTCAATCAAAGCTTCAGAAGTTTGTCGAAGTCTCTAAAAAAGAAATTCAAGAATATTTAGAAGACTCAAAAAATAAAAAAAGAGTTAATGCCTATTTTAGTAACAATAAAGAAAGCAGCTACGACCAAAAAGAACAAGTTAAGGCAGCTCACATACTAATCAAAGGAACAGAAGAAAAATCTCTGGCAAAAGCCAAAGAAATCAAAGGCAAACTTAATACTAAAAACTTCGCAAAGCTTGCCAATAAGCACTCCGAAGATCCTGGAAATCAAAAGAAAAAAGGTGGCGAGCTTGGGTGGTTTTCCAAAGGGCGAATGGTTCCTGAGTTTGAAAGCCACAGCTTTTCTGCCAAAAAAGGAACGATTTCAGAGCCCGTGAAGACAAGCTATGGTTATCATATTATTTACGTGCAAGACAAAAAGTCCGCCGTTGAAGCAAAGCTTAGTGACTATAAAAATGAAATCGCTAAAAACTTCCTCCAGAAGGACTCAAAAGAAAAATTAAAAAAAATCGTAAATACAGTGGTCAAAGAAGTTAAGTCTTCTATCAGAAGTGAAAAACAACTGAAGAAAGTGCTTAAAAAGTATGAGCTATCACCTGGAAGTGAAAAAGAAATAAACTTACTAAGCGATTACGCATCAACCAACCTCTCCAACTCTGAAATGAAAAAAGTTCTGGATAAAAAAGAAGGTGAGATTGAAATACTAAGAGGACCTCTTGAAACAAAAATTGTTTTTGTGAGCACAAAAGATAAGAAAGACAAGAAAGATAAAAAAGAAAATCAAAAACTTAACTTAACTACTAAGTATGAACAAAAATTTCTAAATGGCGAAATTGAAGCGAGAATTAAATCTCTAAAAGAGATCTACCCACCAAAAAGTTACTTGAATAAATTTTAATTTATGGCCGATTGGGAATTTAAAAATTCAGACAATATTTTAGGCTTATTTTTTGTCGATGATCAGTGTATTGCTTGTGACGCTTGCGTAAACGAAGCTCCCAATTTTTTTAGAATGAACGACCTACACGGACATGCATTTGTTTTTAATCAGCCCTCCAAGCCTGAGGACATCTCAACCTGTGAAACAGCAATGGAGATTTGCCCGGTAGAAGCTATTGGAAAAAAAAGGGAGACCAAAAAGGTCTCCCGATAGTTTTATCATTCAGATTCTAAATATTATCTTTTAATATTTAATACCTCTTGAAGCATTTGGTCGGCAGTTGTCAAAGTCTTCGCATTTGCAGCAAAGTTTCTTTGCCCTGTCATTAAATTAACAAACTCATTGGCAAGGTCAACGTTTGAAACCTCTATCGACTGGGAGAGAACCTCTCCACGACCCCCTTCCCCAGGCTTCCCTACAGCTGCCTGGCCAGAAGTTTTAGACTCTTTAAACATGTTTTTACCCATTTTAAAAAGTCCCTCGTTGTTTTCAAACTTTGAAACTGCAATTTGAGCAACGTCCATCGCCTCTCCATTGTCATAAATAGCAGTTAAAATACCTTCATCATTAAATGAAAGAGAACTTAATGTTGCAGCAGAGTAACCATCTTGAGTATGTCTCGCCGTAGTTGAAGCAGAGCCAAAACTTGTTGATGCCTTAGAACCGTCCCCACCTTCTTTTAATGTTTCACCAAAAGAAAATTTAATTTTTTGATCTGGCTGTGCTCCATCAGCAAAGTTAAATGAACTACTATCTTCAACTTCCTCTTCAAGAACACCATCCTTATTAAACTTTAACTTACCAGAAGCCATCTCATAGATTTTTCCCACTTCCCCGCCTTCGGCATCTTTTCCTTCAGCCGTTGCATGATACTCCCAAGTACCGTTTTCAAGTTTGTTATAATACATTGTTATAAGTCTTGGAGTCCCAACACTATCGTGTACTGTTAATGATGTTGAATAGTTTGAAGTATTCTCCGCATCATTTACATCGAATTGTTTTATTTGCGCCCTTACATCTAAGTTCATATCAATCTCAACATCAGACGTAGACTTAGCTGGAATTGTTCCTGGCTTGACTTGAATAGGAGAAAGCTTATTAACAATTTCACCTTTATCATTCGCCGCAAAACCTAAGATATTATTACCGTCACCATTTACAAGAACACCGTTTTTATCAAAATGGAATGAGCCATCTCTTGTAAAACCTCGACCAAAGTTTGTTTCCACAGTGAAAAAACCACCGCCATTTATCGCGAGATCAGTAATGTTATCTGTTCTGGTCAAATCACCTTGAGTCATAATTGTTTTAATGTGCCCAAGCCTAACACCTGCACCCATCTGATCCGCGCCTGAAACACCACTTAAAGATGAAGCAAGAACATCTTGAAACTCTGCTCTTGAAGCTTTAAAGCCATTTGTTCCTGAGTTGGCGATGTTATCACCCACAACTCCCATACCACTACCTGCAGCACGTAAACCTGAAACACCAATATTAAATGAACGTAAAATACTCATGAGTCCCTCCTAGACTTTCGTCGTACACAGATTTGAAAATAACGACAGACTTTCAACGAAGCTTCCGGAAAGGACCAGCTTCAGTGTACTATTTAATTTATAAAATAAGTTGAATCGATTTTTGTAAAAACGTTTTGTGACATATCGTTTTTATCGATTGCTGTAACAACGGTTTGCTTATCTACATCAACAATGTAGGCTGCTTTATCCGTTACCACTAATGAGTCGTGCCCCCCTTTTTCTTTTAGTTTTCCAATTGCATCTTTTAGTTTTAAAAATTCATTCCCGTCAAAACCTAAGTTTCTTTCCTCAAGTCTTTTTTTAGCATGAGTTGAAAGTTTTAGTTCATCCTGAACTATTTCGGTTTCAACTCTTTTTGTAAGAATATTTTTAAAATCATTTATATGCTCAGGCATTTTCTGATTCTTTTTTGCATTAACGTTTGAAGTAGTTTTACTACCCCTATTCGTTAAAATGCTTTTAAAATCATTAATACCCATTGATTCTTCCTATATCTTTTTATTATCTGATGGAATTTCAAATTTTTCAACATCATGCAAAAAAATCTCTTTTCCCGAATCTAGTTTAAGTAGTGCTTTTCCACCATCAAACCGAACCCCTTTTACTATACCGTTTGACTTTGTCTCTCCCGAAAATGAATTACCACTTCCATCCCACGCAAATACCTTAAAATTATACTGCCCGGGATTGGCCAATTGCCCATCCATTTTCTTGCCATCCCATTCTAGTTTATTTAATCCTTTCCCACCTTTTTTTGACTCGATGTTTGCAAGGTTTTGCCCTTTTGCATCCATTACTCTAACAATCACTTTTGTTGCCTTTTGTGGAAGCTCAAATGAGATTTCTTTTTGCCCAAGTTTTCCATCATGCATAATCGTTGAGCCAGATGTAGTCACTAACTTTCCAAGAAAGCTTGCACCATAAAACTTTGATTCAACGGGAACATTTTCATTCATTGAGTCAAGCTTTGTGTTCATATTTGCCAACTGCTCCAGTTGAGAAAACTGAGCAAGGTCGGCAGCAAACTTTTTTTGATCTACTGGTTTTAGTGGGTCCTGATTTTGAAGCTGAACCGTAAGCAGCTTTAAAAATTCATCTTTCCCCATTTTATTATGCTTTTTGGAGTCAACATACTTAACTCCACCTTGTACTTCTCTATTACCAGCTAGTTGATTTAATCGATCAGCAGTATTTTCGTCTCTTCTCAATCCAATTTTTGAGAAACTATTTCTTCTTAATGTGTTTGGTTCTCCAATCTCTGGCATTTTATTAAGCTCCTAGCCTTTCTTTATAAGTCTGCCACAATTGCTCTCTTTTTTGTCGACCTTGGTGTTGACCACTTTCTCCAAAATTTCTTTGATGTTTAGAAGAGCCTTGTCCTTCCGATTGATTATTACTTCCAAAATCATTTTTACCTAACTCGTCTGTAATACTCGATAACTTGAAAGAAGATACACTTATTCCTTTATCACTGAGAACCTTAAGCAAGCTTCCTTCGTTTAATTTAAAAAACTCTCTTCCTTCTCCGGTTGTCGTGGTGAGCGCTAAATCAATATTTTTACCATTTTTTAATTTCGTAACATCTATCTTAAATTGCCCGATCTCATCGTGCTTAACAGTTAAGCTAATCTCCCCAGCATTTTCGAGCCTATTTTTTTCTATATAGGTAGTTACTTCGTTAACTAAATCTACAGAATTTTTTGAGGAGATCTTTGATAAATCCAGGGCATTAACATCATTTATATTTACACCATTGGTTAAAATACTTATTTGTGAATTAGATGATTTACCTTGACCTAAGCTATTACCCTGCCCCTCCATAGAAACAACACCATGGATAAATTCTTTACTTGATGATTCATTGGATAAATTATTTTCTATCCTTGTAAAATCCACCAGGTTTGTGTCAGATTTAGAATTGTTTTCGAAAGATTTTATCATCCTAATTCTATTTTTATTATTTGTTAGGTTTTGAATATTGTTTGATAATACTTCAGGGCCATCTCGTAGACTTAAAATATCAGGACCACTTTTATTTAATGCCTTCTTGGTGGTTCCATTTATTAGTTCATCTATATTAATTTGAGCATTTCTATTGCTCGTTAAAACAACTTGCTCTTTAGTATCAAGTAAGCCGGTATTATTTACTTTTGAAAATGGTAATTGATCACCATTTCTCTTAAGGCCTAGTTTTCCTTGAGTTATGCCCTCATAAATTTTTTCACCAAGTTGATTTATGTCGTTTTGAATCTTTTCCAAAGGTTGTTTTAATTTAGATAAAACACTTTCTTGATTAAGACTTGGATTAATTTTTGAATCAATATCTAAATTTGAACTATCAAGTAAAGAACTATCTAAAATATTATCTTTAGCGGAGGATTTTAGTAACTCACCGTCAGTATTTAATAATGAACTATTCTCATTTGAAACACCAAGAAGTTGCAATAGATTTTGAGAAAATTCACCATCTATTTCGCCTACTTGATTACTTCCAATTTTCCCAAGACCTTGACTAAGATTTCCCTCATGAAAACTAGTTTCACCTGATCGATGAGAGCCTAATTTGGAAATACTTGGAATAAACAGATTTGCCATATTGTGTCATTGTTGCATATTTAAATATTCTTTTTGAAGTCTGGCAGATATTTCCTTATCCATTAAATTAAATATCTTTGAGATCCTCGTTGGATCAAGCTTTGAGATAATCTCGACCGTAAGACCCGACTCCTGCACAGCTAACATATCTGCAGCAGTTTGAGGTTTCATCCCACTCACGATCTGTACAAGATGATCAACTCGTTTTTCTCTTTTTTTCTGATTCTTATCCAAACAACCGATTATTTTACTTTGTCGTTTGGAAATTTCCTCAATTTTTTTGGTAACTTCATTTTCCATTTTTGAAAGCTCAATATTTCTAAGCTCTATTTTCTTTTTTTCTTTTTCAATCTCTTTTTCTTTTTCAAGAAGTGACTTCGAAAATTCTGTAATTTTTTTTGTAGAGATTTTTTTTAATATTTTATTTAAACGTTGTTCCACTATTTTGTTTATATCATTTTCTTTATTAATTTCGTCTCGGTTTTTTTCATTTTGAGATAAAGCCGATTGAGAAGAGTAAACCAAAAATGTTAGTATAAGAAAATATTTCAAAACTTACCCCCTTCCCCGAAGAATAATCTGCATATCTTCCAGTTCTAAGTTTTCTTTTTTTTGTTGCTGAAACTTATAACTCAATTGTTTTTTCTTCTTATCATTTTCTAATATTTTGACTCGTGATAAAGCCTCGTCAAGATGCTTTAAAACCTCTTGCCTCTTCCTTTCTTTATCTTTTAACTCTTCACTTAAATTTTTAATTTCTTTTTCCGTGGCGTTAAGAAATTCCGGAAAATATTGAATTAGACCTACATCTAACCCTCTTCTTTCCCCTGCCAAATTTATATTTGATTGTAACTCAGAGATTGATTCCTCATTAGTGTTTATTTTATATTTAATATTCATAATATCATTATTTAATACACTGAGCTGATTTTCGATCTTTTGTTTTTCAAACTCTCGAAGTTTGAGAACAGAACTGAGTTTATATTTAAACGGCTTCATTTACAGGTTCCTCGTAACCTTCAGCTTTTCTTGCCAACTCCACCATATGATCAAAAATTTTATCCATTGGCAGATGCTCAGAAAAATCAAAGTCCTGTTTTAAAAAATTATTAATATCATCAATAACCTTTACCGCTTTATCGATTTTCGGATTTGTTCCAGGTAAGTATGCTCCTACATTTATCAGCTCTTCCGCCTCTTTATAGGAAGCCATTAAATCTCTTAAAAATGAGGACACAATCTTATGTTCTTTTGAGACAACTTTATTCATGACCCTTGATATTGAAGACAAGACATCAATTGCAGGAAAGTGATTTCTAGAAGCTAAATCTCTACTTAGTTGAATATGCCCGTCGCTTATTGCTCTAACCGCGTCCGTTATAGGCTCATCCATATCACCACCTTCAACAAGAACGGAATAAATACCAGTGATTGACCCCTTTCCTTCCACGTTTCCAGCTCTTTCCATTAATTTAGGTAGTTTTGAAAATACACTTGGCGTATAACCTTTTTGCCCAGGTGCCTCCCCAGCACTAAGACTAATTTCTCTTTGGGCCATAGAAAATCTTGTTATTGAGTCCATCATAAAAAGCACATCTTGACTTTGATCTCTAAAGTACTCGGCGATCGTGCACGCAAAATATGCTGAACGTAAACGAATAAGAGCGGAAGTATCTGAGGTTGCCACAATAACAACGGATCTCTTTAGGCCTTCTTCACCGAGGTCATTTTCAATGAACTCACGAACCTCTCGCCCCCGCTCGCCAATAAGTGCAATAATATTTATATCTGCATTAGTATTTTTGGCAATCATCCCTATGAGAACTGACTTCCCAACTCCTGAGCCTGCAAGTATGGCCATTCGCTGACCTTTACCCACAGTTGTAAAGCCATCAATAGCATTTATGCCCAAGCTAAGACATTCACTAACTTGAGGGCGTTTCAAAGGGTTAATGGGAGGAGAAAAAAGAGCTCTTTTTTCAAAAGGACCTTTTATAGGGCCTAAGTCATCCAGTGGTTGACCTCTGTAATCGATAACTCTTCCAAGAAGGTTGTTTGATACTATCGTTTTATCGGATCGAGGTAACAAAGTTACACGTGTCGATGAGTTTATACCACTCAACTCCTCATAGGGCATAACAACACAAGATGAAGAATTTAAAGAGACTACCTCACCAAGAGTAGTTTCACCAATATCTGTTTTAAATTCGACAAGGCTACCAATCGTTGCTTTTGATAAACTTGTAGTAAAGACAAGACCTTTACTTTCAAGTATTTTCCCGTGCTCAATAATATTAGGCACTCGTTTCATATGGTTTTGGAAAGAACTAAAGTCAAATTTCTCAAACACTATTTTCTTCCTGAAAGCTATTAAAAATTTCATCAATTAATTGAAACTGAGAGTCTAAGCCGAGTTTTAAAAATTTATTTGTGGTTTCAATTTCAATTTCGCTATCCCCAATTGATTCAGTTTCAACAAAACTAACTGTGGGGCTTTCAACATAATGATTTTTTAACTTTTCTATTTCCTTGGAAAAAGTTTCATTCATTTTTGGATTGTAGTTAACTATAGCTTTCTCACGACATTGATCGCTGTCAATTGTTTTTGCTACGAGGTTTTTTAAATAACCGGTTTCGAGATTCTCCTTTCGTGTCACCCATTTTGTCACACTGCGAATGATGTTTAAGAAATTTTCCTCTTGTAACTTATTTACTTCTAAAAAGTAGGATTCAAAATTCGTTATCATTTCATCAAATTTCTCTAGTCTCTTATTGATTAAATCACTTTCTTTATCCCAAACTTCTTTATTCGCTTTTTCAACACCCTCTTGGAACGCAGTTTCTACTGTCTCTTTTTTAATAATCTTAATTTCTCTTTCTACAATATCGCTAATTTTTTTTCGTTGTTCAGCTAATTTATTTTCAAGTAGCCCTCGGTGTTTTTCTACATTCTCATCAATTCGAAATCCTCTTTCTTCACTGTTTTTTCTTTCAAACTCCAAGATTCGTGGATTTATTTTTGATTTAATATTATCAATCTCTTCCAGTGAAAAACCTTTGAATTTATTTTCCGTCTCTTGTGATTGATCACCGGTTGAAATCTCAGAAAATGAATAATTTTTTATAACGCTACTCATTTATCCCCCTTGCACTATACTAGTGCATCTCCCTCTTTACCTCTTGAAATGAATGCCTTGCCTGAAGCTTCAAGGTCTTTCGCTTTTTGAACGATTTCATTTTGAGCTTTCTCAACATCGGAAAGTTTTGTTGGGCCAAGTGAATCGAGATCCTCTTGTAGTAATTGGGCTGCTCGACCTGACATATTCTTAAATAGTTTCGCCTTAATTTCTTCTGGAGCAGTCTTTAGAGCTATTACTAGTTTACTCTGATCCACTTCTTTAAGAAGGTTTTGGACACCTTTATCATCGACAAAAACCAGGTCTTCAAAAACGAACATTAGTTTCCTGATTTCTTCCGCGAGCTCAGGGTCTTTATCTTCAACCCTATTCATAATATTTTTCTCGTTTGATTTATCCATCAAGTTCAACATGTCAGCAATTGGTTCAACTCCACCGATCTGGTTAGTATCAATACTTCCCAGTGTAGACAGTTCTGATTTTAGGACATCATCAAGTTGAGAAATCAACTCAGGTGAAACGTAATCTAGATTTGCTATCCTAAGAACTATTTCACTTTGCAGATGTTCTGGAATCTTTCTAATTACTTCTACTTTTTTCTCAGGCTTTAGGTGCGCAATTATTAATGAAATTGTTTGTGGGTGCTCATTTATTAAGAAGTTTGCTAACGTTCTAGTATCAACGAGCTCTAAACTCTCTAATGTATTACTCGCTCCTGTCTCGACAACCTGTCCAAGTAATTGTTTAGCTCGATCCTCTCCTAAAGTATTAATGATAAAATCTCGCCCTCGATTCTCCGAAAAGAGTAGATCTAAATCCTCATTAAGAGATGAATAAAATTCTTCAAGGCATTTTTTCACCAACCAAATAGGTGCCTTCTTAACTGTTGCCATTGCATTTATCATTCGCTTCACATCATTATCTTTTAAGTGTTGAAAAACAAGCTGAGCGGTAGTAGCTCCCAAGGAACTCAATAGGATTGCCGCTCTTTCTTGTCCACTCAAAAGGGAGTATTCAATATCTGGATCTAAATCTGAAGCAGTACGTGACACGAATAACTCCTAAGTTAAGCAATCTCTTTATTATTATGGTCAGAATGAATCATCTCATGAACAATTTGAGCTGCTTTTGATGGATTATCCTGAACAAGTTGCACAATCTTTTCTCTTAATAAATTACCCTCAATTTTTTCGGGATTAAGCTTCTCCTCAATTTGAGGCAATGCCTCTTCGAGTCCTGGTAATCTTTGATTCACTTGAACTTTTTCCAACTCCTCAAGAGTCTTTGGAAGAAAGTCCTCAACGGACTCAACAGTATTATCCGTTACCCACTGAATAAATGGCCTTACTACAAAAAAGAAAAACAAGCTAACAATAATTCCAATCGCTAAGTACTTTACGATGTTGTTAATCAATTCTCTAATCTGCTGATCTCGAAGCATCTTATCAACATTAGCAAGATCCTCTTGAACAAATTCCATATTCTTTATGACAATATTATCCCCTCTTCTATTATTTAAACCAATCGCGGAGGATACTATTGCAGAGAAATTCTCAAGATCCGCTTGAGACCATTCTTGATAGACCATTACAGCTTGTTCATTTTTATCTAGAACAGCACTTCCGTTCTCACCGATTTGCGGAACTCTTTTTCCATCAATCATAACCGCAACGGAAATATTTTTTACTCCTGCTGTTGGGTTTTTAAATTTTGTTACTTTTGTAGGAACATTATAATTTCTTGTTTTTAATTCTTTATCAACATTATTAGTTGTCTCTGGAACACCTGGCTGTGGTTGCTCACCTGGAAGATTAGAACGAGCTCCCGGTATACCTTGAGGCGCCGGTCTTCTTCCATTTAATTTTTGTGAATTAACAACTTCACTTAAAACAGCTGAATTCTCTTGATCATAACTTGTTTCAGTTCCAACTTGCTCCGTGAAATCTAGGTTGACCGTAACCTTTGCAATTACTTTCCCCTCTCCAACAACCTTCGTTAAAATATCCTCTACTTTTTCCTCAAACTTTCTTCCAATCTGTTGCTCAAGGGCCACTCTGTTGGCCGTATATGAAGTCATCTCGTCGCCGATATTTTCAGATAGCTTTTTACCCCTATTATCTAAGATCACTACATCTTCAACACGCATGCCTTCAACAGAGGAACTCACTAATTGAGAAACACCTTTTACTTCTTCTTTTGTTAGCCTAACTCCATCCCCTAATTCTAATATAACAGATGCACCCGGTGGTTTTTGCTCAGAGACGAATGGACTTGATTCTGGTATTGATAAATGAACTCTCGCCCTTTTTACCCCTTTTATATACATTATTGTTTTTACAAGCTCTCCCTCAAGAGCTCTCTGTCTATTAACTTTTTGAACAAAGCTTGTTGTCCCAAAACTTTGTTTATCAAAAACTTCATATCCAACAGTTCCTGAAAAGTTCACACCCATTGTCGCCACTTCCATTCGAAAGCGGTTAACCATTCCCTCTGGAATTTTAATTGTTTTTCCATCCTCCGTTGTTTGATAGGGAATTTTTTTATCTTCAAGAAGTAAACTTAATTGTTTTGCATCTTCTCGATTTAAATCGGCATATAAAATTTTGTAATCTGTTTTAGAAGCCCAAATTACAAACCCACTCATTGCACCAACTATAATAACAACCAAGGCAATTAAACTGATCTTTTTTGAAGCCGTTAGCGCTGAAAAAAATTCAGTAAAGTTTTTTATTATTTTATCAATTACATCTTGCAAAAGGTCCCCTTATTTAGACTTGCATTCTCATTATTTCTTTATAAGCATCAATTAATTTCCCGCGTATTTGATTCATTGTTTTAAAAGCAATATCAGCTTTCTCTACTGCCAGCATTGTTTCATGAATGTTTTTGCTTTCACCGCTAGCAAGTTTTTGAATTGCAGTATTAGCCTCAGTTTGCATCTGATTAACCTTCGTCAAGTTTTCTGTTAAGAGCTCAGTAAAAGACTTTGCCGGTTTCAGATCACCTAATTCTTCTAAACTCACATCGGATAAACGCTTTGATTTTGTTTGAGAATCTATTTTAGACGCCCATGTTTTCGCGTCTTGGTTTTTAATAATATTCATTACTGAGGAATTTGATTCAATTGCCATTTAAAGCTCCTTATCTTCCAATTTCTAAACCTTTTATCGCCATACTTTTTGTCGTATTAAAAGCATTAACATTTGCCTCATAGTGCCTTGATGCAGAAATCATATCAGCCGTTTCTTTCATTACATTAATATCTGGATAGGCTACGTAACCTTGCTCATTAGCATCAGGATGATTGGGCTCATACTTTAAAACAGGTGGCCTATTGGAGCTAATCACCTCTGTCGCGTGAACTTTTTGTCCATATTCTTCAAGCTCACCTTCTAGAATATCACCAAAACTTTCTTTCGCTGATTCTGCTCCAAAAACAACCTCTTTTGGGCGATAGGCGCCACCCTCTGCAGTTCTAGTTGTTTGGGCATTTGCAATATTTGAAGATATTGCACCCATTCGAGTTCTTTGGGCTTTCAAAGCCGAGGAACTTATTTTTAGTCCAGTCAAAAAATCCATCTATTACCTCTCAGAGCCTATAATATATTTCTTTAAGCTAAGTTTTTTGTTCAATAGTTGAATTGCAGCATCATAAAGAATTTTATTTTCTGCCATTAAGGCCATTTCTTTATCACGATCAACTGTGTTGCCGTTTTCTGTTACATGTCCATTTGGGTCTTCATAAATGTCGGGGGAGATATTAGATATATCTCCCTGTCCGACATCAAAGTGTCGCTTATCATTTATGTTTAATGAGTTTTGTCCATCAACGTCTAATGCTCTTGCTAGAGCTTCCTCGAAATCAATTCTCTTCGCTTTGTAGCCAGGAGTTTCACTGTTGGCGATATTCGAAGCGATTATCTCTTGGCGCATCTGCCTAAAGTTTAGCGCAGTTGCGAGAGCGTCAATGGTTTTATCGTCAAAACTCATCAACTCATCCTTATCTCAAATTAACAAAATAAGTATTACCGTCAGATCGATATTCATTTATTTTGTTTCGAAGTGTTCTAATTGAAACACCAAGAATCTTGGCCGCTTGCGTTCTATTTTCTGAAGTATGAATTAATGCTTTCTTAATTAGAAGCTTTTCAGCATCCTTTAAGCTCATTAATCGAATACCTTCAGAATCGTCATCGCTCATCATTGCAGAGACTCTTCTTTCTCCAATAAGAACTTCGTTTTCTGCCAATACGTCATTTTCCGCTTTTTCAATACTAGCTTCAATCACAGAACGTAATTCACAGATATTATGGGTCCAATAGTGGGATAGTATTTTTTGAATTCCTTCAGGAGAAAAACTCTTCACGCCTTCAGACAAATCATTTACAAACTTTTGAGCAAGCATCAAGAGGTCATCTTGTCTTTCTCTTAAAGGAATCAAGTTTATTGAATTTGACGAAATGACATTATACAAACCTCTGTAGAACCTACCGGCTCCAACTAATTTGGATAGATTTTTCGAAGTCGTCGATACAATTCTTAAAT